>Ga0306924_10005707_pt1 | contig 12304 bp, 9 predicted proteins | sample sta12Can44000111_FD_203756 | JGI IMG/M metagenome (GOLD analysis project Ga0306924, IMG submission 203756) | Lab enrichment of tropical soil microbial communities from Luquillo Experimental Forest, Puerto Rico - statanox.12C.anox.44.000.111 (v2)... | ecosystem: Environmental > Terrestrial > Soil... | reverse complement strand
GCCGTTGTGGATCATCTTGACGAAGTGGCCGGCACCGGACGGGCCGCAGTGCAGATAGCCCTGCTCGGCGTTGCTTGGATCGCCGCTGCGCCCGGGTGTGCGCGATGCCGCGCCCAGGCCCGGCGCGAGCGCAGCGAAGATCGGTCTCAAGTGCTCGACGATGCTGGCATCGCCGCCGATCATCAGGCAGTAGCCGCGCTCCTGGCCGGCGACGCCGCCGCTGGTGCCCACATCCACGTAATGCAGGCCCGATGCCGCCAGCTGTTGCGCGCGCCGGATGTCGTCGCGGTAGTACGAGTTGCCGCCGTCGATGCCAATATCGCCGGCCTGCAAGTGCGGCACCAGCGAGTCGAGCACGGCGTCGACCACGCCCGCCGGAACCATCAGCCAGACCGCGCGCGGCGGCGTGATTTTCGAAACCAGCTCCGCCACCGTCGACGCGGCTATGGCGCCCTCGCGTTGCAGGGCTGCGACCGCTGCGGGCTGCGGGTCATGAACGACGCACGCGTGGCCTTGGGCGATCAGGCGGCGCACCATGCTCGCGCCCATTCGCCCCAGGCCGATCATGCCGAGTTGCATTTGGGGTCTCCACAGGTGAATGCTTGCGGCAAACGTCGTGCCCATCAGGCGCTCCAACGCAGCCACGAGCTGTGGAACCAATCGGACGCCGGAGGGCACAGACCTCTTTTGCCACACAAGGAATGGCCATGCCAGACTCGCTGGATCGCCTGTGCATCGATACCATCCGGTTCCTCTCGGTGGATGCCGTGCAGAAGGCCAACAGCGGCCACCCCGGCATGCCGCTGGGCGCTGCGCCTATGGCCTACACGCTGTGGACGAAGCTGCTCAAGTGCAATCCACGCAATCCGGGCTGGCCCGACCGCGACCGCTTCGTGCTGTCAGCCGGCCATGGGTCGATGCTGCTGTACAGCCTTCTGTATCTGACCGGCTATGCGCTGTCGTTGGACGACATCAAGAGTTTTCGCCAGTGGGGCAGCAAGGCTGCGGGCCATCCGGAGCGCGGGCACGCACCGGGCGTCGAGGTCACGACCGGGCCGCTCGGCCAGGGCCTGGCGAATGCGGTCGGGCTGGCGATGGCTGAAGCGCAGCTGGCGGCGCAGTACAACCGGCCGGGTCATGTCGTCGTCGACCATCACACCTACGCGATCGTCAGCGATGGCGACCTGATGGAAGGCGTCGCCTCGGAAGCGGCCTCGCTGGCCGGCCACCTGAGGCTTGGCAAGTTGATCTGCCTGTACGACGACAACCGCGTGAGCCTGGCCGCCGGCACCGACATCACCTTCTCGGAAGATCGTGCCGCTCGCTTCGACGCCTATGGCTGGAACACGAGCCTCATCGCCGACGGCAACGACATCGCGGCAATCGAAGCCGCACTGAACGCGGCACGCGCCGAGTCATTGCGGCCATCACTGATCCTCGTGCGCACCCACATCGGCTATGGCTCGCCGAACAAGCAGGACAGCTTCGAGGCGCACGGCTCGCCGCTCGGCCCGGACGAGGTCCGGCTGACCAAGCAGAAGCTTGGCTGGCCGACCGAGCCAGCCTTCTACATTCCCGATCCGGTGCTTGCGCACATGCGCGAAGCGTTGACCCGCGGAAGCCGCGCCGAGGCCGACTGGGATTCGCGCATGCAGGCGTATGCGCAGGCCTTTCCTGAGCTGGCCGGTGAGTTGCAGCGCCGGCTGCTCGGCGAACTTCCGCCGGGCTGGGACGGCGACATTCCTGTGTTCCCTGCCGATCCGAAGGGCATGGCCACGCGCACTGCGTCGGGCACGGTGATGAGCGCAGTTGCCGCCAAGCTGCCCGAATTCATCGGCGGCTCGGCCGACCTCGACCCGTCGACCAAGACGATGCTCAAGGGGGAGGGCGACTTCAATCCGGCAGCGCCCAGCGGCGCAGACATGCAAGGCTCGGCCGGTGCGGGCTGGAGCTATGCCGGACGCAACCTGCACTTCGGTGTGCGCGAGCATGCGATGGGCGCGATCGTCAACGGCATTGCGGCGCACGGCGGGTTCATTCCGTACGGCGCCACATTCCTGATCTTTTCCGACTACATGCGTCCTGCGATTCGCCTGGCGGCGTTGATGGGCCTGCACGTCGTGCATGTGTTCACCCACGACAGCATTGCGCTTGGCGAAGATGGCCCGACCCACCAGCCGGTCGAGCAGCTGGCGAGCCTGCGCGCGATTCCGGGCCTGACGCTGCTGCGCCCGGCCGACGCGAACGAAACCGCAGAGGCTTGGAAGCTGGCCATCGCAACCCGCGACCGGCCGGTGCTGCTAGCGCTGAGCCGTCAGGATCTGCCGACGCTCGACCGCAGCCGCCTCGCGAGCGCAGAGGGCCTGCGGCGGGGAGCGTATGTGCTGAGCGATCCGATCAAGGGTGAGCCCGCTCTGATTCTGTTGGCCAGCGGCTCGGAGGTCGCGCTGATTGTCGTGGCGGCTGAGCGTCTGCGGGCCGAAGGGATCGCCGTTCGCTGCGTCTCGATGCCGAGCTGGAACCTCTTCGACGCCCAGCCGCAAAGCTACCGCGATGAAGTGCTGCCGCGACGCGTGACGGCGCGCCTGGCTGTCGAGCTCGGTGCCGCGCAGGGCTGGCATCGTTACGTCGGCGAATACGGCGACGTACTGGGGATAGACCGGTTCGGCGCCTCCGCGCCGGCCCCGACACTGCTGCGCGAATACGGCTTCACTGTGGACGCGGTGGTGGCGCGCTCGCGCCGCCTGCTCGGCGCGCGGTAGTGGCCTGGAAGAGAAGCTCCTATTCAGACAGCACCTACCGATATCCCCGCAGCTACGACGCCGTCTGCGTGTCGTTGTCGATCGGGATCATCTGACCGGAGATCGACTTGGCGGCATCGGAAGCGAGAAACAGCGCCAGAGCGGCGATGTCCTTCGGGTCGACAAAGTTCTTGAGCGACTGGATCGCCATGGCATTGGCGCGCTCCTCCTCCACTGCCCGTCCGCTGAGTTTGGCGCGGCCGGCGAGCACGTTGTCGATGCGGCTGCCCGCAACCGCGCCCGGCAGGATCGCATTCACGCGCACGGCGAACTCGCCGAGCTCCCGTGACAGCGTCTTCGTCAACCCGATCAGGCCCCACTTGCTGGTCGAATACGCGCTTCGGTTCGGGTAGCCGTAGCGACCGGCCACCGAAGACATGATGATGATCGACGCAGCCCCGGACTTCTTCAAGTGAGGAATGGACAGCCGCGTCACGTTGAAGGTGCCGGTGAGGTTGATCCGCATCACCAGCTCCCAGGCCGCGGGATCGAATGCTTCGACCGGCGCAGTGGGCCCGGAGATGCCGGCATTGTTCACCAGCACGTCCAGACCACCGAGCGCCGCGATGGCGGCCGGCACGGCCCGCTCGATCTCCGCCGACTTGGACATGTCGCAGATCGCGGTGTGGACCCCGGGCGTGTCGCGCTGCAGCGCATCGAGGCTAGGCGCATCGATATCCAGCACAAAGACTTGTGCGCCCGCGTGCGCGAAGCTTCTGGCGATTTCGCGGCCGATGCCCGAGCCACCTGCTGTGACCAGAACCCGTTGTGCTTGCATGTTGACCTCCTGCAAGTGATGAACGACAAGGCCACCGTTCTCAACGGATTCCTCGGCTACTCACGGCCGTGAGGCACTCCATCGAGCGGCGGCTTGGCTAGCGGCAACTGCCAGTGGCGCTTGATCGCCAGTACGCGCAACCCAAAACACAGTGCGGCCCCGACGAGCGCCGCCCCTTCTGCGGGCAACTGCAGCTCGTGCGCGAGGACGACGACCGCAGCACCGGCCAGGGCGGCAATCGCGTAGAGATCCGATCGCAGCACCACGGGAACCTGGGCGAGCAGGACATCCCGGGCCACGCCGCCGCCGATCCCGGTCAGCATGCCGAGCAAGGTCGCCATCCAGGGATTCAGGCCGTGCGTGAGCGCCTTGGTGGCCCCGGTCACGGCAAACAGCGCGAGTCCGGCCGCATCGAAGAGCAGCACCGGGTTCCATTGCTGGTTCACCCGCGATGGGAACCAGAACGTGACAGCCCCCGCGAGAACGGATACCGCGAGGTAGTGCCAGTCGCTCACCGCCGCAGGCGGAACGGCACCGATCAAGAGGTCTCGCGTGATGCCGCCTGTGTTTGCCGCCACGAAAGACAGCACCAGGACGCCGAAAACGTCGAGGCGATTCTTCACGCCGGCCATCGCGCCGCTGAGAGCGAAGACGAACGTGCCGGCAAGATCGAGCGCGTAAGGAAGCCATTCGATATTGAAGACGGGCGATGTCACGCGGGCATCCAGGCTTGGGCGGCCACCATCAATGTCTCCACGCCTGTCTGCAATGTGGGATGGATCACAGGCGCAAATTTCGGGCTGTGGTTGACCGGCAGCTCGTTGACCCGGTTCGCCTGCTTCGCCTTGGCGTAGAGGTCGGGGTCGGTGCCTCCCACGAACCAGAAGACGGAAGGCGACTGCCATTCCGTCCCGAACGAGCCGAAATCCTCGCTCGCGGGAGCGGGCCCTGTCTCGCGAACGCGATCCGCGCCGAAATATTCGCGGAACGCCTCAACCACGCGCCTGCTGGCCTCGCGGTCGTTGACGTTCAGCGGATAGTGATCCAGTGTCGTGATCTCCGGTGGCCGCGGCGCGCCGGAAGCCACGGCCTCCGCATTGACGATGCGCTCGATGGCCGCGAGCACGCGATGGCGTACGCCTTCATCGAAAGTTCGCACGTTCAGCTTGATGATCGCCTCGTCGGGAATGACGTTCTCTTTCGTTCCGGCCTGCAGCGCGCCCACGGTGACCACGGCGGCTTCGGCCGCGGCCACTTCGCGTGACACGATGCCCTGCAGGCGCATCACCGTGGCAGCCGCCATGACCACGGGATCGATGCTGGCCTGCGGCATGGAGCCGTGTGCGCCGCGGCCGAACAGCCGAATCTGCAAGCTGTCTGCTGCGGATGTGATCGCACCTGCGCGGCCTGCCACGGTGCCAGAGGGACCCACCATGACATGCTGCCCGAGCACGACCTCAGGCTTGGGGAATCGCTTGAACAGGCCATCGGCAATCATGGCCTGCGCCCCCTCGGCGGTCTCCTCGCCCGGCTGAAAAACCACCAGCAAGGTGCCGCGCCACGCCGAGCGACTGTCAGCAAGGAGTTTGCTCGCGCCCGCGAGCCAGGTCACGTGCATGTCGTGGCCGCACATATGCGACACCGGCACCGTATTTCCCTGCCGATCGGTCGCCGTCACCCTGCTCGCGTAGGGCAGGCCTGTCGCTTCCTCGACCGGGAGCGCATCCATGTCGGCACGCAACATCACGGTGGGTCCGTCCCCGTTGTGTAGCACGCCCACGACACCCGTCACGCCAACGCCGGTCGCGACCTCGTACCCGCATGCGGTCAGGCGTTGGGCCGCCAATGCGGCCGTACGGCTCTCCTGCATCGAGAGTTCTGGATGCGCGTGGATGTCTTTGTACAGCGCCTCGAGCTCGGGGAGCATCTGCTGAACTTTGGCCGACAGACCTTTGCTCATGCTTCACGTCCTTTCGAGGGACTTCATTGGCGACCCGCTATCTCACGATCCAGTTCCAGTTTGCTACTTCCCTGCAGCAATGGTCAACGTGAAACCCGAACAGGCGTCGAGCTTGCCCGGACGCCTGCCTCATCATCATCCCCTCAGCCGATGAGACGTCAGTGCTACAGGTTGACGCGCGCGGAACGCGCGGAGGGCTGAGTCAGTTCCAGTCGTCGCCGCCTACATCAGATACGCCGCCTGAGTCCCAGCTTCCGCCGTCGGTGATACCGAAATCCTGGCCACCCATGTCCTGGTTGCCCGAGAGGTTCACCGAATCCAAGCCGGCATCGCGCGCGAGTTGTGAGTCGCCAGCGGGCCGCTGCCCGCTCGAACCAGCGTCCTGCACGCGATGGGGATCCTGCCCGTGCTCGAACATGCGCCGCCCGATCTCCTGAGCCGCGACCATGCCGGCCCCCATGGCCAGTCCCGTGCCGACGCCGCGCATCAGGGTCGATCCCATACCTTCCTGAGGCTGGCCCACCGGATACCCTGCCGGATACCCGGCAGGCGCGTTGGGATATTCGGGAGCCCTACCGAAGGCGTCATCGCGTGCAGAGGGGCCGGGCAGCGGGGCCGGTTGCACGGGCGGACGGCGTCGGAAGAACAGAAATGCCCCGATGATCACGAGCGCAGTGAGCAGGATCGCGATCAGCGGAATGCCCGCACCGGCCGGTTCGGGCGCTCGCATGCGCTGCGTGTCGACCTGACGCGGCTCTGTTGGCGCGATGCTTCGGCTGACGGATCCCCGCTCGAGTTGGCTGCGCAGCGCGCTCACCGCCTCCGGTTTCGCGAAGGGCAGACCGGGAGCCAAACGTTCGGCCTTCTGGAGTTCGCTACGGGCCGTGCCGACGTCCTGGTCGCGCGCGGCCAGTTCCGCTTTCACGAAATGTGCCTTGGCGCTCGCGGGGTGCTGCTGAAGCACCTCGTCAATCATGGCCCGCGCGCTTCGCACGTCGCCGCGGTTCGCCGTTTCATAGATCTGGTGCACGCTCGGCTCGCCCGGCGTCTGCGCGTACAGGCCCGAGGCCGAAAGCGCGATCGTCAACGACGCAAGGAGTGCGAGAAATCGGTGAGTCCTCATGGTGTTCGCTTCAAAGAAGGTCAATCCTGTCCAGACGGCAGAGGCTTACCTTGGGGCGCATCCAGCCATTTCAAGAACTTCACACGGCGTCGCCGTGGGGCGGGGATGCCGAGCCTCCGACGCGGAGGGTTGGGGCAGCATCAAGCCGGGACGTACGGCTGACATCCGCGCCGAAGCAGCACGCCACGCTGGACATCGCGTCCAGCGCTCCTCAGCACCGGGGCGCGCCGAGGAGGGCCGCCGCGTTGGGCCGCCGCGTTGATCGCCAACCCTGTCCCCGGACGGACTTCATGCATCGGCTGAAGTCGGCCGGTAGAACAGTCGTCCCGGCCCTGCTGGCTATTCTGGCTTGAACCCGATCGACTGGAGCACGCCGCCGACCCGCTCATAGTCGGCCTTCAGGCCCTTGGCCATGTCGTCGACGCTGCGCGGCTGGCCGACTTCGAAGCCGGTGTCCAGCATCTTGGTCGCCAGCGCCTTGTCTGCCAGCACTTTCAAGGTGGCCTCGCGCACACGGGCCTGCACGGGCGCCGGCACGTCGGGCGTGGTCCACAGTCCCATCCAGGCCAGTGCGTCCAGCTGGGGGAAGCCCGATTCGTGGAAGGTCGGCACGTCGGGCAGTTGCGGCACACGCTTGGGCGAACTCACGGCGAAAGCCTTGATCTTGCCGCTCTTGATCAGCGGCAGCGAAGTGGCGAGCGCGTCGAACATCAGCGGCACATGGTTGCCCATCACGTCGGTCAGCGCCGGTGTGGAGCCCTTGTAGGCCACGTGGGTCATCTGGATGCCCGCCGCCTGATTCAACAGCAGGCCCAGTACATGCGACAGCGTGCCCGGGCTGTACGAGGCGTAGTTCAGTTTGCCCGGATTGGCCTTGGCGTAGGCAATCAATTCCTTGAGGTTATTCGCCGGAACCGATGGATGGCCCACCAGCACCAGCCCGCTGCGGGCGAGCTCCGCGACGGGCCGGATCTCCTTGAACATGTCCCAGCGCAGCTTGACGATGTGCGGAATCTCGCTGACCAGCGAGTTCACGCCCACGAGCAAAGTGTGGCCGTCGCGCTGCTGCTGCAGCAGGTCGCCGATGGCGATGGCGCCGGCGGCGCCGGGCTTGTTGTCCACGACCACCGGTTGACCCAGTTCGCGCGCCAGCGCCTCGGAAATCAGGCGCGCCACCAGATCGGCGCTGCCGCCCGCCGGACCGGCGACCACCAGCCGGATCGGCTTGGTGGGCCAGGTCTGCGCCAGAGCCAGGCCGGGCGCAACGGACAGAAGGGCAGCTGCCGAGACCAGGCCGCGGCGCGAGAGACGGAGGTTCATGTAGGCGTTCTCCAGAGTTGGATTTCTTCGTGATTTTCTCAGCGGAGCCAGTGCAGCAGCGCCAGTGCCAGCAGTGCAAGGAACACGGTTTCACCCACCATGAGTGCGACAGGCTTGAAGCCGACGCTGACCAGTTCCTTCAGGTGGGTCTTCATGCCGATGCCCGCGATCGAGGCGACCAGAAGCCAGCGGGAGACGTCGTTGCCCGCCGTCTGCACCCCTTTCGGCACCCAGCCCGTGCTGTTGATGGCCACCAGCACCGCAAACGCGACCGCAAACCAGGGCAGCAGTGGCGGACGCTCGCCGCCCTCGGCCTGGCCGCTGCGCCGCGTGAACAGCGATGCGAACACGATGACGGGCAGCAGCATCGCCACGCGCATCAGTTTGACCAGGGTGGCGGCGTCGCCGGCCTCGGTCGAGATGCTGTAGCCCGCGCCCACCACCTGGGCCACGTCGTGGATGGTCGCGCCGAGGAACATGCCGGCGTCCAGCGGGGCCAATCCCAGTAGCTGCGTCAGCATCGGGTACAGCACCATGGCCATCGTGGACAAGGCCGATACGCCGATGACGGTGAACAGCGTCGCGCGATCCTTCATCGGGTGGTTGGGCAGGGCCGCCGACAGCGCCAGCGCCGCAGAGGCGCCGCAGATGGCCGTGGCGCCTCCGGAGAGCACACCGAAGGAAGTCTGGAAGCCCAGCAACCGCGCGGCCGCCATGGACACGACGATGGTGATCACCACCGACAGCACCACAGTGGCCACCGGTGCCCAACCCAGCGCGGCCACCTGGGCCACCGTGATGCGCAGGCCGAGCAAAGCGATGCCGATGCGCAGCAGCTGCTTCGCGCTGAATTCGATGCCTGGACGGCAGGGGCCGTCGGAGGACAGGAAATTCATCGCCATGCCCAGCAGCAGGGCGAACAACATCACCGGCGCACCGTAGTGCTCCGACAGGAAGGTGGAGGCCGCACCGACCACGGCGCAAGCCAGCACGCCGGGTGCCAGACTGCGCACACGCGCCGGAAGCGGCGAGAATCGGGCGGCCAGTTCCATGGCGCTCAGGCCGTCGGCAGACGGTGCTCCCGGAACTGCTCGCGCAGCTTGTTCTTCTGCATCTTGCCGGTGGCGCCCAGCGGAATCGCATCGACGAACACCACATCGTCGGGCGTCCACCACTTGGCGATCTTGCCTTCGTAGAACCTCAGCAGCTCGTCACGCGTGAGCTCGGTGTTGGGCTTCCTGACCACCACCAGCAGCGGCCGTTCGTCCCATTTGGGGTGCCTGGCCGCGATGCAGGCGGCCATGGCGACGGCCGGGTGCGCCATCGCGATGTTCTCGAGGTCGATCGAGCCGATCCACTCGCCGCCGGACTTGATGACGTCCTTGCTGCGGTCGGTGATCTGCATGAAGCCGTCGGCATCGATGGTCGCCACGTCGCCGGTGGGGAACCAGCCATCGCGCAGCGGATCGCCACCTTCGGCCTTGAAGTACTCACGGATGATCCAGGGGCCGCGCACCAGCAGCTCGCCCGAGGCCTTGCCGTCGTGCGGCAATTCGGCGCCGTCATCGCCCACGATCTTCATGTCCACGCCGAACACGGCACGCCCTTGCTTGGCCTGGACCATCAGGCGCTCCTCGGGCGGCAGCGCCAGCTGCTTGGGCTTGAGCACGCAGGCCGTACCCAGCGGACTCATCTCGGTCATGCCCCAGGCATGCAGCACCTCGACGTGGTAACGATCCTGGAAGGCGCTCATCATGGCCGGCGGGCAGGCAGAGCCGCCGATGATGGTGCGGCGCATGGTGCTGAACTTCAGGTTGTTGGCCTCGACGTGTGCCAGCAGGCCCTGCCACACGGTGGGCACACCAGCCGAGACGGTGACACCTTCGGCCTCGAACAACTCATGCAGGCTCTTGCCGTCCAGGAACGGGCCGGGAAACACCAGCTTGGCGCCGACCATGCACGCCGCGTAGGGCAGACCCCAGGCGTTGACGTGGAACATCGGCACGACCGGCAGGATCACGTCGCGTGCCGAGCAGCTCAGGCCATCGGGCAGCGCGGCGGCGAAGGTGTGCAGCAGCGTGGAGCGGTGGCTGTACAGCGCGCCCTTGGGGTTGCCCGTGGTGCCCGAGGTGTAGCACAGCGAGCTGGCCGTGTTCTCATCGAACACGGGCCAATCGAACTTGTCCAACTGCGCTTCGAGCAGGTCCTCATAGCACAGCAGGTTGGGGATGGCCGTGGTGGCCGGCATGCGACTGCGGTCGGTCATGGCAACGAAGGCCTTGACAGTCTTGACGCGCTTGGCCACGGCCTCGATCACGGGCAGGAAGCTCAGGTCGAAAAACAGCACCTGGTCTTCGGCATGGTCTGCGATCCAGACCACCTGGTCCGGGTGCAGGCGCGGGTTGAGCGTGTGCAGCACAGCGCCCGAGCCGGACACCGCGTAGTACAGCTCCATGTGGCGGTAGCCGTTCCAGGCCAGGGTGGCGACGCGATCGCCGAATTTCACGCCCAGGGCCGCGACGGCGTTGGCCATGCGGCGCGCGCGCGCCCCCAGCTCACGGTAGGTGTAGCGGTGGATGTCGCCCTCGACGCGGCGCGACACCACTTCCTGGTCGCCATGGTGGCGTTCAGCGTGGGTCAGAAGGGATGAGATCAGCAGCGGCCGATGCATCATGGAACCGAGCATTCTTGTCTCCGGTAGTCGTCGAATCAGTGAGGGTCGGATGCCGCTCGTTGCGCATCCGCTTCGTAGGTGCGCGCCGCGCGCACGAAGGCGGCCGCGGCGACGATAGCGAACAGCGGCATCACCGCCAGTGCCACGGGCAGGCTGTAGGCGTCGGACACCAGGCCGGCAATGAACGGCCCGGCCGCCAGGCCGAACAGGTTCTGGAACAGGGCCAGCACAGCCGAACCGGTGGCGCGCACGCCGGGGTGGATCACGTCGATGACCACCGCGGCCACCGGGCCGACGGTACAGGTCATGACGAAGCCGCCGGCGGCGATCAGGCCGAACTGCGTCGCAGGCGAAACGTCCCAGCCAAGGCCGGGGCCGCCGAACGCCAGGCCCAGCAAGACCAGCGACACGAGGCACAACACCGCCATGGCGTACAGCTTGTTGCGCGGCTTTTGGGCACCGGCGCGGTCCACCAGCGCACCCCAGGCCACGCTGCCGATCGCGCCGCACAGCACGATCAGCGCCGCGCGCACGCCGGCCTGGTCGGGCGCGACACCATGCACACGGTTCAGGAAACTGGGCAGCCAGGACCAGATGGCCGAGACCACGATCAGCTGCGCCGCACCACCGATGCAGACGTACAGCATGGTGGGCGGACGCCAAAGCGCCTGTCCCACGCGCCGCAGCACGCCACCGACGCTCTGCGTGGCGCGTTCCAGCGCCGGCGTCAGTTCGACCGTGCGGTAGTCGCGCACTTTCAGGTAGAGCAGGGCCATGATCAGGCCCGGAAAGCCGACCACGCCGAACGCGGCATGCCAGCCCCAGTGGGCGGCAATCACGCCCCCCAGCATCACGCCCAGGACGGAACCGACCGAGGCGCAGGCGAAAAAGCCCGCCAGCACCGCCCCGCGCAGGCGTTGCGGAAAGTGGCTGGCGATCAAGGCGGCACCCACCGAACCGTAACCGGCCTCGCCCATGCCCACCGTGGCGCGTGCCGCAAACAGCTGGCCATAGTTGCGGGTGAACATGCAGGAAATGCTGGCCAGGCTCCAGATCAGGCCCATGACCACAATGCTCTTGACGCGGCTGGCGCGGTCGGCAAACAGCGCCACAGGCAGGGCGCCGATGGCGACCGTAACCGACACGATCGAGACCAGCCCGCCAAGCTGCGTGTCGGACAGTGCCCATTCCGCCTTCATGTGCGGGAACAGCGACACGATCACCTGCCGGTCCACGTAGTCCATGATCATCAGGCCGAGGGTCATGAAATAGGCGAACCAGGCCGCGCCGCGGCTGAACAGGTATTCGTCCTCGCCAGCCGGGCGGCTGGCGTCCATGGCGACGTGTGCCGTGCTCATGGAATCAGGACGGTAGCGCCGGTGGTCTGACGCGATTCCAGGGCACGATGCGCTTCGGCAGCGTCCTTCAGCGCATAAGTGCGGCTCGGCTCGCTCTTGATCTTGCCGGCCTTGACCAGGTCGAACAGCTCGCGTGCCATGCCCAGCATGTGCGAGCGCGGCGTGGCGTAGTGGATCATCGCCGGGCGCGTCACCCAGATCGAGCCCTTGACCGCCAGCAGCGTGGTGTCGATCACCACCGGGCCGGAGCTGGTGCCGTTGCTCACCAGCGAGCCGCGCGGCTGCAGGCT
>Ga0306924_10005706_pt1 | contig 12304 bp, 12 predicted proteins | sample sta12Can44000111_FD_203756 | JGI IMG/M metagenome (GOLD analysis project Ga0306924, IMG submission 203756) | Lab enrichment of tropical soil microbial communities from Luquillo Experimental Forest, Puerto Rico - statanox.12C.anox.44.000.111 (v2)... | ecosystem: Environmental > Terrestrial >... | reverse complement strand
CCGGTCGAAAGCCAGTCCACCTATCCGTACACCTTGGATGGCAAGCACCCGAGCGCGGGCGATGCGCTGGAGACTTTCTCCATCCTCGGGGTGGTCGCCGGTGCAACCGAGCGGCTGCGGCTCGTCACCTCGGTGCTGGTATTGCCCTATCGCAATCCGGTGCTGACCGCGAAGATGGTGGCCTCGTTGGATGTGCTGTCCGGCGGCCGGCTCACCTTAGGCGTCGGCGCCGGCTGGCTGAAGGAAGAGTTCGAGGCGCTGAACAGCCCCGCCTTCAAGGCGCGGGGTGCCGTTACCGATGAGTGGATCACGATTTTCAAGCAACTCTGGTCCCAGTCGCTCGCCAGCTTCGATGGGCGATTCTACCGATACTCCGATATCCGCTGCGAACCTTTCCCGGTGCAGAAGCCGCACCCGCCAATTTGGGTCGGTGGGCATTCCCGCGCGGCACTCAGACGCACCGCCCGGCATGGTGATGGCTGGCACCCGGTCGGCGCCGTCGCCGCCTCGCCGTTGCCGCCGCAAGAGATGCGCATCCATCTCGACACCTTGAAGCAGCTGACCGAGGCCGAGGGCCGTGATTTCTCTGCCCTGACGATCTCCTATAAGGCGCCGCTCTACGATACCGGCATTCCCTCGCCGGACGGCTCCCGCCGGGCCTTTTCCGGCGAGCCGGAACAGATCGCCGGCGACATTCGGAATTTCGCAGCGATCGGTGTGCACGAGTTGATCTTCGACTGCCGCGGCCAGTCCATCGCGGAGAGCATCGAGCGCCTGCAGTGGTTTGCCACTGACGTGATCCCGCTGGTCGACGGCGGCTGAGGCGCGCCAACATAATCGCCTACTCCGGCGCTTCTGAGACCTGCGGCGGAGCGGATGCAATCAAACGATCGACCTTTTTAAGCGTCTCGCTGAAGTCGCGCGACGAAAGCTGCAGAGCGCTTTCGAACGGAAAATCGAGCATGCGTACAGTGAGTAGTGCCAGAGTCAGAGACGACGCGAAAACGCCGACCAGGACCGCCTTGGAGAGCGACGCCTCGGCCGCGAATACCAGCATGCAACCGATCAGCGCGAAGGCGAATAAGATCAACAGACTCCAGATGAGCCCCGGGACGCCCTGCCTCATCTGATACAGCCTTGTTTCACGGCTTTGATGGGCCGTGGCGAGCAGGCTCAGCAATTGTCCTCGAATCTGGCTGTCCGCGGGATCCGTATCGACCTTCTCAACCGCTTGCCACAGCGACTGGAATCTGATGTCGGCAGTCTGGCTCTCATTACGCTCCTGCATGTCGCGCCACTCTCGGTCGAGAACGGTCGTCAGGTAGGCGCGCAGACCGTCCAGGATTATCGCTCTGGCTGGGGCCGGTAGACGGTCGCTCAGGATCGCAATCCCGTGCAGGCTGCCGCATTCGCTGTCAATCGCCTGCGATGCGACATTGTAATTGGACCAGACATTGTTGAAAACGAAGGCCAGCAATACGGCAAAAATTACGCCGAGTTGCAAGAAGACTGCATGCCCCGCCTCGTGATAGCGGCGAAACGTATCATGGTGAAGAATGCGGTGCAGCAGCACGCATATGAGAGCTGCTGTGAGCCCGGTCCCGAGCACCAGTCCGCCCAGTTCAATGTACGACATCGTCGTTACGCGTCCAGCTCACAAAAGCAGAGCCGCTCAAATTTCTCCCCTTGCATAGGTACCCGGTCGGTGTCGGCGCCGCCTTTCCGTTACCGCCGCAAGAGATCAGGCGCATCTTGGCTCTGGGCAGGTGCTGCCCTTGGCAACCGTAGCGTTCGGGCGGATCTATCCCGTCAGCTTCCGGCGCCGGCGGGAAGCGGCCAGCCGATCCAATTGCAGACGGCCTCCCCCATGACCAGCTCGAGGTCGCGGCCCTTTAGCCACGGCAATTCCTCGGTAAACAAGGTCACGCATTGCCGCCAGGAGCACGGCATGCGGGTAATGTCGGTGCCCCAGAACATCCGCTCCGGGCCAAAGGCGTCAAAACAGCGCTTGAGGTGCGGGTGCAGGCTGCGGAACGGGTACGCGTCCTCGGCGTAGCCGGCCTGACCGGTCGCCTTGATCGCCACATTCGGGTATTTGGCCAAAGCCAGCAATTCCGGCTGGAACCGATAGGCCGCCTCGCCCGTGCTGGCACGCGGCACACCCATGTGATCGACGATCAATTTCAGGCCGGCATGGCGCTCGGCGATCTTGCCGACGGTTGGCAGGAACATCGCCGCGCCGAGCGAAACCGGCACCCCCGCGCGCTCGGCGGCGGGCCACAGCCAGCCGAGCGTGCCGTCGGTGAACCAGGATTGAGGATGCCGGTCGTTGGTATAAAAGCGCAGGCCGAGCCTACCCCTTCGCTCCTTCCAGTGCGCGACGAGGTCGCGGCCGTTCGGGGCGTCGAGGTAGAACCAGCCCATGATCGCAAATCGTTCGGGGTATTTGCCCATCGCTTCGAGCGCCAGCTCGTTCGAATCGGGATCCCACAGCACCGGGTGGATCAGCGCCCGGTCCACGCCGGCCTGATCCATGCCCGCGATCGCCTGTTCCGCCGAGTAGGGCTCCTGACGATGGTGCGCGGACGGCGTGCCCTTTTCCCAGAGATGGATTTGTGCGTCGACGGTCAACATCGGGCTTCCCCTTTTGCGCTCTGTGATCGCATCAGGGTCGCTCAAGACACCGCTAAACGCTAGACTCAACGGGACCGGACACGGCGGCGACGGTGAGAATTTTGATCCATATCCTGTCGGCTCAAATGACCACCTTCGGCGCTGCGCCCTCGGACCTCGCCATCGGTTGCGCGCCCTAGCCGTCACCTAAAGTGAGCATGCAGCCGAGAGCAATGCCAAGGTGGCATCGACGCGGGCCGTGCCGTGGCGGGCGGGGCTGGTGGCGGCCGGAACCAACGTCATGTTCGGCTTTGTGCCCTTAGCGGCGCGCGGGCTCTATGCCGACGGTCTGTCGACCTGGTCGCTGCTATGCTGGCGCTATCTGTTCGCACTGGTAATTGTCTTTGCCGGCATCCGCTTGGCCCGGTTGCGCCTCGGCGCGGCGCTCCGACAAGGTGCCTGGCGCATCGCCCTGGTCGGCGCCAGCCTCGGGGCGGCGCAGACCTTCTGCTATTTCCAGAGCTTGCGCTCGCTCGACACCGGCATCGCAGTCCTGCTGTTCTATACCTTCCCGGTGGTGACCCTCGGCGTCGAGCGGTTCTGCTTCAGACGGCAGGTGGCGCTGTCCGTGCTGCTGTGCGTTATTGTGATCTTTGTCGGCGCCGCGCTCATCGCAGTGCCGGGATTGCACAACGGCACGATCGATTCGCGCGGCCTCGCCTGGGCAATTCCCGGCCCGATCATCTACGCCTTCTACCTGGCGGCCAATGCCCGGCTGTTGGGGCGTCACCCGCCGCTGATCGGTGCCGGCTTCCTCTATGGCGGTCTCGCGGCCGCCTATCTCGGCGCTGTATTCTGGTTTGGAGCCTCGCTGCCGGCGAGCGCGCCGGGCTGGCTGTCGCTCGCCTTCCTGGCGCTTGGTCCCGGCGCCGTTGCCGCGGTAGCGCAATCCTATAGCATGCCACGCCTGGGTCCTCCGACCTATGCGATCATCGTCAATTGCGAGCTGGTCACGGTCGTCGTGGTCGGCGCCGTCGTGCTCGGCGAGAAGCTGACCCCGACGAGCGCCTTGGGTGGCGGGCTGATCCTCACCGGGATCCTGCTGCACGGGTGGGTGCGCAGACCACAGCGGGATCGAATTGCCAAAAAGCCTCGCGTCGCGGCTGGTTGACCTGCCGCCGACTCACCGTGAGGTGTCAGACGGTTGGATGGCGGCTCTCTTAATTCTTTAACAGCCGGCAGAAGGTCAGCCCTGAGGTTGCCCCGGCCACTCGCGTTCCGCCACCGGCTGCCGCACCGGATCTAGATACCGCCAGATCTCGGCGTCGCGGCTGTATACATCGGGACGAAATTGCAACGTGCCGTCGCTATCCACAAACGCGGTCTGATAGACCACGAATACCGGCACGGGCGCTGGCGGATTGCTTCGGTTGGTGCCGCCCGTCGCGATCGCTTGATTGATCGTGTCGATCGGTTGCTGCATCAGCAGGGCGGCCAATTCGCGCGGATTCTGCACCCGTATGCATCCATGGCTGATGCGGCGGTTATCGCGGTTGAACAGATCCTTTGACGGGGTATCGTGCAGATAAACGTCGAACCGGTTCTCCATCTCAAACTTGATCTGTCCGAGCCCTGCGTTGGGTCCCGGCAGCTGCTGCAGTCCGCCATTGGGCAGCATCACCATGTTATGCCGCGCCAGATAATTTGGGTCGGACCTGGTCTTCGGCAGGATTTCCTCGGTGGCGATGTCGCCCGGGATATTCCATGGCGGGTTGAAAATTCCATCGATCGTGGCGAGGAACTCCGGGCTCTGATTGCGCTTCTCATCTTGGCCGACACTAACCCGCGTAGAGAAAACCGGCCGATCGGCGCGATAAAATACCAGCCGGGCATCGGCAGCGTTGACCCAGACGCTTTCCGCGGGCAGCCGCCGCGGCAGCCAGCGTTGGCGTTCAAGGTTTACCTCAATCTCGCGCAAGCGGCTCGTCGTGGCCTTGTCGCCGGCCGGGGTGCCCGAGCGATATCTCTGCAAAGCCTGGCGCAGCGTCCGGTAAGTCGGCGTCGTCGGCGCGAGTGCCTCAATCGCCGCTGCCGGATCGGGGCTGCCGATAGCCGTGTCGAGCGCAACAGCCACATCGATCGGCTCGGGCGTCAGAGTCTCGTCATCTGTTCGGTGCTCAACCGGCATCGCGCCGCGGGCCAGCGCGTCAGCATACGATAGAAAGGCGTCTGACACCAACAGTTCGCGGTCAAGCGGCGACAATGCCGCGGTCTGTCGCAGCAGGTTCGCGTGAAACAGCTCAGGGGCGAGACCGTGATCTCCGGCGCCCAACACGGCATTCACCAGTGAATTCGCCTGCGCCTGTCGGGTCGCCCATATTGGCTCAAAGCCATGGCCCGCGTAGAAGCGGCGTAGCAACCCGACATTCAGCCGTTCACCGGAGACGACTAACTCGGGTGCGCTGTCGATCCGCTTGCCGAGTTCAGTGTTGGCGTGCGGCGCCCGCGCGACGACTGCCTCGGGCTGCGGCCCCGCGAGGACTACCGGCGGGGCAGGCGCACATGCTGCGGCGAGAGCGAGCGTCCCGCCTGCGATCGCTCCGACCGACGCCAAACGGCCTCTCATCAAGAGGCTACATGATGAGAACAAGGTAGCCTCACCTAAGCCGGCCAAGCCGGAACCAAACAGGGATTTCGAACGCACTCGTCCCTCGGTCGTACGGGCTATTTTTGGATGATCTGCCGATTCACATCCGCCCGGATCTTCCCGCAGCGCGGGTGCAAACTTAGCGAACCCAATGGGTTCGAGCCATTACGGCGCGTCCATGATCGCATCATCCGCGTTTTTTGGCCAATAAATTTTGCTCACAAACGGTAACGAGTCCGTTCGTAAGGGACTAAAAGGTTGATCCCGGCCCCGGCTTGCGCTTCAACCGGTGAAAACCAGCGGCGCCAACTCGCGGCTCGGACTCGAGGTTGGAGGAAACTTATACGCGATAGTGTCCAGAAATGTTGATACAGGACGATTGTGCCTACCAGCACGAAGTTTCTTCAAGTGGCAAGATGCTCACTATTCGGCCCTGGTGGTGGCTCGCGCGTCGGGACGCTTGAGCTGGAGGGGGCGCAAGTCCATGGCTGTGGCGACCAACGCGGAGCTTGTGTCACGGCGCGCGATCTAGTGCCACTCCTAGACTTTTCTGACCCACTCAACTCATCTGTTGTGTTGACTTTTTGCTCGCCATCGCTGTTAAATTTGATTGTCGACGAGCGTCTCAACCGTGGAGGAACGGGATGTTTGACGTTGCCGAAAAAGTAGCCCGCTACAAGCTGTTGCGTTATGCGGTGATGGTTGCCGTCGTGGTTCCCGCGGCGCTGTTCGCAGGGTGTGCCCAGCAGCCTCCCCCGCCGCCGCCTCCAGTCGTCTCTCAGGCCCCGCCGCCGCCTCCGGCCCCGCCGCCGCCTCCGCCTCCGGTTGTTCGCGGCGAACGGGGTTAGTCAGCCGGACGCGTTAAGGCGCAAGAACCGAACCTCGAATCATCCAGATAGCCGACCGCCAGCGAGAGGGCCTCCCGGCGGTCGGTACCGGCACCTTGAACGCCTTGCCCCGCGAGTTCGCCCCACCCGCCTCTTGCGGACCCACCTTCTCTTTATCACCGTATCGTCGGTTACGAAGTCAGGGGGAGGTCCGCGGCGGCGCTACACTATTCGCCGCACCATGCCGACGCGCATCCGAAGAGCGAGCCTACAGGATCAGGTTGCGGGACACGCAGCGGGCCACCATCGGTAGTGACCGCATCCTCGAACCGCATGTCGACCGGAAAAGAGGCACCAGTCGGTTTAGCGTCACGCCCAATTCGCGACAGGCGCGGCCGACCGATCGGGCGATCGCAAATGCTCAGTTGACGTTCGGCCTGATCGGGCTGCCGTTCACCTTGGGGTCTCGGCCGGCAAGCTCTCCTCACGGTACATTTCGCCGCGGCTCTTTTGTCGACTTCGTTGCCGCGCGCACTGAGATTCTGAGGGTCCGCTACTGGTGTCGCGGCCGGCATGGTCGCCGGCTCACGCAGCGCATATCCGCAGCCCCGAACGGTCTCGATGTAGTGACTGCCGCCGGTTGCTTGGGCAATTTTTTTGCGGAGCGTGCAAACCAAAATATCAACGATTTTTGGTTGGGGCTCGTCTATTCCTCCGTAAAGGTGGTTGAGAAACACCCCCTTGGCCAGGATCGATCCTTTCCGCAAGCTGAGCAGCTCAAGGATGCGGTATTCCTTCGGGGTCAGGTGCACGGGCCCATCATCGACTGAGACAACGCGGGTATCGAGATTGACTGCCAGCTTGCCGGTCCGGATGGTCGCTTCGGAGTGACCTTGGGAGCGCCGCACAATCGCTAGGATGCGCGCAACCAGTTCGCGACGATCAAAGGGCCTGGTCAGGAAGTCGTCGGCGCCAAAACGAAGAAATTTGACTTTCTCATCGAGTTCGCCGCGACCCGAGAGGATTAATATTGGCGTGCGCACACGCGCTGCCCGTAGCTGCTGCAATAACTTATAGCCTTCGATGTCCGGCACGGTCAGGTCGAGGAGGATAATGTCGTAATCGTAAAACTGGCCGAGCACGAGACTGTCGCGGCCGAGTTCGGTTGTATCACAAATCAAGTTCTCCTTAGCTAGCATGGCCCGGATTCTGACGGCCGCGAAAACATCTCCTGCAGCAATAAGGACGCGCATGCGAGCCTCCTATTCTAACATGTCCAACAGACCAGATTATTCGAATTTACGATTATCCGAAGGGCGTTCAGTCGCATCGCTGCCGGTTCGAGCAGGATAGTCGTGGTCGACCGCGCCCAGCGCACTGGAGATACCTCCGCCCACGGGAAATTCAAATTACCATCTCGTCACGGTCCTATTGGCCGCCCGGGGCGCGGTCTGCCGTTGTGCCCGTCGCGCGACCATCATCAGTTCGAACTTGAGGCACCGGCTCCGGGTCGCGAAGCATGTGCCCGCGGCCCCACACCGTCTCGATATAGTGATTGCCACCCGTCGCCTGCGCTAGCTTCTTGCGCAGCTTGCAGACAAAGACGTCGATAATCTTGAGCTCGGGCTCGTCCATTCCGCCGTAGAGATGGTTGAGAAACATTTCTTTGGTCATCGTGGTACCCTTGTGCAGGCTGAGCAGCTCGAGAATCCCGTACTCTTTACCGGTTAGGTGAACCGGCTGATCGTCGACGGAAACGACTCGGGTATCGAGATTGACAACCAGCTTACCGGTCCGGATCGTCGATTCGCAGCGGCCCTTGGAACGGCGGACGATTTCCTTAATGCGCGCGCTCAGCTCATGGTGATCGCCAAGATTGGGCAAGAAATCATTGTCACCAAAGCCGAGATCTTTGATCCTGTGATCGAGCTCAGCGGGATCTGAAACGATCAGGACGGGCGCGCGTACACAAGCCCCGCGCAGCCGCCCCAGCACCTCGTAACCATTGATGTTCGGCCCGCTCAGATCGAAGAGAATGACGTCGTAACCGTTGAGCTTGCTGATCTCCAAGCCGTCCTCACTGAGATCAGCCGTGTCACAGATGAAGTTCTCCCTTATCAACATCATCTTGACATTGGTCGCAGTCGCTACATCTTGTCCAATCAGAAGCACGCGCATAACATCCTCCAAATTTATCGCGAGTGACGGCGACGCGATTTTCGCTATCTAGGTTTCCAGAGCAGCTCGCTCAGTAGCGCGGCCTTGCCTCTTTGAGCATACGAACATCACGGTAGATTTGCAGTCGGGTGGTTCGCAAACCAGCAACCCCATGCGCCTCAATCTTCTGCTCCCAGGCAAGGAATTCCTCCTCCGATAGGTGATAGCGGCAGCACGCCTCCTCGATACTGATCGCTCCGCTACGCACCGCAGTGACAACTGCGGCCTTGCGGCGCACTACCCAGCGTTTTGTGTCTGACGGCGGCAAGTAGGGACTACGCATGTTTCACCGGGGTCCATAAACGATGTTGTTTCCAGCGGATGCCGGAGTGTTACCCAAAGTCCTTAGAGACACCTCGAGATTCAACGAAAGTCCTCATCGTCGAGGAAGTAATGACACGGCGCGCGTTGCTTTCCCGCTAGCACTTTCTGCCTGTCACTGAATCAATAGCCGGTGGAAAGGATCGTCTCAAAAAAATTTTTGAGAATTTCAGATGCTTCTCACAGAGCTTCACGAGAGCCAAATCTCTGCCTGCGCGGAGCTAAGACCCGGCGCAATAAGAGCTCCAGAACTCGTTCGGTTACAGCTGGCCCGATCAGAGGCGGGACGATCTCGGCCGAGCGATCGATGGCATCCGGACCGAGAGGTTGACCGGATTGCCGGCCAGCGAAGCGGCACTTCAATATATGCCGGGCAAGATGCGCGCGGTTCTCTCGCAATAGGTGAGATATTCAGGGAAGACTGCCGCCAGGATGACTTCTTCGTTCCGCATCCGTCGCAGCTGAAAGCCGAATTGAACGGCAAGGATCAGTGCTGTCCAGGGAGAGAAAAACTGCATCACGACGCCGATAGCCGCGATCTCCTCGGCAAGGTAGAGCGGATGGCGGACTACCCGGTACCCGCCTGCGGTGACGAGCCGCCGCGCCTCGGCCATTATGCTGAAGGACTGGCGCAGCTGCGTCAGTAGAACAACCGCAAATGCGTTACCTCCGAGCGTCAGAACAGCCGACACGATCCCCGCGAGCACCGATAGATCGCGGCGAGGGAACACCACCAAAACAGTCAACAGAAACGTCCCGATCAAAGCGGAAATTCGCGGTTCGACGCCGCGCGCTTTCCGCGCCGGCCGCATCCGCACCACAACACTCGCTGCGATCACCACAAGGTAGACGATCACCGACAAACGCATAGCGATGTTGAGGATGTAGACAGGGACGGGGAGCCCCGGGTCGGCTTGCCGCACATATTCTTGGAGTGCCACCACGTTCACGAGCCCGAGGAACGCCGACCACATCAGCATCGGCAGTCGCATCAGGACGTCATAGAGACGCGATTGCTGCAGCGTGACAACGTCCCAGTCGGCGAAGCGCCAAGCTTCCCGTAGGAGAATTCTCACGGCTGCGCGGGGTCGGGCGGCAGGCCGATCGGAACGGTGATTTGGCCCCCCAAGGTGAAGGTGTACGTACCGATGAAGTTGAACCCGTACAAAACGGACAGGCTGCAGCTGTTAGTGGCGCAGCTTGCGCTGACGCAATACTGGCCTGGTGCGGGAGTGCCAGCGCAACTCGACGACGCTCCGGGCAACAACGTCGTTAGTGCACTTATAGCGCAACTGGTGGCGGAACCGCCAGGCGGGCATTGGGCGAACGCCGAGCCCGGTGGGTTGGGAATGCTGGCCTGGACCATGACATAGCGGCTGGCTTCTCCGACGACGCGCTGCAACGTGTTCCAGATGAAAAACGCCCAGCCGAAGTTGACAATGGTCAAGATCACGAAGACGAAGATGGAAAGAACGAACGCCGCTTCGACCGCGGTTGCCCCGTCCTCCGAGCCCCGGAGCCCGCATTTTCGGCGCGCGGCGGGGCTAATCGTCATTGGGTGCGGAGCACCGTCCTCGCGTTCACCGACGGCGGAAAGGGCCAGGTTCCGGAGACTAATGGCGTGTAAGCCTGCGACCCGCTGACCGCGACATAGGTATGGATTCTCCCCCCGGGGCACGAGTTTGCAGCGCCAGCCGCCGGACAGGCGACCGGCGTATTGTTAGCGCACGTGCAGAAGCTCGAAATGCTCAACACCCCCCCCGGGACGTTGAGAACAGTCTCGATTTCGTTCGCCGTCGGTAGTGCGCCGTTATTTTGGATGAATTGGCCGCGGGCGTATTCGGCCGCGCCGCGAACGATCGCAGACAAGTTGGTCGCCTGCACCATGATCTCGCCGTAGTCGACAATGCCAAAGATCAGAACTGTCAGTGGTAGAAACGCCATCAAGAGCGCGAACTCGATCGCAACGGCGCCGCGGTCTCGGGCATCATTTAGCGCTCGCAATGATCTCCTAAGGATGTTGATCACGCGCGCCTCATAGCGCGAGAGAGACACAATTCGACGGCGGCGTTCCGTTATCGGCGGGAACCGGATCGGCCGCCGTCGGGCAAGCCGCGCTAGGCCAAATTGCAGCGATGGCCTTCGTCGTGATGGTGACGGTATTGATATTCGGTCCCCAGATCGCCGTCACCAGATTGGCAAAAGTCGTATTCAACGGCTGCGTCAGTACCACCTGCACCGCATTGGGCTGTGCCCCGTTCGAGCTCGACGGATTGCATGAGGGGCCGTTGGTAGGACCGTAGCACAGGGAGACAGTGAGGGTGTTCGGCGGGCTGATGCTAAAGAGATTATAGTTCGCGGCGGCGGCCGCTGCTGCGGTCGAATTGGTCGCCGCCCCCTCTGCATATTCGAGAGCGGCGGATATTGCCGCGGCATCGGCTGCCGACTGGTTCTGCCGCTGGATCCAAAACCACATCCCGACTTCGACGCCGAGCCCGGCGAATCCGATCAGGACGGGCAGCAGCACGGCGACGGCAACCGCTACGACACCGCACTCGTCGCGCCAAAGGCGCCGCCAAACTCGCGGGCGCGAAATCGCTGCTTTGCCCGCGATCACATCACGGCACCCCAATCAGGTTGCCCCCGAGCCCAGAGTTTCCAGCTACTGATTGCTGGAGAAAATCCACCATGCGCAGTATCAGGGGCGTACCGACCACGATCATCATCGACGGTAGAATAAATCCCATCAATGGGAGGGCCAGCAGGACCGGCAGGCGCGCTGCACGTTCCTCGTAGCGCGCCAGACGCTCGGTGCGCATTTCGGCGGCGAGCACGCGCAGTGAATCGGACAAGGGTGTACCAAACCTGATCGACTGGTTGAGCGTCGCGACGATGCTGCGCAGGCTCGCAAGACCCGCTCTCTGCGCCAGGTTTTCGAGCGCTTTGCTGCGGTCCGGCAACACGCGCATTTCGGCAGCTGCCGCAGCAAACTCACCGGCGACATCGGGGCTCGAGGAACGCAGATCCTGAGCAACTTGTTCAATCGCCTGGTCGAGGCTGAGCCCCGCTTCTGCGCAGAAAACGAGCAGATCGAGCGCGTCCGGCAGGCCCTGCTCGAGACGCACCTGTCGCCGCGCCGCAAGACGGGAGAGGACGATATCAGGCATGCGCCAGCCGAGGAAGGCAGCACCGGCCAGTATGACCAGCCGGATCGACGTCGAGCCGGCAAAGAACTCGCGCCACTGGAGCAGCAACCAGCCGGCCATAACGAATATCACGGCGCTGCAGGCTTTGGCGGCAAGCAAGCTAGCCAGACGGCCATGCCCCCTGATGCCGGCCGCGGCGAGCGCTGACAGCAAAGCGCGCTGCTCGGTCGTGCCTATGATCGGGGTTGCCGCGATCGCGGTGCCGAGCCGCTGGGACCAAGATGGGCGTTGCGGGCGCGCCGGCACCGGACGGGCAAGCTCAGCTCCGCGCAGCGCGTCGAGGCGCTCCTGGAAGTCCTCCCGGCGCGCAATGCGCCAGAGATTGAGCGCCGAGGCTATCGCCCCGGACAGGGCCAGTATCAGGATGCAGGTATCGAGCGGGCCGAGCTGGATTTCTCCGGCATGGAAAGTGAGGTAGTTTCGCGCGGTGTCCACCAGCGACGTGATGCTGAATGTCTCGGACATCGCTAGCG
>Ga0306924_10005704_pt1 | contig 12307 bp, 10 predicted proteins | sample sta12Can44000111_FD_203756 | JGI IMG/M metagenome (GOLD analysis project Ga0306924, IMG submission 203756) | Lab enrichment of tropical soil microbial communities from Luquillo Experimental Forest, Puerto Rico - statanox.12C.anox.44.000.111 (v2)... | ecosystem: Environmental > Terrestrial >... | reverse complement strand
CTCGGCCCTGGCTACCCTGCCCGACTTCTACAACGAGTGGGAGCGCTGGGCGGCGGACATCACCGAGAGCCACGTCACGTATCTGCCGCTGGTATGGTTCCGCTCGCCCAGCTACGAAGCATCCTGGGTGACGTCGCTGCTGGCCGTGCTCGACTCGGCCGCCCTATACCTGTCGCTGTGTCCCCAAGCGGCTCCCGCCGTTCCGGCCCGGCTGTGCCTGCGCAGCGGACTGCTGTGCTTCTCCGAAGTGGCCCGCTCCATGGGCATCAAGGTGCCAGCCGAGCCCGCCCCGGACGCCGTCATCAGCCTCACTTACGCCGAGTTCCTCGACGCCGTCGGCAGGCTTCGGGAGGTGAATTTCCCGATCGAGCGTCAACCGCAGGCCGCCTGGCCCCATTTCGTGGGATGGCGGGTCAATTATGAGCAGGCTGCGTACGCGATCGCCGCGGCGATCGATGCCGTCCCAGCTCTTTGGTCCGGGCCACGACGACACCCCGTGGAGCCGATGCCCCCGCTACGCCCAAGGCCCGGCGTACCGTTTCCTTAGCGCCGTCAGGGCCCAGGTGATCCAGGCTGCGTTCCGCGGTGAATAATCATGTTGCCGGGGGTTTCCGGTTGATCGGGTCCACAGCACGGGACGGGGATGCCGGGGAAGCATTGGCCCGGTCGAGCTCTCACGGCACGTCAACGGCAGCCGAGCGCAGACCCGAGAAGGCGAGCGATGGCGGCCACGCGGTCGGATCGCCGATGGGCGCTGCTGGTCTCTCATAATGACGGCGTTGCCGGTAGCGCCCAGATTGGCCATTTCCGCGCAGTGCCCAGCAGCGGACCATGCGCCCGGCCATCAGCAACCCTGGTCATGGCGGCTGGCATTTCATGCGATGGAGTGTCAGAACGTGAAGCACTCCATGAGGTTGCCGATGCCGGGGAGGCTGTCCCGTGGCGGGGCGGGCGGCCCGGTTGGGCTGCCGCCTGAGGCCTCGTTGTTGGGGCCGCCAGGTGTCGATTCGTCGAACCGGTGGTTGATCGAGGCGAGGGTCGGCAAGCCGAAGACGGCCTCGATGAACTTCAACGTTGACGTGTGCTCGTAAACGGTGGTCTCTACATGCGACTTCTTCGCGTGCGGCGAGATGACCCACGCCGGGACCCGGATGCCCGCACCGTATGCGTCGAACGTCGGCGGCGCCGCATGGTCGAAGTAACCGCCGTGCTCGTCGTAGGTGAGGATGTAGGCCGCGCTTTCCCACGCCGATGATTCTTGCAAGGCGGTGATGAGCTGCTGCTGGATTCCCATCCCGACCGAAACGTCGGCTGGGGGATGCTCATCCCATCCCCTGGCGAAGCTGGGGACGATGAACGAAACCTGCGGCAGCCGGCCGAGCCGCAGGTCGTTGAGGTAGGCGCCCCTGCTGCCCCGCGTGCGCTGGTCGTTTGCCCACCGCTTCCAGAAGACGAACACGTTGTCGGTGTTGCCGAAGGGGACGCTGTCCCAGCTGACGTTGTAGACCTTCCAGGTCACGCCCGCCGCGTCCAGCAGATCGAGGATGATCGGGTAGTCGAAGACGCCATACCCCCACACCCCGTTGGTGGTGATGCCGCCCGAGGTCCCGGCCGCCAGGTAGAACCGGTTGGGCCAGGTGGGGCCCAGGACGGAGCAGAAGTAGTTGGCGCAGAGCGTGAAGTTATCGAACAGGCTGTAGTAGTAGGGGAGCGCGGCGGCCGTGTAATAGCCCATGCAGCTAATGCCGTCGGTGGTGTAGAAGCCGTCCATCTTCCCTGTGTTCCATTCCGAATGGACAGCACTCCAGGAATGACCGATGTCCGGGGTTGAGAGGGAGGTGAATTCAAACGGCCTCACCTCCCCGCCGTTGCCGTCGGGCTGCGCGTAGCCGGGCGGGACGCCGCTCCCGCCGGCGAACGGGGCAAAGCCGTAGTAGTGGTCGAACGAGCGGTTCTCCTGGCAATCGATGATCACGTGTTGGATCGGCGTAGCCTGGGCCGTTGCCCGAGCCCGCCTGGCGGCTGAGGTCCGGGAGGCTGCCGCCTGTGTGCCGGCCAGCGCGGGTGCGCTGACCCCGGCCAGGCCGGCCGCCCCGAGCGCGCCCACCCCCTTCAGGAAGCCGCGGCGGCCAACCCGCGATGAGAGCCGCGGTTCAGGCCCGCATCCACCCTGCCCGGTGCCTGGCTGATCATGCCCGGTCATGTGGTCCTCCCAACCGCCCACGCAGATCCGTATGGGTCACCGATCGCCCAAGATCAATACAGGGGGACGCTACGGGCCGAAGGTGAACGTCGTCCGACAGCCACCCGGGTAGCAGAGCGAAGTCTGGGTGATTCCCTGCCCCCGGACTCGGACCAGGAGGACACATCTACCTGGGAGCCGGTGAGCGGATTCGATCCGCTGACCTGCCGTTTACAAGTTCGCGGAGACGCCCAGCATGAGCGCCGGTCTCCCTGGTAGCCGGGTACCACACGGTCTGCTGGGGTCCGCCGAGATCCAGGTTCTTGGCTGCACTTATTGCTGCACGACCTGGTTGGGACCTGCGGATCACTGCGGGGCGGTCATGGAATGGCGATTCGCTCGAAGAGCGGGTCAGGCACGGGGAGTTGCCCGTTGATGATGCCGCATTGCTGGCTGATCTGTGCTGCGGTGCCGGGGAGGAACGGTGTCAGGTTGTCGCCGAGCGCTCTGATGGTATGGATCAGGGTGGCGAGCACGCTGTCGAGCCTGTACGCGGCGTCGGTGTCGCCGTCACGTTCGGACCTGGCGAGCTGCCATGGTCGGATGTGGTTGATGTAGCGGTTGGCTGCGTTGGCGATCGCCCACACGGCGGCGGTGCCAGACCGGAAGTCGAACCTGGTTAGGGCTTCGTCGATGAGGCCGGGCGCACGGTGGCAGGCGATGGTGAGCTCCTCGCTTCCGGGCGCGATGTGGCTGGCGCTGGGCGGGTAGCCGTCGCGGAACCGGTGGATCATAGAGATGACCCGGTGGACGAGGTTGCCCAGGCCGTTGGCCAGTTCGTCGTTGGCCCGGGCGGTCAGCCGCTCGATGGTAAAGTCCGCCTCTCCCACTCGGGGCACTTCGCGCAGCAGCCACCAGCGGACGGCGTCGGTGCCGTAGACGCTGGCGAGCGCGGCGGGGTCAATGGTGGTCCCGATGGATTTGCTGATCTTCTGGCCGCCGGTCGTGAGGTAGTCATGCACCAGGATTTCGGTGGGCAGCGGCTGCCCGGCCGACAGCAGCATGGCAGGCCAGTAGATCGCGTGGAACCGGAGAACGCCCTTGCCGACTAGGTGGATGCGGCGGCTGCTGCCAGTCCACCACCGCTGATAGTCGGCGGCGCCGGTGCCGAAGCCGAGCGCGGTGATGTAGTTGCCCAGCGCGTCCCACCACACATAGATGACCTGGCCGGGGTCGCCAGGAACCGGGATGCCCCAGCCCCGCGCGCGGGCGGTGGACCGGGAGACGGAAAAGTCTTTCAGGCCGCCTGAAATGAAGCCGAGGACCTCGTTGCGCCGCTCGGTGGGCTCGATCCGCAGCTGGCCGCCGTCGATCACGTCCTGGAGCTGGCTGGTGTAGCGGGAGAGGCGGAAGAACCAGTTCTCCTCCGCTACCTTCTCGGGGACTGTGCCGTGCTCTGGGCACCGGCCACCCGGCAGCTCGGCTGACATGTAGAACTGTTCACAGCCGACGCAATACAGCCCCTCGTAATGCCTCCGGTACAGATCGCCCGCCGTGGCGCAGGCCCGCCACAATCTTTCCACCCCAGGCCGGTGCCGGGGATCGCGGCTGGTGCGGATCACATCGTCTACCGACAGACCGAGCGGCTCACGCAGTGCAACGAACGCGGCAGCGTTCCGGTCCACGAACTCCTGCACCGGAACGCCAGCGACCTCGGCCGCTAGTACGTTCTTCAGAGAGTTGTCGTCGGTGCCGGTCTGAAAGCGGACCTGATCACCGCGACGTCGGTGATAACGCGCCAGCACGTCGGCCTGGACCAGCTCCAGCGCGAAGCCCAGGTGTGGCCGGGCGTTGACGTAGGGAATGGTGGTGGTGATATAGGAGTGCGGGCTGCTCATCGGAACCTCCAGCTAGCCTGGGGCTCCGACCCGCTCATATAGGTCGAGGCCCCGGTCACAGGGCCTCGAAACGAACAAGCGTGCAGCGTCAGCGGCCCCAGAAGCGGGGCATCATCGCCGAAGGCACTGCATTGTACATAGGGCAAGACTAACAGCCAGCCGTCGTTAGCCGCGGACAGTGATGAAGACGCTCGGCCACAGCCAGATCGGCCTGACGATGAACACCTACACCCATGTGCTCCCGGAGATCGAGCGCGAGGCGATCGACGCTGCCGCGAAGGTGATCTTCGAATGACGGGCCAGCCGGAGGCCTTGGCTGCACTCTTGGCTGCACTGTGCCCGGTTGGGCCGCGTATGTTGCAGCCAGGACTGGGCCTGACCTGGGGAGATGACCTGGGGAGCCGGTCTGGGGAGCCGGTGAGCGGATTCGAACCGCTGACCTGCCGTTTACAAGACGGCTGCTCTGCCAACTGAGCTACACCGGCGGGAAGACCTGTGCATGGTAACCGACACCGGCCCTGGCATGCTCTTTCCGGCTCTGAACTGGGCTTATACTGCCGCCGCCGACACCGACCGCTGCTAGCGCCATGTAGGCGCGCCCGGCCGGTTGGCGCGGCGTTAGATGTGCGTTTGGACCGGTGGAGCTAGATTCCCATGGCGCTGGGGAAGCGAGTCTCGAAGTCCAAGATTCCCACCCACTGTGGTGTTACCGCGATCCGGGCCATGGGCTTGCCGCGCAGGGTGCTTACCCAGGCCGGGCCCTGCTCAGGCCCGAAGTACCGGGTCGCGGCACGCTCATACTCTGGGCTCACATCATCGAGCATTTGTACGCTGGCGTGCCCGCGTACCAGCAGCACCTTGTACGGCCAGGCGTTGTCGTCGATGGTGAGCGCCACCTTGGGGTCTGCGCCAAGCGCCGTGAGCTTGGGCGCCTTCGGCGGTGAGCCAAGGACGAATTGATCACCAGTCCAGTGGAACCATATCGGCACCACGCGGGGTGATCCATCGGTCCAGGTGTAGGCCAGCCGCGCTGGGTTGGCAGATCCCAGCAGCGCCTCGGCGACGGGATCGGTCAGCAATTCTAGGCTGCCTTGGTGTGCCATCGGAACTCCCTTCACGAGGTGAGCGGGGAGGCCGGCGTCCGGCGGGTGACGAGATCGTACACCTGCGTGCCCGGCAGGGAAATGGGCCGTGCCCGGTGGCCACAGGCTCGCCCTGCAGGCGCTGAATAGCATGCCGCCCGATCTCGCTGAGGGACTGAGCCTGGGCGCTGCCTTGAATGGCGCGGCAGAGCGCTTAATAAACTTCAGCGGGCGGGACGCGACGGTCTCCGGTTACTACGCGCAGGCCAGCAGTGGGCGGAGCCGGGCGACCCAGGAAATTGGCAGTGGCTAGTTCACCTGATTCTGTCGGCACCAGTTATGAGTGCTTTGTAGCACGTGGCGAACGCGGCGGGGCCGGCGAGAACGGCCCGGCGGCGATCTGATTACAGGACGTACGGGATGATGCGGACATCATGGTTGCGTTGCGCCATAGCAGCACCCGCCGCACCGGCACTGGAGGTTTCGATGAGTCAGGACGACTTTCCCGCCCCACAGACCGGCTTCGTGGTGACCCACTTCCTGGTGGTCTCCGACCAGGACCGGTCCCGTGAGTTCTACCGGTCGGTGTTCGGGGCCACGGTGCTGCTGGAGCGTGATCCCGTTATCTTGCGACTAGCCAATAGCTGGCTCATTCTCAACGTGGGCGGCGGCCCGACCGACGACAAGCCCACCGTTACGCTCACCACACCGACCGACCCCGATCAGACCAGCGCGTTCCTCAACCTCAGGGTGGCCGACATCGCCGCCGCCTACGCCGACTGGTCGGCCAAAGGGGCCGAGTTCCTCACCGAACCGCAACACCACGCCACCGAGATCCGCGCCTACGTCCGCGACCCCGATGGGCACCTGATCGAGGTCGGGCAGTCCACCGTACGGCCGGGCTGATCTCGCCAACGTCGGCCAACTCCGCCCCTGGCGGCCAAACTCCAGCGACCTGCGCATGTGGTCCGGGCGTAGCATCGGGCCATGACCACGCCCCGGGAAGTCCTGGCCGGCGTCCCGTTGTTCTCGATGCTGCCGAAAAAGGAAGTGGCCAAGCTCGCCCGGCGGGCGCACGAGCTGACGGTTCCCGCTGGCACGGTGGTCACCGACGTGGACCGGGCCGGCGTGAGCTTCGGCGTCATCGTGGACGGGCGGGCGGCGGTGAGTGTGCACGGGCAGCCGGTTCGCGTCCTCGGCCCCGGTGACTACTTCGGGGAGATGGCACTCATCGACGAGTCCTACACTTACCGCTCGGCGAAGATCACCGCTGAGACGGAGCTGCACTGCCTGATGTTCCCCAAATGGGACTTCCGCCCCTTCGCCATGAGCCACCCCCAGACGGCGTGGGCCCTTCTCGAGATGATGGTGCAACGCCTCCGGGACGCCGAGAACCGCTAGGTAAGGAAATCGCTCGCGCGATGCGGATCGAGACCGTCATCGGCGCCGCCGTGATCTGCGCTGCCCGCCCCGCCTGCCCGGCGCGGAAGAACTCGGGGCCACGGATGTAGCAGGACCGGACGCGCCCGAGCCCGTTTTGTGCATGACAGACGTGCCCAGCCATAACGAGCAGAACCGCCGCGTACTCTCACCGGCATAACACGCATGAGTGCGCACTGGCAGGTCGGCCCCCGCCACGCAGAACACCCGTTCCGGCGCGGGTAACGGCGCCACTCTGATGACCCAGGTTGCCGACCATATCGGCGGCTACGCGCGGGCCCGGAAGGATGCCGCACGGCTTGGTGTCGACACGGCGATTGGTGTGTCAGTTTGAATGAATATTCGTTGTTGCCCAGTACTGGCTGTGCCGATGGCGCCATGCGCTGTGCCCCGGATTGTCCGGATCGCCTCCCCGCGCGGCAGCGCTAGCTGGGACGATGACCTCAAGTATTGCCGTGAGGAATGCGCACTACGGAGGCTCGCGACCTTGACCGACGCGGAATGGGGCGGTCCGCCCGACCACCAGGATGCACTGCCCGAGCCTGCGCAGGCGGCCGGGTGGGAATGGGAACTGGATGCCAACGGCGTGCCGGTCCAGAACCAATCAACGACCGCGAGCGCCGCACGCGGCCGGCGCTTGCGCTCTGACATGCGCCGGACCCTGCCGCCGCGGCCGGCCCCGCACGCGGCGGTGATCGCCTGCATGGACTCCCGGCTCAAGATCTTCGAACTGCTCGGCCTCGGGGACGAGGAGGCGCAAGTGATCCGCAACGCGGGCGGCGTGGTCACCGACGACGTGATCAGATCGCTGGCGGTCAGCCAGCGGCTGCTCGGCACCACCGAGATCATCCTGATCCATCACACTGACTGCGGCCTGCAGAAGATCACCGACGAGGAGTTCACGCGCGAGATCGAGGAAGAGACCGGCATCCGGCCGCCATGGGCGGTGCAGGCGTTCACCGACGCGGCGCGGGACGTCCGCGAGTCGATCCGCCGGATCAAGGCCAGCCCGTTCCTCCCGCGCACCGACAAGATCCGTGGCTTTGTCTTCGACGTCACCACGGGCAAGCTCGACAAGGTGCACTAATCCCAGCGGCTTGCCGCCTGTCCGGCACTACCAGCGACAACGCCAGCTATATCACTAAGTGCTGCTGGAGTACCAAGCCAGCCGCGCATAGCGGGTATTCGCGCTGGAGAATCGGATCATCGCCTTGTCGGTAGTCGTGCGATCCCAGCTTCGATCCCACGATGTCAACGGCAGCCGAAAACTGATCCACTTCCGCGCCGACATTGGATCAGTTTTCACGTGCCGCCGACACCGCGTGGTGATCAGGTGCAGATGGCGCGCGTCGCGCCCATATCCGCCAGTTCTGGCGGCTCCCCTGGAGGCCACGCAGCATGGTGGGCGGGAGCGGGCTTCGTCAACGCTGCAGGTCTGCGTCAGACAGGTCGCGGCGGCGGATGCTGGCCGGGCGCGGCCCGGCGCGCCTGCAAACGCGGCCCAGGAGAAGACAGGTCAACAAGAGAACTCCACCGGATCAGGAGCATGATGAAACCCGCCCGGGCGGGTTTCAGGCGGCCCGGCCGCAGCAGAACAGGAGCGCACAGGCCGCCAGTGGCCTGCCGAGCTGGTCAATACCGGCCGCGCCAATCCGCACCTGTCACTAGCCAACAGGGAGGTCATCCGATGAACACGGCAGTGTCAGCCGATGGAACCACGATCGCGTTCGACCGGTACGGGGACGGGCCGCCGGTCCTCATGGCTGGGGGCGCATTCAACACCCGGGCCACCACCGAACCGCTCGCCCGGGCGCTTGCGCAACGCTTCACGGCGCTGAACTATGACCGCAGAGGCCGGGGCGACAGCGGCGACACCACGCCGTACGCCGTCGAGCGGGAGATCGAAGACATCGGCGCGCTGATCACCACGGCCGGCGGATCCGCGTCGATGTTCGGATATTCCTCCGGGGCCATTCTCGCACAGCGGGCGGCGGGAAGCGGCCTGCCGATCACCCACCTGGTCCTGTACGAGCCGCCGTTCCGCCCCGACGACAGTTACCCGCCCCCGCCCGCCGGCCTAGGCGAGCAGGTCGCCGCGCTGGTCGCGGCGGGCCGCCGGGGCGACGCCGTGGAGCTATTCCAGATCAAGGCGATCGGCATCCCTGAAGACGTAGTGGCGCAGATGCGCCACGCGCCGTTCCGCCCCGGCCTGGAGGCGATCGCGCACACCCTCGCCTACGACGCGGCGATCTGCGGCGACCTGTCCCTGCCGGCTGGGCTGCTCGCTTCGGTCGCGACACCCACGCTGGTGATCTGCGGCGAGCAGAGCGTGCCCATGTTGCGGGCAGCGGCTCGGGCCGTCGCCGACGCGCTGCCCAACGGGCGGCTAGCCAGCCTGCCGGGCCAGAGTCACGACATCAACCCAGAAGCCACCGCGCCGGTCATCGCGGACTTCCTCACCAGCTAACCCGGGCATGGCACCTGCCCCGGCAGGCCCGGCACCCAAGGAACGGCAGAGCAGGTCCATGGACACAGCCAGGAGCCGCTGTCGGGCGGCCAGCGCCGTCATCGAGTGTGATCCGATCTTGAGCCCGGCGTGCCGCCAGATCAGGTATGAGCGGCTCGTGGCGATGCCTTCCGCGCGGGCCGTACACCACAGAGGTGTCGGTCGCGGGCGCCTGGCGGCGTGCGGCTTCCCGGCAGCCCTGGCGTGCGGATGTGTGAGACTGAGCGCCCGGAGTAGTACAAGAAGGTAGCCGCTGCGCTGGCCGGCGCGGACCATGCCCGCCTGGTGGGCGAGGATGACTGCCGCCGCCGGACTGGGCTGGAGTCACCACGAGCGCGGGTGGCCCGTCGTGGAGCATCATGGAGGCTATGGGAGGCGGCCTTCCTTCGGGAACCGTTACCTTTCTGTTCACCGACGTCGAGGGCTCGACCGCTTTGCTGCGGGAGCTGGGTGCGGCGGAGTACGGGGCGGCGCTGGCGGAACATCGGCGGGTGGTGCGTGAGGCGCTCGCCGAGCACGGTGGCGTGGAGGTCGACACCCAGGGGGATGCCTTCTTCGCGGTATTTGCCAGCGCGGCTGCGGCGGTTGTGGCTGCGCAGCACGTGCAACGGGCCCTGGCCGCCGGTCCGATCCGGCTCCGGATGGGCTTGCACACCGGCACGGCGCGCCTGATGGCAGAGGGTTACGTTGGCGTGGACGTGCATCTGGGGGCGCGGATCGCGGCGGCTGGGCACGGTGGCCAGGTGCTTATCTCAGCGTCGACCCGCCAGCTGGCCGAGGTTGAGGTGACAGACCTCGGCGAGCACCGGCTCAAGGACTTCGCCGAGCCGGTCGCGATCTTCCAGCTGGGGTTGACGCACTTCCCGCCGCTGAAGACCATCTCCAACACGAATCTGCCGCGCCCGGTCAGCTCGTTCGTCGGCCGGGACCGGGAGGTGGCCGAGCTCACCGCGCTGATGAGCGGCGGCGCGCGGCTGGTCACCTTGACCGGCCCGGGCGGGTCCGGGAAGTCCAGGCTGGCCATCGAAGCGGCCGGGGAGCTGATACCCGCGTTCAAAGCCGGGGCGTTCTGGGTTGGGCTTGCCGCGCTGCGAGATCCGGCGCTGGTCACCGCGGCGGTAGCCCAGACACTCGGCGCTAAACGCGGCCTGCCCGAGCACATCGGCGGGCGCGAACTTCTGCTCGTGCTGGACAACCTTGAGCAGGTGGTGGAAGCCGCACCCGAGTTGGCTGCCCTGCTGGAGGCCTGCCCGAACCTGACGCTGCTGGTGACCAGCCGCGAGCTGCTGCGGGTGCGCGGCGAGGTCCCGTACCGGGTCCCTCCGCTCGCCGGGCCCGAGGCGGTCCGTCTGTTCTGCGCCCGAGCTCAGACCGAACCCGACGAGACCATCGGCGAACTGTGCCGTCGGCTGGATCGGTTGCCGCTCGCGGTGGAGCTGGCCGCCGCCCGCGCCAGCGTGCTGTCCCCAGCCCAGCTGCTGGATCGCCTGGCTCAGCGCCTCGACCTGCTCAAGGGTGGCCGTGACGCCGACCCCCGGCAGCAGACGTTGCGGGCCACCATCGAGTGGAGTCATGAGCTCCTTCCTCCTACCGAACAGCGCCTGTTTGCCAGGCTGGCCGTCTTCGCCGGCGGCGCCACGGTGGAAGCCGCCGAAGCGGTGTGCGAGGCCCATGTGGACCAGCTGCAATCACTGGTCGACAAGAGCCTGGTCCGGCACAGCCGGGAGCGGTTTTGGATGCTGGAGACGATTCGCGACTACGCCGCGGAGCAGCTGCGGCACTCCGGTGAAGAGACAGCGATCGCGCGCCGCCATCTCGAGTTCTGTCTAGCCCTGGCGGAACCGGCTAACCTGTTCGCCGAAGCGGAGGGAGCCCAGCACCACGAGGTCGTGATTCCCGAACACGACAATATGCGGGCCGCGATCGAGCGCGCCGTGGCCACCGGAGACGTAGAGCTGGGGTTCCAGCTGGCCGTGGCTTTGGAGAACTTCTGGGTGACCGTCAACCCGGACGAGGGTGTTCATCTGTTCCGGCGGCTGCTTGAGGCCGGTTCCGGCGTGCCGGCCCGGCTGCGCGCCCGCGCCCTGCGAGCCTTCGGCGGCGCGAGTCAGGCAGGGGGCAACCTGCGGCAAGCGGAACGGCTGTATGAACAGAGCCTGGCCATGTTCCGCGAACTCGAGGATGAGCAAGGCACCGGGATCCTGCTGTACCGGCTCGGGCTCCTCGCCTTGGACCTCGGGGAGGCCGAGCGGGCCCGGCCCTTGCTCGAGCGATCCCTGGAGATGTTCCAGCGCGCCGGGTTCCGCCGCGGGGAAACACAGGCTATCGGCGCACTCGGGTCCCTGGCCCGCGCCGTGGGCGACAAGCTCACCGCGAAATCCCTGTTCGAGCAGAGCGCCCGCATGGCCGCCCAGATCGGCCGGACCTGGTGGGGAGCCAGGATGCACGCCGACCTCGCGGACCTGGCGCTGGAGGCCCGGCAGCCCGCCGACGCGACCGGACACGCCCAGCAAGTGCTGCAGCTCGCGGCTCCCATAGCAGACCGCCAAGCCCTCTTGCTCGGGTTGGCCTGCCTGGCCTGCGCGGCCGCGTTGACCGGTAACAGTGGCCGGGCTGGCCTGCTGTGGGGAGCGGTAGAGGCCGAGGAAACCCGGGCGCCACCGGGAGCGTGGGCACTCGAGCGGGAACGGTACGAGACACTCGTCACCACAGCCACTGGCGGCGCGTTCGAAGATCAGCGAGAAGCCGGCCACCAGCTGTCCCTGGAAGACGCTGTGCGGCGTGCGCTACAAGACGAGGGCATCCATGGCGCGCCCTCGACCAGCCCGCCCAGTCACCTCCAGCCCCGGCACTAGCAAACCAGCCGACGCCGCAATACCAGCCCACGCTGACCCGCAGGCCCAGACGGCGCCCGCGCTCGATGCTGACCACGTTCGTGAACGCGCTCATGTCCGCCGAGGCTGACGCGGTCTGCGGCGCCCGTACGGCGTGCCGGGGGGGGACCGGTCAACGTCCGCAATGGTTACCGGCACCGTGACTTCGACGCCAGCGTCGGCACCCTGGACGTCGCCATCCCGAAGCTGCGGTCGGGCAGCTATTTCCCCGACTGCCTGCTGGAACGGCGGCCGCATGTCACTACGACGCCTGCGCCTTCGCTGCCCTTGTGCGGTCCACCGCGATCACCACATGAGCGTTGAAG
>Ga0306924_10005703_pt1 | contig 12307 bp, 10 predicted proteins | sample sta12Can44000111_FD_203756 | JGI IMG/M metagenome (GOLD analysis project Ga0306924, IMG submission 203756) | Lab enrichment of tropical soil microbial communities from Luquillo Experimental Forest, Puerto Rico - statanox.12C.anox.44.000.111 (v2)... | ecosystem: Environmental > Terrestrial >... | reverse complement strand
ACCGTCGGACCAAGCATGCGGCTCGCATTGTTGGCGCCGACATCGATCGACATCGCTGCGCTCATCCGCTCGGGGCCGACGACCTCGCCGATCATCGTGCGGCGTACCGGGTTGTCGGTAGTCCAGGTCAGACCGCTGATGAAGCTGGCAAGCGCAAGATGCCAGACTTCGAGAGCGTGCGACCAGGCGAGCAGCGCCAGAACGAGCGAGCACAGCAGCATCAGCGCCATCACGAGAACGAGTGCAGTCCGCCGTTCGACGCGCTCCGCAGCGGCGCCGATTAGTGCCCCGAACAGTGCCATCGGCAGCATCCGCAGCACGGTGAGCAGCGCAACGACGAGCGGCGAGCCGGTATGTTGATAAGCGAAGACCGCCACTGCCAGCATTTCGAGCCAACGCACCGAGAACACCACCAACCCGATAAGCCAGAGCCGGCGAAAATCGGGCTCGCCAAGGAGCCATCGTCGTGATTTGGCCCCGGAGACCGTCAACGTCACGGTGGATTTCCCGCCGAACTGAGAGAAGGGAAAACCTGAACCTAACGCAGCCGCTGCGCGCCACAGGCGCGGTTTCGATCGCAACCCTGCCATGCGCGCTTCCGCCAAGCTGTCGCATGCCGGCTGGCAAGCCGGCGGCGGCTGTGCGAAATTGAAGCATCGCGAGTTCGCCGAAATTGCGGCAAGATCAGGAGTCGACAGACTGGCACCCGGCGAGGGGCAGACAGGCGGCGATTTGCGATGTTCGTCGCGAGCGACCCGATCTATTGAAACGATGGAGGCGCTGCATCTCAACGGAAGTCGAACTCAAGCTTGCGGTTTCGGCAGCCGACCTGCCCGAGCTAAAACGAGCGCTTGTCGAGATGGCCCCGGCATCAGCCGGCTCGCTGTCTCGGCTGATCAGCACTTATTATGACACCCCAGATTTGGCGCTAAAGCACCGAGGCCTGAGCCTTCGGGTCCGGGAGCAGAGCGGCCGGTTCACTCAAACCGTCAAAAGTGGAGACCTCGCCGGCGGCGATTTCCTAACCCGCGGAGAGTGGGAGGACGAGCTCGGCGAGCGCCGCCCCGACCCTGACGCAGCGCAGAGCGGCCAGCATCTGCCGGACGGCATTGCAGGAGCTCTGCAGCCGCTCTTCGCCACCGACGTCACGCGCACGACTGTTGCGATCGAGCACGCCCCGGCAACCCGCATCGAGGCTGCGATCGACCAAGGCGAAATCCGCTCCGCCGCAGGCGGCGGGACCGAGCCGATCAGCGAGATCGAGCTGGAACTCAAGAGCGGCGACGCTGCCGCTCTCTATGACGTCGCCTTACAACTGCTCGATGTGGCATCGATCCGCATCGAGCCGCGCAGCAAGTCGGAGCGAGGCTACCAGCTCGGTGAGGCGGGGCAGGGCGCACCGCCGGTCGCCCGCGCGGAGCCGATCGCTCTCGATCCGATGATGTCGGTCGAGGCGGCTCTGCAAGAAATCGGCCGGGCTTGCCTCGCCCATCTGCTGCACAACGAGGCCGCGGCGCTCGCTATGGACCCAGAGGGGGTCCATCAGATGCGTGTCGCCGTGCGGCGAATCCGTTCGGCGGTCGCTGCCTTCAAAAAGCTGCTTCCGGCCGCGGATCGCCGCCGGGTCTTCAGAGAACTCGCGTGGCTCGTTGATATTCTTGGAAGGGCGCGCAACCTCGATGTCTTCGGGACCGAGTTGTTGCAGCCAGCCCGAGCCGCGCTGTCGCACGAAGCCGCTATCGACGATCTCGCCGCCGCGCTGGAGAGTGAGCGCAAAGCCGCTTACGAGCGGGTCGAGCGGGCTATCCTTTCGGAGCGGCATGCCGCCGGAATGCTGCGCCTCTCGCACTGGTTCGAAGCGCGCGGTTGGCGCGATGGGCCTGGCGGACGGTCCGCTCTGCTGACCTCGCCAATCGGCGAGCTCGCTCCGCGCGTGCTCGATCGACGCTGGCGCGAGGTGCGCAAACGCAGCAAACGGTTCGGGAGATTGACGGCGTCGCAACGCCACAAATTGCGGATTTCCGCCAAGAAACTCCGCTATACGATGGAGCTTCTCGGGAGCCTATTCGACCAGGATGATCTGCAAGAGTTCATGACGCGATTGAAGCGCCTGCAAGACGATCTCGGCTACGCCAACGACGTGCGCGTCGCCCATGACATTCTGCCCGAGCTTTGCGGCGGAGGCCGCCGCGGGCCCGTCGCCCGCGCCGGCGCGCGGCTGCTCGAATGGCACGAGAAGGCACTCGCAAAGGCCGAGCGAAAGCTCCGCAAGCGGCTCAATCGAGTGCACGGTGCCACCCTTTTTTGGCGTGAGCGAGGGACCCCCGATCGCCGATCCGAGCGGATCGGAGCGTGATGTGGAGGGCGGCGAGGCGCGAAACCTCACGGAAATTTCATCACGCCACGGAATGCAAGCGCTCGTCACGCGGCCTCGCGAAGAATCGCAAAGTCTGGCGGCGGCGCTGGCGCTGCGCGACGTCGGCTCAGTCATCGAGCCGATGATGGAGGTCCATTATTGCGTCGCGGCAGCGCTCGACCTCAACGCGGTGCAGGCGATCCTGTGCACCAGCGCCAACGGCGTGCGGGCGTTGGCGCGGGTCACCGGCGAGCGTGGACTACATCTGCTCGCAGTCGGCGAGACCACCGCATCACGGGCCCTAGCCGAAGGATTCACCTCGGTGGCGAGCGCCGGCGGCGCCGTTACCGACCTCGTCCGTCTCGCGGCAGCACGGCTGCGGCCCCAGAACGGGCCTCTGTTGCATGTGGCCAGCAATATTGTCTCCGGAGATCTCGTCGGTGCGTTGCGGGCGCGCGGCTTCGTGATCGAACGCCGCATCCTTTACGAGGCCCGGCCGATTGAAAGGCTGAGCGCGGCGGCCCTCAATGCGCTGCGCGGGAGGACTATCGACTTCGCCGCATTCTTCTCGCCTCGCACCGCCGGTATTTTTGTCGAGCTCGCGGGAAGCGCAGGTGTCGCGGGGTGCTGCCGGACGATTACCTCCTTGGCGATCAGCGCGGCTGTCGATGCGGTTCTCACCGGGCTGCCATGGCAGGATCGGCGAGTTGCCGAAAGACCCAATCAGCCGGCGCTCTTGGATACACTCGATGTTGTTCTCGCCGAACGGCGGCGACACTGACCATGACGGAAGCGCACGATCAAGAACCTCCGGTCGAAGGTAGCACACTGCCGCCAGTGACCGACCAGACGCTCGGCGAAGGCGCTCAGTCTGCACGGCCGGCCCGCGGTTCTCGGCAAACCGTCTGGTGGCTGGCCGCCCTCCTGCTGTTGGTGATCGCCGGGGTCGGCTTGTCGCCATTCTGGGCGCGCGATGTTGTGCCACTTCTTCCGTGGGGCAGTCAGCCTGCAACGCCGTCCGAAAACTACGCCGCGCTCGCCGCGCGAGTGGCGGCCATCGAGAACCGCCCCGCTCCGATGTCCCCCGATATTGCTGCGATCAACTCGACGGCAGGCGCGCTCGCGCGCCGGGTCGAGCAGCTGGAGACGGTGCGCGGTGCAGATCGGCAAGCCGACGCCGCGGTGGCGGGCATCAAGGCGGGGCTGCAACAGCTCGAAGAGCGGGTGAGCGCGTCCGAGGCGCGCTTGGCTGCGCGTGCTAACAGCGAGACTGCCGAGTTCGAGAAATTGCGGCAACAGCTGTCACAAATCGGCGGCATTTCCAGCGATCTCGCTGACCGGTTGCCAGCGATCGAGCGTCGCATCGGGGCAGCCGGCAATGCGGTCCGAACCGACAGCGCGCTGCTGGCGGCGCTTCTGGAGATGCGCAAGGCGGTCGAGGCGGCGCGGCCTTTTGTCAGCGAATACGACGCCTTCATCGCGCTCGCCCATGACCAACCTGATCTCATTGCGGCAGCCCAGCCCCTCGCGCGGCTTGCCCAGGAGGGCGTAGCCGGCTACGCCCTCCTGAGCGAACGCCTGGGGCAACTTTCCGGCCGGATCGTTCCCGCCGCAGCGCCCCTCGTCGACTCGGATTTGCGAACAGAGGCGCTGGCTTGGCTACACTCTTTGGTGACCATCCGACGCATTGACGCGGCGTCGCAAACCGGGCAGGAGCCGGCCATGAATGTCGCCGAAGGCGCGCTCGTTCGCGGCGATCTGCCGGGCGCCGTCTCGGTGCTTCAAACGCTCTCTGGCCCCAAATCCGAGGGGATACAATCCTGGTTGCAGATGGCGCAGCAACGGCTCGCGGCTGAGGCCACGTTGGCGCATTTGCAGGAACTGCTTGTGGCCCGCCTCAGCACTCCTCGAGAGGCGCCGGGAGGTGCACCGACCGAGGTGCCGGCGAAATCGGCCCAACCGTCGTGATCCGCGCCATTATCGGAATTGTTGCCGTCACCGCGCTGGTTGCCGCCGCGGTTTTCTTCGCCGATCACCCCGGTCGGGCCGAGATCCTCTGGCAAGGCTGGCAGGTCCAGACCTCGGTCGCCGTGCTCGCCGCCGCGGCGATCCTTGCGGCCCTAGTGGCGGGGCTGCTGTTCTCGGTCCTGTCGTTAGTCGTCGACAGCCCGCGCCGGTTGATGCGCGCCCGTCGCGAATGGCGTCGCCGCACCGGCTACCGGGCGCTCGCTCAAGGCATGGTCGCCGTCGCAGCCGGCGATCCGCAGGAGGCGCGGCGCTATGCCAAAAGAGCCGATCTGCTACTCGCCGATCCGCCGCTGACCTTGCTCCTTTCGGCTCAGGCCGCGCAACTCGACGGCGACGAGGGTGCAGCAAAGAAGTTCTTCACAGCAATGCTCGATCGACCGGAAACCGAGTTTCTCGGGTTGCGCGGCCTTTTGAACCAGGCGCTGCGCGAGGGCGATCGCAGCAATGCGCTGCGACTCGCTGCACGCGCTATGGCGTTGCGTCCGGGAACGCGCTGGGCGGTCCTCGGCCGCTTCGATCTAGAGGCTCGCGAGGGGCGTTGGGAGGCGGCGCGGGAAACCCTGGCGAAGGCAGCGAAGCGCCGACTCGTCCCTCCCGAGCAGGCGCGCCATCATCGCGGTGTGATTCTTCACGAGCTGAGTTGCACCGCCCTTGCCGGCGGAGACCAGCGTCGGGCAATAGCTTTGGCGGCCGAGGCCCGGGTGCTGACCGACGATCTCGCCACGCCAGCCGCCCATCATGCGCAGCTGTTGCTTCGGGAGCGACGAAGCGGGCGCGCGGCAAAGGCCATCGAACGCGCTTGGCGCATCGCACCCCATCCAGACCTCGCCAGGATCTACGGCGCGATCCACGACGGCGAGCCCCCGCTCATTCGGGTCAAGTCCTTTGAGCGGCTCGCGGCGCAAAACCCGACGGCGCGCGAAAGCTACCTAGCGCTCGCCGAGGCCGCGCTCGATGCCCAGCTCTGGGGCGAAGCCCGCCGCCATTTGAAAGACGCATTGGCCACCGGCGCAACTCCGCGACTGTGCAGCCTGATGGCGCGGCTCGAAGAAGCCGAACACGGCGAACGCGGACCTGTGAGGGAGTGGCTCGACCGCGCCGTCGGGGCAACGCCCGATCCGCGCTATGTCTGCGGAAGCTGCAGCAGAGAGAGCCTCGATTGGAGTTCGCGGTGTCCCCATTGCGGCGCCTTCGATGCGCTCTGCTGGCGCACGCCCGCGTGGGCGATTCCGGGCAGCAATCTGCCGGCTGCAGAAGAACAGCGAGCGGCGCCGGAACTCGTTTCTCCCCTGCCGAAATTCTCGGTCGCCGCTTCAGCGGGCTTGGCGCCTACGCTCGAAGGGGCTACAAACATCCGCTCGGTTCGCCCCGGTAGCTCAGCGGTAGAGCAACCGCTTCGTAAGCGGTAGGCCGTTGGTTCGAATCCGACTCGGGGCACCACTCCTTTTCAACGCGTGCCAGCAAAAGGAGGAAGGATGATCCAGGCGACCGGGGTCGACCATGTCGTACTGCATGTCAGTGACGTGCAGCGCTCGAAGGCCTTCTACACCGAGACCCTCGGCATGACTCCATACCGGGAGGATGAGGGGCAGGTGTTTCTGCACGCCGGCCGTCAGGGCGTGGCGCTGTTCAAGAAAGTCGGTGGTACCCCGCTGACGGCCGGCAACGATCTCAACCATCTGGCTCTGAACGTCGCCGCTGGGACGTATGATACGCTCAGGACTGAACTGGAGAAACACGGCATCACCGTTACAGGCCGCACGGGCGAGGACCGCTGCATCTATTTCCGCGACCGGGACGGACACTGCCTGCAGTTGATGGTGCATAAGTGAGATAGCGTGGCCGGCTACACCGGTCATCTGGTTGGAATGGAAGGACGGTCCGATCTCACCCGTACTACTCTTGCGGTTTTATTCGTCGCAGGACTGATCGCCGCGTGCTTCTGGATTTTACGGCCATTTCTGCCTGCGGTTATTTGGGCGACGACGCTCGTCGTGGCAACTTGGCCCGTGATGCTGCGGGTTCAGCAGCGACTGTGGAACCGCCGCGCGCTCGCCGTTGCAGTCATGACCGTTGCACTGCTGCTCGTCTTTGTCGTGCCATTTTGGCTCGCGATCACGACGATTATCGATAATTTCGACCGAATCGTAGAGTGGGGAACGTCACTCGGATCGTTCAAGCTGCCGCTGCCCCCGGAATGGCTTGCCACGATACCGCTATTCGGCGAACGGGCCGCGCAGTTCTGGGAAAGCGTTGCCGCCAGCGGCGTCGAGCCGCTGGTCGCGAAAGCGGCGCCGTATGCCGGCGATGCGGCGACCTGGTTCGTTGCGGCCCTGGGCAGCCTGGGGATCGTCTTTGTGCAGTTTTTGCTCACCGTTGTCATCGCGGCGATCATGTATGCCGGCGGTGAACGCACCGCCGCTGCCGCGCAGCGTTTCGGATACCGACTTGCGGGCGAGCGCGGCGAGCAGTCGGTCCTGCTGGCCGGCCAGGCGATCCGCAGCGTGGCTCTCGGCGTGGTGGTGACGGCTATCGCACAGTCGGTACTTGGCGGCGTCGGGATCGCGCTCGCCGGTGTACCGTTTGCCCCCGTGCTGACGGCGATCATGTTCATGCTGTGCATCGCCCAGCTCGGACCCTTGCCGGTGCTCGTGCCGGTCGTGATCTGGTTGTACTGGAGCGGTGAATCGGGGTGGGGGACGTTTGTTCTGGTGTGGACCATCGTCGTCGGCAGTCTGGACAGCATATTGCGACCGTTCCTGATCAGGAAAGGGGCTCACCTGCCGTTGGTTCTGCTCCTGGCCGGGGTCATCGGCGGCCTCATCGCCTTTGGACTGGTCGGCATTTTCCTGGGTCCGGTCGTGCTCGCGGTGGGATACACGTTGCTGCAATCGTGGATGGCCGAGCCGGTAACTCCGCACAGTCAGGTCGCAACGCGACGACGACGCTGAGCAGCGAGACCAATACTACAGCGAGAAATTATGTCGTATCAGCTTGCCGCCTAAGGCGTTCGGCGGCTATCGTGCAATCACAACGGAGCAGCGCAATGGCTCATGCATTTTGGCGGTATTGGGGTCTGATAGCGATATTGACGGCGTTCGTTGCTTCCACCGCTGTGAGTGCCCAGACCGCAACGAACCCCGCCAATCAGAGTAGCCCTCGCTTTCTTGTCTATTTCGACGAATTCAGTGCGTTCCTCTCCGACGAGTCAAAGACCATCATCGCCGATGCGGCAAAGCGCGCTCGCGAGACGGGAGCTCACCGGATCGTCGTCCAGGCGCGGGCAAGCGCCACCGGGACGGCTGAAACCAACAAATTTCTCGCCCAGACGCGCAGCTCGATCGTCACGGACCAGCTGGAGGCGGACGGCATCGAGCGCACGATGATTCAGCAGGAGCCGATAGGACAGACCGGGTCGAGTGACCCGTCGGTCTATAATCGCCGAGTCGACATCTTGGTTGAGCCATGACTGCCAACGGCTGTCGACACGGCCACGCCCGCGGCAAGAGGGGCGCGGGCGGTAGGGTTCGGTTCTGGAAGTGAAGACGTCACGCGACGCGCCTCACAGTCTTCGACATGCTTCTTGGCGGCCCCGTTCTTATCCGAGACGAAACTGCAAGCCGCTGCCCGAAACCCTGTTGCCGGCAGCGGCTTTGGCACAGGCCGGCCCTCACCAGCTGATTGTCAGAGCCCCCTCGCGCATCTCGAAGCTTTTCAGCCGCTTCAGGAAGCTCATTCCGAGCAATGAAATATTCAGATTTTCGTTCACTGCGGCGGCAACGTTGTCGATCGAGAGCTGCTCGATGCGAATCTCGCGCAGCGTAATTGGCGCCTCCCGTGCCGGGCCGTTAGCGGTCTGCGAGCGCTGACTGAACACGAGCTCGCTGCGGCCGATACCGGCGGTTTGCGCGTCGTCGAGGGTCAGAGTAACCCGGCTCGCGCCAGTATCGACGAGAAACCGAACCGGCGCGCCGTTGACCAGGGCTGTGATCGCGACATGGCCGCGCGGGTCGGCGCGATAAACGAGCGAATGTATCGATGGCACTGCCCTGAGGATGGTCGGCGGCGGAACGCCGCTCCCCGGCGGGCTTGCCGCAGGAGTGCCGGCAACAGGTGCGGGCAACGTTGTGTTGAGCGACGGCGACTCCGTTTTCGCGGACGCGGCGGGTCGCAGATTCCAATAGATCCATCCATAAACCTGGCCGTCGGGATATTTCACTTGGCATAGGTGGTTGCCTGCCGAGACTACGACCCCGGTCTTGTTTTCTTGATCCGTCACCTCTTGGCCGACGGTACATTGGGAGATGCCCTGGCCCACGGCAAACGCCGGCGCGCCGACGACCAATATCGCGCACAGCGTCAACGTCCATCCGCTCATGACTTGCGGCCTCTGGTCGGAAAGAACCGGCGAAGCAGCGTTACCAGCGATCATATGCAGGCCGCGATAATGCATTCTAAACGGGCAGTTTAATGGGGCCGAACGAGTTCCGGCGGATGCCGGACGACCGTCCGCCGCCCACGCTTATAGACCGCGAGCGGCTGACGGATTTCGGCGATCGTCTGCTCGGGGGTCGTGGCGTCAATCACAACGATGTCAGCCGGGTTGCCGACAGCGAGCCCATAGTCCGGCAGGTTGAGCAGCCCGGCCGAACGCTCGGTCAGCATCGCAAAGCACTCCCGCAGCTGCATCGGACCGGCGATCTGCAGCACATTGGCATGGAGGTTCGCCATGCGGATCAGCGAGCAGTCGCCATAGGGTGTCGCCGGATTGAGCACATTATTGGTCGACAGCGAGCAGTTGACGCCGTGCTCGACGAGAAAATTGGCGTCGGCGACGCCGCGGCGGACATTGTGATCTTGGTCGCGTCCCATCAGGTAGAGATCGGTCGCCGGCAATACAGTGACGGCGACGCCAACATCGGCGAGACGGCGCGCCAGGATTGCGGCCTGGTGCGGCGGCATCGTCGACAGTTTGGCCATGTGACCGACCACGACCCGTCCGCCGCGCCGGTATTGTTCGGTCAGCTCGCAGACGAGGTCGATATTCATAGCCTCTGGCGTGTTGCCGACATCGAGATGAATGTCGATGTCGACATCGTATTCGCAGGCAAGATTGAAGATCCGCCGGATCTGGCCGTCAGGGTCGGTGTCGTAGCGTGGCGCTCCGCCGATCGCTCGGGCGCCGCGTTCGAGACCCTCGACCAATAGCTCGTCAGTTCCCGGATAATTGGTGAGGCCATCTTGCGGGAAAACGCAGATCTCGATGTCGATCGCCCAGCTATAATCGGCGATCAGTGACTGCACTGCGTCGAAGCCGCGCATGCCGATCGCGGGATCGACCTCCAACTGGGTGCGCATCCGCGTCGTGCCGTTCAGGATGCAATCGACCAGCGTGCGCTCGGCTCTGAGGCGCACGTCCTCGACGGTAAAACCGGGCTTCATCGCCGCGACCTGTCGCATCGGCCTGATCTCGCGCTCCGCTTCGGGCGGACAGCGATCGATGATGCGGGATTTGTCGAGATGGATGTGCGTTTCGACCAAACCGGCGCAGGCGAGACGCCCGCCGGCGTCATAGGTCTCGGCGGCGCCTGTCAGTCCAAGCTCGATCGCGACGATCTTGCCGTCGGCAACACCGACGTCAACCGGCTCTGCCGGTGGCCGACCCGCCACACGGACATTACGTACGATTAGATCCACGCAATTTTCTCGTTGCCACAAGCTGTAGCGAGAATCACGAGGCTCTCATGCGTAGATTTTCACCAGCTCGCCATGCGCCCATTTGACCGCCTCTTCCGGCGCCATGCCTTGGACCGCCTTGGTGTACATGTCGACGATGATGAATTTGGAAATGACTTCGGCGGCGGCGCGGCCGGCCGGACCGGCATAGCCGGCGAAGCGGCCGCTTAACGCAGCAGTGCGGAAGGGCGCCATCACCGGGTCGATCTTCCACAGCGGGTCGTCCTGCCACATCTTGGTGGCGCCGACCGAGAACCCCTGCTGGGAGGTGAACCACTGCCCGTAGACATCCTTTGATTGGAACCAGCGCAGGAAATCCATCGCGGGCTTCTGGTTTTTGGTATAGGCCGGCACGAGGTTCGAGAACGGCACGTGATAGCTGAACTGCCCGGCCGGTCCCTTCGGCAACGGTGCGTGGAACATGTCGTCTTTGAGGGGCTTGCCAGTTTCGCTCATGTAGTTGTCGGCCTTGACCTTGGCTAACAAATAGATCGAGGCGCCATTGCTGGTCGAGCTGATCGTATTGGACAGAAAGGCACGGTTGTTGCCGGCGTCGTCCCATGACAGGGCGCCCTCGTCATAGCAGTCCTTCCAGAAGCCGACCGCGAACTTGACCGACTCGACCGTCTGCTTGCTGTTCAGCGCGACGGTCTTGCCGTCGGCCTCGACCTCCTTGCCGCCCCACGACCACAGATAGGGGTACCAGAACGCAGGACCGTCACCGAACGCGTGGGCCAGGGTCTGGCCGTAAGGGCGCTGTTTGGCCTTGAGCATTTTGCCGACGGTTCGATAGTCGTCCCAGGTCTGCGGAAAATTCTCGGGACCGACGCCAACGTCCTTGAACCAGGAAGTGCGGTTGACGAACAACACCCCGAGGATCGTGTAAGGAACGGCGATCCACTTTTTGCCGTCGTGAGCGACATCGTGCGCGGTCGGGTAATAGCCGCCCTGCGCCTTGCCGATCTCCTCGGCGACGTCGCTGACGTCGACGACGCTGCCGGCGTACAGCTGCGGCCAGTTGTTGACCGCCATCAGGATGTCGGGACCCGTGCCAGACTGGATCGCCGAGGTGATGCGAGCCTGAACACCGTCTCCGTTGATGGTCTCGATCTCAAGCTTGATGCCAAGATCCTTTTTGCACGCCTCGGTGATCTTGCCGCGCAGCAGCTGATCGGAGACCGGCACGAAATCGACGAATTTGAGCCAGTGGAGCGAGGTCTCTTGGGCATAAGCAGGTGCCCGCCCCAATGTTAGAATTGCCGCGAGTCCGCCAGTACGCATCGCTAGCCCGCCGGCGCCGGACAGCTTCAGCAGCTTACGCCGGTTGAGGCGCTCCATTGCCAATTGCCCTTTCGTCAGATCACCGCTTGGGACCGGGTGTCGAAAAAGTGCAAGCGATCCGGGTTCAATGCCAGGCGCAGTCGGTCGTGAACATTGACGCGAATGCCGGGGTCGATCGAGGCTACCATCGTGTGGGGACCAACGGCCATGTCGAGAAGGATCTCGGAGCCGAGTTTCTCGACGACCTCAACCGCGGCGTCAAAGCCGAGTTCCTGCGGATCAGCCGCCGAGGCCAGGTGCAGATCCTCGGGGCGGATTCCGAGCGTGACTTCTTGACCGGCATAGCGGCCGAGCCGCCCGGCAATCTCGGCCGGTACCCTGATGCGCAGTCCCTCATTCTCGACCCACTGCGAGCCGTCCGAACCGCTGACCCTGACCGGCGCGAAGTTCATTGCCGGCGAGCCGAGAAACCCGGCGACGAAAAGGTTGGCCGGCTCGTTGTAAAGCTCGAGCGGCTCGCCAACCTGCTGCACAAGACCGTCCTTCATGACGACCACCCGGTCGCCCAGGGTCATCGCCTCGACCTGGTCGTGGGTCACGTAAATTGCGGTAGTACCGAGCCGATCGTGCAATTTCTTCAGTTCGACACGCATCTGTACCCGCAATTTGGCATCGAGGTTGGACAGGGGCTCGTCGAACAGAAACACTTGCGGGTGCCGTACGATCGCCCGTCCGAGCGCCACGCGCTGGCGCTGACCGCCCGACAGCTGCCGGGGCTTGCGCTTCAGGAGTTCCTGAATCCCGAGGATCTCGGCCGCGTCCTGCACGCGCTTGGCGATGTCGGCGCGGTCGAATTTCCGCATTTTGAGGCCAAAGGCCATGTTGTCGTAGACGCTCATATGCGGG
>Ga0306924_10005701_pt1 | contig 12309 bp, 22 predicted proteins | sample sta12Can44000111_FD_203756 | JGI IMG/M metagenome (GOLD analysis project Ga0306924, IMG submission 203756) | Lab enrichment of tropical soil microbial communities from Luquillo Experimental Forest, Puerto Rico - statanox.12C.anox.44.000.111 (v2)... | ecosystem: Environmental > Terrestrial >... | reverse complement strand
CCATTACGCCGGTCGGTGACACGCGCCGCGGTCGGCGTGCTGTGGGTGATCGGGGCGCTGAGCGTTGCCTCGGGCGCGTTTGCTGCGCTCCTCCACATGCTCCCCGGCCTGCACGCGTGGCGCGGTGTGCCGGCGCTCGCCATCATCCTGGCGACCGCCTGCGCCGTGCTGCCGTGGCGTCTACTGTTCGATCACGCGCGGCACTCGTGAACGTCGCGTGTGCGCCCGCCGCGCTTGCTGGGCGCCTCCGGGCGGCCTCGCAACTTCATCCTTAGAAAGCGCTATGGAACCATCTGGCTCCCCGCCCGGTTTGACCGCTCGCGCGTGGCGTCTACGCATTTACCGGCTGTTCGCTAACTCTTTCCCGGCGTTACTGGCAGTCGCTCTTGCGGTGCTCGTATTTCGCCGGATGTTTCCGTGGCTGTTTTCAGCTCTGGAATTGATTTGGACCGCAGATGCTTTCCTGCTCGCTGTGCTTGTTGCCCCCTGGCTTTTGGTGTCTTGGGGCCTCGCGCTGGGGAAGATCAAATGTCCATCGTGCGATGCTCCGTTTGCGACCAAATTCCATCTCTGGGTCCCAAAGTGCAGAATTTCCTCTGATTGAGCCCACCCGATTTCCTGGAATTGGACCCACCTGATTTCCTGAGAATGGACCCAGCCGATTTCCTCGGATTGGGCCCACCGGCGCCGAGCCGTCGCGAGAACGGAGCGGCCCTGTACCGTCGTGCGCAGACACGAACGGGAGGGGCTCATGGCGCGGAGGGTTTTGACGGTGGATCGCTAGGCAGAGATCAAGCGGCGGCTCGCTGAGGGCCGCGGTGTTCGTGAGATTGCGCGCGCACTGGGCTGCTCTCGGCGGCTGGTCCGGGAGATCCGCGCGGGGCTGAAGGGCTCGCCGGCGAGCCCCAAGCCCCTGACCGACCCGCTGTGGATGGCGCAGCTGGAGTGGCCTGCGATCATCCACGATCTGGGGCTCGGGCATCCGCTGAAGTTCCTGTGGGAGGAGCGTGCGCAGCACCTGACTACCTACAGCAACTTCTGGAAGCAGTTTTACCGCAAGTTCCCGCACTACCGCGCAGCGTCCGTCACGGCACGCGAGTTCGACCCCGGCGAGCGCGTCGAGGTCGATTACGCGGGCGACACCCTCGAGTGGGTGGAGCTCAAGAGCGGCGAGATACACAAAGCCTATGTCTTCGTAGCCGCCCTGGGCTTCAGCCAGCTGCTCTACGCACGGGCGGCCGAGGACATGAAGAGCCGCAACTGGCTCGGTTGCCATCGACGGATGTTCGCCTACTACGGCGGCGTACCGCACGTGACCGTGCCTGATTGCCTGAAGAACGGGGTGCTCAAGTGCCACCTGTACGATCCGGATCTGAACCCCAGCTACGCCGAGCTCGCCGCGCAATACGGCACAGCAGTAGTGCCGGCCCGTCCTCAGTGCCCCAAGGACAAAGCGATCGTCGAGGGGCTGGTCAAAATCCTCATGCGCTACGTGCGCTTCCACTATCGCCGCCACCACTTCACATCCTTGGCTGAGATCAACCGGGCGCTCGGGGAGTGCATCGAGCGCCTCAATGATCGGCGCCACACGCGCTTCGGCGTCTCACGGCGCGAGCGCTTCGAGACGGTGGAGCGCTCCGCCTTGAAGCCGCTGCCACTCGTCGATGATGGCGGCGAATGGAAAGAGGCCAAGCTCCACGCCGACTGCTATGTCTACGTCGACGGCGACTACTACAGTGCTCCGCACATCCATCGGCACAAGAAGCTACGGGTCAAACTCACCGAGAACCAGGTCGAGATCTTCCTGCAGCTCGAGCGCCTGGCCGTGCACCCCCGCTGCCGCTCCAAAAATGGTCGGCGCATCAAGATCGATGCTCACTTCCCGCCGGCGAGCCAAGCGTACTACGAGGCGACGCCGCAAAAGCTGCTGTCGCAGTCGCGCTTTATCCACCTTGAGCTCAATCGGTTGTTCGTGGAGCTGTTCAACGCCGATATCTACGGCAACATCCGACGCTGCCAGGGCTTGCTCAGCCGCTGCACCAAAGAGATCAATCAAAGCGGTCACGAGCTCGCCAACGAGCGCATCGTTGCGGCGATCGCCACCATGCGCTGCCACAACCGCATCCGCGTCCCGTACTTCAAAGCGTTGCTCGATCAGATGCGCAAGCAAGCCGCCCAGCCGCAGAGCGGCCGCGAGATCGTGCGCCGCCCCGGTAACCCCATGCTGCGCTACCTCGCTGCCGCAGGCAGCGGCGATGAGACCGTACCCATCGCCATCAACTCACCCCAGGAGAACTTGGACTTATGAGTATCGCCATTGCCAAAAACCTGATGGCCGACATGAAGCTGCTCGGTATGTTGGCCGCCTTCGACAAGGTCGTGACCGATGCCACACGCGACCAGTCCAGCTACTCAGAACTCCTCGATGCGCTGCTGCAAGCGGAGGCCGATTATCGGCATGAGCGCAAGATGGGCTATCGCATCAAGATCGCCAAGTTCACCCTGCGCCCGGCCTTCGAGGACATCGACTTCACCGCCTCTCGCTCGCTTACCAAAACACAGGTCAAGGAGCTCTACGGCATGCAGTGGCTGCACGATGCACGTCCGGTACTGTTGGTCGGACCGACCGGGGTCGGCAAGACCTTCCTCGCGCAAGCAGCGGGGCTCCATGCCTGTGCCTGCGGCAACTCAGTCTTGTACATGACCCTCACCACCTGGCTGGAGAACCTCGCCCTGGCGCGCTCGAGCGGCGGCTATCTGCGCTATCGCGACAAGCTGACCAAGCCCGATCTGGTCATCATCGATGACTTCGGCCTGAGAAAACTCTCGCCCACCGAAGCGCAGGATCTGTGCGAGCTGCTCGAGGAGCGTTCGTACAGAAAATCCACCCTGTTCACCACGCAGCTGCCACTCGATCACTGGAGCGAAGTCATCGGTGATCCCGTCATCACCGACGCCATCCGCGACCGCCTCGAGCACTCAGCGCTCAAAATCCACATCACCGGCGAGAGCTATCGCGGCGTCAAGGCCAGAAAACTTGCCAGCAAGAAGAAGGACAGCTAACAATCGTCGCCTGCGGCTCCGCCGGCATCTCACTCAGCGTGGGTCCAATCCGCGGAAATCAGCCGGGCCCAATCGGGGAAATCCTGCACCAAAGAGCTGCCAGACTTGTGGGTATGACATCACGGCTCCACAGAACGGCGCGACTTCCAACAATCGTTGGCGGGGTCCGTGAATGGCGGGTGGCGACGCGCCGCGGGTGCGGGACAGAGTGCGCGCCCGCGGCGCTTGATCGCTTGATCTGGCGCTTCAGGGCGGCCCCTCAACTTCACCATTAGACGCCAGCATGGAATACCGAACTTCGATTCCGCGTACGCTGGGCTTCGCCGGGGTCGCGGCTCTGATGATCGCCGCGAGTTACTTCTCGGCTCAAATCGGCGCCGGATTCACCGGGTGGTTTGGGGTCACGTTTTTTGGCCTTTGCCTCGTGGGAATCTTGTCTCAGCTCTTCAGGCACGGCCCAACTGTCGTTATTGACGAGCTCGGCGTATTCGATCGACGCCTGCGCATTGGACGCATTCCCTGGGAGGACATTGCTGCCGTTTCGATCGCCCAAGTGAGGCGCCGACGCTTAATATCATTGTGGCTCCGAGATGAAGAGCGGTATCTTCCCCAGGGTTCGGCTCTGGTACGGAGGCTCGCGGCAGCAAGCCGTGCGGCTGGGGTTTCGCCGTTCAGCATCTCCTTTATGGGCTTAACGCCTGGACTCGACGAAGCGTACGCGCGTCTTAGAGCACGGCTTCCCGAACGCGCTGGCGACTGACAATCGTTGGAGTGGGCCCCATCGTTCAGTCAGGCGCGTGGCTCGCCGACGACTACTTCGCTGATCTGGATCACTGGAGACAGGTCTGTGTACTTGGGGATGTCGGCCATGATCTCCCGTTCGTGTGGCCCGAAGCCACCCTGGAACGCTTCCAGGGACTCACAGAAGATGTGGCACATCGCAACATAGGGCGCCGCTGCACCTGGAGCGCCGCCGCCCAACCCCTTGTCAACGCTATAGTGCTTGCAGCTCTTGCCCATTCGCGCTTGGACCAACGGCATATGCTTGTCGCGGTAGTACACGTGGTCGAATCGGGCGCCTGGGGTATTGGGATACATTACAGTCACCTTGATCATCTCCCACCTCCCGCTTGTGTTTCACCCTTGCCGCAGAGCGGATCCTGCACTATCGACTCCTGCGGAAGCAAAGGAAACGCGAAGAGTTTACGGACCATGACGCGCGTGGAGCACCCGGCGGAGCTCCATCGAGGAAGTCCGAGGTTACGCGCCGCGGGCGCGGAAGAGATCATGCACCCGCGGTGCTTGCCGTTGCGCGGTAACGTCATGGCCGGTCGCGAGCTAGACGTAGGTCGTGTCTCCAGCCGAGAAGAGGCTGGTTGACGTGATACCTCGGGACGGCTGCGGTATCTGGCCTGCATGTTATCGAGCGCCTTTTGAAAGCTCTGTTCGATCTGCCGCTGAGCATCACCAAAGAACGAGGGTATGTAGGCCTCGAGGCTCCCAGTGCTTGTGCGTCGGACAAAAACTGCAGCAACGTGGCGCTCGACGTCCTTGGTCCCATCGTAAGTCATATAACTGCCGCCCTGACGGCATGTCTCGCGGTGATTGGCTGATGACTGTGCCACGTTGCCGCCTGACAACCCTCGGAGGGGTCCTTGAACGGGTCAGTGGTTACGCGCCGCGGGCGCGAAAAGACCGTGTGCGCCGGCGGCGCTTGCTTGGCGCTTCTGCGGGGCACCTCAACTTCTCCGCCAGGCGGCAGTACCCATGACCGTCGCGTTTGTCCGACGCAGTGCTTGCCAGATGATGCCCTGGCTCCTGGCGTTATACGCTGCGGCCAGCCTCTTGCACTTCACGCACAATGCCGAGTATTTGGCTCAATATCCGCACCTGCCTGCTTCGTGGACCCGTGCCGACGTCTATTTGGCATGGTGCTGCACCACGGCGGTCGGTCTCTTGGGCTATGTGATCTACCGCGGTGGTTTTCGTCGCGTCGGCCTGATTGTACTGGCCATTTACGGTGGCTTCGGCTTTGATGGCCTCCTTCACTACACTCGAGCACCCATCGCTCACCACTCCGCAGCCATGAACTTCACGATCTGGGCCGAGGTTGCTGCCGCCGCGGTGTTCTTGATTAACATTGCAAGCATTGCCATCTGGCACATCAGGCCCAATGCCAAGCCTGCCGTGTAACAATCGTTGCAGGGGAGCGTGAACGGTCTGTGTGTCCGCGCGCGGGCGCGAGAAGACTTCACCGTTAGCTGACATGAAACGCGCCTTAGTGTCGCGTGCGACACCGCACGCCGCTCTCCTGCTTCGACTGACCCTCGGGTTGATGTTCTTGGCGCACCTTTATTGGAAGTTCAAAGTACTCCCGGGTGGGTTTCACACCTGGTGGTCGAGCTTCCACGCGAACGGCTACCCGGGCTTCGTCCCCTGGTATGCCTTTTCCGCAGAGGTTGCTGGAGCGCTTCTCCTGATCCCGGGTATATACACGCGATGGGTCAGCTTGTATGCATTGCCGCTTATGATTGGGGCCTCATACTTTTGGCTCATCCGCCGAGGGTACTTCTTCACCGCCGCTGGCGCCGAGCTTCCCATCGCATGGTCAATCATGCTCATTGTTCAAGCCATGCTGGGGGACGGTGCGTACGGCGTAGGATCAATGCGCCGGCTCCGCTGATGGCGTGTCATGGCAGGTAACAATCGTTGGGTGAGCTCATGTCGCTCCGTGTCGGCGGCATCGTAATCCTGATTCTGGGCATTGCTGTGGCGGCAGCCGGGATTGTGGGAATCATGCATGGGCCGTCCATGGCAGCCTTGGCAAATGCGATCGCTCGCTCACCCGCCCCTTCCGGGATCGACAGCTCGATGTGGCTGCATCACTGGAGGCTGTGGGGTATTGGCATAGGTTGCGGCGGGATGGCCATTGCTCTATCTGGAGCGGCGCTGGCAGCAGGTAGACAGTGGGGTTTCCTGCTCCTGGCTACAGCAATGATCTTCGCAGCGACCGCTCCCTGGATCATCCAGGGACTTGGGCTCACCAGGTATCCGTATGAACGAGCGGGCTCGATGGAGACTTTTGTGTTCCTGGCGCTCTCGCTTCCCGCAGTTTGGGGCTACCTCAGGCACAGAAGTCGCGCTGCGGACGCCTGACAATCGTTGGAGGGCTCCGTGAACGGTTGGTACCTACGGCATCACTGATGCACCACGTTCTGTTCGTGTGCAGTCAGAATCGCTTTCGCAGCCCAACAGCCGAGCGGGTCTTCTCATCATGGCCGCATATTGAGGTGGCATCAGCGGGCCTGGAACCAACCGCCACGAGATCGATCACGCCCGAGCTGCTGAAATGGGCCAACTCCATCTTCGTCATGGAGAGGTCGCACAGAAACAAGCTGTTAAAGAAGTTCAGGCCATATCTCAAGGATCAGCGAATAATATGCCTGAATATCCCAGACGAGTACGAATACATGGACCCGATTCTGATCAGGTTGCTTCAAAGTACTGTGCCACGATACTTGCAGAAGTGATGTCCAACGATCGTTGGAAGGCTCCGTGACCATACTGGATCGCATCTTCGGCTGGCTCTTGATAGTGGGTGGGCTGCTCCATGCAGGCGGCTCTTGGCGTGTCTTTCACAACGACCCATCCCAGCTTCTCTGGGCGCTATCCGGTTCCCTGGCTGCGCTCCTCGTCGCTGCGCTCAACCTTTTACGCGTGGGGCGGCCAACCGACCGGCCGCTGGCCTGGGTAAGCTTTGTCGCGTCGCTAGCCTGGTTGGCGGTTGCCGCAGGTTTTGGGGCTGTGATTGGTCATCTTACCGATCCCCGTGCCGTGATCCACGGTGTGAATGCAGCAGTGCTGGCAGGACTGAGCCTGCGGACGTTGATGCAGGCGCCGCGAGGGGCGCCGCCTCACAATCCTAGGACGGGACGGTGAGCGGCTGGTGGCGCTTCCGGGCGGCCCCTGGAGACTTAAATGAAGTGGGCATTCATATATCCCCTCGATGACTCTTCCACGCAGACTCGTCGAGATGTGATTGGGTCTCTTGTTTGTGTGGGCGTCCCAGGCGTGGCGGATGCGCCAGCCGTGGCTCAGCAGCTGGTCGCGGATGGTGTGGAATTTATTGAATTGTGCGGGGGTTTCGGCGGCGCTGGCCTGGGCTCCGTGATCTCAGCCGTGGAGAACCGGGTTCCTGTTGGTGCGGTTTTCTTTGGTGTCGACGCCGCTGCGGGGCTAAACAGCATCTTCCCCGGTGCGGGACGTAAGGTCTGAGAAATACCCAGGAGGCGAGCACACATGGCGGTTCCGGCGGCCCAACAATGGTTGGCGGGGGTCGTGAACGGTCGCTGCTTACGCGCAGGCGGCGCGGGTCGGGCGCCGCGGGCGGCCCCTCGACTTCACCGTTAGCTACCATCGCGGGAGACACCATGAATCAGTTCCCGGTCAGTGACTTCCTCTTGTGGTGCACCATCCTCAACTACCTGGTCTTGCTCTTATGGTTCGTGGCCTTTTCGCTCGCCCATGACTGGATGTTCAAGCTGCATGGGCGATGGTTTCGTTTGACGACGGCTCAGTTCGATGCCCTTCACTATGGGGGTATGGCCGTTTATAAGGTCGGCATCCTGCTTCTGAATCTCGTGCCTTTGATTGCTCTGAACATCGTGGCTCGTCATGCGAGCTGACATGCTTCTCAACTTCACCGTAGACGGCACTGTTGGCGCGGGGCCGCGTTCAGCGCTGCCGCGGCTCGCTCTCCTGGAGCGGACACGCTCTTGTGCACGCCTTGACGACGGAGCCAGGAAACCCGGATGCTCACTGGCGCGAGATCCTTAGAGGTCATGCATGCGCTACCACGACGGACAGCCCATTCATGTTGGAGACGTGGTCACTATCGATGTGAGACACGAGGGCCTGGTCGTGGCCTGCATCGAGGACGGCATCTTTCTTCATCCGGACACTAAGGAGCAGTGGACGCATCTTCACGACGGAGTCCTGGTAGACACGAGCTTTGCCGGCTTGGTCCACTATCCGGATCAGGCAGCATTGGAAGACGATAAGGTGGAGCTCCTTCGCAGACGGCATGACCTCTGACATTCGATCAGGGCTTCCCGGGCTGGCTTCCTGCCATGTTGGAGATTCGTGAGTATCGCGAGTCGGACTGGCCTGAGACTTGGCCAATCCTCGAGGAGATAGTCCGCGCCGGCGACACGTATACATTCTCGCCGCAAAGTACTGAGGAGGAGATCCGGAAAGCCTGGGTCGAGGCGGCCGGCAAAGACTTTCATAGCGTGCGATTCACAAGGGCGAGTCCTCGGCACCTATTTCATCAAGCCAAATCAGCCTGGTTTGGGCGCACACGTATGCAACTGTGGCTACGTTGTGCCCCGAACGATGCAGGGACGGGGTATCGCCTCCCGGATGTGCGAGCACTCTCAGGCACAGGCGTTGGCCATGGGATTTAAGGCGATGCAGTTCAATTTCGTTGTTGCCACGAACACACGCGCTGTTCGACTTTGGGAGCGATTGGGGTTTTCAGTCGTAGGCCGGCTTCCTGGGGCGTTCAACCATCAAAAGCTGGGCTACGTCGACGCATTCGTCATGTTTAAGCAGCTCGCGCCATGACTGTCGTTGGGACGGGTCCTCCGACAATGGTTGCAGGGGGCGCGGACACTCGATCTGAAAGCGGTTGCAAATCGATTACAATTTCAATCCTCTGCCGCGCATGTGATCTCCGGACGGCTGCCCCATGAGAACGTACTTTGCTACGTTGTCGGCCTGAACATCCCTGGTCCTCCGGGGTTTACGACGTCCCGGTCGGGGAGACGAAAGAATGCGCCGCGGACGCCCCGGCCCGGCGTGCGCCTGCGCCGCCCGGTTGGCTCTTCAGGGCGGCCCCTCAACTTCACCGTTAGGTCTCCATATGCGCCTCACTCCGCAAACTCCAGCGCTTCGAAGGTGGCGCCTTTGGATCGGTGCGGCCATCGTTGCAGAGATCTGCTGGTGGGCGCTCCTGCGTCCGCGGCTTGGCGGCTACGGCACAGTTCTCGTGCTGACGCTGCTTCCTCTGACGGTGGTTGGATACCTCTACCTGATGGCAGCCGTTTCCGCATATCTCGCCGACCAACGGTGGGATTTTCGCCTGCGCCAGCTGATTGTAGTTATGCTCGGGCTCAGCGTCGGGTGCTTCGTGTTCTCGCTATTGTGGCTCGCCAAGGTTCATTTCGAAGGGGAGCTGCGCTGAAGCGTGCGACATGAGAGCGAACGATCGTTGGAGGGGACCTCATGCGCAAGCTCGTCTCGAGTGGTAGCCCGTACGAGGCAAGCGTTGGCTTCTCGCGGGCGGTGCGCGCCGGTGCGATTGTCTCCGTCGCGGGTACCGCACCTATTGGACCGGACGGCGCCACTGTCGGCCGGGGCGACGCAACGGCGCAGGCCCGCCGCTGCTTCGAAATCATAGCGGCTGCCCTCGAAGGCGCCGGCGCCTCACTGCGCCACGTGGTGCGAACCAGGATTCTGCTTACTCGCATCGAGGACTGGCCACTGGTGGCCAGTGTCCATGGCGAGTATCTTCGGGACGTACGGCCAGCGTGCACCGTGGTGCAGGTCTCGGGGTTAATTGATCGGGACTGGCTGGTTGAGATCGAAGCTGATGCAGTGGTCGAAGACGAACCAGGCGCAGCCTGACAATCACTGGAGGCGCGCGCGAAAGGTGGCTGGCTCGGCACCGCGGGAACTGAGAGCCGGTACGCGCTCGCGGCGCTCACCCGGTGCTGCCGGGCGGCCCTTCAAGTTCACCGTCAGACATCAGCATGCAGTCCTTCGCTAGCCTCTTCCCTCAGCTCGCCTTCGTCTTGGGCGCGGAGCTCCGTGCCACAGGCCGGGCCGACCTTGCACGCGAGCTGGAAGCCTGCATCGTGAAGACTGTCCGGTTCGATTCTGAGGCCAACCTCGGTTCGGTCGCTTTGGAGCCGCCGCAGAAGCTGAACTCTATCGAACGCAACATCGTTGGACAGAAACTTGGCCAGGTGATCACGTTCTCCCGGCCTCGCTATGCGTCTCTGCAACTCGATAACTTCGGGCGCCTGATCGGTGTAGAGCTGGTGGCGCCACCGTCCGGTCTGGGTTCGGTCTTGCGGCTGAAGTCCAACAATCGGCTGAGGGGTCCTTGAACTGCTCGTGGTCACGCGCCGCGGGCGCCGGACGACCAAACGGACCCGCGGCCCGCTCGGCTGGTGGTCGATGATCGACCACACCGGCATCGGAGTCGCGGACGTCGGCCGTTCTGCCGCCTTTTACGATGCGGCTTTGGGCGCCCTTGGCCTCCGTCGGGTCATGCAGCTTCCCGAGAGCTCCGGAATCGACGGCATCGGGTACGGCGTCGACTACCCGATTTTCTGGATTGACCGCTTTCACCCGCATGGTGTGAAGCAGCACACCGCCTTCGCCGCCAGGAGTCGCGCCGAGGTCGCCGCGTTTCATGCGGCCGCGCTCAAAGCCGGCGGAATCGATAACGGCCCGCCCGGACTTCGGGATCCCGCCAGTGGCTACCCACCCGGCTACTATGCCGCGTTCGTGATCGACCCGGATGGCAACAACGTGGAGGCGGTTTGCCGCGAGCGCTGATCCGGTGAGGCGGCCCGCCCGCAACAGTGGTTGCAGGGCTCCGCGAGCGGCTTGTGGTTCCGCGGCGCTTGTCGGATGCTTGCGGGCGACCCAGCAAATTCACCGTCACAGACCGGACAGTCCGTGTTGCTCCTCTTTGCCGCTCCGATCGTGATTCTCGCACTCGTTCTCGTTGTGCCAGTCGCATATCGCTACTTGTGGCCAGTCAAGATTGATCGCCCCAGGCTGTTCCTGGTTATCACGCTCGCAATGGGCCTGCTGATTGCAGCGGCCGCGATGTATTGGTTCTTCAGTGTGCTCATGAGCACAGGGGTTGGCGACGCGTCGTCACAGACCGCTGCGTCAAGCGCGGCCCTGGAGTCCGTTCTGCGAAAGCGCCTCCTGGTAGCGGCGGTTTTCGCGGCGCTGATCGAGTATTTGCTCTGCCGGATTACGCAGACCGTCATGGGAGTATAGGCCCTCAACCTCACTCCTTTGCGCCACGACATGATCCGCGCAGTTCCTTTGCTGGATACTCCGCGTCTGCGGCTTCGCCCGCCCGCGGAGTCGGACTTCAACGACTACGCCTCTTTGTGCGCCGATGCCGAAGTCATGCGGTATGTTGGCGATCGGGGGCCGCTATCGCGTGAGGACGCATGGCGTCAGCTCGCGATGCTCATTGGACACTGGGCACTGCGGGGATATGGCATGTGGGTGGTTGAGGAGCTCGGGAGTGGCGCCTTCGTGGGTCGCGTGGGTCTTCACAATCCGGAAGGGTGGCCGGAGCGCGAAGTCGGCTGGGCCCTCGCTCGGCATTACTGGGGGCGGGGTTACGCGTTCGAGGCTGCAACTGCGGCTCTGCGGGTCGCCTTCGACACGCTCGGCTGGTCGCGGGCCGCCAGCCTGATCGCGCCGCTGAATCTCAGGTCTATTCGCCTGGCCGAACGGCTCGGCCAGCGTTTCGAGCGCCATCTCCTGTTACGGGGTTACGAGGTAGACGTTTACGCGATCGAGCGCGCGCATTGGCGTGCGGCCTGATGCTCGCGTACAGCTGCAACGACGGCTCGTCCGTCGTATTCTCAGCCTCGGGCGTGAGGCCATCGCAGTCAAGAAGCCGTGACGTGAACGGCCGGTGGTGACGCGCCGTCGAGGCGGCAAAGAGCGTGCGCCTGGGCTCCCGGTCGACGTTTCCGCGCGCTCCTGCAACTTCATCGTCAGACGGTTGAATGTGCCGAGATATGAGGTAACCGTCCAGGGTCGAGGCATTGTGGTGCCAATCGACACCGCTTTGGCGGTTGGTTTCCTTCGAATCGTGCAAGTCCGCGCCGGTGATCCTGTCGAAGCGGAGGTTCGCGCCGTGGAAGTTGTCGGGTCCGAGTGGTCTTCGAGCTCGTATGCGTTCAAAAACCGCGGTGGTACGCCTTATCTGACCATCATGCGGATCGGCCTGCTGTCCTGGTGGCACAGATTTCTCGGCGCTCCAGGCGGCTATATGTTCTTCGCTGAAGACGGGGTCGTGATGCCGTCTGACAATCGTCTCCGTTAGGTGGCAGGTGAGCATTTACGGCCCGCTCATCGACCGGACGCATCAGACCTGGAAGCTGCACGTCGCGAATAGCGGCGTTGCGTTGGCGCTGGTCA
>Ga0306924_10005700_pt1 | contig 12309 bp, 10 predicted proteins | sample sta12Can44000111_FD_203756 | JGI IMG/M metagenome (GOLD analysis project Ga0306924, IMG submission 203756) | Lab enrichment of tropical soil microbial communities from Luquillo Experimental Forest, Puerto Rico - statanox.12C.anox.44.000.111 (v2)... | ecosystem: Environmental > Terrestrial >... | reverse complement strand
CCTTGTCTCCGTGGGAGCCGACGACGATGAGATCGACTCCCGTATCACGCGCGAAGCGCACGAGCTCCTTCGCCGGATCGCCCACGCGCACCTTCGACTGGGCCGGCCCGCCAAGGCGACGCCCCGCCTCGGCCCTCCACGCCGCGAGGCTTCGCTCGAGATCGACCGAGATCATCTCGATCTCGCTCTCGTCGAGGGGCACCTCTGCGCCAGGCGGGAGCTCATGCACGTGGATGAGCGTGAGCTCCGCTCCAAACCGGCGCGCAAGGTCGGTCGCCTCGGCCATCGCGAAGCGGGAAGCATCAGAGAAATCGACCGCACAGCAGATCTTCGTCCATTCGGCCATGTGGCACCTCCTCATCTCGTCGCGAGGAGCTCATCGAGCCCGCGGCCTACGATGATCCGGCGAACCGCCTCGGCGAGGAGCGGCGCGAGCCGCACGACGTCGAGGCGCGCGGGGCGTCGCGACGGCACGGGCAGGCTGTCAGAGGTGATCGTCCAGGCCACCTCCTTCCGGCTCAAGCGATCGGCGGCGCGCTCGACGAAGAGCCCGTGCGTCGCCGTGACCAGCACGTAGGGCTCGCATCCGTGGGCGAGCAGGGCCGCGATTGCCACGTCCACGGTCGCGCCCGTCGAGATCATGTCGTCGACGATGAGCGGCCGCCGACCGCTGACGTCCCCGACCACGCTCCGCGCCTCGACCTCGACGGGCGAGATGCGCACCTTCGAAACGACCGCGAGGGGGAGACCGAGGAGACGCGCGTAGGTCTCGGCGAGCTTCACGGCGCCGAGATCCGGAGCGACGACGACGGACTCGGCGCGAACGAGAGAGCGCAGGCGCTCGACGAGCAGCGGAACCGCCGTGAGGTGTGCCACGGGCGCCTGGATGCAGGACGCGACCACCGGGCTGTGGAGGTCGACCGCGAGCACCTGCGAGAAGCCCCCGGTGCCGAGCGCATCCGCGAGCACCTTCGCTCCGAGCGGCCGGCCCTCCTTCACGACACGGTCCTGTCGAGCAAGGCCCATGTACGGAATCACGGCCGTGACGGTCGCGGATCCGGCGCGCCGACACGCATCCGCGATCAGCAGCAGCTCGAGCAGGTTCTCCCCGACGGGCGGCCCGAGCGGCTGCACCACGAACACCGGCTGCCCGCGCAAGCTGGCCTGGATCTCAACGTCCTGCTCACCATCCGGGAAGCGCTCGAGCGACGTCGTCCCGAGCTCGCACTCGAGCTCGCGCGCGAGATCCTCGGCGAACGCGCCGTGCGCCGAGCCCGAAATGACGAGCGGCCTCATCATCGGACCTCCGGGAGCGAGGTGGTGTCAGCTCTCCGGCGTCTCCCACCACGGCCACGGCCCGCGCCGAATCGGCCGCTCCGGCGCACGGACGTGCTCGACGATCTCGCCGGCGAGCTCGGGGCTGTGGAGCGCGACGTCGTCGAGGCTGAGCATCCCGACCAGCCGCTTCGAGGCGTCGAGCACCACGAGGCGGCGCACCGCGCCCCGTGCCATCGACGTCGCCGCTCCCTCGAGCTCGTCGTCCTCGCAGCAGTCGAGCACCTGCGGGGTCATGGCGCTCCGCACCTCGATGTCGGCGGGGTTCCGCCCCTCCGCGATAGCCCGGACGACGATGTCACGATCCGTAATCATGCCAACCACGTCCGTGCCCTGGCACACGACCAGCGCTCCGACGTCGAGCTGCTTCATCCTGCGCGCAGCCAACTCGAGCGTCTCGTCCGGGCCAATCGTCTCCGCCCGATGCGTCATGGCGTCGCTGACGAGCACGTTTGAATCGTACGCCCGACGCGCGAGACCGGGCCCAGCGTCAGATGGGGACGTCCGGGCAGGCAGGCGCGCCAGGCGCGCACGACCTGATGCTTTGGTGATGTGGCAACGCGCCGCCGGCCACGCGGTCGATGGTGACTCGAAAGAATCCGTCAGCGCGCGCCGTTGCGCTGGCGTCGCGCCTTGCTGGCGTTCCCCTGTCGCTGTGCGGCCTGCTCCTGCTTCGTCCGCTGCATCTCGGACGCGATCTCCACTTCCTCGCGGATCGCCCTCCGGACGATGCTATCGAACTGTTCAGCTGCTTTCCGGCGGACGCGTTCCGCGGCTGTCCGGCCGACCTCGGCCTTCTGCCGCGACGCCTCCGACACCGCGATGACCGTGTTGCGATGGCGTCGCACTTCGTCGGCCGCGCGGCGCGCCTGCTCCGCGCTCACCCTCGCCTGCTCGGCGAGCTTTCGTACCTTCTCTGCGGAGACCCGCTCGCTCTCGCGCAGGGCACTCTGCCGCTCCGCCTCGGAACGTCGCGCCTCCGCGTCTCGCCACATCGCTTCGAGCCCCCGAAGCACGACATCCCGGTCACGGCGCGTCTCGTCCGCGGCGCGCCTCGCCTCCTCTGCGCTCGCTCGAGCCCTCTCCGCAACGCTCCGCAGGCTTTCCGCGGAGGCGCGCCGCTCCTCGGCAGAGACCCTCTCCCGCTCGGCGTGGTTCGGGGCCGCCCCGCGGACATCACCAGGGCCCGAGTGGCGTCGCCCCCTCTCGCGACGGTCGTTCCGCCGCCGCCTGGCGAGCTTCCCCTTCGACAGCGCAACGCGCATGAGCGCGACCTCATGCCTCGAGCCAGCGTCTCCTCGAGGCCGGCGTGCCGGAGAGGCGGCCGAGCGGTTGCAGCGCCAGCGGCGCCACGCTACCGCACCGATTGACGGACCACCCGAACCTGCGCTCCAGCGCGCAATCGGGTCGAATGGGCGACGCGATATGAGCCAATGGTGATTCCCCACCATCGGTTCTTCGCCACCTGCAGCCGAGGTGCAAGACATCAGCGGCCAGCGGGTGACGGCAATGCCGGTCATCGCGCCGCCTGGTTGGCGCTCAAGGGACGTTGCGTGAAGCAAGGCGTCTCCTGCGCGCTCAGAAGCCGGCCGAGAGCCGCTCGCTGCGGACGCCCCTCTTTGCCTCCTCGAACGGAGCATTCAGCGAGCGCGCGAGGGAGGAGGATCGAGCCGACTGGGGTCCACGCTTCGACAACGGGGAGGACGACATGGGTACCTTCAAGCACATCTTGGCGGCGACCGACTTCAGCGAGGCGTCCCGTCCAGCGCTCGACCTGGCCGTCAGCATCGCCCGCGATTCCGGCGCCGATCTCACGGTCGTGCACACGTGCGAGGTGCCTCCGTACGCGGATATCACGCTCGTCGACCTCGTCACTCCTCTCGCCGATGTCGCACAGACGAAGCTCGACGCGCTCCTGGTCGCGGTGCGGAACGTCTGCCCGCGCACGACGGGCGTGCTCAAGGTGGGCGTGGCGTGGGAGCAGATCCTCGCCGTCGCCGGCGAGGCCACGTCGGATCTGATCATCTTGGGCACCCACGGACGGCGCGGGGTCGCGCACGCACTCATGGGAAGCGTCGCCGAACGGGTCGTTCGCCTGTCCCCGATTCCGGTGCTGACGGTGCGATCGCGCGTCGCAGGTTGAGGAGCCTCGGCGGCGAACCCGGAATCGGGCGGAGGTCATCATGCTGAACTGGGTCAAGATCCTTTGCGCTGTGGATTTCTCCGAGAGCTCGCGGCAGGCGCTGGAGCACGCGGCTGATCTCGCGCGGCGGTTCGGCGCGGAGCTGACGCTCATCCACGTCCGCGAGGCACCGCGCGTCGCGGGGTCGGAGATCGTATCGCCCCCGGAGCTCCTGCAGGAGGAGGTGCGTGAGCTCGAGAACAAGCTCGACGAGTGGAGGATCCGGGCGGAGCAGACCGCGAGTCGACCGGTACGGACCGTGCTGGCGAGGGGGTCGCCGCCGCTCGAGATCGTGCGGGCGGCGGAGAGCGGCACCTTCGATCTCGTGGTCACGGGGACGAAGGCGCGCAAGGGCCTCGGCCGCATGCTCCTTGGCTCCGTCGCGGAGCGGGTCGTTCGCGAGGCGCAGTGCCCGGTGCTCGTCGCGCGCCGCCCGCCGGATTGGGGTGACTGACGGGAAGCCATGCTCGGCGTAACCATCGACGGCTGGCGGCTCGAGTTCCCGCCAGGCCTCACCATCCTCCAGGCGCTCAGGGGCTCGGGCGTGGACGTCCCGCACCTCTGCCACGACGATCGCGTCTCGCCGGCGGCGGTGTGCCGGCTATGCCTCGTGGAGCTCGACGGAATCCCGCGTCCCGTCCCAGCGTGCGCGACGCCGCTCGCGGACGGCATGGTGATCCGGACCCAGACGCCCGCGCTCGAGGCCGGACGGCGCGCCACGCTCGCCCTGCTCGCCCGGAACCATCCCGCGGACGTCACGCTCCTCCCGGAGACCCCTTTCCTTCGCGCGGTCCGTGCCTACGGCGCCGACTCCGAGCTGCGCGGCTCTCACGATCGTTCGCTCCTGGACGACTCGCACCCGTATCTCCAGGCGGACATGTCCCGGTGCATCACCTGCTTCCGCTGCGTCCGGATCTGCGCGGAGCTGCAGGGGCAGTTCGTCTGGATGGTCCTGAACCGTGGCAAGCGGACGCGGATCGTCCCCGACTCGGGCACGACGCTCCGGGAGAGCTCATGCGTCGCGTGCGGCGCGTGCGTGGACACCTGCCCCTCCGGTGCACTCGAGGACAAGACCATGCGCGCGCTCGGTGTCCCTACCGGCTGGACCCGCACGACCTGCGCTTATTGCGGCGTCGGGTGTGAGATGTGGGTGGGTACGCGAGAAGGGCGGATCGTGACGGTGCGCCCGGTCTTGGACTCGCCGGTGAACGAAGGACACCTCTGCTCGAAGGGGCGCTACGCCTTCGGCTTTCTCCGGGCGCCCGACCGGGTCACGACGCCCATGGTGCGCGACGGCCCGCGCTGGCGTCAGGTCTCCTGGGACGACGCGATCGGCTTCGTCGCCGAGCGACTGCGCCGCGTGCTCGAGCGGCACGGCTCTCGAAGCGTGGGGGTCCTCGGCTCAGCGCGCGGGACCAACGAGGAGAACTACGTCACCCAGAAGTTCGCGCGCGTCGTGCTCGGAACCCACAACGTGGACTGCTGCGCCCGCGTCTGCCACGCTCCGAGCGCCGCAGCACTCAAGGCGACGCTGGGCGCCGGGGCGGCCACCAGCTCGTACGACGACATCGCGCGGGCGCGAACGCTCCTCGTCTGGGGCGCGAACGTCACCGAGAGCCATCCCGTCCTCGGCGCGAGGATCAAGCAGGCGGCGCGGCGCGGTTGCGCTCTCGTCGTCGCGGATCCCCGCCGCACCGAGCTCGCTCGCTGCTCCGACGTGCACCTGGCGCTCCGGCCCGGGACGAACGTCCCGCTCCTGAACGCCATGGCACACGTCATCGTCGACGAGCGGCTGACGAACGAGCCGTTCCTGCGCGCGAGGGTCTCCGGGCGCGAGGAGTTCGAAGCGTTCATCGCGAGCTGGACGCCCGAGCGGGCGGCCGCGATCTGCGGCGTGGAGCCATCGCTCATCCGCAGGGCCGCGCGCCTCTTCGCGCGAGGCCCCTCGATGTCCGTCCACGGCCTCGGGCTCACCGAGCACGTCCAGGGCACAGAGGGGGTGATGTGCCTCGTGAACCTCGCCCTGCTCACGGGGAATGTCGGAAAGCCAGGCACCGGCGTCAATCCCCTGCGCGGACAGAACAACGTTCAGGGCGCCGCGCACATGGGATGCGACCCTGGGAGCCTGACCGGCTTCGTTCCGGTGGAGGAGGGGCGGGCGCGCTTCGAGTCGGTGTGGAACGCCCCCTTGCCATCGGCCCCAGGCCTCGACCTGCTGCGGATGGTCGACGCCGCCCGCGACGGCGCGCTCCACGCGCTCTGGGCGATCGGCTACGACGTGCTGCTCACGAACCCGGAGGGAAGCAAGACCCGCGAGGCGCTCGCCGCCCTGGATCTGCTCGTGGTCCAGGATCTTTTCTTGAACGAGACGGCCCGCAACCTTGCCACGGTGTTCCTACCCGTGGCGGCATCGTTCGAGAAGGACGGGACCTTCATGAACGCCGAGCGACGGGTCCAGCGGGTCCGCCGCGCTGTCGAGCCGCCCGCTGGCGCGAGGACGGACTGGGAGATCCTCTGCGCGGTCGCACGAGCGATGGGGCACCCGGAGGGCTTCGGCTTCCAGTCGGCGGAGGAGATCTGGGACGAGATCCGCCAGGTGTGGGGCGCAGGCGCGGGGATCAGCTACGCACGCCTCGAGAAGGGCGGGCTCCAGTGGCCATGTCCGTCCGAATCCCATCCTGGGACGCCGGTGCTGCACGCGGAGCGATTCGCCGCGGGACCGCGCGTCGCGCTGAGCCGGATCGAGTTCGCTGCTTCGCCCGAGGTGACGACGGTGGACTACCCGTTCTTGCTCATGACCGGCCGCGTGCTCCATCAGTTCAACGCCGGGACGATGACCCGGCGGACACGACACGCGTCGCTCCACCCTCGGGACGTGCTCAGCATCTGTCCGGAAGATGCCCTGCGGCTCGGAGTGGAGGATGGCGAGCGGGTCCGGATCCGAAGCCGACATGGTGAGACGGTGCTGCCGGTTCATCTCGACGCCGGCATGAGGTCGGGGCAGCTCTTCGCGACGTTTCACACCTGGGAAGTGTTCCTCAATCGCGTCACCGGGCCCCATCACGACGCACACACCGGGACGCCCGAATACAAGGTGACGGCGGTGAGCATCGACCGCGCTCCCTGACGGTGCGCCTGGGTCGGACCGCGATGACCACTGATTCGGCAGACGCGGACACCCTGCTCCCTTCGGCGGGGATTCCATCTGCCGTGGCGAACGTGATGCCCGACCACAGCCGCGGCCTGTCCGAGGTCGCGGCTGCGGCGCGCCTCCGCGCCGAGGGCCCCAACGAGCTCCCTCGGGACCGTCCGCCGCGCCTGCTCGCCACCATCGCGGAGGTGCTGCGAGAGCCGATGCTTCTGCTCCTGGTCGCGGCCGGGGCGATCTATCTCGTCCTCGGCGATCGGGAGGAGGCGCTCTTGCTCCTTCCCGCGGTGCTCGTCATCGTCGGCATCACGATCGTCCAGGAGCGAAGGACGGCGCGTGCACTCGCATCGCTGCGAGACCTGTCGAGCCCGCGCGCCCTAGTCATCCGCGAGGGCGAGCGGCGGCGCATCCCGGGTCGAGAGGTCGTCCGCGGCGACATCCTCGCCCTCGCCGAGGGCGATCGCGTGCCCGCGGACGGTGTCCTGCTCGACGCTACGAACCTCGAGGTGGACGAGTCGCTCCTCACCGGCGAGTCCGCTCCGGTTAGCAAGTGCGCAAGCCCGCTGCGTGCGAGCGCTCGGCCCGGGGGCGACGACCAGCCCTTCATCTGGGCAGGGACCCTCGTCGTGCGCGGTCACGGCGTCGCGGAGGTATGCGCCACCGGGCCGCGCACGGAGATGGGCCGTCTCGGAGCATCGCTTGCTTCGCTCGAGCCCGGGCGAACCCCGCTGCAGCTCGAGGTGACATCCCTCGTGAAGGCATTCGCGGCGATCGGGCTCGGCCTCTGCGCCGCGCTCGTCCTGCTCCACGTAGCCATCCGCGGCGCCTGGCTTCAGGGGCTCCTGGCCGGCGTCGCCCTCGCGATGGCGATGCTCCCCGAAGAGTTCCCCGTCATCCTGACGGTCTTCATGGCGCTGGGCGCGTGGCGGATCTCGAAGAGCCGCGTCCTCACGCGCCGGCTGCCTGCGCTCGAGGCGCTCGGCGCCGCGACGGTGCTGTGCGCCGACAAGACCGGCACGCTCACGGAGAACCGCATGCGCATCACGGCGCTGTGGGCCCCGGGCGTCCGGCAGGCCGTCGACGCGGCGCCGTTACCTGAGGCGCTTCGCGAGGTGGTCGAGATCGGCGCCCTGGCGAGCCAGCGCGATCCCTTCGATCCGATGGAGCTGGCGCTCCACCGACTCGCGCGGGAGGTCCTCGGCGCAACCGAGCCGCAGTCCACGCGACGGGATCTGGTGCGCGAGTATCCGCTCTCGTCCGAGCTGCTCGTCGTGTCGAACGTCTGGAGCGCGCCCGACGGACGTCCGCTCCTCGTCGCGGCGAAGGGGGCTCCCGAGGCGATGGCGCGGATCTGCCGCCTCGACGAAGGCGCCGCGCAGGATCTCGCGCGGAACGCGAGCGAGCTGACGACCGCCGGACTTCGGGTGCTCGCCGTCGGACGGGCGGGCGCTGCTCCCGCCGCCCAGCTCCCAGCTCGTGCGGATAGCTTCTCGTTCCGGCTGCTAGGCCTCGTGGGGCTGGAGGACCCCGTCAGGCCGGGCGTCCCCGACGCAATCGCGGAGTGCCGCAGCGCGGGCATCCGGGTGGTGCTGATCACGGGCGATGCGCCAGGGACGGCGCGCGCGATCGCGCGGCAGATCGGTCTCTGCGCGGACCCGGTCATCACGGGCGTGGAGCTGCAAGCCCTGGACGACGCGGCGCTTCGCGAGTGCGCGCGAGGAGCCGCAGTCTTCGCGCGGATCCTGCCGCAACAGAAGCTCCGGCTCGTGCAGGCACTCCGCGCGAGCGGTGACGTGGTGGCGATGACGGGCGACGGCGTGAACGACGCGCCCGCGCTCAAGGCGGCCCACATCGGCGTCGCGATGGGGGGACGCGGCACGGACGTTGCGCGCGAGGCCGCCGCGCTCGTCGTCACCGACGACGACTTCACGTCCATCGTCGCGGCCGTGCGGCTCGGCCGTCGGATATACGAGAACCTCCGCCGCGCGATGGCCTACGCCCTCGCCGTTCACGTCCCGGTGGCGGGCCTGTCGCTCCTCCCCCTCCTGCTCGGGTGGCCCATCGCCCTCTTTCCGGTCCACATCGTCTTCGTCGAGATGATGATCGATCCGGCTTGTTCCATCGCATTCGAGGCTGAGCCCGCCGAGCCCGAAGTGATGCAGCGTCCGCCGCGCCGGATCGACGCCCGCCTGTTCGATGTTCGCCTCGTCGTCCTGTCCTTGCTGCAGGGGGCGAGCGTACTCGCCGCCGCCGCAGTTGCGTTCCGGCTCGGCCTCGCGCACACGCACGCCGACGACTCGGGGCGGGCGCTCGCGTTCGCCGCGCTCATCGGGGGCAACGTGTCCCTCATCCTCGTGAATCGATCGTGGCGCCGCGGAGCTCTCGAGACGCTTCGTATGCGCAACGCGGCGACCTGGCTCGTGGTGGCGGGAGCGACGCTCCTCGCCGCGCTGGCCTTCGCAGTGCCCTTCCTCCGCCGCGCGTTCCGGTTCGGTCCCGCGAGCGTCGGGGACCTCGCGATGGCCGCAGCCGCGGGGATCGCGAGCCTCGCGTGGTTCGAGGCGCTGAAGCGAATCAGTCCGTCGTGGCTGGCACGCCGATGACCCTCAACTGGCGGCGCGCGCAGTCTCGGCGTGGCGCCGGATGTACCGGATGAGGTCGACGTACGACACGATGCCGACGACGCGATCACCTTCGTCGAGGACCGGGACGGCGCCGACGCCCTCGTCCGCGAAGATGGAGAGTACGTGGGCGATCGGCGCCCCGATGTGGACGAACATCGGGTCGGGCGTCATGGCCTCCGCGACCGGCTCCTGGAGTGCCTCGAGCGTGGCGTGGAAGAATTCGGTCGCCTCGGTACCAAGGCGGCTCCGGAGGTCGCGCTCGGAGAGCATCCCTGCCAGGCGGCCGTCCGCCGTCACGACGGGAAGGTGACGAAATCCGCCGGCGAGGAGCGCCTCCGCCGCGTCGGACAGCGTTGCGTCCAGCCCGAGGGTCACCGGTGAACGCGTCATCACCTCGTCGACGGGGACTCGCCCCAGGATCTCGTGCTCGTGCCCGCCCATCTTCGCACCTCCCGCGTCCGCTCAGAGGCGATCTCGCACGTCCTCGATCCCCGCGGCGTGGGCGCAATGCGCGCCGCAGAAGAATCTTCCGCGTGCTTCGACGCCGTGGCCGATCACGTGGCATCCGCAATGCTCGCAATGCGGCGCGAGCCGCTGGATGGCGCACTCGAAGCTATCGAAGACGTGGTGGACGCCCGCCGTGACGACCTCGAACGCCTTGTCGTACTGGTTGCCGCACACCTCGCAATTTCCGGTCATCTCCAAGCTCCTTCCTGGCGCCGTTCGGCCGCCGGCACCGCGTGCATCCGCGACGCACGAAATCGTACGCCTCGCCCACGAAGCCGTCGGGAGCCGAACTCGGGGTGTCCGGACGGCGGTACCTCCGCGGACCGCGCCGCATTGCGCATGCGGACGGGGCAACCCGGCGGCCCTGGCGCCCGGCGAGCCGTCGCCATGACGCTCGTCTGCGGGACGGATCTCCATTTCGGAGCGCGCGCAAGCCCGTTCTCGTCATCGATCCGCCGTCGGCCAAGGGGGAGCGGGAAATAGGCGCGCACCTCGAGCCCGAGGGCGGACGCCCGCGGTCATGGACGCCTCCGGGGTCAGGCGCGTAGCTCGCGCTTCACGATGCGCTGGATCGTCTGGATGGCGCGGGCGGCGTCGTCGTGAGCCGCGATGTCGGCAAGGCTAATGACTCCTGAGAGCCGTCCCTCGCGGTCGAGCACGAGGATCCGGTTCTTGCGGCGGGCAATCATGAGCTCCTCGGCACGCTGCACGTTGTCGCCGGCGTGGCAGGTGAGGAGCTCGCGCGTCATGATCTCCTCGACATGGGTGCGACCCGCGCGGCGATCCTCGGCGCAGACGCGCAGCGCGATGTCTCGATCCGTGATCGCGCCGACGAGGCGGCCATCCTCGGCGCACACCGGCGCGAAGCCGACATTCTCGTCGCGCATTCGTCGGGCGGCGGCGTCCACTCGATCCGTGGGACGCAGCGAGACTACGTCGCGCGTCATCAGCTCGTCGCAGTTCATGGTAGACCCCCGCCGACATCCGATCGCACCAGCAGTGTCTCCCGTCCCGCGATCGAACGCCGCCGCGAGCGAGGATACACGCGGCTCAGATCCCGCGGATCCCTCCGTCCTGCAATCCCACGAAGGCGAGGACCCCGGCGAAGCTCCAGCCAGCGCACGCCCGCCGCACCAAAGGCGATGAACGCTTCGTCTCCCGGCGAGCACGCGCACGAAGTCCTGACAGAGTGCTCGGAGACGCGCTTGCCTGCCGCTCCGACCGGATCCCGGCCTCCGACTCGGCCTGCGTTCGTGTTCCTCGATGAGGGTCGAAAGGCCCTCGCGAGGGTTCGCTAGGTCAGAGGGCGGGCACGATGGCCTCGGGCGAGCCGGCCTCTGCTCCCGGCGGGGCGACGCGGCGAGACGCGCCCCGCCGGGCCGCGGCTCACGGGAGTAGAGTGATTCCGGTACGCGGGGGTGTCCGATGCCGGTAGCGCCGCTTTCACCGAACGTGCTGCGTGGGCGGGGTCTCTCGGCCGCGCTCCAGTTCGAGACCACGAACGAGCTCGAGGACCTCGACGGCCCGATTGGCCAGACGCGCGCAACCGACGCCCTTCGTCTCGGAATCGCGCTGCGGCGCGATGGCTACAACGCCTACGTGATGGGTCCTCCAGGCGCCGGAAAGCACGCGCTCGTCCTGCGGATGCTCGAGCGCGCGGGAATCGAGTCCGAGACGCCGTCGGACTGGTGCTATCTGAACGATTTTGCCGACCCGCGCCGGCCCAAGGCCGTCGAGCTGCCGCCGGGCCGCGCGCCCGAGTTGCGCCGCGACATGGATAAGCTCGTCGAGGAGCTGCGCGCGGCGATCCCCGCGGCGTTCGAGAGCGCCGAGTACCGCACCCGAGTCCACCTTCTCGAGAAGGAGCTCGATGAAGCCCGCGAGCGCGCGATCGAGGAGGTCCGCAAGCAAGCCGAGGCGAAGGGGGTCGCGCTCCTGCGAACGCCGCTCGGACTGGGCCTCGCACCAGTCAAGGACGGCGAGGTCATCGATCCCGAGCACTTCCACGAGCTCCCGCCCGAGGTTCGGGAGCGCTATCAGCGCGACATTGCGGAGCTGCAGGAACGCCTGCAGGAGACGATCCGGGCGGTCCCGGAGCTGGCGCGGCGAAACCGCGAGCGCGTGAAGCAGCTCAATCGCGAGGTCGCGCTCTCGGCGGCTGGGCACCTCCTGGAGGAGCTGCGGCGGCGCTACGCTGACCTGCCCGAGGTGCTCGGGCACCTCGACGCCGTCCAGGCGGACGTGGTCGAGAACGTGCACGAGTTCCTCGCGGGGGCGGAGGAGGACGGCGACGCCGCCACGCAGATTCGCAAGCTCCTGTCCCAGATGCCGGCGCTCCGGCGGTACGGCGTGAACGTCATGATCGATCATGCGGGACGGAAGGGCGCGCCCGTCGTGTACGAGGACCTGCCGACGCTGGCGAACCTCGTGGGTCGCATCGAGCACCACGCCCACTTCGGCGCGCTGGTGACGGACTTCATGCTCGTGCGCCCCGGCGCCATGCACCGGGCGAA
>Ga0306924_10005698_pt1 | contig 12311 bp, 12 predicted proteins | sample sta12Can44000111_FD_203756 | JGI IMG/M metagenome (GOLD analysis project Ga0306924, IMG submission 203756) | Lab enrichment of tropical soil microbial communities from Luquillo Experimental Forest, Puerto Rico - statanox.12C.anox.44.000.111 (v2)... | ecosystem: Environmental > Terrestrial >... | reverse complement strand
AATGAGCTGCTGATCGCGGTGGTCATCACCGATCGGCGCGATGAGGATTCCGCCCGGGGCAAGGCCATCGATGAGGGTCGGTGGGACCTCAGGCGCCGCGGCGGTGATGATTACGCGGTCGTAGGGCGCCTGTTCCGGCCAACCCTTTGTCCCATCACCGAATCGGCAAACGATGTTGCGCAGGCGCAATTCAGCGAATCGACGCTCAGCATCGCGCACTAATTCGCGATGCCTTTCGATCGAAAAGACCCGGCGACAGAGGCGTGCGAGGACCGCGGTCTGATAACCTGAACCGGTGCCGATCTCGAGCGCATTGTGCCGCTCACCAAGCTCGAGCTTCTCGGTCATCAGCGCCACCACGTAAGGCTGGCTGACGGTTTGGCCCTGCCCGATCGGCAGGGCCACGTTCTCATAAGCCTGATCCTCGAAGGCAGCCGGCACGAATTTCTCTCGTGGCGTGCGCTCGATCGCGCCAAGCACTCGCGGGTCGCCGATCCCGGCACGGCGCAGCTCCATCAACAGCCGCAGCTTCTTCTGCAGCAGGCCCGCCTCGGCCAGACTAACCGCATCCGGCGTCACTCGAATTTCTCGTTCATCGCAATCGAGCCCGCATCAGCCATTGGGCTCGATGACCTCCTCCCCTCCCATGTAACGCTGCAATGCCGGCGGCACCACCACAGTTCCATTGTGCCGCTGGAAGTTTTCGAGAATGGCGATCAGGGTCCGGCCGATCGCGAGACCGGAACCGTTGAGCGTGTGCACAGGCATTGTGCCCTTGCCACTGGCGGGGCGGTAGCGCGCCTTCATTCGCCGGGCCTGGAAGGCGCCGCAATTCGAGCAGCTCGATATCTCTCGGTAAGCCCCCTGTCCCGGCAGCCAAACCTCCAAATCGTAGGTCTTTTGTGCGGCAAACCCCATGTCCCCGGTTGACAGCAGGACAACGCGATAAGCGAGGCCAAGTCGCTTCAGGACCTCTTCGGCGCAGGCCGTCATGCGCTCGTGCTCGGCCGCCGAATCCTCGGGCCGAGTGATCGATACGAGCTCGACCTTCTCGAACTGATGCTGGCGGATCATACCGCGCGTGTCTTTTCCTGCAGCTCCGGCTTCCGAGCGGAAGCAAGGCGTCCAAGCTGTGTAACGCCGTGGCAGCGTGCTCTCGTCGAGGATTTCGCCAGCGACAAGGTTGGTCAGCGGCACTTCGGCGGTCGGAATTAGCCAGTAGCCTTCGGTCGTGCGGAACTGGTCCTCGGCAAATTTTGGCAGCTGGCTCGTGCCGAAAAGCGCCGCATCGCGAACCAATAACGGCGGGGACACCTCAGTGTATCCGAACTCCGTCGTATGCAGGTCGAGCATGAACTGGCCGAGCGCCCGCTCGAGCCGGGCGAGCGCGCCGCGTAACACGACAAACCGAGACCCCGACAACTTTCCGGCGCGCGCAAAGTCCATCAGGCCGAGCCGCTCGCCGATCGCCTCGTGCGGCAGTGCCGCAAAGTCAACGCGGGGCGGCTCGCCGTGCTGGCGCAGTACCCGATTCGCGGTCTCGTCGGGACCATCCGGGACGTCCTCATCCGGGAGGTTTGGCAATTCGGCCAAGGTCTCGTCGATTTCTGCGCGTAACCGCGCACTTTCCGCTGCCGCCTCCACCTCAGCTTCTCTGTCTTCGGCGCTCTGAAGCAACAGCGCCTCGACGGCCCCCCCGCGTTTCTTGGCGGCCCCGATCTCTCGAGCGGCGCGGTTGCGTCGGGCCTGTGCCTCCTGCGTGCGGGTCTCGGCCGCCCGCCACGACCGGTCGAGCGCGAGAATCTGCTCTGCGCAGGGCGGCAACCCGCGCCGAGTGAGGCCGCGGTCGAATTCCTCCGGATGCTCCCGGATCCATCTGAGATCGTGCATTATCGGCCGATTATCTCAGGCGCCGGCAGCAGGCTTTGCCTTTCCAGCGAGTTCGGCCTCCTCTTCCGCCTCGCGGCGAGCCCGCGCCTTCTCGACCATTCGGCAAGAAATGATCGAAGCCTCGAAGAGAAGGATCAGCGGCACCGCGAGGCTGGTCTGGCTGACGATATCGGGCGGGGTCAGCACCGCTGCGACGACGAACATGATGACAATCGCATAGCGGCGCTTGGAGGCGAGGCCGGCAGAGGAGATCAGTCCGACCCGCGCCATCAGCGTCAGCAGCACCGGCATTTGAAAGGCGATGCCAAAGCCCAACAGCAAAGTCATGACCAGCGACAGATACTCGTTGACCTTGGCCTCAAGGACAATCGGCAGCCCGCCGTCGACGCCAGTCGGTGTCTCGAAGCTCACAAAGAAGCGCCAGGCGATCGGGATCACGACAAAATAGGCGAGCGCCGCACCCATCGCGAAGAGGACCGGGGTGGCGAAGAGATATGGGTAAAAGGCGCGGCGCTCGTTCTTGTAGAGGCCGGGTGCTACGAATTTCCAGATCTGACTGGCGACGATCGGAAAGGCAAGGCAAAGACCCGCCCAGAAGGACACCTTCACATAGGTGAAAAACGCCTCAGTCAGCCCGGTGTAGATCAAATGTCGGCCGGTCTGCCCTTCGAAGATGACCGCAAGCGGGTGCACCAGGAAGCCGTAGATGCGCTCCTTGAACTGATAGCAGATCAGAAAACCGACCATGATCGCGCCGACTGCCCACATCAGCCGGTTGCGCAGCTCGATCAGATGATCGAGGAGCGGCATTCGCCCTTCTTCGAGCTCGGCCTCCCGGTCGTCGTCCACTGCGAACCCTAGGGCTTTGGCGGCGCGATGTCGTGGCCGACGGTGTCTGGCGGCGCCATCGCGGGAGCCGCGGCGTCTGTCGCTGCGGCGTCAGTCACTTCTGTCACCGTCTGTGCGGGGTCAGTCACTTCTGTCACCGTCTGTGCGGCGTCAGTCGCTTCCGTTACGGTCGTTGCACCGCTATCTGCGACCGCCAGAGGGCGATCGGAAAAATTCGGCAATTCCGGCGGCTTCAAACTCTCGGCCAGGCTCCCGGTCGGGTCCACGGCCTCGCGAAACTCCTTATCGAGGTCAATCTCAGTCGCCTTCTTCAGCTCCTGGCGCATCTCATCGAGCTCGGCCTCGCGCATCATCTGCTCAACGCTGCTCTGAAACTCGCGCGACAACGTGCGCGCCTTGCGCACCCAAAAACCAGCCACGCGCAACGCCTTCGGCAGATCCTTCGGCCCGATGACGACGAGCGCGACGACCCCGATCAGCATCAACTCCGACCAGCCGAAATCAAGCAGCATCAAAGCAGCTTCTCAACGTGCCGTGCCTGACGGCAAAATCATCCGCGGCCTGTCCGATGATGTCAGATGCCAGTCATATGGGCAACTTCGGTCACCGTGCCAGCGCCCGGCGTGCCGACTATGGGCTCTCCGGCTCGGTTGCGCGCTCACCGATGCCTGCTGGGGTGAGGTCAAGAAGGCCAGCGGCGCGCAATTCGTCGACACCGGGTAGCTCGCTCAGGCTGTCCAGACCAAAATGCACGAGAAAGTCTGGCGTCGTCACCCAGAGGAGCGGACGGCCAGGGCTCGCCCGCCGACCGCGCGGGCGGACCCAGCCGGCTTCCATCAGAGTGTCGATTGCCCCCTTGCCAAGAGCGACCCCGCGTATCTCTTCGATTTCGGCGCGGGTGACCGGCTGGTGGTAGGCGATCACCGCGAGGGTCTCGACCGCCGCGCGCGACAATTTCCTGGCCACCGGACGCTCGACGCGCAATTTCGCTGCAAGGTCCGGTGCGGTGCGAAACGCCCATCCGCCGGCCAGCCGAACAAGGTTGACGCCGCGTCCGGCGTAGTTTTCCGAAAGCTCGCGCAACAGTACCCCAACATCGGCGCCATCCTCAAAATACTGCGCCAAACCGGCTTCGTCGAGCGGAGCAGCCGCGGCAAACAGCAGTGCCTCGACCAGGCGCAGTTGCTGGGCCCGCTCGCTCACGGTTGAGTCCTATCGCCAGCCAAGGCGGGGCTGCGCAGATAGATCGGGCCGAACGTCCGATCTTGGCGCAACTCGACCCGCCCGCGGCGCGCGAGCTCAAGCGTTGCCGCGAATGTCGCAGCGAGGGCCGAACGCAGGAACAGCTCGCCACGCAGCTCCTCCGGCAAAAAGTTCGTCAGCTCGCGCCAATCGGGCAGCTGGCCGAGAAAGCGGCCAAGCCGCTTTAGCGCCTCTTCCACCGAATGAAAGGCGGACGGTTGGATCGTCAGCACGGCTTCCGCGGCCCGGCGGCGGTTTTCGCCATAGGCCCGCAGCAACTCGAAGAGGCCAAGCTCGTAGACCGGGACCGTGACCGCAGCGAGACCTTCGGGCATGCCCCGTCGGAAAACGTCATGGCCGAGCCGAGGACGGGACATCAGCCGGGTTCCGGAATTCTGCATCGCCGCGAGCAACCTCAGCCGACGTTCTAGAACGGCGGCAAGCTCGGCAGCACTCGGCTCGTCGTTTTCCGGCGGCTGCGGCAACAAAAGGCGCGATTTCAGATAAGCAAGCCAGGCCGCCATCACCAGGTAGTCGGCGGCGATCTCGAGGCGCAGCTGGCGCTGGCGGGCTATAAAATCTAGGTATTGATCGGCGAGCGCCAGGATCGAGATTTTGGCGAGGTCTACCTTCTGTTCGCGGGCCAAGGCCAGCAGCAGATCGATCGGCCCCTCATAACCATCGAGCTCGAGCACGAGCTCAGTCCCCTCCCCTTCCCTCCCCCGCTCGCGGGGGAGGGCTAGGGTGGGGGCTCGCCGGGCGAGGTCAGGCGCCTTGCTCATTGGCTTTGCCCGGTGATCGCTAGCACAAGTTGGATCAAGGCGGTCGTCGGCGCCCCGATCAGCCAACCGAGGATATTGAGATTGCGACCGGTCTGCGCGCCGACATAGGGAAGCACGAACAGAAACAACAGCAAGATCAGCATGCCGTAACGCTCGATCCGCGCCAGGGGAAGAGCCAGCGCGTCAGGTAACAGGCCAACCGCGACGCGTCCCCCATCCAATGGCGGCAGCGGCAACATGTTGAAGACGCAAAGAACAGCATTGATCTGGATCGAATGAACCAGATTGGCCGTCAGCCATTCAGCCGGGCTCGGCGGCATCAGGTCAACGCCGTAGAACAACAGAGACGAGATGATCGCCAGCAAGACGTTGGTCCCTGGTCCGGCGAGGGCCACCCATACCATGTCTCGTCTGGGGTGGTTTAGCCGGCCGAAGTTAACCGGAACCGGCTTGGCATAGCCGAATAAAAAGGGTGAGCGTATCAGGATCAGCAGAGCCGGCAGAATGATCGTGCCGAACCGGTCAATATGCTTGAATGGATTGAATGTAACCCGTCCTGCCTGCCACGCCGTGCTATCGCCAAAGCGGTAGGCAACGAAGCCGTGCGCCGCCTCGTGAAAGGTCACCGCGATAACGACCGGCAGCACCCAGGTGCTCGCCTGGTAGAGCATCGCGGCAAGACCACCGACTGGGTTCACTGTCCTGCGCTCTCCGAAATTTCTCCACACCTTAGCAGCGCATCGAACTCCTCCTCGGCCTCGCGCCGGTTGAAGTCCCTCAGCGTCGAACAGCGGCGGATGGCCTCCGCCCGCGTCAGGCGCTCTGCCGCGCAGATCGAGATCGGCCCCACTGCACTGACGATCGCTTCCATCTCGCGGCGGGTGCCATTGCAGTGCAGGACGAGGTCGCAGCCGGCGGTCAGCGCACGGCTCGCCCGATCCCTGATGTCTCCTCCGAGTGCGTGCATCGACAGATCGTCGGAGACGAGCACGCCGCCAAAGCCGATCACGCCTCGGATCACTTCCGAAATTACGCGGCGCGACAACGTAGCGGGTGCGGTTGGGTCGATCGCCATATAGACGATATGGGCGGACATCGCCCAAGGCATAGCTGCCAGCGCATGAAACGGCGCAAAATCGGTGCGCAACAGCTCGTCGGTTTCGGTCTCGACCACCGGACACGCGTTATGACTGTCCACGCGAGCACGCCCGTGGCCGGGGATGTGCTTGATGACCGGGAGCACGCCACCCGCGAGCAGCCCATCGCACGCCGCACGGCCAAGCTTGGTGACACGGCGCGGCTCGGTTCCATAGGCGCGATCGCCGATCACCGGATCCGATCCGGGAACGGGGATGTCGAGCACCGGCAGGCAATCAACTGTGATGCCGAGATCTCCGAGATCGTCCGCAATCAGCCGGGCACCGAGCCCGACTGCAACCTCCGCTTGCGGGTCCGGCAATGATCCGAGACGCGATGCCGACGGGTAGAGGCGCCATGAGGGTGGCCTCAACCGGGCCACACGTCCGCCCTCCTGGTCGATCAGGATCGGCGCATCGCTGCGGCCAACCGCGCCGCGAAGCTCTGCTATCAGCTCGCGGACCTGGCCGTGAGAGCAGCAGTTGCGCCGGAACAAGATAAAACCGAGCGGATCGGCAGCGCCGAAGAAGCGCCTTTCGTCTTCGCTCAACCGTTCGCCGGCACAACCCAAAATGACCGCGCGCGGTGTCACCCCGGGCACGGCCGTCGCTTCATCGGGCAATGATGCACCCGATGCTGCGCTGCTTCAGCTCACTGCAGATCCTCTCCGCAGCCGCCAAATCGGCGACAGGGCCTGTCTGGATGCGATAATAGACCCCCCTGTCGCCGAGATCGGTTCGGATCGGTGTCGCCGAGAGGTTGCCGAGCACATCGGTGCTCTTGCGCTTGATGCGCTCCCATTCCTGGCGAGCCGCATCCTCGCTACGCACCGAGCCCAGCTGCAACCGGACGCCGCCTGTCTTAGCCGCTTCCGGCTTTGGCGGCACTGGTCCTGCCTGCGCAGCTTTCCCGGCGGGCTGTGGCGCCGGCTGAGAAACCTGGGTGGCTGCCGGAGGATTGTTCGGCATGCCGGATGCCGGCGGCACCGCTTCCGACTGCGACCGCGCAGCCTCTGTCTGTGAAGGCGCCGTTGGCGGTGACACGGGGCGTGTCATCGGCTTCTCCGGGGGTGGCAGCAAATGCTCGACCACGGTGCGCGTCGGGTTGTAGATCAGCTTATCCCGGTCTGGGATCTGCATGCCGCCTGGTTGTTCCGGCTTTACTTTGGTCGGGCGCTCGTCGGCGCGGATCAATGGGACGCCAGCACTCGCCGCATTACCGCCAACGTGGCGTGTCACCTCGATATAGGCAAGCCATAGACCGCCGCTGAACAGTCCCATGACCAAGAGGATCAGCACTGTCGCCAGAACGCGTCGCGGGCGCCGCTGGGGTTCCCCATCGCGCGTGTCGGCGAAGATCTCGGTGCGGCGACCGGGATCGACCGGTCCGAGGTGATAGGTCACGGCTACATCTCCTGCACCGGCTCGACGCCGATGACGGCGAGACCCGAGGCAATGACAATGGCGACCGCGCGTACCAAAGCGAGGCGAGCGCGGGTCAGCGCCGGCTCGCCAGTCAGGATAAAGCGCAATGTCGCCTCGTCCTTGCCCTTGTTCCACAAGGCGTGAAACAGCGCCGCCACCTCCTGGAGATAGAATGCGATGCGGTGCGGCTCGTGCGCCTCGGCGGCGCTCTCAACAAGCCGCGGCCAGCCGGCGAGCTGGCGAATCAGTGCGAGTTCTGCGGGATCGGACAGCCGCTCGATCGGTGCTCGGGTGAGTGCGGTGTCCGACAGATCGTCCTCGGGAAATTGCTCGGCAGCATGGCGCATCACCGATGCGGCACGGGCATGGGCGTACTGCACATAGAAAACGGGGTTGTCCCGCGATTGCTCGGTCACCTTGGCAAAGTCGAAGTCGAGGGCCTGGTCGTTGCGGCGCGTCAGCATAATAAAGCGAAAGACATCCTTGCCGACTTCGTCGACGACTTCGCGCAAAGTGACGAAGGTGCCAGCGCGCTTCGACATGCGCACCGGCACCCCTTTGTCGAACATATTGACGAGCTGGCAGAGCTTGACGTCAAGCGTTGCCGCACCATCGGTAACCGCCCGTACCGCGGCCTGAAGCCGCTTGACGTAGCCGCCGTGATCGGCCCCCCAGACATCGATCAAATTCGCGAACCCTCGCCCAAACTTGTCGCGATGGTAGGCGATGTCGCCGGCAAAATAAGTCCACGAGCCGTCCGATTTCTTGAGCGGCCGGTCGACGTCATCGCCGAATCGGGTGGCACGAAACAGGGTCTGCGCCCGCGGCTCCCAATCCTCGGGCAATTTACCTTTGGGAGGTTCCAACACCCCTGTGTAGATCAGCCCGCGCTGCTCCAACGCCGCGAGACACTCGTCGACCGCCCCTTTTTCAACGAGGTCGCGGCGCTCCGAGACGAACTGATCGTGGCGCACCCCGAGGGCCGCAAGATCGGCCCGGATCAGTGCCATCATGCGCTCGACGGCGAACTCGCGAATCGGCGCGAGCCATTCCGCCTCGGGCCGGCCAAGCCATTTCCTGCTGTCCCGTTCGGCGAGCTCGCGGCCGGTTTCGACTAGGTATTCGCCGGGGTAATACCCTTCGGGGATCGGCCCGGCAGCCTCGCCCAGCGCCTCGCGATAGCGCAGATATGCCGACCGGGCGAGTGTGTCGACCTGCGCGCCGGAATCGTTGATGTAGTACTCCCTCGCCACACTGAACCCGGCCTTGGCGAGCAATGACGCGAGGGCATCTCCAACCACGGCGCCGCGGCCGTGGGCCGCAGTCATCGGCCCGGTCGGGTTGGTGGAAACGAACTCGACGTTGACGCGCTCGCCGCCACCGATCGCCGAATCGCCGAAAGCGGTGCCGGCGCGCAGGATCGCACGCAGCTGGGCGTGCCAGACCTCGGGCGCCAGCTTGACGTTGATGAACCCCGGCCTTACCGCCGAGACGGTGAAGCCGGAGCCGCGGTAATCGCCGGTGACGAGCTCGCGCCCTTTCATAGAGGCGACGATGCGCTCGGCGAGCGCCATCGAGGGCGTTTCCACCATACCGGCGGCCGCCATCGTCGGATTGATGGCGCGATCGAGGTGTGTGGGGCTCGCTCCGGCGAGCACCATCGCCGCGTTGGTCGCCAAGTCACCATGCTCAGGATCACGCGGCGGCTCGACCGCTATGCGGCTCCAGTCGAGCCCGCTCGGCAGGCTACCGTGGGCGACCAGATCCTCGAGCGCCGGCACTACCACCAGCCGGCGAAAGTCGCTGAAAATATTGGTCATATCGGGGAATAGGTATCGAACAAACGGTGATGCTCGTCGAGCGCAAAACGATCGGTCATCCCGGCTAGATAATCGGCCGCGACCCGCGCGGTTTGTGGCTCGTCGGGCCCCGCGGCGAGCTCGCGCCACTCGCTCGGGAGGCATTGGGGCTCTGCGAGGTAGAGCGCAAACAGGTCGTGGACGACACGACGTGCCTTCGAGCTCATCCGGTTCACGCGGTAGTGGCGATACATCCGTTCGAGCAGGAAATCCTTAAAGGCCCGGTCGTTGCGCCGCATCTCGGCCGAGAAGGCGACAACCGGGGTGCCGAGCTCGCGGACCGCGTCGGCCGAAGCGACCGCCCTCGCGGCGATCCGCGACCGGGTCTCGGCGATCAGATCGCCGACCATCAGATCGATCAGCCGGCGGATCGCTTCGTGGATTAGGCGCGGCTCGTGAAGCCCCGGATAGCGCGACGCGACCGATTGGAAGACCGGACCGGCCAGCGGCACCCCGGCGAGGTCGCCGACTGGAAACAATCCGGCGCGCAGGCCGTCGTCGATATCGTGGTTGTTGTAGGCGATGTCGTCGGCGAGTGCGGCGACCTGGGCCTCCGCGCTCGCAAACTGATCGAGGGCCAGCGGGTGACAGCGGTCGTATTCGGCGATCGTCGGCGGCACCGGCCGATCGATGCCTGCGCCGCGCAACGGGCCGTTGTGCTTGACGATGCCTTCGAGCGACTCCCACGTCAGGTTGAGGCCGTCGAATTCGGCGTAACGGCGCTCCAGCCGGGTCAGGATGCGTAAAGTCTGGTCGTTGTGCGAAAACCCGCCGAAGCGGACCATCTCGGCATTGAGCGCTTCTTCGCCGGCATGGCCGAACGGGGTATGCCCAAGATCGTGGGCAAGAGCGAGGGTCTCGGCGAGGTCCTCGTCGAGACCCAGTGCGCGGCTAACCGTGCGAGCAATTTGCGCCACCTCGAGGCTATGGGTCAGCCGGGTGCGGTAATGATCGCCTTCGTGATAGACGAAAACCTGCGTCTTATGGGTCAAGCGGCGAAAGGCGGTCGAGTGAATGATGCGGTCGCGATCGCGCTGAAACGCCGACCGCATCGAATGCTCGGGCTCCGGATGGAGGCGCCCGCGGGTCTCCTCCGGCTTCGACGCATAGGGCGCCAGCGGCCGAACCATCGGCAGACCCTACGCCCGAGCGGTTGCGGCGTCCACCCTCGGGGACGAGGTCGAGGGCAAAGCGTCACTACTACAACGGCTCGTCACGTTCGTGGTGGACGATTGCTGAGCCCGGTGATTCGTGTTGACGGCTCCCGCGGGCATCGGGATGATTAGCTAGGTTAGCTAGGACGCGCCGAATGACCGAAGTCGTAAACATGCATCAGGCGAAGAGTTCTCTTTCGCGTCTCGTCGAGCGTGCCCTCGCGGGCGAGGATATCGTGATCGCCCGCAACGGCGAGCCGTTGGTCAAGCTCGTGCCGGTGCCCAAGGAACGCAAGCCACGAGTGCCGGGCCGGGGCAAGGGTAAGATTTCGATCGGTCCGGATTTCGAATTCACCGACGAGGAAATTACCGAATTGTTCGAAAGGCCGCTGTGAGGCTGCTTCTCGACAGCAACACCTTTCTATGGTGGCGGGCGGGATCGGCAAAACTTACCGAACGCGCAGAGAGAATGATCGGGGACACCAACAACGACACCGCAGTAAGCGTTGTTACCCTCTGGGAAATCGCGATCAAGCGAGGGATCGGCAAGCTGCGCTTCTTGGAAGATTTTGAAGCGGTTATGACGGAAGAGGCGTTCGATCTGCTGCCGATTAGCTATGCTCACCTTCGTACTCTTGAAACCGTGCCCATGCATCACCGTGACCCGTTCGACCGTCTCCTGATCGCGCAGGCACTCGCCGAGGGCATCCCGATCGCCACCGGCGATCGGGTTTTTGCTGCTTACGGTGTACAGGTGATTTGGTAGCGCCCTCAACTCTATTCGGCGGCGGGTACCGCCCGCAGCTGGACTGTCCCCGCGCGGTCGAGGCTGCCGTCGGCCGCGATGGCGACGCGGTGATCGCGCTCGGCCGCCGCGCGCGAGATCAGCTCGTCGGCGACATCGAGCGCCACCCGCGCAGGATCGCGCTCGGCTGGGTCGCCAAAGCCGCCGCCGCCAGGCAGCTCAAGGCGGATAAAATCGCCGCCCGGGACACTCTGCCGGCCCTTTGCACCGATCGGCCTGCCCGAAACCAGAGTAACCCGGCCGGCCGCACCCTCGCTCCCGCCGCCGCGGCCGCGTGCCGGATTGCCGACGCGCTCGAAGTTGCACAGCATTGCGATCGGCGTGCCATCGGCGCCGCCCAATTCGATGATTTGGCCGAGACCGCCGCGGTAGAGTCCCGCCCCACCCGACCCCTCGCGAAATTCGCGCCGTCGGAACAGCACCGGTGCCACCGCCTCGGTTGCCTCGATCGGGATCGTACGCACGCCTGAGGGAAACGCGGTCACATCGAGCCCGTCCTTGCCCGGCCGCGCACCGGCCCCGCCGCAATGAAAGATCGCGGTGCTGAAGGGCTTGATATCGGGCGGCGCCCTCCCCTCCTCCGCACCGAGCTCGTCGAGCACGTCGGCACCGCCATAGATCTGCGGTATCCACAACGCGGAGGCACCCTCGGCCGGGACGCCGCCATCCATGACCTGATGCAGGCAACCGAAGACGACATCGGGAAGCATGTGGCCGACGGTGTGCCGAGCGGCGACGGCGCGCGGCCGCTTGGCGTTCAACAGGCAGCCTTCGGGGGCGCTGACCGTGATCGGGGCGAGTGACCCGGCGTTGTTCGGCACCTCGGGGGCGACCAGGCATTTGACGCCGAAGGCGGTGTAGGCGGTCGTATAATTCAGCACGACATTGATGCCAAAGGCGCTCGCTGGCGAGGTGCCGATATAATCGACGTGGATGCCGTCCGCGCCGATCGTCATCTCCGCTGCCAAGGTCAGCGGGCGGTCGAAACCGTCCATCGTCAAGCTGTTGCGATACGACCCCTTCTTCAGCTTGCCGATCGCCTCGAGTGTCGCTTGGCGCGACGTTTCGATGATCTGATCGCCGAGCCGGTCGAGATTGGTGATGCCGAATTCCTCCATCATCTCGACAAGCCGCCGGCTGCCTTCATCGTTGCACGCCGCCAATGCATA
>Ga0306924_10005697_pt1 | contig 12311 bp, 17 predicted proteins | sample sta12Can44000111_FD_203756 | JGI IMG/M metagenome (GOLD analysis project Ga0306924, IMG submission 203756) | Lab enrichment of tropical soil microbial communities from Luquillo Experimental Forest, Puerto Rico - statanox.12C.anox.44.000.111 (v2)... | ecosystem: Environmental > Terrestrial >... | reverse complement strand
GTCCTCGCGCCGGTTACGAAGATCGTCGATGAGTTCTTGGAAAGCCTGAAGAAATATCCGCCGATCAAACTCGGCACTCCTGACCCATATTCTCCACCAAGATAGACATATCTGAAGCTTATGCATTAAGGCAGACCCCGCTTGCTAGCGCGACGGCAAGGTAAGCCGGCGGAACAGGCAGCAGCGGAGCGCAGGCTAGAACGACGAGCGACATAATGAGTACATGTATTAAGGATGCCGGAAATCCCCCCTGACAAACGAGCTCCCGCGCCTCATTTATCATCGACGGGCGCTGCGCAATGAGTTGTTGCTCAGGGCACTGACCGGGACGAGTTTTTTCACCATAAGAGGTCAACACGTGAACGGATGAGCGAACGCAAAAGGACAAGAAGCGCGACCAGAGAAGTAGGCATCGAATGAAAAAGGACAGGACCGCCGAAGAAGTATAATTCCCTTTGGCTCAGCTCTTTCCGAATTTTCGACAGGGACAACTGGACCAGATCTATTCGGGGCGCACGTATCTAGATTTGCCTTCGGTGGCCGCACGAATGTAGTAGCGTGCTCCTCCGACACTCATTTCCATGTCCTGGGCAACATGGACCGTGAAATTTCCTTGCGCGTCCGGCCTGGGTTTTCTTCCGTACAGTTTTTCAAACGCGGCGATGAATCTGTCAACCCGGTACGAATCTTTTTGCAATTCCACCTGAACCCACCTGGGCGGAGGATAATCATAGCATCTGCTGGTCAACGCCCAGTTAATGAACCAAGACGTGTTGGTCCGACTCAGTACGATTGGATTTTGAGGTCGGACGGAGTTTTCGGGACCCACAATGGGAATAGAACCCACGTCCGAAGCTTGGAGCCTAATCTGAAAGCGAGGAAAAGCACGACGAGAGTGTCAGAAGTGTTTTCCGTCCAACTTCCGTCCAATTAAGGGCAGAATAAAGTGACGCGTTTGGCTCGTAAGCGAGCAGCATTCAGAAGTTTTTGCCGATCTAGCTACGAACCAGAAGGCCGGGAGTTCGAATCTCTCAGGGCGCGCCACCTATCTTAGAATCCGACAGTTGCAGTGAAAATGAACATCTGGTGTTTTTCGTCCTTTCCAACCATTCCGTCCAATAACCGCCTTCCTGAATTTCTTCGACGGAATAACGAAACCACGGACAACTTTCCGATTACCGGACTTACCAAGTACTAGAGTTCAACTTTCAAACCGTCCCCCAAATTGGTAGAACTATTGCTTACCCACTTCGCGGCGAGATAGATCGAACAGGCCCAACGCCATCAACAGAAATGACAACCACCAAAGGAAGTAACCAATCCTCAAGTCCTCTCGAGCGGAACCGCCGTAGAGAACATACCAGTGCGCATTGACAACAAATGCGGCCGTCGCGACCCACGCAGATGCTCGGCGCAATGCGCGCGACCCACTCCATACGGCCCACACCGAACCTGGGAAGAACAGCAGCGTTGTTATTGCGCTTACAGTGAAAAGCACTGCCTTATACCATTTATCGATGATGACATCCTGCAGGGGCCACACCGCGCTCGCGGCTACACGGAAGGCTTGCCATCCGGGGAGACCGTCTGGCAACGTTACCCCTTCTTTGACAACAGGGACGAACCAAGCGGCCACGTAAACCAGCCATGCCGCCCAGATCAGAAGTTGCTGTCTTCGCACCTTCATGCCTTTTGTAAAGCAAAACAGAACTGAAAAAAGGTTGTCGACGGTTTAGTTCTGTTGTGCAGCGTGGTTGGCGTAGTCCGCAGCCAGAGTTTCCATATGTGACTACTGCTTAAAGACAACTGGTGGGCCGCTGATTCGATCGCCTTTTAAGTCCACAGTCACTTCGACGCGGTCGGCAATTTTGATAAAGGGAATGCCACTATTCATCCCGTAGTCTTTACGATCAAAAGCCATTGTCCCGTTAATCTCCCCATGGCCCGTCCCTTTGCCCGAAAGCGTTAGGTTCAGCTTTTCAGGCTTAGACACACCGCGAATTGTAAATGTACCGTCCAACTCGAAAGTAGTGGGGCCAGTCTGCACAACCTTCGTGGAGTGAAAAGTGATGTACAGAGCGTGCTCTGCGTCGAAAAAGTCCTTGCTCTTTAGCTTTCCGTCTTTCATGCCGCTTCCCGTATTCACGCTTGCGGCCTCGATCTTCACATCCAAAACTCCTGACTCGGCGGCCGTTGACGTGAATGTCAGCGTAGCGTCCCATTTGTCGAATGTACCTTCGATCGGCACCGATGCTTTAACGCCAAACTTAATTGTGCTCTTCACCGGCGTGACTTTGAAGACAGGAACATCCGAAGGGGCCTGAGCTATTGCTGCGGATACAAACAAAAGGGATGGGAGGAGCCAGACAGTAGTTCGCATATTGCGCAGTCTGAAACCTCTCCAATCGCTTGTGAACATTTTTTGAAGGTCCCGATTAACAAAGGAAACCGGTAACTTGAACTATTCTAGTAGGCGGAACGTGGAGGTTTTGCGACGGTGCGCAATCCTCAACCCTCGCCGCCATGTTCTTTGATCACCGCGCGTGCGTCCTTGTCCTCTCGTAGCCCCGCAAATTTAGAGTGTCGAAGATGGTCCGAGGGGGTCCATTCGAGGAATTCGATCCGGGCCACAATCTCGGGTCTGACCCAAACGCATTTGTCCATGTCAGCCGCGGTTAACCCTTCACCCCAACGTCCCTTATGTCTCTCCGGAAGATTGACGAACGGACATTTTGAGATGATTAAGGGCTTGAGCCTCGCGAATACCTGCCGCCGCGAAGCTGGGACAAAGCCGTTCCGAACTCGCGCGACATAAATCAGATCGTCTCCCCGGTAATACTCAACAACGATAGCATCCACCCCGTGTGTGAGAATGATTACAATTCTCGTGACTGTTTGGACGGTGTCTGGGTGCAGCTGGGCCGTAATCAACGGTTGTCGCCAATAGCTTTAGCGTTTCGAATTAAGCGCGGATCAATTCACGTCGCTTCAGCGTTGGAAGGTCCTTGATAGATTTTCCCGCTTTGTTCTGAGCAAGCCGCAACTCGTAAAGGCTTTGCAGATTTAGCCAAAACTCAGCGCTCGTGCCAAAGAAATGGGCGAGCCGCAGGGCGGTGTCCCCTGTGATGGCACGCGTCCCGTTCAGAATCTGAGTAATCCGATTTGTCGGCACGTCGAGTTGACGCGCAAGTTCAGCGGCGCTCATATCGAGCGCTTTCAGTTCTTCCGCCAAGTGTTCACCAGGATGAATTGCAGTGACCGCCATGTCGTGATGCTCCCTAGTGATAGTCAACGATTTCTACGTTCGAGGGTCCAGGCTCTCCGTCAACCCATTCAAAGCAAATCCGCCATTGATCGTTGATGCGGATGCTGTACTGACCCTTCCGGTCGCCGCGCAATACCTCGAACCGGTTGCCGGGCAGCGCGGCGAGATCACCGAGCGACATAGCAGCCTCCATACGATCAAGCTTGAGGCGTGCGGGCCGTTCAAAGCCTGAAAATGCCTTTACTCGTTTGCCGGCGGCAAAGTCTCTGGTCCGCTTGTCGCGGTAGCTGACTATCATCTAACGCCTTGAAGGTATCAGGGTAGTACGCGTTACGTCAAGCGTAAAGCACATGGTCCTGTAGACGGGTCCCGCACAAACTCCAAGTCGCTGGTGCCATGCAGTGTTCCCCAGCCGGTGTAATCGATGAGAGCACGAGGCACACGATTTCCGCCGGAAGAATCGACCAAGGCTATAACGGAGAAAACAGGTAATTGCACTTGCGTTCATTTTGCGTTCAAAACCATTCCATTTCCCACGCATTTTCGTCATTTCGGGTTATAAGGCCAATAGAATCACCGAGACTTATAGCTGACCGTCAATCTCATAACCCGAAGGTCGTCAGTTCAAATCTGACCCCCGCAACCAATCTAAGGGTTCATCGTGCCATCCAGTCCAGGCCGTCCCGGCCGCGAACGGTGTAATAGACGATTTGCGGTTCGGGCTTCTGCGGGCGCGTTGTCATGCGATCGCGGCCGGAGAGGATGAGATAACGCATGGCGTCGAGCAGGTGGTCGAATTCCTTGACGACGCGGCCGTCCTGGTCGCGGCGGTACATGCGGAATTCTGAATACCAGTTTGAGAGCGAAGCGAAGGCCTTGAGCATGCCGCCCGAGAAGAGCTGTTCGCAGGCAAAGATACCGGCTTCGACGGCATTGGCGGCGGGCTCGAGGTCGAGGCCGGCATTTTGTATAGCTCGAGCAACTGGCTGCCTTCCGGTACAGTTCCCTGCACCGCGGGCCGGTCTCGGGGTAGAACGATTCGATCTGGTGCGTGGCGCGTATTCGAGTTCGGCCAGGATCATTTCCCGTGAGGGCAGTTTGTCGGCGAGCATGCTCGAATCTTAGCACCCTCGTTTCCAAACGCCATTCCCGGGTCCGTGCTACCGAGTCTTGCTACCCGCGGCCTGTATCAGCGGTCACCGAAAAAGTCCTGACACTGTGATCTCATCAGGTTGTGGGAGACGTTATGGAACCTACTGACGGTTATGGGCGACAGCGCCCAGCCTTGCAATAAACACGCTGCGGACCGATTTCTTGGACCTGTCACTCCTGACAGTAGGAATCGCAACTGGTTTTGTGCATCCTTGCGACCGTTGGAGTTCACTTGTGAGCTGCCGCAGGACAGTGCACTGCGACAGTTAAGGCAGAGAGGGTGAGGGGCGCTAAGTGCATCAAGGGCGTGCGGCCCGACGTGCGCTTAAAACGCGTCCTTCAGCGCGAGGTAAGGACGAGAGCGCGGCCTTTGTCCTCTCTGCCCGAATTCCTCGGAACTAGCACACAGAGGTTTTTGTGGGAAGCGCATATGGCGAGCCGGATACGCGGGTCCACTAGAGCCATTGCGTTGGTCACGATTGCGACCGGGCATCGCTACGTGTGTCTTTTTCGGGAGGTTTTATCTGGTGCGTGAGGTTTTTGTTTTTGTGGCTTTTACGGCCCTTCTCGTGTTTTTCGTGGCCAGTCTTGTGGTCCTCGGGATAGTGGTTCAGTTGGCCGGCCGGACTGTTCTCCCCACATCCCGAGAGCACGATCGAGAATTGCTTCGAAGGGCACACGGTTCGTTCGAGTCCCGCCCGATTTTTTCACGAGGCACATGCAGAAGGGTCAATACATTCCAGGCCAGTTTGGTTTGAATGCCGGGATATTGCCATCGCATTCCTAAACTCGCCGCCACAAAACAACTCAGGGGAGTTTCGGAACGGAGAAGGCAGGGCCCTATGAAAAACCTGAAACACGGGATGGCCACTCTGGCGGTGGTCTTCTCGATGGTGACTAGCGTCCTTGGTCAGGATCCTGGGTGGCCGCGGCAAATTGTCAAACCATCGGGAACGTTGATTGCTTACCAACCACAGGTGGATGACTGGCAGAATCATCAGCAAATTACCTTGCGAATGGCCTTCTCGCTGACGCCAACAGGCGGAAAAAAGGTTGTTGGTGCGGCCACGATGCAAGGTGCCACGTGGGTCGATAACGACACTCACACGGTGTACATCAATGGGGCATTTATTAAGGATACTTATTTCCCTTCCTTGGATCCTGCCACCTCCGCACAGATGGCGCAGTTGCTCAGTAACTTTATACCCAACGAGATCAACATTAGTTTGGACCGGGTCGTCGCCTGTCTGAAGAGGCCAGAATCGGTTCCGACCGTTGATCTCAACAACACTCCTCCAACGATCTTTGTAAATTACAGCCCGGCGATACTGCTGCAAATCGACGGTGATCCAGTGCTGGCCGACATGCCTAAGACCAATCTGAAGTTTGTAGTCAACACAGGCTGGCCGATTTTTCAGGATCAATCGAATTCGCAATATTACCTCTTGGTTGGCCAGGTATGGTTGATGGCCGGCAATCTGCCGGGACCCTGGGTACGCACGACAAAAATCCCCAAGGACATAAACAAGTTGCCGGATTCTGGGCGTTGGATCGACGTGAAGAAAATGGTTCCGCCTCCCGCGGTGCCCTATCCCGTTATTCCGAGAGTTTTCTACAGCACCTCACCGGCAGAAGTCATTCTGTTCGATGGGCAGCCGAATTACATTCAGATTCCGGGAACACAGCTGTCTTACGCAAACAATACCGAGAGCCCTGTTTTCCTTTACGGTCCAACGCAAACTGATTACTACCTCGCCGCAGGCCGCTGGTTTTCTGCATCCTCTCTCGACGGACCCTGGACGTTCGCTTCTCTGAGCCTCCCGGCCGACTTTTCGCACATTCCGCCCTCGAGTCCTGTAGGCGAGATCCTCTCTTCCGTGCCGGGTACACCTCAGGCGCAAGACGCCGTGTTGATCGCGCAAATTCCGACCACCATGACTCTGAATCCGACCGCTGCCGCCGCACAGGCCAAAGTAACCTACACGGGCGAACCTCAATTTGCGCCAATTCAAGGCACTTCCATGCAGTATGCGACCAACACGCCGGATAAAGTGATTCAGGTCGGAGATGTGTATTACCTATGCCTCCAAGGCGTGTGGTTCATGTCTCCTAATCCACAAGGTCCATGGACTGCAGCGAACTCCGTCCCGCAAGTGATTTACACGATTCCGCCAAGTTCGCCGGTTTACAACGTCACGTATGTGACGCAAACCACCACATCCAACGGAAACATTCAGGCCAGCTACACCGCAGGATATCTGGGTGCATTCGTGACGGGTGCTGCTGTCGGAGCAATCGTCGCCAGCGGAACGGGCTACCATTATCCACCTTATATCGGTTATCCGGCCTACGGACTGCCCGTTTACCATCCCTACGCGACGCCCTACGGCGCTACGCCCTTTTACAATACCCGTACGGGTGCGTACGGTGTTTCGCAAACAGCGTATGGGCCATATGGCTCCGCGACGCGCGCAGCCTCGTACAATCCGTACACTGGAACCTACAAGCAAGGTGGTTCGGTCTCTACTCCTTACGGCCGGCAGAGCTTCGGCCAAGCCTACAACCCCTACACTGGAACTTATGGAGCAACGCATCAGGGGTCGAGCCCAACGGCCCAATGGGGTCAGTCGGTAGTGTCTCGAGGAAACCAGTCCGCTTATACCCAGCATTATTCCACTGCCAATGGCTCGGTCGGTTCTATCCAAGGATCGCAAGGCGGCAGAGGTTATGCGTCATCGAGTGCCTTCGGCAATACGTATGCCGGAAAGAGCTCAAGCGGTGACTTGTATGCGGGACACGACGCCAATGTATATCAGAACACCGGTTCGGGCTGGCAAAAATACAACAACAGCACGAACTCGTGGAGCAACGTAAACACGCAACAGGCTCAGCAGCAAGCCCACCAGGACGCGCAGAATTTCGATCGGCAGCATCCTAACGCGCAACAAGACAGGCAGAACTTCGAACAGCAGCATCCCAATAGCCAGGCCAATTTTCAGCAGCGCGAGCAAAGCTTTGATCAGCAGCGTTCTTCCGGCGGATGGAACTCGCAGGACCTCGATCAGGACCGTCAGAATCGCATGAATGGTACGGCAGAGAGTCAACGCTTCCAACAGTTTCAGCACTCCTCGGGCGGCTGGGACCGTGGTGGTGGTGGTTGGGGCGGCGGTGGTTGGGGAGGACATAACTTCGGTGGTTTTGGTGGCGGCGGCCGGAGTTGGGGAGGCGGTGGCTGGCGCCGTTAGACGGCAAGTACCCGAGGGACATTGAATCAGTTGGAGGTAACGCGTCGCCGTATTGCGAGTTCGATTGTGAGGATTTCAAGGACGATACGATGAAGAAGGCTACTTTGTTTGTCACCCTCGTGCTGCTGTCCGGCTCGGGCCTACTCGCAGTTGCTCAAACGGCACAGCCGACTGCACCTAAGGTTAAGGTCGGGACGAAGCTGACTGCCAAGGCGACAACACCCGCTCCAGGCGCAAACGCAAAGAATACCGCCCAAAAGGCCAGTGTGGGAAAAGCCGCTACCTCAGTCAAGGCTTCACAGCCATCTTCGTTTTGGACGGAAGAATTGGACGTCGATGATGATGGTACTGTCGAAAATTCGCAGTATCTCTACGACGCGAAAAGAGGCGTTCTCTACACCTATCGCGAAGATGACTTCGCATGCCCCAACGGAAATCCTGAATCAGGCAGCATTCTCATGGCGCTTTACGCCAAGGGCAACCCGGCGAACAAGCCCGTCGGTTCCGGCTGGTATCTCGTGAATCTCAATGCCGGACAGTGCGCCGCCAAAAAGGCAGGCACTTTCGGCTGTAAGTTTGACGCAGACGGCAATGCGACCGAATGTGGAGCCGCCACTGTTAACAACGCGACGGGCGAAATCGACATCGTAGTCGCGAAATGACGGCTTCACGGACCTCCCAAAAAAACAGCGCGGTAAACGCATCGCTGCAATAAAAGGTAGACAAAATGGAGGGTGGAAATGCAAGCAGCACGAAGCTGTAGGCTTTATTTGGTGGCCCTCGTTGGAGGGCTTCTCTGTCTAACAGCCGGGACACTGCCAGCACAGCAGGTGGTCTATAACTTCATGCCGGGAACTGATTTTTCGAAATATCACACATACAAATGGGTGGACATTCCTTCCAATGTTCATCCCAACCAAATCGTGGCCCAGGAGATCCGCGATGCAGTTAACAACTTACTCGCGACCAAGGGCTTTACGCTTGCCACAGGTGACAAGGCCGACCTGTACGTCGGCTACCAATGTTCCGTTGACCGAGAGCGCGAGTGGAACGCGTGGGGTATGGGCGGCGGGCTCCGCTGGGGCGGAATGGGAACGGCCACGAGTTCAATGATTACGAACGGAATGCTGGCCGTCGATTTTTATGATCCTACCTCTCAACAACTGATTTGGCGCGGTTCGGCCGCGCAAACGCTTAATCCGAGCGGCAGTCAAGAAAAAGACATGAAGAGGCTAAAAAAAGCGGTCGCCAAACTGTTGAAGCATTTTCCGCCTCAACCATAGAACGGCGGGCGGTCAAGGCAACGCCAGAAATCGTTGCGGCCGTAAGCAAACTTCGATTCAACTAGTGTCACAAGGAGGCTCGATGAGACAGGCACCGTTCCGGGGAACCAATGACTTCTCGCTCTCTCGTTTCTCTCTCGCCACATTGGCTCTTTGGATGTTCACCATTCCCGTCAGCCGGGCTCAGAACCCTGAACTCCAGGCGCGCTTGGCGGAACTGAAAGAATCCATGGCAAGAAACAAGCAGCAGCTCGCTCACTACACTTGGACCCAGCAAGACATTATCAGCCTCAAGGGGGAAGAGAGGAAAGAAGAGCTGTTTGATGTCCAGCTCGGTCCAGATGGCAAACCGCAGAAAACCAACTTAGATCCCAACATGTCCGATGACGAGAGACACCGCCGGGGTCTGCGGGCCCGGATTAGGGAAAAGAAGATAGAGGAATACAAGGAATACGCGGACCAGATGAGGAGCCTGATGCAGCAGTACGTCCCGCCTGAGAAGGCCCGGTTGGATCAGGCCTATCAGCAGGGCAACGTGATGTTTGGTCCTGCCGGGGTGCCTAACGAAGTTCGGATTGTTATAACGAACTACGTCAAACCGCAGGATTCCGTGACGCTCGTGTTCGACAAGCAACAGAAGCGATTGCTCAGTATGAGCATTTCGTCTTATCTTAACGACCCCAGCGACGCCGTGAAGTTAAATGTCCAGTTCAGCAGCCTGCCGGACGGAACAAACCACGTATCGAGCATGATCTTGCACGGAGTGAGCAAACAGCTCACCATTGCGGTTACCAATACCAATTACCAAAAATTGTAACGTTGACATTGCCGGTGCGCTGCATATTTACAACCGCTTCACTTTGGTCTTCCCGGCAGTTTTTAGTGCCGAATGTACGTCTTATCGCGCGACCAAATCAGCTTTCAGGTGCCACTTCCGTTCCAGTTTGATATCCGTGTGTCCGTGACCTTCCTAGTTGAGAAGAAGCGCTATTTTTCCAAGGACTGGCTTGGTAGGGTCGAGGAATGGCAGTCGTTTACAAGGCCGAGGACACCGACCTCGGTCGTTTCGTGGCTTTGAAATTCTTTCCGGCCAGCTCTCTGGAGATCAACAGGCACTGGAACGTTTTCAAAGGGAGGCTCGGGCCGCATCGGCCCCGAATCATCCCAATATTTGCACCGTGTACGACTGATAGCTGAAAAGAAGAAATCCGGCGAGCGCCCCGCATACTCATCCTAGGGCGACAAAAATCAGCTTTGTTCTCATGATCATTTACTCTCAACGCCCTTGGGACGTTTGGCCATCTCGGCACGCGACATCCGTCATCGATCTAAAACGATTTAATGCTGAAGAATTTGGCGGGGGCGTGCGGAAGTCGAAATAACAATGCTACGAACTAAGTGACGTAGCTGCACGCCGTTGCAAACCACCCCGTCCGGCCAATGATTACTTAATTGGATTTTCGACTTGTCGGCCAGTTCTGTTGGCACGCGCTTTATCTTAGGTTTCTCTCGCTCGATTAGTCCGTCCACTCGCGCAATACCAACAGAATTCTGGCAGCGGCCGCCGGCTATGTTATTGGTTTCAAAGTCGGCCAGAGTTGTGGCGAGCCACAGGCAGGTCGTTAAGGATTGAGAGGTGGCCACCGGGGCCTTTACGGCTAGGGCTGACCGTCCTCGCCGGACTCTTCGGGCTTCACGGTGCGCTTGATTCCCGTGCTATGGTCGTAGGTGAAATATACTCCGGGGCTTGCAACGTGAAGCCTCTTAAACAGCTCTCTGACTTCTTCCTCGTCCTTGGCCGTGCCCACCCAAAGGACACCCCCTTCAGGTTCCCTTCTGAAAATAGCTAACATTTGTCGCCGCCTTCTCTAAACCGAGGGCTTCAATCACGGGGACGTGGGAGTGCGGTGGCACCCTGTCCGCAGTCCGTCGGCACCACAAAGTGCCACCGCGTGGTCTGACCCTCGGAAGCACAACGTACAACCACAGTTCGACCAGCGTCTATAAAGGAACTTCCGTATTTTGCTGCGACGAGAAACCTTAGTGGCTATCGAACCATTGGCTCTCGTAACGGGCCTGCCTGGCAATAGAGGGCTGCGGTTGAGAACGCGATTAGTCAGGCGAAATTCATACTGGAGCGCGGGAAGAGATCTCTTTCGATCGCAGATTCCCCGTCCCGCAGTTTCAACCACTCGGTCACTCTGCCGTAAGCCCACTCTGCCCTAAGCTCGTTTTTCGATCAATGCACCGGAGGTGAAGTTTTGGTGAACTAAATCTCGCCGCCCGGAGAGAACGCGGTTTGAGCCAGGCTGCAGCACAAATAGCGGCAAACAGGGCCTCTCGACCCGTGCTACCTCAAGCCCCAGAACAATTCCGTTGCTTTCCGGACTTCCCGAGCACACGATCTGCGGCTTTGGGTCCTGCGTCTCCACTCCGCACGCGCTTCTTCCAACTGCTGCTTGACCGCAATCCGAAGCTCAGTACGGTTCGATCGCCAGATTGGCGGTTAACGATAGCGTAATCGCCAGGAGCTTCTACAGCGATCAATTCGATTTTCAAAAGTGCGACACTGTAGGACTCGACACTGTCCAGCCACTCGGCCGAACCACCAACGTCAACCCTGTAAATGTCGACGAGCGTGTGCATCAGACCCTCCTGAGGGGAGGGCTCAACCTTTACAGTTCAACGGTGCGGACCTTTATGTCGATACGACAAATACCCTAGAAACACCCTAAGCGGCGCGACCGTTCTCTTCAACGTGACGACTGAAATTTCGTATCTGCTAGCGGCACGGCCGGCAGGTGCTTAGCCGCGACCCTCGCCAAGCGGGTGGACTGCACCATCGCTACGAACGACGAGCAGCCTGAATATCGGGTACGTGTTCATGATTTTTAGGCGACCGTTCCGCCTGCACCCACTGCAGTGGTGCTCGCTCGTCCGCACGTTCTCAGGTTCTGTGTGCAAATTTGCTACTCGAGCCGCTCCGCCTTGTCACGGTTCTCACGGAAACCCACCAGCGCGCCACACGGAATTTCCGTTAGGGACAGACGAGATTGAGCCGTGAAGACAGTCGTTCATCGCGCAAGTCATGACCATCGACCAGAACGGTGCCCGAGCTCGGATCCATATATCGCATGAGAAGGCGCATGCTCGAAGCACTCCAAGCAAGTCGCATCACGGCACGGTTGCCCGCGCACTGAGAGGCTGGTTTGCGCAGCCACAACAAACTTGCAGTCTCAATCATCGGACTGTAAATGCAGTTTGGAAGCCCTGCAGTGATTTCTGACCAATTTACTCAATCTGTCCGGAAACCTTGCTCCGCAGTGCGAGTGTGAGCGTGCCGCTGCAGAATCTTACGATCCTGGC
>Ga0306924_10005690_pt1 | contig 12316 bp, 11 predicted proteins | sample sta12Can44000111_FD_203756 | JGI IMG/M metagenome (GOLD analysis project Ga0306924, IMG submission 203756) | Lab enrichment of tropical soil microbial communities from Luquillo Experimental Forest, Puerto Rico - statanox.12C.anox.44.000.111 (v2)... | ecosystem: Environmental > Terrestrial >... | reverse complement strand
CTGGTACTACTTCCGCGAAACGAGTTATCCGGAAATCAAGAGGCTGTGGGAGATCGGCGACAAGATGGCGCAGGCCGCGGCGATGATGACCGACACCGAAGTGACCAGCACGGTGCTCGGCTCCGCGTGGCCGGGTCACTTCAACAAGACCATCGCCGAGACGATGTACGCGAACATCGAGAAGGTCGGCCTGCCGCAATGGACTGAGGCGGATCAAACGCTCGCGAAAGCACTGCAGCACGAGTTGAAGGTTCCGGAGGTCGGCATGGCCACCAAGCTGCAGCCGCTGCGCGGCCGGGAAGTGGTGCCCGACGAAGAGAAGCGCGGCGGCGGTTCCGACGACATCGGCGACATCTCCTGGAACGTGCCGACGGTCACCCTCCGCTACCCGTCGAACATGGCTGCCGGTCCCGGACACAACTGGGCGAACGCGATCTCGATGGCGGGTCCGATCGCGCACAAGGGCATCCAGGCCGGTGCGAAGGTCGTGGCGCTGACGGTCATCGACTTCCTGATGAAGCCCGAGCTCACGACGCAGGCGTGGGACTACTTCCGCAACGTTCAGACCAAGACGGTCAAATACACGCCGCTGATTCGGCCCGGCGACAAGCCGGCGATCTGGCTGAACGAGGCCACGATGGCCAAATACAGGCCGGAAATGAAGAAGTTTTACTACGATCCGTCGAAGTACCGGAATTACGAGGAGCAGCTCGGGATCAAGTACCCGACAACTCGGCCTTAGATTACAATTAACAACATATGAGAAAGCTGCTCTTCGTCACGATGCTTGCCCTGCCGGCCGCAGCCTTCGCCGCAGACGGCAAGCCCGCGCCGACCTTCACCAAGGATGTCGCGCCGATCTTCAACAAGAGCTGCGTCGAATGCCACCGGCCGACGATGTTTGCGCCGATGTCGCTCACGACGTTCGATGATGCTCGGCCCTGGGCCCGCTCGATCAAGCAGCGCGTCGTTGCGCGCGCGATGCCGCCGTGGGGCGCCGACCCGGCACACGGCACGTTCAAGAACGATCCGCGCTTGACCGAACAGGAAATCGAAACGATCGCCGCCTGGGTGGATGCCGGCGCGCCGAAAGGCGATGACAAGGATCTACCACCGACTCCGCAGTTCGCCGACGGCTGGACGATCGGCAAGCCCGACGCGATTTTCACGATGGACGAGGAGTTCACGATCCCGGCCGAGGGCACCATCCCGTACAAGTATTTCCGAGCGCCGACGGGGCTCACCGAGGACAAATGGATCCAGGCGATCGAGATCCATCCGGGTGCGCGGGCGCAGGTCCATCACGTGATCGCGTTCACACAGCCGGCTGGCAGCGTGCCGAAGCCCGGCGGCGAACTGGGCCCGACCAACATCGGCGGCGTCACGCCGAATAAGCCTGGCCTCGTGTTCGAGCCCGGCGTTGCGCGTCTGCTGCGCGGCAACTCCGACATCGTCATGCAGATTCACTACACGACCAACGGCAAGGAAGCCAAAGATCGGACGACCGTCGGCGTCATCTACGCGAAGCAACCGCCGACGAAGATGGCCGCAGGCGGCATGGCGATCAACCCGCGGTTCGTCATCCCGGCAAACGATGGCAACGCGGAAGTGCGCGCGACGACGCTGCTGAACCGTGACACGATCGTCACCGGCTTCACGCCGCACATGCACGTGCGCGGCAAGGACATGATGTACATCGCGCACTATCCCGACGGGACGGATGAAACGCTCCTGTCGGTGCCGAAGTACGACTTCAACTGGCAGATTACCTACGAGCTGGCGCAGCCCAAGACGCTGCCGAAGGGAACGAAGATTGAAGTGATCGCGCACTTCGACAACTCGAGCGCCAACAAGTTCAACCCGGATCCGACCAAGGATGTTCGCTGGGGCGATCAGACGTGGGAAGAGATGATGATCGGCTTCTATGGGACGATCGCGGCGCCCGCGACGGCTCCGACGACGCCACAGCAGTAACGCCTGTTTTTTTGTAGCGCAGGGCTAAGCCCTGCGCTACATCCTTCCTCCGACTTCTAACTTCAACCTTCCAACTTCCAACTTTACATAGTTGGCTTCGCCTTGCAGCCGTCGAAGAACGTCTTCTTGACCGAAGACGGCTTGTCGATGGCTCGGAAGAACGACTCCAGGTATTCCTTCATCTCACTCCGCGCCGCGTGCTCCACATCGGGCAGCGACTCAACCAGGCCGAGCATCTCGGTCCGCTTCGCGCGGAACGCGGCGGCCGACGTCTCGAACTCCTCCGCGGTTCTGCAGGGTCCGCGGTACAGGCGATCGAGCACGCTGCGAAGCCCCAGATTTCTGTCGGGAATGGCATAAGGCGCGTGGACGAAGCCCGACAGGTCGAAATCGTACGGTACCGAGAGCAGCGTCCGGTCCGGCTTCTGGACCAACCGCACGTTGTGAAGCGCATAGATCGACATGTCGGTGTTGCCGATCATGTACTCGAACAGCATCATCCGCGTGAGTGTCTCCTCTTGCAGATCCTTGAACTGCACGCGGGGGAGCTCGACGACGCGTCCTTCGGCGCGCCGGGCGACGTCGTTCTCGTGCTCGATGAACAGCGCGTAGCGAGGGCCGCTCTTCTTGTTCGACTTGTCCTCGACGTATGTCGCCTTCGCCAGCCGGGAACGGAACGACAACGGCGTGACGAGGTTGAACATCGGGTAGGTCAGGTACTCGCGCAGCGTGATCTGCTGGAACTCCTTCGAGTCCTCGCATCCGGTGCCGAGTTTCAGCGTCGTCTGACCCTCGAACGGTGTGCCGGCCAGGCCGTCCTTCGGGAACTCCACACGGAGCGGCACCTCACTGCAGTTGCGCGACATGCGGCGGAAGTGACCGCGAGCGCTCAGCTTCACCGGGATGTTTCGTGGCGTGCCGTCCGAGGCCGCCACCGTCAGCACACCGGAATAGCGCACTTTGCTTTCAGGATTGTGATCCTTGTTGATCGTCTTGAACGCCGCGGTCAGCGTGAACTCGAGCGGTTCGGCTTTCTGGAACAGCGGCCGGGCGTCCGCCTCGGCTCGCCTCGCCTTCAGCGTCTCCTCGTCAGGCCACGGTTCGGCGAGCTTCAGCAGCGGGTTCTTTTTGCCTGCTGCCGTCGGAGGTACCGAGCTTTGCGCGCTCGGGAGCGGGATGGCGGCGCACACTGCGATCAGGGTCGCGAGCGACGTGGCGGGTAGTCGTGAGCTCATGATGAGGTGGATTGTATACTCATGAGCCTTCGTCCGCCGACGGTCCGTAAATGGCCGGCACCAGCACCTCGTTCAGCCGGAGATAGACGCTCAATTGGCCGCGATGGTGGATGATGTGGTGCAGAACGAAGCTTCGAAAGGCCGCCACCCGGGGCACGGAGAAGACCTGCTGTCCGCCGCGCTCGAGGGTCCACAGCGCGTTGTACTCACCATCGATCTTGTCCATGCTGGCGCGGGTGCGGGCCCGGGTGTCATCGAAGGACGCCAGAATCGCGTTTCGCGACGCCAGGGGGGCTTCCTCGGCCGGGGCTTCGCTCAGATCGTATGACTGGCCGTTGAGGATGATGACGCCCCAGCTCGGAATCCGGCTGACATGGGTCGCCAGGTCGGCCAGCGACCTCGATTTGTCGTGGGGCTTCCACGCCAGCCTGTCGTCGGGTACTCGCTCGAGCAGGCGGCGCGTCGTGCCCATCTCGTGATCGTAGTCGGCCAGGAGAGCGTCCTTGATAGCCATCACGGGATTTTACTCAGACTGAGGGACGTGAGAACTCGGAGACGGAAGCTACAGAGACTCGGAGACACAGAGCAAAATCGTTTTTGTTCTCGTCTCTGTGTCTCGGTGTCTCGGTGGCTTGTGATCGTCGGTGCGCTCGCGGGTCTCTGTCTCTCCTCGGCTTGCCGCCGTGCTGCGCCTTCGCTGCCGCCCCTCGTCGCGCAGGTATCAGGCACGATCGCCATCGACGGCGTTTCGGCGCCGGTCCGAATCGTCCGCGACACCTGGGGCGTGCCGCACATCTACGCGCAGTCAGCGGACGATCTGTTCTTCGCACAAGGTTTCGTGCAGGCACAGGATCGATTGTTCCAGATGGACCTCTGGCGCCGCTCGGTGCAGGGGCGCTTGTCCGAGGTGCTCGGGCCGAATTTCATCGAACGCGACGCGATGACGCGCCGTATGCAGTACCGCGGCGACATGGCCGCCGACTGGAACAGCTACGGACCGGATGTCAACGCGATCGCCCGCGCGTTCGTGCGCGGCGTGAATGCGTGGGTTCATTTCGCCCGGGATAGGCCACCGGAGGAGTTCCTGCTCGCCGGATGGAAGCCCGAAGAGTGGTTGGCAGACGATCTGTTGAATCGCACCGAAACCTTCATCGCAAGCGGTGACGCACTCGATGAAGTCTTTCGCGCGCGGCTCGCGGCGGCCGTCGGGCTCTCTCGCGCGCGCCAGCTGCTGCCCGGCGACCGTGGACTCGATGGACCGGCTGTCGTCGAGCCGGGTGTCGTTCCGGATCTGGTTGCTGAGGCCATCCGTCGCGTAGGGACTCCGCCATTCTTCCTGGGTCTCGCCGCTCCGGTCACATCAGGCACCGTCAGGCTTCCGTCGCCGCCGGATGGTCAGAGCTCCGGCGCGGACTCCGCGCGTTCAATCACCAAGACGTTCGAGAGCCCGTCGGTCCGGTATCTCGTGCATTTGAATGCGCCGGGCTGGAACGTGATCGGCGCGACCGCGCCGTGGCGTCCGGGCGTTGCCGCCGGCCACAACGACCGCGTCGCATGGACGGCGGAGCCGTTCGATGCCGACACGCAAGACGTCTACGTCGAGAAGCTGAATCCGGCCGATGATCGGCAGGTCGAGGACGAGGGGCGCTGGGTCAACATCGAAACGAGCAAGAGCTGGATCGCCGTGCGGGGACGCAAGACGCCCGTCGATTTCGACCGTCTCATCACGCGGCACGGCGTCGTCGTCGCTTCCGATCGCGAAGGTCACCTGGCATTTGCGCTCCGGTGGCTGGGTGCCGAACCGGGTGCGGCATCCGAACTCGCGGCTCTCGCTCTCGACCGCGCCTCGTCAGGGTTGGCATTTCAGGAAGCGCTCGGGCGCTGGAAGATGCCCGCGCGCCGGATGATCTACGCCGACATCGGCGGTGTGCGCGAATCCGCGGTCGCCGCTCTCGTGCCGGTTCGGCGGGGATGGAGCGGCGGGCTGCCGGTGGCGGGCTGGACGGGCGCGACAGAGTGGTCCGGCTGGACCGCGCCGGAGACCAGGGGCACGCTACAGCCATCCGCTCCGGTTCTCACGGCAAGAATTCTTCTCGAGTCGATGCGGCTCCATCCCGATCGCGCTGATGCTCTCCTTCAGAAGCTGGCATCGAGCGCCTTGTCCCGCGAGTCGCTGACGACGCAGCGTGCGGCGATCGTCGATGCTCTTGCCGAGGCCTTACGCGATCGCGACCGGCTGTCGGAGGGGCCGGTGCTGTTCGCACATCCCCTGGCCGTGAGCGACGCGGCACGGCGGCGATTCAACGTAGTCGTTCGCGGTGCTGCAAAGGCCGCCGGCGACGTGTTCGCGATTGACTCCGATCCCGCCGACTGGGACCGGTCGACCGCAATGGCCGCGCCGGGGCAGTCCGGTTCGCCGGACAGCGCGCACTTCGCGGACCTCGCGAAGCTCTGGTCGGAGGGGGCCTCGATCCCGCTGGCGTTCACTCAGAGTGCGGTGGACGCGCATGCGGAGACAACGCTCGTGTTGACGCCGAAGTAGCACAGCGGAGCGGAGGCGAGAACGTTAGCGTAAGAAACCGCGCGTCACCGACGCGTCGCCGTCGTTCTTTTCCGGCGCGAACTGAAGAATCCGGCAGAGCAGATCGTACACGTGGATGTTCTCGAACGGCGCGACGACGAGGCCGTTCCGCAGCGGCGGCCCGGCCGCGACGAACAGCGCGCCCATATTCGGCGTTGTCGGCTCGTAGCCGTGCCCGCCGACATGAAGTTCCTCCGTCAAAAGGCGCTGTCCCGTTGTCACACTCCAGCCGTCGTCGGGGATGCCGACGATTGCCGGAATGCGTGCGTTGTCGCGGAAATGCAGGCGGGCGGGAATGTCCTCGCGCCTGTAGATGGACAGCTTCGGGTGCCTGCCTTTCAAGCGGCGGTACACGGCGTCGACGTTGCCATCACGCGGGTTGATCATCAACGTGCTGCCGTACTCGAGAATCTCAATCGTATTGATATCGAGCATCGCGTCGAGATAGATGACTCGATCGTAGGAGGTCGGCGTCATCCCGTGATCGGAAATGGTGATGATCGACGTTCGATCGTCGAGTCCAAGGCGGCGCACGCCATCGGTGAGCTGTCCGAGCGCCTCGTCGAGATGGGAGGCGGCGGCGGCCAGTTCCGGCGATGCGGGTCCGAAGTCGTGTCCCGCCGTGTCGACCTCGTCGAAGTACAGGCTGACGAACGACGGCCGCTCCGCCTCGGGAAGCGCCAGCCACGTCAACGCCTGTGCGACGCGCTCGCGCGTGCCGAATCTCTTGTCGAACGTCATCCAGTACGTCGGCCGCACACCTCGAATCGCCACCTCGGTGCCCGGCCAGAACATGGTCCCGGCGCGCTGTCCGTGGTGAATCGCCGTCACCCAGATCGGCTCGCCGCCCCACCACCGCGCGTCCTTCGCCGTTTCAGATGATTGCGTGAAGCGCTCGGGCATCGAGGCGTCGCGGATGTTGTTGGCGACGACGCCGTGGTGCTCGGGGTATAGGCCGGTGACGATCGTGTAGTGGTTCGGAAAGGTGAGGACCGGGAACGACGGGATCAGCTTCGCGGCGCGCACGCCTCGTGATGCGAGAGCCTTGAGATTCGGAACCGGCAGACGATCGATGTAGTCCCATCTCCAGCCGTCGAACGAGATCAGAATCAGGATTGGTGACTTGCCGGCCTGGCGCGGTGACGCGATGGCGGCGCAGCCAAGGGCCAGCGCCAGGATGAGCGCGAGGCGGTGAAGTTTCCACCGGCCCGACATCTACATGATGTCGTTGGAATCGGTGATCGGCGAGGCGATAGTGACGCCGCTGACGGGGCTCGTGATGATGAAGCCGCGGTCGGTAGCGAACTCGAGGCGGAACCCGACGTGCACGCTTCGCAGTTTCAGGAAGCTGCCGCCCAGGGAGCAGCCTGCGAGCCGGGCACGTGCGAAGACTGGAAAGAATGCGCCGCCGCGCACGAGGACTTCGGCGCGCTCGGGCGCGACGAGGACGATCTCGTACGTGCTGTTCGCGGTCTTGACCACGAGACGTTCAAGTGCCGGCAGATCGTCGACGCGGATGCCGCCACACCAGTCGTGAGCGCTCCACGAGCTCAAGAGCCTGCGGGACGGCACCACCGAGAACGAACCGGATCGTTCAGGATCGCGAGTCACTGTACCTGATGGCAATGATAACAGCCCAGCGCGCGGCGCGAACGATTGTATTCGTAGGATTGTGTGAAATCGTACGACGGTCGGTGGAGCAGGCGAGACATTCCAGGGACAACGACCTCGCGCATATAGCCGGCTTTCGCCTGGTTGTCCGAGCCGGCCAGGTAGCCGTAGATCGCATTACGCATTTGGGCGTCGATGTTCGTCTGGTAGATTTCCCAGCCTCGATCCCTCACGTCTGGCTGCGGCAGCGCGGCGACTGCGGGCATTCGCCATAGGCGATCCGACGCGTGTGCGCCATGGCATGTTTCGCACGTGACGCGATCGGGCCCCCCTTTGAGGCGTCCAAGTGTCACGCGGGCCCACGGCATCACGTCGGTTTCCATGAAGCGGATGATGTCGGCCTCGCTGCGCTTCTCCCCGTTCGGCGCGAGCGCATCGTCGGACGCAAAGGTGACGGCGACGGTTTTGCCGTGCAGGCTCACAGCGACGGCAATGATCGCGATCAGCACGCCGATGAAACCCGCCAGCGCTCCGCGCAGGTCCAGCGACGGCGGACGCGGCTCCCACGTGAGGGCGGCGCGAACGGCGTCCGCCTCGCGAGGCGCGCGCGGATCGCCGGCGAGCAGCTCCAGCAGCGCCGCGAGTTGTGCGCCCCGGCGAACCGACGTCAGTGTCAGCGGCGAGCCGCCGGCGGCGGGGTGAACCGCGATGGTCGATGTGCCGAGTACGCGATCGGCTCTCGACTCTGTCCGGAGAATGTCGCCGACGTCGTCGAGGGCGAGCTCGAACGTGCTGGATCGGGTAATGCGCAGGAGTCGAAAGTCGGTGAGCAGGTACCGCTCACCGGCGAGCAGTCGCGAAAGGCGCCATGGACGGCTGCTCCAGAGCAGCCGTTCCCACGGCAACAGAATCTGGGGCGTCACGGACCCGCCGTCAGGGCGTGGGCTTGCCGAAGTTGACCTTGGGGACCTGCTTCGCGTCGGCCGGCGCCTGGAAGAACGGGTATTCCTTGAAGCCGAACATCTTCGCGGTCAGGTTCGACGGGAATTGTCCGCGCGACGTGTTGTACGCCTGCACGGCCTCGTTGTAGCGCATACGTTCGACGGCGAGACGATTCTCGGTCCCCGCGAGCTCGTCCATCAGACGATTGAACTGCTCGTTTGACTTGAGCTGCGGATAATTCTCGACCACGGCCAGCAGCCGTCCAAGGGCGGACGTCTGTTGATTGGCGGCCGCGATGGTTTCATCCGGAGACTTGGCCGCAAGCAGCTTCGAGCGCGCGTCGGCGATGTCCTTGTAGACCGCCTCTTCGTGCTGCGCGAAGCCTTTCGTCGTCTCGACGAGGTTCGGAATCAGGTCGTTGCGCCGCTGAAGCTGGTTCTCGACCTGCGCCCACTGCGCCTTGATCGCTTGCTCCTGGCTGACGAACGTGTTGTACGAACAGCCGGTCAACGGGATCGTTGCCACGGCCAGCGCCACCACCTGCACCAGAGCTCTGCGCGTGATCGTCATAGGCACATTCTACCAACTGGAGCCGCCGCCTCCGCCTCCGCTGCTGCCGCCCCCGAATCCGCCGAAGCCTCCACCGAAGCCCCCGCCGCCCCCGCCTCCGCCGTAGCCGCCGCCAAATCCACCGAAGCCGCCGCCGAATCCACCGCCGAACGGGCCGATGCCGCTCGACCATCCGCCGAAGCCGCTGCGTCGGCCACCGCCCCCGCCCAATCGGCTGATGATCAATATGACGATGAAAACGGCGATCGGGAGCCATCCGGGAATGGAGGAGCCGCCCCGGCGCGAGCTCTGCTGCGGCACCCGCACACCGTCAAGGGTGACCCCGCGCCCTTGCGCGATGCGGCCGATGATCCGCTCGGCGCCGGCGCGCAACCCCTGACCGTATTGGCCGTTCCGGAAGTAGGGATTCATGACTTCGCGGCTGGTTTCGCCGGCAAAGCCGTCGGTCACGAACTCCTCGAGGTCGTAACCGACCTCGATCTGCGAACGGCGCTCCTTCAGCGCGACCAGGATCAGCAGGCCGTTGTTCTTCCCCTTCTGGCCGATGCCCTTGCCGTGGTTGGCGAACAGTTTAACGATGTATTCCCTGATGTCGCCGTACGGCTCAATCGTCGGCACCGTCGCCACGACGACGACATCGCCGGTCGCGGCTTGCAGGGTGCGGATCATCCGATCGATGGCGCTCGCGCTGGCCGCATCGATCACCTTGGCGAAGTCGTTCACCGGCGCGGTGAGTTCGGGCGGCGGATCCGCGGCGCGGACAGGAATCCACAACAGCAGTAGCGCCGAAACGAACGCCCCAATCCAAGAGCTGAGGGCTGAGGGCTGAAGGCTTGACGTCGGCGAAGCAGCCCTGAGCCCTGAGCCCTGAGCCCTGATCAGGGATGCTCTCACTGCGCGGTCCACCCGTCCACGAACGTCACGATCCGCTCCACCGCTTCGAGGTACGGCCTGAAGAGGCGTTCGGCGTCGGCTGACGGGATGTCGTGGACGCCGGCAAGTTTCGCGACTTCGGCGACGGCGCTGTTCGGCGTGCCAAGCGTTCGTTCGACATGCCGTGCCGCCGACGCGGTGTCGTCGGTCTCGTGCCCTTCGAGACGGGCGATGCTGGTCACCAGCGCTGCGAAGGCGCCAGCGGACCTGACGATCAGGACGGACAGCGCGTCGGCGCGTCCGCCCGTTTCGAGGAAGCCCTCGCGCAGGTGCAGCAGATGGCTGCGCGCCTGCACCTCGCACGCTCGCCGCAGATCAGCGGGATCCACCGTGAGCGACTCGAACGGGTTGGCGCCCGCGACAACCGAATGATCGGCCAGGATGGCGCCGAACTCGAGCGGGAAGGCGTCGAGCGACTGCTCGAATTCGTGATCGGCGATGAGCAGCGGCGTCGCCAATCCGGCGTCGTGCCATGTGCCGACGCGGACGGCGCAGGCGCGCAGATCGTCCGACGTCATCGAATCGACGACGGCGAGCGTATGAGTCGGGGCGGTGGCATGTCCATGCCCGGCGCTGTGGCCGGCGTGTCCCTCGCCGTGCGCACGTCCATCAGCGTGCGTGCGTTGCCCGTAGATGACGAGGGACTGCAGCCGTGCGCCAAACACGTCGCGGAGCTCGCGCTCCAGCATCTTGACGGCGTCGGAGGAAGGCATGGCTCTCATTTAGCCACGAAATCACGAAACCACGAAATCTACATAAGGATCTGCAGGAGCACTGGGCTAGGCGCACCGGACGTCGACCTTCAGCGGCAAGTGATCGCTTCTTGCGGCCCACACCGTTCCGTCGAGCACCTCGACATCGACGACATTCCAATCCCGAGGCACGAAGCAGAAGTCGATGTGCCATGGCTTCGAAGAATTTCGTTGATGGCGATAGGTCGCATGCCGCTCGTTCCCGTGGTCGACCTGGTGAAACGCGTGATACGCGCTCACCAGGCCAAGGTCGGCAAGCGCGTCCACGATGCGTCCGTGTCCCTTGCTCGGCGACGTCACCTCGCGCGCGAGGTTCGTTCCGCTATTCAAGTCGCCCATGACTACGGCCGGACCGGAACGCAGCACCCTATCGTATGCCTTGAGCGTGCGCATCACATCGTCCGCGTAACGCGGTCCACGCGACCAGATGCCGATGGCCGTGAAAGATGCGAGCCCGCGTACCGCCGCAGCCACGACTGCCTGGCCACGATTCGGCCGCGCTCGAAGGCGACGCACGGCGTAGCCGGTGCCGAGGGACCCCAACGCGATGGCCTTGCGGACATTCACGCGCCGGGTCACGCAGGACAACGACAAATGAGTGTCAACGACGGGGCTGCACTCCTGCAGGAAGACGACGGCCGGAGCACACGATGCGAGTTCCTCGAATCGCGCGGCGACGGAACCATGGTGACAGTTCCACGCGATGAGGCGAAGCGTGGGCATTGAAGGATCAGCGTAACCCATCCGGCGAGTTCGAGACCCACAGACTACAATGACGGCGATGCGCCTGCGTCAGTTCAATATCGGCTGCTTTGGAGGCGGCACCGGTCTGCCGAGCCTGCTTGGAGGCCTGAAACAAAATCCGTGGCTGCACCTCAACGCCGTCGTCACCATGTTCGACAGCGGCGGCAGCTCGGGGCAGCTGCGTGACGAGCTCGGCGTTCTCCCCCCGGGCGACATCCTGAAGTGCGCTCTCGCTCTCGCGCGCAACGCCCGCGAGGCCCGCCGCGTTCTTCTCGCGCGGCTTCCAACGCTCGAGCACGCGAAGCTCGGTGGCCACACCGGCGGAAACCTCCTCCTGTCGATGATGCAGCGCTACAGCGGCGATTTTCTCGATGCGATCGACGGACTGCGCGCGCTGCTCGGGTGCACCGGCCGTGTCTGGCCGGTCAGCGTGCAGCAGGCCTCCGTCTGCGCCGAGTATGGTGACGGATCCGCGACGCGGGGCGAAGTCGAAGTGGATGCGGGGCAGACGTCGGGGCGGTTCGTGCGCCGCATCTGGCTCGAGCCTCCGGTGGCGATTCATCCGCTAGTGGCGAAAGCCGTCAGTCAGTTCGACGCGGTGATCATCGGGCCCGGCAGCTTCTATACCAGCCTCATGCCGATCTTCCTCGTGCGCGGCGTCTCGGACGCTCTGGCGGAGATGAAGGGGCCGATCATTCTCATCGCGAACCTGCTGACCGAGGGGCGCGGCATGCTGGGTTTCACCGCCGCGGACGCGGTGGCGCGGATCGAAGAAGCGACGGGCCGCAACGTCGATGTCGTGATCACGAACATGAAGTGGCCCTCGCCACAGGTCCTCAGCCGGTACGCGCAGGAGCACAAGGAGCCGCTCTCACCAGGCAGTCTCCCGGCACACTGCGAGCTGGTTGGCGGCGAGTTCTGGACCAGCGAAATCGCCCGCCACGATCGCCTTCGACTGGCGTATGCGGTGTGGA
>Ga0306924_10005682_pt1 | contig 12325 bp, 12 predicted proteins | sample sta12Can44000111_FD_203756 | JGI IMG/M metagenome (GOLD analysis project Ga0306924, IMG submission 203756) | Lab enrichment of tropical soil microbial communities from Luquillo Experimental Forest, Puerto Rico - statanox.12C.anox.44.000.111 (v2)... | ecosystem: Environmental > Terrestrial >... | reverse complement strand
CGGTTCCGCCCAAGCCGCCCGTCCGCCCCGGCGCGCCGCCCGCGAACGAGGATCCGCTGGCGCGCGCCAGGCGCGAGAAGGACGAGCTCCAGGGCGAGGTGCAGACCCTCGAGGAGGAGCTCGAGGCGCTCAAGGCGCGCTACGAGCAGTACTTCCTCGGGATCGAGCGGCGCGAGCCGCTGCGCTGGCGCGAGGAGCTGAAGAAGAAGGTCCTCCGCGTGAAGGGCGCCTTCACCCGCAACGCGGCGCTCCGCTTCCGGATCCAGTCGCTCCACGCGCGCTTCCTCTCCTACGAGCGGCTCTGGATGCGGAGCGCGCGCGAGCGCGAGGAGGGGACGTACCGGCGGGATCTGTTCAAGGCGCGCCTCCACGCGCGCGGCCAGGCCGGCGAGGCGGCGCCCGACGCCGAGGCCGAGCCGGCGCCCTCGGCGAAGGTTCCGGCGCCCCCACCGGCGTCGAAGTCCCCGCCCGCCGTGACGCCGAAGCCCGCGCCGGGGCCGGTCGGCGAGGAGCAGCTCCGCGCGCTCTACGACGCGTTCGTCGCCGCGAAGAAGCAGTGCAACGAGGACGTCTCGAGGCTCTCGTACGACGCCGTCGCGAAGAGCGTCTCGAAGCAGGTCCCGGAGCTCATGGCGAAGTACAAGGCGAAGTCCGTCGAGTTCAAGGTCGAGGTGAAGGACGGGCGCGCGGTGCTGAAGGCCATCCCGAAGGTGTAGCGCGCGCCGATCGCCCGCCTGCCAGACCGCCCTCCGGCCCATCGCTCGCCCTGCCGCTCCATCCGGGACGCCCCCTGTGGCGCTCCCCGCCAGGATTTTCTCGCGCGGATCGAGATGGTTCCGCGCCGATCCACGTGCGGGTGCCGTCTCTCACGGGAGGATGGAGACCGACACGGGAGGACCCAGGTTGCAGTCCTGTTGCGACGTCGTTCCGGGAAGGCTCCGGAGGGGAGGCCCCCTGTGAGAACGCTCTCGCTGCTCGCCGCCCTCGCGCTGCTCGCCGCCTGCGGGAGGACCGCGCGCGACCTCGAGGTCCGGCGGGCGCGGCTCGCCGCGGAGCAGCGGGACCTCGTCGCGACGCTCGAGCACCTCGAGGATCGCCTCCTCGTGAACCAGGCGCGCGTCCGGTTCTGGCGAGAGATGCGCGACCGCCACGACGGGGTGACCGCCGTCGCCTGCGCCTCGCAGGAGCAGCACGCCGAGGAGATGGCGCGCCACCTCGCGCCCCTGCCCACGCGCGCCGAGGCGCGCCGCGCGCGCTCGGTCCGAGCGCGGGTCGCCTCGCGGCCGGTGACGGTGCCCGAGCCGGAGCCGGCCCCCGCCGTCGCCGTCCAGGTCGGCGCCGCAAACTAGCCGCCCCAGAGCCCCCGCCGCCGCCCGATCGGCCGCCCGCCGCCGGCGCGACTTTCGCGTTTGCGTTCGGGCCCGAGCGATCGTAAAACGCTACCCCGCCGTCGGCCCCCGGGCCGCCGGCACGCCGTTCGCCTGGGTAGCTCAGTCGGTAGAGCAGGGGACTGAAAATCCCCGTGTCGGTGGTTCGATTCCGCCCCCAGGCACTCCATCACGTCCGACATCCGAAGGCCCAGTGGACTGCGAAGTCCGCTGGGCCTCAGTCTTTTCCGGCGTCGTCGCGCCGCGCGAGTCGCCGTTGGTCGCGCGTCCATCCGGTCCACCGGATCCGGCCGATTCCAGAGTCGCTGCTACAACTCTGCTACAGACGCTCTGCGTCAGACCCATCGCGCGGGCCATGATCCCGGCCAGTTGCTCGGGCGTCTGCCGGCCGTAGACCCGCTCCAGCATCCGGGTGTCCTTGTGGCCCATCGCCTGGGCGATCGGGAAGAGCGGCACGCCGGCCTCGACGTGCCAGGACGCGAACGTGCGTCGGAGGTCGTTCGGGCTGCAGCGCTCGATCTTCGCCGCCGTGCACGCGTCGGCGAGGTCGCGGCGGACGTTCGCCCAGGCCTGGAACAGCGCTTCGCCGGTCCCCTTCGCGTGCTCGAGCGCGTACGCGAGGAGCGACTGCTGGGCGGGGCTCACGATCGGCACCGTCCGGAAGCGCGTCTTTCGCTTCGTCCCCCGGAGGAGCACGGTCGCGAGCCCCTCGCCGACGTCCGCGCGCCGTGCGAGCTCGGTCTCGCGCCAGCAGGCGCTCGTCGCGACGATGAAGGCGACGCGCGCGGCGCGGTCGGCGGTGAGCTTCGCAAGGAGCTTCGCCAGCTCGTCGGCCGTGAGCGCCCGCTTCCGCGGCTCGTACCCCGGCGAGAACGCGACCGGGATGACCTCGTCTACGCGCCCGCGCCACACGCCGGCGCGAACGGCGAGCCGCAGCGACTTGCGGAGGATGACGAGCTCCTTCGAGATGGTCGTGTCGGCTGCGCCCTCGGCGCGCCGACACGAGATGTAGCCGTCCACGTCGAAGGCGCGGAGCCGCGCGAGCGGGAAGGGCACGCGCTCGCCGCGCTCGTTCGTCTCGAAAACGCGGACGAGGTGGCCCGCCTTCGAGCGGTGGAACTCGACCGTGTCCGCGCTCCGCCGCCCCGCCGCGACCTCCTCGTCGTCGAGGTTCAGGAGCAGCTGTAGCGCGCTACTCAGGGTCGCCGTGCGCGCGGCCGCGTGATCGGGATCGGCTGCGTCTCGCTCCCACTGGCGGACCACGGCCTCGGCGGCGCTCCGGTCGCGGCACTTCGTGGTCCGGGTGATGCGCCGGCCGTCCTCGTAGACCCAGCCGTACCAGACGCGCCCGCGCTTGAAGAGCCGCTGCATCCGAGGACCTCCTTCGCGTACCGCTCCCAGACGTCGAGCGGAACTCTCAGCAGCCCACGGATACCTGGGCCGCGGTTCGCGGCGCGGCGCAGGTGCTCGTAGGCGAGCGACCGCGAGCAGCCCAGCGCGCGTCGCACGTCCGCGGCGGAAACCCAGACGGTGACGAGCTTGAACCGCCGCTCTGCGGTCACGAACTCCACGTCAGCGCCCCTTCCGCTCCTTCGCCGGCGCATCGAAGCCGGGGCCCTTCTCCCGGACCTCGAGGCCGCGTTGGTAGAGCAGGTGCACGAGGTAGTTCATCCGATCCATCCCGAGCGTCTCGCGATCCGCGTCGAGCTGGTGCGTGGCGGCCGGCGGGAGGCCGAAATCCGTCAGGTACCCGTGCAGGAGCCGCACGACGAGCGCCGTCATGTCGAGCCCCTTCCGTGCCGCCTCCGCCTTCACGAGCGCCACCAGGTCCCGCGGCATCCGGAACGTCTGCATCACCTTCTCGCTCGAGAGGATCCCCTGCTCGCTCACGGATGCCTTCCGCGCTGTCATCGGTGCCGCCTCCCGGACGTATAGTCACCCGTATAGCTCACACCAACATCCGTTCTCCAGCCCGACCCCTTCCTGGTCTCTCCCTAGTTCCCACTCACTGCCTTATCCCGCCCTGCTCCTCTGTTGCTGCTGCACCAGCTCCGGCCCCGCCGCCCTGCCCTGCAGTTGGACCTTTGGCGACAGCAGCCCGACCCCCCGATCCCGTGGTTGGGAGCGGGGGGTCGGGCTGATGGCGCCCTCGCGCACGCGACGAACGCCGACCGCGGGCGGCGGGGCCGGACCGAAGCGTTTCGCGAGGTTCCGCTGCCAACCCTGATCCCAACCCCGAGTCCAAACCTGATCCCAATCCTGGTGACTCCAGGGCACACGCCCCGTCATCAGGGTTTCGCGTGGTCGCGAGGTTCTCCACGTGGAGAAACAGACCGTCACTGATGCTTAGACGCGGCGGACGGCCATGATCAGCTCCTCGAGGATCTTGATGAGCTCCTCGCGCTCCTCCGGGCTGACCTGGCGCCGCGCGATGCGGCCGGTGTCGATGAAGACGCCGTTCTCGTCGCGCCGGAACAGTGGAGGCGAGGCGACCGTCGCGCTCGCTACTCTGGGGGACGACATGCTGGGTCCCGCCGAAGCCGTGACCAGTCGACCGCCGCGCGCTGGCGCCGGAAGGGAACCCTCTTCAGCGCCGTCGAGGACCCTGCGCGCGTAGTGCTCGAGGCGGCGGATCGTCCACCGCTCGTTCACGACGCGGTCGATGAGCTCCTCAAGCTTCGCAGTCGCGCCCTTTCCGTCAGGCGCTGGGTCCTTTGCGAGCTTGTTGCAGATCCGGACGAGCTCGAGTGCGGCGCGCGCGTCGATGTGGCCCTGGACGACCGCGTCGCGGATCGGTTGAGGCGCGTTGTGGATCTGGAGGAGGCGTCGGGCCTGCTGGTAACTCCGGCCGATGAGGGCGCCGGCCTCCTGAGCGCCCAGCCTGAACGCGTCCATCAGCTGCACGAGGACGGCCGCCTCTTCGATGACGTTCAGGTCCTCTCGGTGTAGGTTCTCCTCCGCCTGGGCGAGGAGGCACTGGTTTCGGTCGCTGAGACGCTCGTCGACGAGGCACGGCATTTCAGTGAGCCCCGCCAGCTGCGCCGCTCGCCACCGCCGCTCGCCGGCAACGACTCGGTAGCGATCCGGCGCGGATGCGTTGGGAGCGACGAGGATCGGCGAACGAACACCGGACCGGCGGAGGCTCGCGGCGAGGGTCTGCAGCGTCGCGGGGTCGAAGTTCTGCCTCGTCTGCCCGTCGGGAGCGAGCGATAAGGCGCCGATCGGCACGATCACGAGGCGGATCGGCTGGCCTTGGGAGACATTCGACGAGGTCGTCTTCACGGTCGCTCTCCAGTGCGGTCAGGCAGCCGTACTGACGACCGTAATACGAACGCTGCGGCTTGCCTCCGACCCGTGCAGGGCTCAGGTGTTGAGGACCTAGCCGGTCGCGCTCGTTGATCCCAGCCGCGACGCGCGGCGATCTCGCATTCGCTCAGCTCCGAGATCCCGCCCCGCCAAGCTGAAGTGCAAATCGCCGCGCGCAAGCAGACCGGTCATGTCGCACGCTGCGTCACAGACGGCGGCATCATCCTGATCGAGCACGCCAGGCATGTACCGGAATCTCTGCACAACGAAGTCGTCCTGCCTGCCCGCAGCCGTCGCGAGCGCGACAAGGTGCATCACCTCGAGCGACGCGAGATTCATGCTGAACGGGAACACGTTTTCGTTCGCCTTGAAGCGGTGATCGGCGGGAAGGCCCTTCATGTACGAGGGGTCGTCGAGCATTCCGGCGCGCTCGGTGTCTGCGTCCGCAGGATCGAACTGCTTCAGGCACTGAAGGCACGCACGGTCCGGTCCTGCAGTCTGCACCTGCCAATCCGCTCCGGAAAAGGCTCCAGCCTTGAACCGGACCTGAATCCCACCGTCGATCACCGGAATGAGGTGCGCATACGCGAAGTGGTTCAGGATCTGTCGTGCTCGCGGCCGGTCAACGCAGCTGAAGAGCACGTCACAGTCGAGAGCTGCCCGGTAGCCGGGCTCTTCAGCTACGCTATTCGGGACCGTGCGCACGTCGATCTGCGACGCAGTGTGACATCGCTCGAGATGAGCTCGAGCGACGTCCACCTTGAGTCGTCCGATGTCCGCGGCTGTTGCCCCGGCGAGCCGATCCAAGTTGTGCGCCTCGACCTCGTCGAAGTCGACGAGGACAAATCTCTGGAGGCCACTACGGGCGAGAGCCTCGGCAACGAGACTGCCGACACTGCCGAGCCCGACGATGCCGACGCGCAAGCGCGCGAGCGACCGGTGTGCTTCAGGTCCCCATACGGTGTGAGTTCTCCTGAAGAGGTCGCGGTACTCGGGCAGGGGCACGAGGCGATCGAAGAAGTTGGTGTGAAGGCGCTTCCCGACGCGTCGAACGTTCTCTGACCAATAGCGACGGTAGATACGACCGCGGACACGCTGCCAGAACCGCGCGCTCCAGGTGCCATCGCCCGCCAAGGTCATCCCGACAAGGGGCAGGTCAGTGACGGCATCGACGGAACTGGCGAGCTTCCGCTCGGCTCGAATGTCGTCAGCGCTCATGCGCTGCCATCCACCGCCGGGAGGGTGGCTGTGCATCAGCGCGAGACCGCTGCGGGAGCGTGCAGCAGCATCCAGAGCGCGTTCGAAGTATTCAGGCTCGAAGGTCACGTTGCCGTGGCGGCGTCGCTCGCCGGGCCTCGGCAAGACAGGGCTGTGCACAAGAGCCGTCACTCGCGTTGTGCCTTGCGATGGCGTCCACAGGGCAAAGCAAACGTCCTCCCAGCCATCGGGCTGGAGAAGGACCTCGGCGACCGCCTCGTGAACGTGGGCGGGAAGTGCGACGCTGGTTCTCGGATCACGCACGCTCGAACACTCCGTTGATCTTGGCCATCAGGCGCGCTGCGCTGCGCTCGGTTTCTCCCTGCCAGTAGAAGTTGTGGCTCCAGTAGCGCCACTCTGGTCCGAGCGCGCTGTCGATGATGTTGCGGACGTTGGGAACAGTGTCCGCCTTCTCGAACAACTGAGGTGAGCACCGGACGTGGATCGAAGCCCCCACACTCCGAGGGAAGTCCGCTGTTGCAGGGATCGCGAGATCGATGACGCGGCCCGCGAATCGCCCGAGCGGCACCTGGTACCCGCGGATGACGGCGAACGCGTTCCCGTTCGCCGTCACCAGCTCGGCACGATGACCCAAGGCCGTAAGTTCTTCGATCAGCCGGTCAGGCCCGTACATCACGACACCGTTGTGGGCGTGTTGTGCAGCACGAAGAACTTCATCCCGTTCTCGAGCGTGAGCACCTCGTCGAGGTTCGTGAACTTCTGCGTCTCGTTCCCGTGGCGCCAGGCGAGCGTCGTCTGACCGGGGTCCTCCTTGGCGAAATCCGTCAGGAGCGACCTCACCGTGACGGTCGGGCTCGTGGCCTTGAACTGCTCCTTATCGATGAAGAACACGATCTCGTTGCCGCGCTTCTCGTCCTGCATGTCTCACCTCGCTCGGGGGGACCCCCGGTGCCGACCGCGCTTGAGCGCGCCGATCGTGGACGGGATCGATCCATGGGAGGCAAGCGCCTGTCAAGTGATGATCGCCTCAGCAATACCGGCGTCAGTAATAATGACGCCAGCGAATCGTTGCAGCGATCCTCCGAATCCTGTACAGATTCAAGGGTCTTGGCGACTCGAACCGAGCCGTTCTACGCAGCGCTGGGCAGACGCATCTCAGATGCGCGCGAACGGCGTGGCCTGAGCCAGGCGAAGCTCGGAGAGATGCTGAAGCCACCCGTAACCCGAGCCTCGATCGCGAACGTGGAGTCAGGCAAACAGCGCGTCCTTGCGCACACGCTTGTCGATCTTGCCGCGGCTCTGGGAATATCCGTAGCGGACCTGATTCCGGACGCGCTTCCCCAGGCAGAGCGTCCGTCGAAAGCGGAAGTCGCCACAGCGTTGCTGAAAGAGAACATCCCGGAGTCGGTCGCGAACGAACTGGCCAGGGCTTTCGGACACACGCCAAGTCCCCCAAGGAAGAAGCGATGACTGCTCGGTACGCTCGGAACGAGGCTACCCAGGTGTTGCAGCGGTGTCGTCAGTCGTCCGCTCCCATCGACGTGAAAGCGGTCGCGAGGGAGTTACGGCTCCAAGTTGTCGAAAAGCCGCTTGGTGACGCGTCGGGGCTTCTGATAACCGGTGATGGGCGGGCGCTCATCTGCGTGAACTCAGTCGGGGAAACCCCGCAACGACAGCGGTTCACCATCGCGCACGAAATCGGCCATTACGTGCTGCGACACCAGTTCGAGAAGGGCGAGCACGTCCACGTCGATCGAGGCAATTTCATCAGCGCCCGGAACGCCAGAGCGTCGGCCGGCATCGACTCGAAAGAGATCGAGGCGAACCAGTTCGCCGCCGCACTCTTAATGCCTGCGCAGCTAGTCGAAGCAGAAGCCGCGAAACTGGTTCGAGACGGGCCACTTCTCGATCAACATGTGGCGATGCTTGCGAGAACGTTCGATGTTAGCGAGCAGGCGATGACGATTAGGTTATCGTCGCTGGGGTTGGGCGGGCTGTAAGCGCGTGCGCCCCTTCCGGCGCCGTGCGGTTCGCTCGCCACCCACCGCGACGTCGGTCTTCAGCCCAGCAACGCTTGGCTTCTCTGCTGCGGCTGCGCATTAACCCAACAGCGTGGGCTGTAACGCTACGGTTCGACGGACGCGCGTGTTGGCGCCTCACGCCGCATGTTCGCGGAGTGCCGGAGTCCCACGATCCTTCGCCTGGACACGAATAACCCAGCGGTCCCGATCCTGCGGGAGAATCAACCGGCGTACGGCAACGGCGTCGAGTTCGCGGCCCGAGTCCAGCACCCGAGCCACGATAGAGGCGTACTGGCGCGGCACGTACCCGACTACGTCGCCCGCGACGACACGCACTTGTGTCGCACGCGCGTCGTGAGCGTTGTCGCGCTCACGACGCAGTTCCACGTGGTCTCCCTGCGAAAGCGCAGCAGCTCCTGAGTAGAACTGCTCACCGGCAACTCGAAACTGGAGCGGTCGTGTGAGGTCGTCGTCTGTCGCCCGGAACTCGGCGAGCTCGAGCCTGTCCGTCAGCTGCACCCCACCGCTGAGCGCCAGAATCTCCATCGGGTCTTCCGTATGTTCGACACCCCAGGACTTCAGGATGTCGAAATAGTCGGGACGTCGCGATGACGGAATTCGCTGCGCGAAAGTCGAGAACAGCGTCGGCGACCGATAAGGATCGGACAACGTGCGGTGGGCTGGGAACTCAGGAAGAAGCGAAAAGCCGGCCTGAAGTGCCCCCTCGATGTCGGTGTCGTAGGCGAAGGCGTAACCGTCGTCCGCTGTGCGCCACAGATGCCCTACAACATGGCGCCGCTTGGTTACGGGATCGCTCCAGAGAACGAGGAGGTGGTGAAACGCGCTCACGTGACGTGTGCCTTCAACCAGTCGAGTCGTGTCCGAAGCAGGAGTCCCGCGAGTTCCCGACGGTTCTCCGGCCAGAAGGCGTCCAGCACGCTCGCCAGATACGGAGCGACCTCCGAACGAAGCAACCGATCGAACTTCGGTAGCCATCGCCTGCTTTCCTTCCACTCGGGCCAGCGGGACATCTCAGAAACGACCTGCTCCTGTTTCAGAAGCTTCTTGTTAACCCCGTCACCGAATCCGCTCCTGCAGTCCGCAACGTACTCTTCTAGTCTGACAGCGCGGCGATCCGCCAACAAGTCGTACTTGTCAAGCTGTTCGGCCCCAAGGCAAGCGGCGGTGTCGAAGATGGGAGCGAGTCGTGCCACCGCGGGGTTGTGGAGAATCCCCCAGTTCTCCTGATGTCGGTCGGAATTACCGATCCACGCGTCGAAGAACACCATGTCAGCGAACTGTTGCAGCAGTCCGATCCCGTTCCTCTGGCGCTCCCAGTACTCCAAGGCGAACCGTATTCTGTCGAGCGTATGTGCGCGTCGATCCAAAGGAACGTACGATTTGTCGACGCCGCCGATGAGGTCGCCCCCGGGCGAAAACTCGTAACGCCCGGGCCACGTCGCGAACCGCCTGACGACGATACCCGTGCGTGAATCTCCGTCGGTCCGCACCCAACAGCACAAGTTGCTAGCGGGGGCGGCGAGCCCTAGAGCGCGCGCCATCCTGAGGACCGTCGCCTCGATCGCGCGTTCGTATGGCCGCTTTTCGCGGGGCTCCTTTCGGAGCCACTCTTGGTTCTGGGGATCGACGACCCAGAATTTCTCGCGCTTGCCACGAGTCTCCTGGCCGGCGATCCGCCACGACGACACATCCACTTCGCGCAGCTTCTTCAACGGGCGGACATCTCGAGCGAGCGCAAGCTGTCGCCTGGCGAAGTAGCGCTCGATCGGGGTTCTGCGCACGCGGTTAGCCTTAGCACGACTCTGCAAGCGCACTTCCGCAACGCCGCGGCCGCCGCCGCGGGTCATACCTCTTCGCGGTCGGGGCGCTTGCCACAACTGCGCTACATCATGCCGGTTCGCCCGCGCTTCGCCCGAATCGTAGTCGTACTGCGCTTCAGTCCCTGCGCGGAACAGCGGCGTCGTACTCGGTCCGCGACACCCGGACGATCGCCTCTCCGAGATCGCCCGCGGCCGCCTTCGGCACCGGAACGATCAGCTTCAGCTCGCGCCCCGGTCGCTGCTCATCGAGGATCGCGCGAGCGAGCCGGCGCGCCTCATCGGGGTCTAGGAGCCCGTCCGCCACGAGTTCCGCGACCGATGATGGCCATCGCCCTCGGCGCGCATCGAAATCCCGGGCGGCTACGGCAGCGACGAGCAGATCGAGCTGCAGCCCGGCAGCGGCATCGCGGCGCGAGTAGCTCGCGTAGCTCTGCACCGGCTCGGGGCCGTCCAGATCGCCGAAGAGGAACCTGAGGAGATAGGAAGAGGTGCCCAGCGCGGCGAACGCCGCGTCGCGTTCCGGCGCAGGGAGCATCCCAATGGCGACCAGCCGTTCCTGGAGCTTCCGCAAGTCGCGCCACGCGAGTCGAGTCCGCAGCGGTCCGAGCACGCCAGGGACGGCCATCGAGCCGTCTTCGGCGAACGCACGCGGGCGTGGCAGGAGGCGCTCCTTCATTGCAGTTGTAAGGCCTGGCCCGTACGCGAGCAGCTGAACCTGAATCCCCTCTTCACGGAGCGTGGTCCCGAACGAAGGCGTGGAATCGCGGATACGTCGGAGGCGCTGGCCCGCGACGCGAGCGTCGCCGATGTCGGAAGCCGAGATCGCCTCGGCACACGAGGGCGTAAGCAGCCCAACGATTGCAGCGCGGATCATCCGACCGACCAGGCCACCTGAGATCGCTGCATCTCGCCCGAGCGCCAGACCATCGATGCAGTCCGTGAGCGCGTGGACTGCGTGGTTGGGCGCCGTAGTGCGAATGCGGAGCGCCGCGTGACGCGCGGCAGCTTGGAGGCCCATCCACGAAGTTCCCTTGAACGGTCCGAACGGGTCGTGGTCCGGCCCGAGATCGGCTCGTTCCACGTGACTGGCATCGAGGAGCGCATCAAGGTCGGCGTCGAGGTGGGGTAGCGCCGACGCGACGTTGCTGGGGAGGTCCGACAGCGGCCTTTCGCCCTTGGCAACGGCAGAGGCGAGCGCGCGCGCGTCGTCGGTATCCAGCAGGCTCTTCCAGGCGTTTTCGTAGCGTGGAAGGGGCGCGCGCAGAGCATCGGCGAATGAACCAGGGCGGGGGGCGTCCACATGCACTTGACGCGCGCGAGGAGCGGCAACGATCTCGTTGGCCTCCCGCACGAGCGCGTTCTGCAGGTCTGCGACATAAAAGCGAGGAACGAGCCACAGGCCGAGGATGACGGAAGTGAGAAAGATCCAAGGGCCGGGGCGACGGAGCAGTTCAACTCGCACGAACTCGACAATACACCTCACGTCGCATCCGGCCCGGCTGAGTCACCTCAACTCCGAGGGACCACAGCAGTCCACGCCAAACACGAAGAAGAGCTGTTCGGGTCCATCCGCCGCCTGCTTCAACTCTGCTACAGAACTCCCGCTCGAAACGAACCTTCTTCCCTGTTCCCGCGGCCTTGGCCACTCCTGAACGCGGCCTGAAAATCCCCGTGTCGGTGGTTCGATTCCGCCCCCAGGCACTCCATCACGTCCGACATCCGAAGGCCCAGTGGACTGCGAAGTCCGCTGGGCCTCAGTGTTTTCGTGGAACAGCGCGTCCCCGTGTCCCTTCGTGTGCTCGAGTGTGTACTCGAGGAGCGACCGCTGCGCGGGGCTCACGATCGGGACCGTGCGGAACCGCGTCTTCCGCTTCGTGCCGCGGAGGAAGACCGTCGCGAGCCCCTCGCCGACGTCGCCGCGGCGAATATGTAGCGACGATGAAGGCGGCCCGCGCGGCGCGGTCCGCCGTGAGCTTCGCGAGCTCGACGGCGGTCAGGGCCCGCTTCCGCAGCTCGTACCCCGGTGAGAACGCGACCGGGATGACCTCGTCCACCCGGCCACGCCACAGTCCCGCGCGGATCGCGGGCCGGGGCGACTCGGTCGGGAACGTCGAGCGGAAGACCGCGGGCGACGAGATCGGCGGATTGAGGCGCCCTTCGGGGACTTCCTGCGGCTCGTCGGGAACACCCTGTCGTTGCTGGCGGAACGCAGGAACTAACCGCGGCCCGCCCCGCCGCCTGCCGCACCGTTCGTGAAGTAGGGGCCCGGGCGGGGCCCGGCCGCGGCCGGGGACGGCCGTCATTCACCTTGTAGGAGAGGCCCATTCCTGCCACGATTTCGGACCTCTCCGCGGGGCCCCGGACCCCCCGCTCGTAGCCTGGAGGACCGACATGCACGTCCGCCGCGCCCTGGCGCTCATCGCCTGTACCGTCCTCGCCGCACCGGCGCTCGCCCAGCAGCAGGGGACGCTCGAGCGCATCAAGCAGAGCGGCACGATCTCGCTCGGCCACCGCGAGTCGTCGATCCCGTTCTCGTACTACGACGACAAGA
>Ga0306924_10005681_pt1 | contig 12326 bp, 9 predicted proteins | sample sta12Can44000111_FD_203756 | JGI IMG/M metagenome (GOLD analysis project Ga0306924, IMG submission 203756) | Lab enrichment of tropical soil microbial communities from Luquillo Experimental Forest, Puerto Rico - statanox.12C.anox.44.000.111 (v2)... | ecosystem: Environmental > Terrestrial > Soil... | reverse complement strand
CCGCCTGGGCGAAATCGATAACCCCTTCGTAGCGCTCGCGCAGTGCCCCCATGACCCGACCCATGTCTTTCATACCGGCCGCCCCGATATCTTTAATCATGGCGGCTACCGCCGCTTCAATATCGGCCTGATCGAGCTGGCGAGGTAGAAAGCTCTCGATCACCGCAATCTCTTCGGACTCCCGTTGAGCCAGGTCGTTGCGTTTGCCTTGCTCGAAAAGCGTGATCGATTCGCGGCGCTGCTTGATCATCGCCTGCAGCATTCGCTGGATCTCGGCATCGGAGAGACCCTCGGCGTTGCCGCGTCCTCGCGCGGCGATGTCGCGATCCTTGAGCCCAGCCAAGATCAAGCGAATGGTTGAGACCGTGCGCATCTCCCGCGCCTTCATCGCCTGTTTGAGCCGGTCAGCGAAGGCTTGACGCAGCATCGGCACGCTCCCCCAACCAAAGTCTTAATGCTATCGTGTTTAACGTTTTGCAGCAATCCCGCATATCCTCTCCTAAGTAATTGAAACAACGATAAGTTCGGACCAGGAGGGGATTGACGCCGGGATCCCGGAAGGGTATCTCTCGCGACCGCTCCGCTATTCGCTTCCGGGGTGCGCCGATTGCGTCCCGGGAGACGGCGGCTTCAGCAGGACTCCCCGCCGATGCGCGACCCGACGCCGCGACCGCCCGACTGCAACGCCGCGCTCGTCCTCGCTGACGGCACCTTGTTTTGGGGCCGCGGGCTCGGCGCGATCGGGACAGGGGCCGGCGAGGTCTGCTTCAATACCGCCGTCACAGGTTATCAGGAGATCCTGACCGACCCGTCCTACGCCGGACAGATTATCGCCTTCACCTTTCCCCACATCGGCAATGTCGGCGCGAATCAGGAGGATATCGAAGCCACCACCGTCGCGGCGCGCGGGCTGATTTTGAGAGCACCGGTTACCGAGCCGGCGAACTATCGCGCAACCCAGTCACTCGACAGGTGGCTAAAGAGCCACGGGCTCATCGGCATCGCGGGGGTCGATACTCGGCGGCTGACGATGCACATCCGCGATTTCGGACCACCCAATGGGGTCATCGCCCACGATCCCGAGGGGCGGCTCGACATCCCTTCACTGCAGGCCCGGGCTCGCGCCTGGACGGGTCTCGAAGGCATGGATCTCGCCAAAGAAGTGACCTGCCGCCAAACCTACGAGTGGGATCAAACGGTATGGGATCGTAGTCGCGGCTACGGTCTGCAACAAAATTTCCGCTACTGCGTTGTAGCAATTGACTACGGTACCAAGCGCAACATCCTGCGAATGCTCGCCACACTCGGCTGCCGTGTCATTGTAGTTCCGGCCACTGCCTCGACCGCGGACATCATGCGCCATCGGCCCGACGGCATTTTCTTGTCGAACGGCCCCGGTGACCCTGCCGCGACTGGCACCTACGCGGTACCCGTGCTGCGCGACCTGCTGGAGGCGGGTAAACCGGTGTTCGGCATCTGCCTTGGTCACCAGGTGCTGGCATTGGCGCTCGGCGGCAGAACCCACAAGATGGCTCGCGGTCACCGCGGAGCGAATCACCCGGTCAAGGATCTTCAGACCGGCAAGATCGAGATCACCAGCCAAAACCATGGGTTTGTCGTTGACCCGGAAAGCTTGCCCAAGAATGTCGAGCCGACGCATCTCTCGCTCTTCGACAACAGCAACGAGGGCCTGCGGATGATCGGCAAGCCGGTGTTTTCCGTGCAATACCACCCGGAGGCGAGCCCCGGGCCGCAAGACAGCCATTACCTGTTCGAGCGTTTTGTCCGGCTGATGGACGAGAATGCCTAAGCGCACCGACATCGACAGCATTCTGATCATCGGCGCCGGCCCGATCGTCATCGGACAAGCTTGTGAGTTCGACTATTCCGGGACTCAAGCCTGCAAGGCGCTGAAAAGTGAAGGGTATCGGATCGTGCTGGTGAATTCGAACCCGGCCACGATCATGACCGACCCGGAACTGGCCGACGCCACTTATATCGAGCCGGTCACCCCAGAGATGGTCGCGAAGATCATCGCCCGCGAGCGGCCGGATGCTCTGTTGCCGACGATGGGCGGGCAGACCGCGCTCAACACCGCCATGGCGCTTGCTCGCTCGGGCGTACTCGAGCGCTACGAGATCGAGTTGATCGGCGCCTCCGAGGAGGCGATCGCCAAAGCCGAGGACCGCCAACTTTTTCGTCAGGCGATGGACAAGATCGGCTTGGCTTCTCCAAAAAGTCGGATGGTAGGCTCGGTGGACCAGGCGGTCGCGGCCCTGGAGACGACGGGACTGCCGGCGATCATCAGACCGTCGTTCACTTTGGGAGGGACCGGCGGCGGTATCGCTTACAACGCACACGACTTCGCGGACATCGTCCGCGGCGGGCTCAGAGCCTCGCCAGCGCACGAGGTGCTAATTGAGGAATCCGTCCTTGGCTGGAAGGAATACGAGATGGAGGTGGTCCGCGACCGCGCGGACAACTGCATCATCGTCTGCTCGATCGAAAATATCGACCCGATGGGCATCCATACCGGCGACTCGGTTTGTGTCGCCCCGGCGCTGACCCTCACCGACAAGGAATACCAGCTGATGCGCAACGCCGCGATTGCGGTACTGCGCGAGATCGGTGTCGACACCGGCGGGTCGAACGTGCAGTTCGCGATCAATCCCACCGACGGCCGGCTGGTCGTCATCGAAATGAACCCCCGGGTTTCACGCTCTTCGGCGCTCGCCTCCAAGGCAACCGGCTTCCCGATCGCCAAGGTCGCTGCCAAGCTCGCAGTTGGCTACACCCTCGACGAGCTGGACAACGAAATTACCCGCACCACCCCGGCGTCGTTCGAACCGACGATCGATTACGTCGTCACCAAGATGCCGCGCTTCACGTTCGAGAAGTTTCCGGGGACGGACCCGCTGCTGACGACCTCGATGAAGTCGGTCGGCGAGGCAATGGCGATCGGGCGCAGCTTCGCCGAATCGGTGCAAAAGGCGCTGCGTTCACTGGAAACGGGTCTCAGTGGGTTCGACGAGATTGCGATCGCGGGTGTGGAGAGCGCCGGCAAGGATGCGGTCAAAGCTGCGTTGGCCAGACCCTCGCCCGATCGCCTGCTGCTGATCGCCCAGGCCTATCGGCACGGGCTGACGACGGCGGAGATTCACGCCGCTTGCCGTTTCGAATTTTGGTTTCTCGAGCGCATCCGCGAGATCATCGAGACCGAAGAACGGGTAAGACGCGACGGGATACCGCGCGATCGTACGGCATTTTTGCGGCTCAAGCAGATGGGCTTCTCGGATGCCCGACTCGCGAAGCTAGTAGGACTCGACGAGGAAGCGGTATCTGCACGACGCAGAGATGACGATCTGCGGCCGGTCTATAAGCGCATCGACACTTGCGCAGCCGAGTTTCCCTCGCTCACCCCATACCTGTACTCTTCATACGAAGGCGACGGGTTCGATTCGCCGCAATGCGAGGCCGATCCGAGCGAACGGCGAAAGGTGATCATTCTCGGCGGCGGCCCCAACCGGATCGGGCAGGGCATCGAGTTCGACTACTGCTGCGTGCACGCGGCCTACAGTCTGCGCGAGGCGGGCATCGAGACGATCATGATCAACTGCAACCCGGAAACCGTCTCGACGGATTACGACACGTCGGACCGGCTTTATTTCGAGCCGTTGACCGCTGAGGACGTCCTCGAGATCGTGCGGGTCGAGGAGCGCCGCGGTACCCTGCTCGGGGTGATCGTGCAGTTTGGTGGCCAAACCCCGCTGAAGCTTGCGGCGGCGCTGGAGCGGGCGCGGGTGCCAATCCTCGGGACCTCGCCCGACGCGATCGATCTTGCCGAGGACCGCAGCCGTTTTCAACGTTTTCTAGGGACCCTCGGGCTGCGCCAAGCGCTGAGTGGCACCGCTTGCTCGGCGAGCGAGGCCGAAGAAATCGCCTCTCGCATCGGCTATCCGGTGATGATCCGCCCGTCTTACGTCCTCGGCGGGCGGGCGATGGAGATCGTCCATGACGCCGCTGCGCTCGAGCGGTACATGCGGGATGCCGTAAGAGCGTCCGGAACGAGCCCGGTACTAATCGACCGCTACCTGAAAGACGCAATAGAGGTCGATGTCGATGCAGTGTCCGACGGATCCACCGTCGAGGTGGCCGGCATCATGGAGCATATCGAGGAGGCGGGAATTCATTCCGGCGACAGCGCCTGCTCGCTGCCACCCTACAGCCTCGCGCACGACACCATCGTCAAGATCGAGCAACAGACGGTCGCCCTCGCTCGGGCGCTCGAGGTGGTCGGTCTGATGAACGTCCAGTTCGCGGTGAAGGATGATGAAATCTTCGTCCTTGAGGTTAATCCGCGCGCCTCGCGCACGGTTCCGTTTGTTGCCAAGGCAATCGGCGTCCCGATCGCCAAGATAGCCGCTCGGGTTATGGCCGGCGACCGTCTGGATGCGACCATCTCCCGCCTTCGTAACGCACGTCTGGCGGATGCTCGCCATGTCGCGGTCAAGGAGGCTGTCTTCCCGTTTGCACGTTTCCCGGGCGTCGATCTGATTCTTGGTCCCGAGATGAAGTCGACCGGCGAGGTAATGGGCCTCGACACCGATTTCGGACGCGCCTTCGCGAAGTCGCAGCTCGGCAGCGGCACCAACTTGCCCTTCGAAGGCCATGCCTTTGTCTCGGTGCGCGATCAAGACAAAAGGGCGCTTGTAGAGCCGTGCCGCCAGCTTTTCGAAATGGGTTTCGGGCTGATCGCCACCAACGGCACTGCACAGGCCCTGGTCGCCCACGGCCTGCCGGCGACGAGAATCAATAAAGTGAGCGAAGGACGACCCCATATCGTCGATTTGATGTTGAGCGGCGGGATTCAGCTGGTCTTCAACACGACCGAAGGTGCGCAAGCAATCGCCGATAGCTTTAGCCTCAGACGCACAGCGTTGACCAACAGCATCCCCTATTACACAACCGTCGCCGGGGCGCGGGCGGCGGTGCAGGCGATCAAGGCGTTGCGCGCCGGCAATCTTGAAGTTGCGCCACTACAATCATACCTTTGATTGCTCCGCGGCGGTCCTTGCCGTGGTTTTTGTCATCAGCATGCGAACCCCTTTTCGATGAACAAAATCCCGATGACGGCCGATGGCTACAATCGGCTCCAGGAGGAGCTGAAGCGCCTGAAGACCGTCGACCGGCCGGCGATAATCCGCGCCATCGCCGAGGCTCGAGATCATGGCGATTTGGCCGAGAACGCCGAATATCACTCCGCGCGCGATCGACAGAGCTTTATCGAAGGACGGCTGGCCGAAATCGAGGACAAGATCGCTCGTGCGGAAGTCATCGACCTTTCTAAGCTGTCGGGGTCGGTGATCAAATTCGGTGCTAAGGTCACGCTCGCGGACGAGGAGACCGACGAAGAGCAGACCTTTCAGATTGTCGGGGAGGACGAAGCCGACATCAGCAAAGGCCGGCTCTCGGTGACGTCACCGCTCGCCCGTGCACTGATCGGGAAGGGCAAGGGTGACAGCGTCGAGGTCGCCACCCCGCGCGGGGCCAAATCTTACGAGGTCGTCACCGTCGCCTTCGGCTGACGGCTATACCCGGTTCTCGGGTCGAAAAGCAGACCTGGACTTAACGGATCATCGTTTAGCCCAGGGCGTCCTTGCCGTACGAGGGCGGTTTGCGTAAACGGAGGCGATGGCATCCGTTGCGCCGACAGACGCTCCCGGGTGGCGCGAAGCCCCGAGAGATACGTCGCCGATCGCATGGGTTCTACATGACGGCAAGGCAGGGATGGAGAACGAGGCTTTCGGTTGCGTCGAAGCGACTGCGTTCCGATCGATCGAAAAACGCCTCGCCATCCGTCACCCCTGGATCCGGCTGCCACCTCGGCTCTGGTTCTTGCCGTTCCGGGCGGCCGGGAATACCGGCGCGAGCCTGCGACTGCCCTGGACCGATCTGGTCGTGCCTGTGGCGGTTATTCAGCGACGCCGGCGTTGGTGAATCGGCGTGCCGCCGAAGGGCACACCGTGGCCACACGCACGGATCCGTGCCGAGTTCGACATGCTGGTCGTTCCCGAACATGATCGTCTACACGGGCCGTGGGAGATCGTAACGAGCGGCGCCGTCCACCGGGCAACCCAAGCAAGACCGGCGACCGAACGACACCGTTTTCCAACGCTCGCTACGATGCCGCAGCGGATGCTGTCGGTGCTGATCGGCGGCATCGACAAGACCTATCGGCTGACGGTCCGCCGCGTCGGGCAGATTGCCGACGCGCTCGCCGGTATGCTGGGCACCCGCGGCGGTTCGGTCTTCGTGTCCCCGTCGCGACGCATCGGAAAGACCGGGCTCGGGCTGCCGGGCGAGCGGCTCAACGGTTTGTCGACGACGGTCCGGGATCGCTCAGGAGAGAGCCGCTGCTTCGCCTATCCCGCCCTGGCCGACGCGGTGCTCGTAACCGCCGATTTGATCTCGGTGACCAGCAAAGCAGCTGCGACCGGCAAACCGGTGCGTGTTTTCGACCTCAATGGCGGCGACGCCAAGTTCGCCCTGTTTCACGAGACGATACAGGCGGCTGGCATCACCCGGTCGTTCTTCGGCCATATCGAATCCTGGTCCTTTTCGATCCTGGACGACACGGCGCGTGCCGGCGCCGCGCTGCGAGCCTTCGTCCTCGGACGCCGACAGCGGGCATGAAGGCATTCGTGGTCTATCTCGGGGTGTTTGCGCTCGCCCTGGCGATCTTCTTCTTTGCACCCGAGGTCGACTTGGCGACCAGTCGGCTCTTCTACGCTCCCGAGCGCGGCTTTGTGCTTGCAAACTGGCGGCCGATCATATTGCTGTTTCATTCGATCCCTTGGATCGCCTGGTGCACGCTAATCCTCGTTGCGGCGGGCGCAGCCTCGCTGCTCCTTCTCGATCGGCCGTTGTGGCGACTCGAGCGCAAGGCGCTCGTCTTTCTCGTTGTGTCGATGGCTACCGGTCCCGGGTTCCTCGCGAACACCCTTCTCAAAGATCATTGGGGACGCGCACGGCCGGTGCAGATCGAGGCCTTTGGCGGAGCCCATCGCTTCACTCCGGCGCCTTTGCCCGCGGCAGAATGCGACCGCAACTGCGCTTTCGTGTCCGGCCACGCCGCACTCGGCTTTTCTCTTCTCTCCTTTGCCTTCCTGCTCCCGCATGGGCCCTCTCGGCGGCGCGGTATTGCGGCCGCTTTAGCATTTGGCGCGCTTGTCGGGTTGGGCCGCATCGCGCAAGGCGCTCACTTTCTATCGGATGTCGTCTACGCTGGGCTGCTGGTCTACGGCACGACCGCTCTGCTGCACTGGTGGATCGTCGATCGCGACGGTCTCGTGGCGCCGCCGCTCCGCCGGCTCTATCGATTGATCTCGCGTGATGCGGCCGCCGCCTGGGTCAAGGCGGGCGGGACTCTCGGGTCGGCCGGGATTGGCCTTGTTCTCGTCTCGGCGGCAACCACGCTGCTCGCGGTGATATCAATCAGGGCTGTCGACCGGCCGCTCGCACTGTTTCTCCATGCCCGAGATCCCGACCTCCGCTCGCTGTTCGATTTCACCGGGCGGCTCGGATTGACCTACGGCTACCTGACAATCTTCGGCCTCGCCTTCGTCACGATGCACTGGGGCTGTGTGTTGCCCCGACTGCAGCGATTCGCCCTGCCGCTGCGCAGCCTATCAGGAGTTCCAGCGTTTCTCTTTCTGTCGATCGCCGTCTCGGGCGTCATCGTCGATGGGCTGAAGGTTGTCTTCGGACGCCTCCGGCCAAAACTGCTCTTCCAATCCGATCTCTATGGTTTTGCCTGGCTTAGTTGGCGACCCGACCACTGGTCGTTTCCCTCGGGGCACAGCGCCACGATTGTCGCATTGATGACGGCTCTGTGGTTTCTTTGGCCGCAACACATTCTCTTTTACATTTTCGTCGCAGCGATTGTCTGCCTCAGCCGCGTCGTAGTCGGCGCTCACTATCTCGCGGACACCTTCGCCGGCGCATTTATCGCCGTGCTGACCACCCGCTATATGGCGCAGCTCTTCACCAAGGCCGGGATTGATCTGACACCGACGCGGCGCGGTCTAGCGGCTTCGGGAGGGGCACCACCTTGGCCTTGCCGGCGAATCGGCAAAGTGTCCATCGGCCGCAACCGGGCCGGTTCACGTTAGTTCTGGCGGTCGGTTGCTCTCGACGAGGAGGGTGTAGTATCGGGACGACTTCTGTCCCCTTATTTTGCAATCGGCTCGCCCGCCATGGCCCTGCGCATCGAGACCTTTGACAACGTCCGCGGGGGGAACACGCTTTACAAGGCGCTGACCCATCCGAGCGCTGCCCGATTGGGGCGGGCTTTGCTCAACACGCTGATGCGCAATGCACCGGTTGCCGTCTACGATCCGAGCGGTGCCGCCGAGGCCTTCAACGAGATCTTCCGCCTCGACGGAGTCGAGATCGCCGGCACCTATGTCCAACAAGTGGCGCGGATCGGGGACAGCGTCCTTGGCCACGAAACAAAGCCGGTGACCGAACTCGCCGGCTCGCGCGCCCGCTCGGTGTTCGTCGCCGACTTCGACGCCGAGCGGACGATCGCGCAGCTCCAGCCTTGTTTGCCTGACGGTGCGCCGGTCGTCAGCCTCGATGCCATGCGAATCCCCCTCGAGCGTCTGACGAACCGAAGCGCTTATCTCGACCCGTTGAATTTCGCCACCAATTTTGCCTTCTTCCGTGAAGCAGACGGATTGCATACGCGGCTTGTGACCGCAAACTATTGGTCGAGCTACGGGGCGGATACAGTTAGCTGCTGGCTGACGCTGTTCGGCGGTGATGGCCAAATCCTCGCCGAGTGGTCCAAAAGCTGTGGACCGGTGGGAAGCACGATCGTCCTCGATAGCCGCGAAATCCGCGAGCGCTTCCGCCTTACCGAGTTCTGCGGTCAGCTGTTCCTGCATATCGTCGGAGCGGCCGGCCACGACGTCGTCAAATACGCTCTCGATAGCTTTGGCGATGCCGGCTGCGATCGCGCCAATAGCCACTGCTCGCTTTCGTGTACGCACGACGCCAACGCTTGGCCCGCCGACCGCTATGCCGGCCTCCCCGCGCCCGGCCCCGACGAGCGCGTCGTGCTGTGGCTTCAGAACAGCCATCCCATCCCGATTCCGCCCGGCGACATTCGTCTCAACCCGATGGGCGAGGAGCATGTGGTGGCGGTCGCCGAGCCGATCGCGCCGTTTGCGACCCGCGCGGTCGACATCGGCGAAGTCTTGCCGGGCCTGGCCTGGCCGAGACAGGTCGAGCTGCGTGCAGGTAAGCACATGGTGCGGCCGCGCTACGAGATCCTCGAACGCGGCCGCCGGCGGATTGCGCATGTCAATGTCGAACGCTCCGACTTGACGGCAGATCCGGATCTCCCAAGGCTCGCTGGCACGCTCGGCAAGGGGTATCTGCTGCCGGCCCCGGTCATGCCGATCGATCAATGGCAAAGCTTGGTGCTGCCGACACCGATGGCAGTCGGTCAAGCCGAGTTGCCGATCGCCGCGCTGGTCTACGACCCGAACGGAAACGAGGTTTTGCGTCATTCTTTCGGGCGAGTGCCGCGGGCTCACCAAGTGGCGCTAGACCTGGATGAGGTGGCCGAGATCGAGGTTCTGCGTAACAGTTATGGCCATGTCGAGCTGATCTATGACTTTTCCGCTGGAGGCACCGCGGATGGATGGCTGCACGCGCTGTTCCGCTATCGCCACCGACGCAGCGGTCACACTGCAGAAACCAGCTTCGGGGCGCATGTCTTCAACACGATTTTGACGTATCGCGATGAGCCGCAGTCCTACAGCGGGCGGCCGCCGGGATTGTCGACCCGCCTGTTCCTGAGGCTCGGCGAAGCCGGCCACGACACGCTGTGCCAGCTGATCTATCCCGCATCGCGCGCGTGGCGGGCGACGAGCGCCACCGAGATCATTCTGCACCACGGCGCCGGGCATGAGGTGACCCGGACCAGTTTAGCGATCCCCTGTTCGGGCTCACGGCTCTGGTACTATCGCGATGTTTTTGACGAGGCGACGCGAGCCCAAGCAGGCGACGGCGCTTATGTTATGGTTCGAGATGCGACCTGTCGGCTCTTTGGCTATCACGGCCTCGTCGGCCCTAACGGCTCGTTCAGCCTCGACCACATGTTCGGCTTTTAGCCCTGCCCTTTCCGCCGAACCGCCGAATAATGATATAAGAAGAATGATATAACTTGTCGATCGATCAACCGGGGTGCCCGGAATGCCCGAGCGTCATCACAGCAAAGTCCTGATCATCGGCGCGGGACCGGCCGGCTACACCGGGGCGATCTATGCGGCGCGCGGCAATTTGCAGCCGATCTTGGTCACCGGGCTGCAGCCGGGCGGGCAAATGACCATCACCACCGACGTCGAGAACTATCCCGGCTTCGCCGATATCATCCAGGGCCCGTGGCTGATGGAACAGATGCGTCAGCAGGCCGAGCATGTCGGGACCCGGATGATTCTCGACCTGATCGTCAAAATCGATCTCGCCCGCCGGCCCTTTGTCGCCACGGGCGATTCGGGAAATGTCTATTCCGGCGATACGGTGATCATCGCAACCGGCGCCCAGGCTCGGTGGCTCGGTTTGCCGAGCGAGGAAGTCTTCCGCGGGTTTGGTGTGTCGGCCTGCGCCACCTGCGACGGATTTTTCTTCCGCGGCAAGGACGTCGTCGTGGTCGGGGGTGGAAATACCGCGGTCGAGGAGGCGATCTATCTGACCAACCATGCGCGGCGCGTAACCCTTGTTCATCGCCGCGATGCGCTGCGGGCGGAGAAAATCCTGCAGGATCGGATGTTCCGCAACCCCAAGATCGACATCGTCTGGGACAGCGTTGTCGAAGAAATTCTCGGCGTGCATGAGCCGCCTGTCGTTACAGGGGTCCGCTTACGCAACGTCCGGACCGGCACTGTCACCGAGCAATCCTGTGACGGCGTTTTCATCGCGATCGGGCACACGCCGGTGACCGAGTTCGTGGCCGGGCAGCTCCCGCTAGACGCGGAGGGCTATATCTTGGCCCGCCCTGACTCGACCGAAACGAAGATCCCAGGGGTCTTTGCCGCCGGCGACGTCAGAGACAAGATTTTTCGTCAGGCGGTCACCGCCGCCGGAATGGGATGCATGGCCGCACTCGAAGCCGAGAAATTTCTGGCAGCGCAGGAAGAACCGGTCAGCGCGCGCGCCGCCAAATAGCAGGTGAGCGCCGCATCGTGTCGCGGTGCTTCAGGGGAAGCAGGGATGGATTGGGACAAGTTGCGGGTTTTCCACGCCGTGGCCGAGGCAGGCAGCTTCACCCATGCTGGCGAGTCGCTGAACCTCAGCCAATCAGCGGTCAGCCGGCAGATCAGCGCGCTCGAGGAAAGTCTGAGTGTCCCACTGTTTCACCGTCATGCCCGCGGCCTGATCCTAACCGAGCAGGGTGAGCTGCTGTTCCGAACCGCGCGCGACGTATTCGCCAAGCTGTCGATGGCGGAGGGCCTGATCTCCGAATCAAAGGATCGGCCCAAAGGACCGCTTAAGATCCAGACCACGGTGGCCTTCGGCTCGACCTGGCTGACGCCGCGCATCCGCGAATTCCTCGACCTCTACCCGGAAATCCAGGTCAGCCTAGTAGTCGATGACGCCGAGCTCGACCTGTCGATGCGCGAGGCCGATGTGGCGATACGCATGGCGCCGCCACGCCAGCCGGATCTGATCCAGCGCCACTTGGTCAGTATCCCGGTTCATATCTACGCCGCCCCGGACTACATCAAGAAGTACACCATGCCGCAACGGGTCGAAGACCTGGACAAGCACCGGCTGATCGTCTACGGCGACGATTCCCGACCGCCGGTGCAAAATATCAACTGGCTGCTCGATACCGGGACAAATCCCGGGCGCGAGCGCAAGCCCATTCTGACGGTGAACAATTTCTACGGCATGCTTCGCGCCGTGGTTAGCGGGCTCGGAATCAGCGCGCTGCCCGATTTTATGGCCAACGAATATACCGATCTCGTGCGCGTCCTGCCTGAGCTCACGGGCCCGGCGGTCGAGGCCTATTTCGTCTACCCGGAGGAGCTGCGTTCCTCCAAGCGCATCAGCGTCTTCCGCGATTTCTTGTTGCGCAAGGTGGCGGAAACTCGGCTCAGCTGACCTTATCAGCAGTCGAAATTCGAGCACGAGCAATCATCCCGGTCTGAGCGTTGCAGTTTTTGCAGACGAGCCAGAAGAAATTCCCGGTGGTGATCACCCGTCGAATCGTCCATGTTGAAGCACGCGTTGGGGCGCACACAGTTTCTGTCGGC
>Ga0306924_10005679_pt1 | contig 12328 bp, 11 predicted proteins | sample sta12Can44000111_FD_203756 | JGI IMG/M metagenome (GOLD analysis project Ga0306924, IMG submission 203756) | Lab enrichment of tropical soil microbial communities from Luquillo Experimental Forest, Puerto Rico - statanox.12C.anox.44.000.111 (v2)... | ecosystem: Environmental > Terrestrial >... | reverse complement strand
CAGCGCCCGGCCGCGGCCCGCGCCGCCGGTCCAACCCAGGAAGAATCCCACCATCTGCCACATCGCATCCAGGCCGAGGCAGCCGGGCATGACCGGATCATTCTTGAAATGACAGCCGAAAAACCAGAGGTCCGGCTTCACGTCGAGCTCGGCCCGGACCAGGCCCTTGCCATATTCCCCACCGGTCTCGGAAATTTCGCTGATGCGGTCGAACATCAGCATCGGAGGCAGAGGCAATTGTGCATTGCCCGGGCCAAACAGCTCGCCGCGGGCGCATGCCAGCAAATCCTCGTATTCGTAACCGCCGCGCCTTTCGAGCATGGAGTCAGCCTTTTCAAAAATCCTGATGAAACGTTTTTGGGCGAATTAGACCGGTTTTGGCTGGCACGCGCGCCGATCCTGACGTGGCTTGGCTTGCTACCGCCGGCCAGGACCTCCGGGAACCCGGCCAATTGGCGCTTGCCCCATCACGCGTCGCGCAGTGGCGCCGGCTCTCTATCACAGGGCCTGCGGGGGGCAAAGCATTTGCCGGCAAACGGACAATTTTACCATGCCGCCGGCGCCCGGCCTTAGGTCCATTCTAGTTGCGAAAAACTTGCATCTGAGGGGATTTCTCCTTATATCTCGCGGAAGTACCTAGTGGCTCGCCTGCAGCGTCCGAAGTGGAAATGCGCGACAACGATCGAGTTTTTAGCGAGGAAGCCGTCGGTTCCGAGCGCCATGCGACGGGGCGGCAGCCGGCTTTGACCGGCTGTCCGTGGCACGATGTCAACGAAATGTTGCAGGCTGCCGGCCTTCGTCCGACCCGCCAGCGCATGGCGCTTGGCTGGCTATTGTTCGGCAAGGGCGCGCGCCATCTCACCGCGGAAATGCTCTACGAGGAAGCGACGCTGGCAAAAGTCCCGGTGTCGCTCGCAACCGTTTACAACACGCTCAATCAGCTCACCGATGCCGGCTTGCTGCGTCAGGTGAGCGTCGACGGCACCAAGACCTATTTCGACACCAACGTATCGGCGCATCACCACTTCTATCTCGAGAACAATCACGAGCTGGTCGACATTCCGGACCCGCATCTGGTGTTGCAGAAGATGCCCGAGGTACCCGAAGGCTACGAGATCGCCCGGGTCGACATGGTGGTGCGGCTGCGCAAGAAGCGCTGAGCCGCTTCGAACCCCGTTATTTATCCATTATTTGAATGTCATTCCGCGGCGATGCGCAGCATCGAGCCCAAAAACCGGGATTTGCGGGTTAGCGTCTTCGACGCGTCCCGCAATGACGTTGCCCATCAGTTCACCTTTTCGTCAGCGTAGACGCCCCACAAACGCTGCTGTTTGATCCAGCCATCGAAGCCATTGCCGGCGACGCGACACCAGCCCGACGCGCACTGCCTGACCTGGGCTACGACGCCCGCCTGCAGGCGAGCGCTGATTGCGCTGGCCGAATCGGCGCGCTCGTAAAGCGAGGCAAGATCGTCCTTGCTCTTCATCGTGATCACGGCCGTGCGCCGACCCGACAGCAGCGAGTGATAGACCCAGCCCTCGGCGCCCTCGGAATCGCGAACCCGGCGCCAGTTCTCGAACTCGGCGGTGATCTCAACGGGCAAGCCCGAACGGGTGTAGACCCAGGCTACGTCATTGTCCTTGGTCGGACCGGCGCGGACGTTCACATGATCGGATTTGAGGCTGACATAACGCGGGACCGGCAAACCGCTGGTGGTTGGCGCTGCATCCTTCGCCAAAGCCGCTGTGGTGATCGCCGAGAGACAAGGAATGCAAGCCGCAAAAATTACCGAACGAAAACGCCGCAATCCCATCAACACGCCTCCTGTCGAGTGCCAGCTCAATTGTTCGAGCCCAAACACCTGACAACCACCCCAAAACCCCTCGTACCCCGCCCCATCGCCCTTTAGACCTGTGAAGCCAGGTCCTCTCGGGTTCTTGTCTTGGCCCCGCCTTCTGCTAGAGAGGACGGAAAGCCAGAGAGCCAACAACAACCCGAAAGTCATCCGCGGCAAACCAGCGGAGATGTCGGGGAACCCACGGGAAAAACGCCCCGGGCCATGCGGCAGCGCAGTGTCGAATACCCGGGTTAATGAGGTCTGAACGGCCTCATGAGAGCGAAATATGTCGGTTAAGAAAAAGCCTTTCGTTGTCGTTACTCGGAAGCTGCCGGACTCGATCGAGACCCGCATGCGCGAATTATTCGACGCGCGGCTCAATCTCGACGACACGCCGATGACGACGGAGCAAATCGCCGACGCCATTCGCTCGGCCGATATCCTGGTACCGACCGTCACCGACGAGATCACCGAGGATCTCATCAAACAACCCGACTGCAAGGTGAAGCTGATCGCCAACTTCGGCAATGGCGTCGACAACATCGATGTCGCCGCCGCGCATGCGCGCGGCATCACCGTCACCAACACGCCGAAAGTTTTGACCGAAGACACCGCCGACATGACCATGGCGCTGATTCTCGCTGTGCCACGCCGAATGATCGAGGGCGCCTCGATTCTTACCGAGGGCAAGAACTGGGAAGGCTGGTCGCCGACCTGGATGCTCGGCCACCGCATCGGCGGCAAACGGCTCGGCATCGTCGGCATGGGCCGCATCGGCCAGGCGGTCGCCCGGCGCGCGCACGCTTTCGGTCTGCAGATTCACTATCACAACCGCCGTCCGGTGGCGCCGCGGATCGCAGAAGAATTGGGCGCCACCTATTGGGAAAGTCTCGACCAGATGCTGGCGCGGATGGACATCATCTCGGTGAACTGTCCGCACACACCGGCAACGTTCCACCTGTTGTCGGCACGGCGGCTGAAACTGGTCCGCAAGGACGCCTATATCGTCAACACCGCGCGCGGCGAGGTGATCGACGAGGACACCATGATCAAGCTGATCGAAACCGGCGAGATGGGCGGTGCCGGACTCGACGTGTACGAGCATGAACCTGCGGTTAATCCAAAACTGGTGCGGCTCGCAAAGCAGGGCAAGGTGACGTTGCTGCCGCACATGGGCTCGGCCACCATCGAAGGGCGCGTGGAGATGGGCGAGAAGGTGATCATCAACATCCGCACCTTCCTCGACAATCACAAGCCGCCGGACCGCGTGTTGCCGAGCATGCTGTGAGCGTCACGGCGCTTTCGTTCTCCGCCGCTCCTTCTTGCGCCATTCCGCGACGAACGCCACGAAGGCGGCGAGCGCGGGCGGCGTCTGTCGGCGGCTCGGGTAATACAGAAACGGACCCGGAAACGGCTCGCACCAGTCATCGAGCACGCTGACCAGTGCACCGGACTCGATCCCTTCGCGCGCATATCCCTCGAACGTCATCCAGAAGCCGATCCCGTCCTGCGCGGCACGCTGCGCGAGCCCGGGATAATTCACGACCAATTTCGCCGGGGGCGATACCTTCACTACCTGTCGCGCTTTCTCGAACTCCAGTTCCAGCAACGCTCCCTGGCCAAAGCGGATGCGGATGCAGCCGTGATCGAGCAACTCCTTCGGATGCTTTGGCCTGCCGTTTCGGGCGACATAATCGGGCGAGGCCACCACTACGTAGCGCTGCGGCGGACCGAGCGGGACGGCGATCATGTCCTGCGCCAGATGCTCGCCGTAACGCACGCCGGCGTCGAATCCCTGCGCGACGATGTCGACGAACGAACTGTCACCGACGATCTCAAGGTCGATTTGGGGATAGGCCGCAACGAACGGCGCGACCATCGGCGCCAGCACGAGATCGAGCGCCGGCGGCGGCGCATTGATCCGCAACCGCCCCGACGGTACCGCGCGCAGGCCGCGCACATCATCCATCGCGCCGTTGACTTCCGCAATCGCCGGGCCGGCCCGGTAGAGCAGCAGTTCGCCAGCCTCGGTCAGCGCCACGCTCCGGGTGGTGCGGTTCATCAGCCGCACTCCGAGCCGTTCCTCTATCGCGCGCAAACGTTGGCTGAGACTCGACACCGAGACTTGCTGCTCGAGCGCAGCGCGCCGGAAGTTGCGGGTTCGGGCCACCGCCAGAAATGCTTCGAGGTCGCGCAGGTCGATATTGGCCATTGTTCTTTATAGTGAACAAGCTATTTGGAATTGTCTATATTATTGGATCAATCCCCAAGGTGCATATCCACCTCGTCATTCGCGGCGCGCGCTCCGCCGCCGCCATTCCGAGGAGAAACAAGATGCAACAGCGCAAGCTCGGTTCCACCGGCCCCGCGGTCTCGGCCATCGGCCTTGGCTGCATGGGGATGTCCGATTTCTACGGCCCCGCCGACCGCACTGAGAGTATCGCCACCATCAATGCCGCGCTCGATGCCGGCATCACCCTGCTCGACACCGGCGATTTCTATGGCATGGGCCATAACGAGATGCTGATCCGCGAAGCTATGACCGGGCGCAACCGCGACGCCGTAGAGATCAGCGTCAAGTTCGGCGCCTTGCGGGCGCCGGACAAGAAATGGCTCGGCTATGACAGCCGGCCCGCCGCGGTCTGGAACTTCCTTTCCTATTCGCTGCAGCGGCTCGGCGTCGATCACATCGACATCTATCGTCCGGCGCGGCTCGATCCGTCAGTTCCGATCGAGGAAACCATCGGCGCGATGGCCGACATGGTGGAGGCCGGCTACATCAGACATATTGGCCTCTCCGAGGTCGGCTCCCACACCATCCGCCGGGCGCATGCCGTGCATCCGATCGCGGATTTGCAGATCGAATATTCGCTGCTCTCGCGCGGCATCGAGGGCGATATCCTCAAAACCTGTCGCGAACTCGGCATCGGCGTCACCGCCTACGGTGTATTGTCACGCGGGCTGATCAGCGGACATTGGACCAAGGGCCGCCCGGCCACGCAGGATTTTCGCACCATGAGCCCGCGCTTCCAGGGCGAAAACCTCGACGCCAATCTGGCGCTCGTGAATTCCTTGCGGCGGATCGCAGCCGAAATCGACGCAACGCCGGCGCAGGTTGCAATCGCCTGGGTGGCGGCGCAAGGCAAGGAAATCGTGCCGCTTGTCGGCGCGCGACGTCGTGACCGGCTGACCGAGGCGCTCGGCGCGCTGGATGTAACGCTTGGGCCTGCGCATCTTGCCGAGCTCGCGAGGGCATTTCCGCCGGGTGCAGCCGCAGGTGCGCGCTATCCGGAAACGCAGCTTGTTCACATGGACAGCGAGACGCAAACGTAAACCGCCGCTCAGCGATGTCCGCTCAGATCGGTGATGACGAGCGCATCGCCATTGAGCGGATTGAGCGGATCGCGCTGGTAGCGCAAGGTCTCAAAGCGCATGGTGCGCGCATCGAGCATCAAAAGCCGCCCGACGAGACCTTCGCCGAAGCCGACGATTTCGCGGATCGCTTCCAGCGCCATCATTGATCCCATCACGCCGGCAAGCGCGCCCATCACTCCTGCTTCCGCGCAGGTCGGTATCGTGCCCGGCGGCGGCGGCTCGGGAAACAGGCAGCGGTAGGTCGGATTGAACTGCCCCTCCGCATTCTTCTCATGCGCGCGTATCGTGGTCAGCGAACCGTCGAACATGCCAAGGGCCGCCGTGATCAACGGCCTTGCCGCCAAAAAACAGGCATCTGAAACAAGGTAGCGCGTTTCGAAATTGTCCGACCCGTCCAACACCAGATCATACCCGCCGATCAGCTCCATGGCATTGTCGGCATTGATCCGCGTCGCGTGCGCGGCAAATTTCACATGTGGATTGAGGGCCGCGATGCGCTCGGCGGCGCTGTCGACCTTTTGCTTCCCGATGTCGGGCGTTTCGTGAATGATCTGGCGCTGCAGGTTGGACAGTGACACGACATCATCGTCGACCACGCCGAGCGTACCTATTCCGGCCGCGGCGAGATACATCAGCGCGGGCGCCCCCAGCCCGCCGGCGCCGATCACGAGCACGGAGGCCTCCTTCAATGCCGCCTGGCCCGGGCCGCCCACCTCGCGCAGCACGATATGGCGCGCGTAGCGCTCGAGTTCGTCGGAACTCAGCATTTTGCAGACAAGTCCCCTGATCCGGCCATCATTCCCTGAACCCTTCGCTGAACCCCTGGCCTGCTGTTATCGACCAAGCAGATGTGGTTAATTGCGACTTCGTCAATGGAGTAGTGGAATGGATTTGACATTCGCTACCTGTTTGCGGCGAGTCCGAAAAGCGAATGTCAAATCCAAAATTCCACGACAAGCCAACAATTGCTAGTGGTCTTTCGATTCCAGCATTCGCAAAAGTGCTCGCTGAGACAGGATACGAATATCGCAATCGAACCACTAGAGAAGTTGTCATGAGACCGGTGCTGGCGGCAACATTGATAGTCGTGGCGACCGGCGCTGCTGCGCAAGCCCAATCGACGTCGCCCCCGGCAGGGGCAAGGGCGAAGCAGGTCGCGACCGTTCCGGGTCGGCCCGCCGTGCAGAAACCCGCCGACACGGCCAACGCGATGCCGCAAGCCGAACGGCAGGCGATCCAGTCCGATCTTGCCTGGGTCGGCCAGTACAATGGCGCGATCTCCGGCGACGTCAGCGAACGCATGGTCGAGGCGATCAAGGAATATCAGAAGGCTTTGGGCGACAAGCCGACCGGCGTGCTCAACCCGAAAGAGCGAAACGTGCTCGCCGAGACGGCCAGACGTCGGCAGGACAGCGCGGGGTGGAAAATCGTGACCGATGCCGTCTCGGGCGCCCGGCTTGGCATCCCGACGAAGCTCGTGCCACAGCAGGCTTCCGACGCCAGTGGCACCAAATGGAGTTCGGCAAGCGGAACCATCCAGATCCAGCTCTCCCGCCGCAAGGAGGCTAACCCGACTACGGCAAAGCTCGCCGAACGGGAGAAGAAGGAGCCCGCGGGGCGCAGCGTCGACTACACCGTGGTCAAGCCGGATTTCTTCGTGCTATCGGGGTTGCAGGGGCTGAAGAAATTCTATGTGCGCGGCAGCTTCCAAGGTGATGAAGTCCGCGTCCTCACCATTCTCTATGACCAGGCCACCGAGAATATCGTCGAGCCGGTGGTGATCGCGATGTCGAGCGCCTTCAATCCGTTCCCCGTCAACACCGGACCGCCGCCGCGCAAGACTGTCGAATACGGCACCGGCGTGATCGTCAGCGACGACGGCGCTGTGGTCGCCGACCGCCAGGTCACGGATGGATGTCTCGCGATCGTGATTGCGGGTTACGGCCATGCTGATCGCGTCGCCGAGGACAAGGATCATGACTTGTCGCTCCTTCGCATCTATGGCGCGCCTGGCCTGAAGCCGCTCGCCCTTGCCGGCGACAACTTTACCAAGAACAGCGTCGAACTCACCGGCATCGCCGATCCGCAAAGCCAGGGCGGAGCCAACGCCACAAGCAGCGCCAGGGCTTCGGTCACCCCAGTTGGTGCCGGCAGTGATCTTGCCCTGTCACCCCCGCCCGCCCCCGGTTTTTCCGGCGCCGCAGCGCTCGATGCCGATGGCAAATTCGCCGGGATTGCGTTGTTCAAGCCGGTGGTCATCGCAGGCTCGGCTTCCGCGGCACCGCCACAAGCCGTGCTGGTCCCGGCAGATATCGTCCGCGAGTTCACGAAATCCAATAGCGTGAATGCAACTGGCGGATCAGCCGATGCGAAGGCTTCCGTCGTTCGCGTGATCTGTGTCAGGAAGTGAGCGGAAAAATCATTTCTGGCATTTCGGGCACCAGAAGGTCGAGCGCCCGTTCTGGTTAAACCGCCGCACGATCCCGCCGCAGCCCCCCGTTTGGCATTTTTCACCCTCGCGATCGTAGACCTGAAACGAATGCTGGAAGTATCCGAGTTCACCCGATGTCTGGCGATGATCCCTTAATGACGAGCCGCCGGCCCTGATCGCCTCGTTGAGCACGGCGTGAATCGCTTCCACCAGGCGCCTGGCATGATCGGTCGGCTCGCCTCCGGCAACGCCCTTGCGCTGTCCGGCTTTTGTGGCAAGTGTCGCAGCCAGTCTTCGCGGCGACAGATGGGCGCGAAACAGCGCCTCGCAGGCGTAGATATTACCAAGCCCCGCGACCACGCGCTGATCGAGCAGAGCAGCCTTCAGGCTGGTCTTCTTGTTGGCGCATGCGCGAGCCAGCATGGCGGCGTCGAACTCATTGCCGAGCGGCTCCGGGCCGAGGTCCTTGAGCAGCGGCTCGCGGTCGAGCGCGTTGCGGGCGATGACTTTCATGTAGCCGAAGCGGCGTGGATCGTTGAACACGATGGCCGCACCCGACGACATCTGGAACACGACGTGATCGTGGGCGCGATCCTCGCTTCGGGAAAAATGAAATTTACCAGGCGTCTTCTCGTCATCATTGAGGACGCGGAACGATCCGGACATCCCCAGATGCATCAGCAGCACGTCGCCGGAGCCAAGATCGGCCATCAGGTATTTGGCGCGGCGGCCGAGGCCTTTCACGGTCTGGCCTTCGAGCCGCGCCACAAAATCCTTCTGGAACGGAAATCGCAGGTCTTTGCGCCGCACATTGGCCTTCATGATCTTCGCCCCTTCCATGGCCGGCTGCAGGCCGCGGCGGACGGTCTCGACTTCGGGTAATTCGGGCATGGGCGGCATTCACTCAGTGTGGTGGATTTGACATTCGATTAAGTATCGCAGCGAGTTCTCAAAGCGAATGTCAAATCCAAAACCACACTAGAATCGTATATTTGCTAGTGTCCCTGTGGTTCTGACATTCGTAAATGAGTCCGCCGCGATGGGATACGAATGTCAGAACCGGGACACCAGGGCGGCTGACGTGATAGCGCCATTGCAGCCGGCACGCTATGGTCAGGCTGGCGCCCTACTTCCCGAAGTTCGCATGTCGTCGCGGCACTATCGTACGAACTTCGGAAAGTGAAGGGCGCCAGCAAAAATACATTTTTTCTGGTGCCGCCTTTCGATCTTAAGCTCCTGGTAGAACTTGCCGCACGCGATGCAGGAGCTTCAAATCGGCGGCACTAGGGGAGACGTTTTGATGAGCGGAGCGGACCAAACCACGCATTTTGGCTTCAGGGACGTCCCCCTGGGCGACAAGCAGACGCTGGTTAACGACGTGTTTCACAGTGTGGCCCAGCGCTACGACCTGATGAACGATTTGATGTCGGCGGGCCTGCATCGGCTCTGGAAGCAGCTGATGGTCAATGCGCTCAATCCGCCGCGCGGCGACACGCCATTTTCCCTGCTCGATGTTGCCGGCGGCACCGGCGATATTGCGTTCCGTGCCGCGGAAGCGGCAGGATCGCGTTTTCGGGCAACCGTCTGTGACATCAATTCCGACATGCTGGCGGTCGGTCGCGAGCGCGCCGCTGCGCACCACCTTGACGACCGGGTGTCGTTCGTCGAGGGCAACGCCGAGGCGCTCGCCTTTTCAAATAACACGTTTGACGCCTACACCATTGCGTTCGGAATCCGCAATGTGCCTCGGATCGATGGCGCGCTTGCGGAGGCGTTTCGCGTGCTCAGGCCCGGCGGCCGTTTCCTGTGCCTTGAGTTTTCCACCGTCGACGTGCCCGGCCTCGACCGGATCTACGATCTGTTCTCGTTCAATGTGATTCCGCCGCTCGGGCGCGCGGTGACCGGCGATGCCGAGTCCTATCGATATCTCGTCGAGTCGATCCGGAAATTCCCAAGACCAGCCGCATTCGCGGACATGATCCGTGCCGCCGGCTTCTCGCGGGTCAGCTGGCAAAGCTTCTCTGGCGGCATCGTGGCGTTGCATTCGGGCTGGCGTTTGTGATTGCCGCAGTAACCCACATCGCCCGGGTTGCCCGCGCCTCGTTTGTGTTCGCGCGCGAGGGCGTGTTCGGTGTCGTTGATCCGGTATTGGTGCCGCCGCCGGGCCAATGGGCGCTGCGCCTGGCGCGCATGATCGAGCGCCCCGGCGCCAAGTCAGGCCCGCGGTTGTCGCGGGCGTTGACCCGGCTTGGCCCGGCTTACCTAAAACTCGGGCAATTTCTCGCCACCCGGCCTGACGTTGTCGGCGTCATGCTGGCGCGCGATCTCGAAAGCCTGCAGGACCGCCTGCCGCCGTTTCCGCAAGGCGAGGCCGAAGCCGTGATCGCAGCCTCGCTGGATAAGCCGTTGCCACAGTCGTTTGCGAGCCTAGGTCCGGCGGTTGCCGCCGCCTCGATCGCGCAGGTCCATCGTGGCGAAGTCGAGCGCAACGGCCTGCTTGTCCAGGTGGCGGTAAAGGTACTGAGACCTAATGTGGCCACCCGCTTCCGGCGCGACCTCTCCGACTTCTTCTTTGTCGCGCATCAGGCCGAAATCTATTCGGCGGAAGCGCGGCGGCTGCGTCTGGTCGAGGTCATCAACACCATGTCGCGCTCGGTGGCGATGGAGATGGACTTGCGGCTGGAGGCGGCCGCGCTGTCGGAAATGGCGGAAAACACCCGCGGTGATCCGGACTTTCGCGTGCCCTCGGTAGACTGGGATCGCACCACCCACAATGTCCTGACCATGGAATGGGTCGATGGCATCGCACTGTCCGATCACGCCCGGCTTGAGCAGTCGAACGTCGATCTGCCCGACCTCGGACGCAAGGTGATTCAGACCTTCTTGCGGCACGCGCTGCGCGACGGCTTTTTCCATGCCGACATGCACCCCGGCAATCTGTTCCTCGACGAGTCCGGCCGGCTTGTTGCCGTCGACTTCGGCATCATGGGACGCCTGGGCCTGAAGGAGCGGCGCTTCCTCGCCGAGATTCTTCTCGGCTTCATCACCCGCGACTACCGCCGCGTCGCCGAAGTGCATTTCGAGGCCGGTTACGTTCCGCCGCATCACTCGGTGGAGAATTTCGCGCAAGCCATCCGCGCGATCGGCGAGCCGATCCACAACCGCACCGCCGAAGAGATCTCGATGGCCAAGCTGTTGACGCTGCTTCTGGAGGTCACCGCCCTGTTCGACATGCGCACGCGCCCCGAATTGATCCTGCTGCAAAAGACCATGGTGGTGGTGGAAGGCGTCGCCCGTGGCTTCGATCCCAGGCTCGACATCTGGAAGGTTGCCGACCCCGTGGTCCGCGAGTGGATCGAGCGCAACCTCGGTCCGGTCGGCCGCATCCAGGGCGCAATGGTGGGCGCCGGCGAGCTGGGACGGCTGGTGACGGGCCTGCCTTCGATCGCGACGCGGGCCGTCAACGTCCTCGAGCAGCTCGAAACCATGACCCGTGAGGGCCTGACGCTTTCGCCGGAGACCATTGCGGCGATGGGGCGGACGGAAGGCCGCAAGAGCCGTTGGCGGGCGATCGCCCTCTGGATCATCGCGCTGACCTTCATCGGGATTCTGTTCGCCATCCGTCAGCTTTGATTGCATTGCAATCAAAATAATGATAGCATTGCTATCAAATGAGGCGGGGAGGCTGGATGGCGAGCCTGACAATCCGAAAACTCGATGACGCGATTCGGGACGCGCTGCGGCTGCGGGCGGCCCGCAACGGCCGCTCGGTCGAGGACGAGGTCAGGGTGATCCTCCGCGACGCCTCGCAGAACGGCCCATCCGCTGCCTCCCCAGCGCTTTCGGAAGCCGCGCGCCGCGCCGGCAGCGAACCAGCTTCCCGCGCCGACGCCGCCTTGCCGCGCGTTACTCTGATTATCGGTGGCGGCATCGCCGCCTATAAGGCGCTCGACCTGATCCGGCGGCTGAAGGAGCGAAATATTCACGTCCGCTGTGTGCTGACCAAGGCCGCGCAACACTTTGTCACGGCGCTCAGCGCAAGCGCGTTGTCGAACGAGCGCTGCTACACCGATCTGTTCGATCCCGAGAGCGAATTCGACGCCGGCCACATCCGGCTGGCGCGTGATTGCGACCTGATCGTCGTGGCACCAGCGACCGCCGACCTCATGGCCAAGATAGCGCACGGCGCAGCCGACGATCTCGCAACCGCCATCCTGCTGGCGGCCAACAGGCCGATCCTGCTCGCCCCCGCCATGAACCCTCTGATGTGGGACAATCCCGCCACCAGGCGCAATCTCGCACTGCTGGAGCGCGACGGCGTCACCATGATCGGGCCCAACGCCGGGGAAATGGCAGAGGCCGGTGAGGCCGGTGTTGGACGGATGGCGGAGCCTCTGGAAATTGCCCATGCTGCCGAGCGCCTTCTGCGCCCGCCCCAGCCGCGGCCGCTGGCCGGCCAGCACATCCTTATCACGGCGGGCCCGACCCACGAGCCGATCGACCCGGTGCGCTACATCGCCAACCGCTCATCCGGCAAACAGGGTTTTGCAATCGCCAGTGCAGCCCGGGCTGCGGGCGCGCACGTCACCCTGATCACGGGCCCCGTCGATCTCGAAGACCCGCCGGGCGTCGCCGTGATCCATGTGGAATCGGCACGCGAGATGCTCGCCCAGGTCGAGGCAGCG
>Ga0306924_10005674_pt1 | contig 12334 bp, 7 predicted proteins | sample sta12Can44000111_FD_203756 | JGI IMG/M metagenome (GOLD analysis project Ga0306924, IMG submission 203756) | Lab enrichment of tropical soil microbial communities from Luquillo Experimental Forest, Puerto Rico - statanox.12C.anox.44.000.111 (v2)... | ecosystem: Environmental > Terrestrial > Soil... | reverse complement strand
GCCGACCGCCTCAACAATCCGCCGGCCTAAGGCCTTGCCAGACTCAAACAGGTCTTGGCCAATGTAGCACAGGCGCTTGTTTCCTTTGGAGTCGGCATTGTACGACACCGCGGGAATACCTTCCGCCAACGCCTTTTCGACCGGATCGTTGAATGCGCTGGGATCAACCAGGGAGACTGCAATGCCGTCCGCCTTACCCGACACGGCCGTATTAAAGGCGTCGACCATTTCAGTGGCAATAGACTTTTCAGAGCCGGTCCATTGAAAGGTGGTGCCAAAAAGTGCGCACGCGTCTTCCGCGCCGTATCGAAGGGGCACCCAGAATGGATTGGTGGTAACGTGGTTAACGAATACGAATTTCCACTGCGGATGCTTTGGAAATTTGCCGGTCACCTCGGCTTCGGCAGCGTTTGTACTCGCAGATATGCCGAGACCGAGTGAGGAAAGCGACAGCAACGCTCCGGCGCTGGCGGCTCGGCGCAATGCTTCGCGCCGGGAAAGTCCCACGCCTTCTTCGATGGTGCGGGAGGAACGATTCATTTTTTTCATGGGATCTAATCTGGGGGTTATTATTTTTCTCGTGCTAAGAAGAATTCCGGTGTTGAGTCGATCACGCACCTCATTTGTGCGCTGATACGGGGCCATAAAATGTCACGCCAACGCCGGGAACAGCCATAGCATAATCTCTGGGGGGCTTCGAACGGCGGCATCTGCCGCCATATACTTCAATATCCAAAAAAAATTCACTGGATTCAATAGCGTTTTTCCTTCATGGCCCAAGCTTCGGCGATTTTCAACCACTTTCCCACCCCCTCAGCCCGAGCAATTTCTGGTCTTTTCTCGACTTGTCCCAAAGGGACAATGGGTCTCAGCCCGGGGTTTCAACCCCACGAAACACGTCGTCAATAAGCGAGCCGTCCTAAAAGGGCGGCAGATTCAAGAGCTCAAAACAACAAGAAATTATGTAATACTATGTCGCAATTGCTGAATCTTACGCCCTTTCAGGGCAATTCGCTGCAACGGGCGGTTCCTCATACGCACTAACTTGAGCGTAAGGTGGCCGAAGCGTCCCTCTTTGCACCCTCAAGACCGCGCAAACCGAGACGGGTTCGCCTGCGTCGTAGCGCGCTTGTGAGCGCTGTAGCGCATCAATATTACAAATTGTTTATAGGTAAAACAATGGCTAAACAATCTGGATTGCCATTGCTACCTCTGTCAGTGAGGCGGATTGGTTGTTCAACCCAAAAACCGAAACGGATTCCGTTCTAAAGAGGCAGACTTGTAAGGCAAGGGCGCTGGTCCCGGCGGTCATCTCGGAGATCTGACCCTACCGTAGCCCCGTCTCACATTGCCCAGACAAGTCGTTTACAGGCGATAGAGGTGCAAAAGCTATTCCCTGCTAGCCACGAACGCTCTTTGAGATTTGGCCCCGCACGTCACTTACCACCTCCAAGTGTAACTCCTTCGATGAAAAAGCGCTGAAAAAATAAAAACACAACGATCACCGGGAAAACAACCAAACAGGAAGCCGCCATCAGCAGGTTAAATTGAATCCCGTGCATCGTTTTGAAATATGTCAACCCTAGCGACAGAGTGTACAGTTTATCATTGTGAAGGTAAATCAACGGACCGAGGAAATCATTCCATGCACCCACGCCGGCAAACAAAGCGACGACCACTAACGCAGGGCGCGCAAGCGGCAAGATTAGGCGATACATGATTTGAAATTCATTGGCTCCATCAATTCTTGCGGCCTCGGAGATATCCGCAGGAATCTGCAGCATAAATTGTCGCAGCAGAAAGATAAAAAAAGGGTTTCCGAAGAAAGTCGGCACAATTAACGGAAGGAAGGAATTAACCATCCCGAGCTTGGCAAAGAGCGAAAACATCGGCACCATCGTGATGGGATTTACCGGGAATTGGATAAAAATGAAAATGGAGGCGACCACCGGATAAAATAATAAGTCACGGCCGGGCCATTTGATCCGGGAGAAGCCATAAGCGATGAGAAAGTTCGACAAAACGCTCCCTGCCATAACGGATGCCGCATAGAATATCGTATTTCCGAGGAAAGAAAGAAACGGAAACGTCTTTGTCGCCTGATCGAAGTTTTTCCAGACCGATTCATAAGGCCAGACTGTCGGCGGAAATTGGGATAGTTCGTGGTCCGATTTCAGTGCGGTCACGAGCATCCAATAGATCGGTGAAATATAGAAAAGGCTCATTGCGATGAGCAAAACTCGTGACACGACCTGCCGAGTGATTTCCCGGCGAGACGCCGACTGTTTATATGCCTGGCTGGAACCGTTCATTTACACTCAATCAAGATGGTAGTTAACCCAATATCGCGAGGACCAAAAAACTATTATCGCAAACGTCGCATTGATGAGGAAGAGAATGCCTGAGACAGCGGCGGCGAAGCCTACCCGACCGTATTCGAAGGCGTTCTTGTAGATATAGAGAGCAGTGAACATCGTTGAATTGAGTGGACCACCGTCGGTCATGATGTATGCGGGCACGAAAACCTGAAGTCCCAACCCGATTCCAATGATGATGTCATACAAAATCGTGGGCGTTAGCAGCGGCAGGGTTACATGCCAGAATTTTCTCCAGGGTCCAGCACCGTCTAACGACGCAGCGTCGTAAAGACTTGAGGGAATCGCCCTCAACGCCGCCAGAAAAATAAGAGCGATTTGCCCCGCTCCAAATTGAGCGACAAGTACGATCGCGAGCTTCGAAAAGCGAGTGTCGCCGAGCCAGTTAATCGCTGGAATGTGGAAAAAGCCAAGGAGGTAATTGAAGAGACCGAATCGCGGATTCAGGATCCAGATCAACATCATCGAAAGAGCAAAAACCGGAGCGATGCTCGGGATATACAGAAATGCTCGGTAAACGCTGACTTCCCTCACCTTCTGGCTCATTGCCAGAGCCAGGACAATTGCCACCGCCACACCCAAAGGAACGGCGAGAATTACGTAATAGAAGGTATTATAAAGCGAGGTCCAAAACAACGGATCGCGAAAAAGCTCCTGATAATTTCCCAATCCAATCCATTGCGGTTGCCCGAACCCGGAGTAATCGGTCATGCCCAGATGAAAATTGGAGAATACCGGGTATAACAGAAACACTAAAAAACCAACTATCCACGGACTGATGAAGAGTAATCCGACCAGCAGACTGTGGAGACTTTTCTGTGTGCCTCTCTGAGGGCGCGTCTTCATCGTCATCGATATTACCGCAACCAACTCCCGTATCTGTTTAGCTACGCCCTGAAGGGGCGGGAGGACTTAGCCCGGCGTTTCAACGTCGGGTAGGCTTCCATCGGACGAAGCCCGCCCTGAAGGGGCGTACGATCCTTCTTTTCCCACGCGCTCCTCGGAAGGAAAACCGCGGGATTGGAGAAATCAGGCATTGCACGTTACAGTGGAGTTTCGCTTAGTCTCAATCTGACGCCCCTTCAGGGCGACCCGCTTTTTGAGGATGTTCTACCCGGCGTTAAAACGCCGGGCTAAGTCCTTCCGCCCCTTCGGGGCGTGTAAGGCCACTTCTCAGGAACTGGTAGAGGAATCTATTCATTTGCAAAGAGTTCGACCTCCAACGGAGTCGGGACTGGTAGGGTCGCATCCCGCACCAGTTTCTAGAGGACCCGGAAAGATGGATTCGATGTCATTCAGCAGAAACTGGTGCCGGGATCGGACCCTACCACCGCCCATCACAGCTTTATCTCGCGTTGGCGAAAACAATCCCAGACGCCACCCCGATGCAAAGTCCCTTTCCCTCAACAGATGGCGCTGGCCAAGTGAGATGCTTCTAAGGAACTGAGTTCCAAGTTGCGGTTTTTCAAACACTTCGAACAGGTTCCTTTTTTATCCACACATTCCAAAAGACTATAGGCTGCTATACAGATACAAAAACACAATCGTCGTCTGCTTGCTATTTGCAAAATCGGTCCATCTGCGGCTGAACCGCTTCCCCGACCACTTTAAGGGCTTCTTCAGGCGACTGACTGTTGGTGATGACGGCCTCCTCGGCTTCCTTCAACTTGTCCCAGTACAATGCTCCGACTGGAAGTGGAGGTCGCGATTTCGACACCGGCAACAAGCTCAAAAAGAAGCTATACTCCGGCGCAAACAGATCTTTTTTCTCGAGTAAAGCTTTGAGGGTTGGCAATGAGGCCGCATTTTTAACCAGTAGCGTTTGTCCTTCTTCTCCGGCCACAAGTCGAAGAAACTCGTACGCGGTTTCAACGTTCTTGGCACCCTGAAGAATTGCCACAGACCATCCGCCGGACCAGGTCGACTTCAGACCATCCGGCGCCGGAATATAAGTTACGCCATAGTCGAGTTTGGGAGCAACGTCCTTCATTGTCGCAAAGACCCAGTTGCCCGTAATCACAAATGCCACCCGCCCCGTAAAAAAAGGCATCTGTGCGTCGGGCAGCGTGCCAACGGAGGGCCATTGCCAATACGTATCGACAAAGGTTCGGGCTTTCCGTGGATCTAACGCCTTTGCCCAGTCAGATAAAAATTGGTAGCCTTTGACCACACCGGGGTCGGTAGCGGTTACTTTACAGTTTGCGAAGTCGAAAAAACTACCACCGAATGCATAGCCCCAAGTATAACCCCAGCCTTGCTCGAGCCATGGAACGAATCCGATCCTGGTGTAAGCTCCGGACGAATCGGTTTGGTTGAGTTTGAACGCAATTTCCTGGAACCGCTTCGGGTCCATCGGGCCTTTTGCAGGATCGAACTCGTTTGCGTCTATTCCAGCCTCTTTAAGGAGTTGCTTGTTATAGAAAAGGACTCGTGCGTCGGTATTTGTGGGAAGCGCGTAGACCTTGTTCTGATAGAGTACTTCTCGCCAGGGTCCCTCTGAATAGGCCTGGCTGAGATCTTTTCCTTCCTTGTTGATCAGCGGCGTCAAATCTACCAGCAGGCCGGTAGCAGCGCGTTGCGCAATGGTAAAGCGATCGACAACCGCGACGTCCGGCCCCGCGCCGCTTCGCACCGCGGTCATGAGTTTGGCAATGTCGGTTTCCGAACCGGGGACGACCTCGACCTTAACCTTAAATTTCGGATTTTTCTGACCGAATTCTTCCGCCGCCTTTTGATAGGCAAGCTTTTCATTGTTACCCAGTGATGAATTAATCCAGAACTTAATTTCGGTCTGTCCGTAAACTCCTCCTGTGAACCAGAGGAAGGAGCCAATAACCAAGAGCGCCTTGAATTGACTTTTCATTTGGGGGGATAGGTGTCAAAAGAAGTGACGGGCAAAGAACGCGCAGCTCGGATACCACGGTTTTGCAGCCTCTTCTTTCACTAATACACGCCCCCTGAATTACTCGGTCAAGGCCTATGTCTGCAGAAATCCGGCATAATACTCTCCAACAGTCATTAATCCGACTTTCGAACCGCCTTAACGAACTCAGCGCATGGCGCGATCGGGAGCGTATCTCCTTTTCCGAAGGCCAAATCCGCGCGCGGCCGGATGGTGACTGGACCCCGATCAGGCAGGGCGACTTCTGGTCGGCGAAGGCTGCGCTCGTTGAAATCCGTTTTGCTGGTTCCATTCCAGAGAGGTGGGCGGGATTCCCCGTTTATTGCCGGTTTCAACTCGGCGGAGAGGCGTTATTGTTCATTAACGAACAACCTGTTGCCGGCCTGAATTCGTTCCAGGACGAGCACCCGGTACTCGCAACCGCCAAAGGAGGGGAAACACTTTACTTTCGCGCAGAAGTTGTTCCGCATGGATTGTTTGGCACGCCGACAAGCCAGCCACAGATTGAACTGGCATGCCTGCTGGTCCCCGACACCGAAGTCCGATCGCTTCATGAAGATCTGGCGGCAGCGTTGGCGGCCGCGCGGTATCATCAGTCGTTCGGGCGCGAGTCCATCGCCGAGCGCCTGATAGATGGGCTGCAGCATGCATTTGCCGGAATATCGCTGCCTCGAGACGACACTGAGGAGTACCTGGCGAGAGTCGCTGCGATCTCACAGAGCCGGGCCAGGGAAAGCTTTTATGGAAATCAGGAGAGTTTGGCATCGCTTTGGGAAGATTGGGAATTCCGCTCACCGATTGGTTCTTTGACCCGGGAACAGCGTGAACACTTGCGCGAGGTTAGAGAAGCATTTGCCCGAGAGCTCCAATCAATCCGGATGAAGTACCCTACAGAAGGGGGGGTCTGGCTTACCGGCCACGCACACATCGATCTGGCATGGTTGTGGCCCCTGGAAGAGACTCAGCGCAAGGCCCGGAGAACTTTTCACAACGTTGTCAGTCTGATGGAAAGGTACCCGGAACTGCGCTTCAACCAATCGAGCGCACAGCTCTATGCCTGGATTGAGCAAAACGAACCTCTGTTGTTTGACAAGGTCCGAGCCCGAGTCCGCGAAGGCTCCTGGGAAATTGTAGGGGGGATGTGGGTTGAGCCGGATGGAAATCTTCCCACCGGTGAGTCTTGGGTTCGCCAACTTCTCTTTGGGCAGAGATATTTCCAAAGCCGATTCGGCCGGCGGGCAAAGGTAGCCTGGCTCCCGGACTCATTCGGATTCGCGGGCAACCTACCCCAGCTCCTGAAGTCCGCTGGCATGCCTTTTTTCTTCACGCACAAGCTGGGATGGAACGAGCAGAATCCGTTTCCCTATGACCTATACTGGTGGGAGGGCATCGACAGCAGTCGCGTTCTCGCCCACAGCTTCAATAACACAGAGAACGGCTACAATTCTCGACTTACTGCGCGCGAAGTCGCCGACACCTGGCACAATTTCGGCGCGAAACGAAGACATGATTTCACGCTTCTTGCCTTCGGCTACGGGGATGGCGGAGGCGGTCCAAGCAGTGATATGTTAGAGCGGTTTGCCCGCCTGAAAGAATTTCCCGGTTTGCCGCACCTGCGCATGGGCGGCGTAGCGGAGTTCTACGAGAACGTTTCGCCGGAATCTTTGCCTGTTTGGATAGGAGAACAATACCTGGAATACCATCGCGGCACGTATACAACTCAAGGTAGAATGAAAACTCTGCACCGGCAGCTGGAACACGCTCTGGTCGAATCGGAAACGGCAGCGACTCTGGCGTTCGTCCGGCAGCAGCAACCTTATCCGAAGGAAGAGTTTGATCGACTCTGGCGAACGCTGCTTCTCAATCAATTTCACGATATCCTGCCGGGATCGAGCATTCATTCCGTTTACGAGACGGCACACCTTCAGTTAAAGAACGCTCTTAAAGAATCGACTCAGATCCGCTCGGGTGCGCTGGCCGCAGGAAAAATCATAGAAGATTCGAGAGCCCGCAAAGACCTGCAGGGTTTAATCTGGAATCTGCAGATCTACGATCGACCCCTGGTCGCCGAGATCGCAACGGACGCGGACTTGGAAGTCCGATTGCTGACTTCCGATGGCCGCGAAGCCCCGACGCAGCGCCTTGATAAAAACCGGATCCTGACTGTCGCCGAAAATATTGTCGTGCCGGCCCTAGGAACGATCCCTGTAGTCATGACCGAGGGCGCCAGCGTTGCCGTATCCTCGCCCGTTCAGGCAAGCCCAGGCGGAATGGAAAACGAATATCTTCGGATCCGATTGCGTGATGATGGTACGCTCGACTCGATTTACGACAAGGAGTGCAGGAGAGAAGTCCTGGCTGGCCGCGGTAATCAGCTTTGGTTATTCACCGATATTCCCCGTCAATTCGATGCCTGGGACATCGATGCCTCTTACACCGGTGAGGGTGAAGAGTTGCTTGCCGGCAGTGCACCTGAGTTGGTGGAGAACGGCCCGTTGCGCGCCGCCTTGCGGGTCACGCGCAGGCGTGATGCGACAGAGATAGTCCAGACTTACCGCCTCAGACAGCTATCTCGGATCCTGGAAATTCATAGCAACGTGCGTTGGTGCGGGCGCAGAAGGCTGCTTCGCGCGCTGATTCCGCTTGAGATCCGAACGCACGAAATGTGGGCGGAAACTGCTTTTGGAGCCGTTGCGCGCCCGAACAGCCGAAACACCCCATGGGATAGAGCCAAATTCGAAGTGCCGGCTCAGCGCTGGGTCGACCTCAGCGAACCGAGTTACGGTGTGAGCCTGCTGAACAACGGCAAATATGGTCACAGTGCGGATGGCAATATGTTAGGCATCAGTCTCTTGCGTTCGCCGATCTATCCGGATCCGCGCGCGGATGAAGGCGATCACGAATTTGTTTACGCGATTTATCCTCATTGTGGCACCTGGCGGAAAGGTACTGTCCGAGCAGCGCAGGAGTTGCACAGCCCGCTTAGACACAGCATAGGTAATCCTTCCGCTCTCCAACCATCTTTGTTTCGATTAAGGGGAGATCCACTTGAGCTATCGTGTCTGAAACGAGCCGAAGATTCTGACGATGTGCTCGTGCGTTTATACGAACCGAACGGAGACCGGGGTCAGTCTATTCTCGAGTCCGCGCTGGGTCTTGAGCGAGCCTCCATTGTTAACATCCTGGAAGAGCAGCCGGAGGAGCTTCGAATCGAAGAGAGCCGGCGTGTAACTGTATCGTTCACCCCTTTCCAGGTGATTTCGCTTAGACTTTCCCTGCCTCGGCAAACGGTTTGATCACGTTCACAGGCAAACGTCCTGGGCATTTTCGCCAATCTTCTTTTTCATGGGAGGGACGGCTTCCATGCCTTCGGTGGCCGAGCCTGACCGGCGATCAAAAGGACTTGGGCTCAGTGCAGTGTACAAGCCGGTAGGGGCAGATCTCCGAGCTGCCCGCCGAGGATGTCGCCCTCGCGTTTACAGGACTGCCTACTCAGAACGGCCGGCTCGGAGATCCGGCCCTACCAGTCTTCCGACTAGCCTGACCATCTCACAAATTTTGCAATTTGTGGGAAGGTCGCCCGCCGCGGGCCGCGTGGGAAGCGGCTCGCCGGGGCGAATGTGTTCGCGGCTAGCCATGGGCTAGTCAGTTTGGCTCCCCATGGCTCCCCATAACAAGGAGAAGAGTGGGACGGCACGGAGGCCGTCGCAAATAGAGAGATTTTCGCGCTATGGCGCGCTCAATAGTTCGGTCAGCACCGGATAGACAAGATCGGTTTCTTTCTTCCCATCTACGGGGTCAATCATGTCATGGCCGACGTCCGTCTCTTTCGGGAAATCAATCGACACAAGCTTGTGCACTCCTTTGAAACGCCAGAGCCCTATTAAGAGGCAGGTAGCAAAATCGCTTACCGCGTGATCGTTCCTTGAAGTGACAAAACAGACGTCCTGAACTGCGATAGGACGCTCGAGAGCACTGGCGAATATCGCAACACTCAGGCGCAGAAGCTCCGCAAGGGCTTTTGCAGAGAACCCGGGATACGCATACTCGGCCGGGGTAGTTTCGTGGTAGAAATCGGGAGTGATTCCAGGCAATGCCGCCATAAGTGCGACACAAAGGCGCTGGGCGAATGTTCCTGCCCTGTGTCCGAGCACAAAGGAGGGCGCGATCAGGAGGACCCTGGAGACTTCCTTGCGATTCTCAGCAATCCAGGCAGTCAGAACACCGCCCGCCGACAAACCGCCGACATAGACCTTGTCGCCGAGGCCCACCGCGATGTCCACGCTCTCGTCGGCGCACTCCCGCAACTCCGCTGCCTCAATCTGTGAGAGATTCGTAAGCTTGCGATCTGCGATTCCATGGTGGGGAAGTCGAGGAATCAGCACATTGAAACCTGTTCGAAAAAGCTTCTCGCCCAGCGCTCTGAACTGCTGCGGAGAGCTGCTGTATCCGTGAAAGAACAACACGACTCTCGAGGTTTTGTATCCATGCGTCAGCAAAATGGACTGTGCGAGCGGACTTACCTGTTGCCGTTCGCCCGATTGAATCTCGCTAAAACGATTCACGGCCTCCTGATAGCTCAACGCTGGAGCCGAGCTGCTTTTGAGAGTCCTGCTCGCAACGACTAGTGAAATGCAGAGACCAACAATCGCGATCGCTCCCAGACCCAAGACCCATGCAACGAGGATGACTGCCCGAATCGCAGCCGCCCAAATCCATCGCAGGAACGTCATCGAAGTATTTCACTCAACATAGCGTTCAAGAACGCTGAATATGCTTGTCCGACGGCGTCATGGGCAAAATAAGTAAACGGCTCTTGAAAATGAAAACCAATCGACATTCAGAACTTCAGAATAATTCGCCCTGTGGATTACCGCCTCTTGCGGCCTCTTGTTCCACCTCGGCCAGCAGAGTCCTGAATTCCCACCTTTTCAGTCCGGCGATATAGGCGCGATAGTCTGGACGGATCTTCAAATCGGCAAGCGGAACGGACAATTCATGGTCGCACTCCAGACTGACCATTTCCCGGTTCTGTTTTATTCGCAACCGATTTGCCTCCAGTTTTTCTCTCAGTTTCGAATTCGCTATCCGGTTGAGGTTCGCCAGAAGGTTTTCAATCGTACCGAATTCCCGAATCAGGTTTGCCGCCGTTTTTAGACCGATACCTTCGACACCAGCTATGTTGTCGACGCTGTCGCCGGCGAGGGCGAGAACCTCCCCTATACCCGAGGGGGCGACCGCCCATTTTTCGGTGATTTCCCGAACGCCTAGAAGCGCGTGAGGATCTTTTGGATTTTTCAGATCCGCTTTATTGGTCGAATAAATTTTGACCGAATCACTCACCAACTGAAAAAGGTCCTTATCGTTTGTCGCCAATATCGTTTCGATGTTTTCTCGTCCGGCTGCGATCGTGTAGCAAGCCATCAAATCATCCGCTTCGGTGTTTGGTCTAGCGATCGATTGCAATCCCATCGGCTTGCAAAAGTCACGAATGAAATCCAATTGCGGGATCATTTTGTCGGGCATGGCCTCCCTTTGCTGCTTGTATCCGGGCTGCAAGAGCATGCGTTTTTCTGGCAACCCTTCATCCCAAAACACTGCAGCCAGATCCGGCTGAAGATCTTTGAGCATCTTTCGAATGGTCTTAACGAAACCGAAGATCGCGTTTGTCGGTTCACCCCGCGAATTCGTCAGCGATTGGATGGCGTGGTAGGAGCGGTAGACATAGTAATGACCGTCGATAAGAAGAAGTCTCACGGGAAATGAGTAATCAGGCAACGCGTGACTGTCCAGACCACCTCAAACAAGACTCAAATTTGGATCGGCATCCTCGGCGAAATCAGATCGATACCCATGCAGAAAGCGCTGGGCGGCGGCGTATGCAATCATCGCAGCGTTGTCCGTGCATAGCGCGGGTCCGGCAAGCTTCAATTCAATGCCGGCATCTTCGGTCGCCCTTGCGATCTTGAGCCGAAGACGGGAATTGCAACTTACACCGCCGCTAAGGGTGACAACATCGATCCCGCGGGCCGCTACTGCGCGAATTGTTTTCCGAACCAGAACATCAACCACCGCCTCCTGAAACGACGCGCACAAATCTGCCAAAAAATCCCCATGAAGTTTCGGCAGGAGATAGCGCACGGCAGTTTTCAGGCCGCTGAAGCTAAAATTAAAATCGCCGCTTCCCAACATACTCCGAGGTAGACCAAACCGGTTTGGGTCTCCGCGTTTCGCCAACCGGTCAATCTCCGGGCCACCAGGGTATGGCAAGCCCAGCAGTTTCGCCACCTTGTCAAAAGCCTCTCCGGCGGCATCGTCAACCGTACGTCCGAGCAAGCGATAGGAACCCACACACTCCATTTCAATGAGAAGGGTATGTCCGCCGCTGACGATCAGGTTCACGGAGCGACCAGGATCATCCATGCTGCCGAAAAACGGCGATAGCAAATGGCCTTCGAGATGATTGACTCCAATGAAAGGCCGATCCACCGCGATCGCCAGGCCTTTGGCAGCGTTGTACCCGACAAGAAGGGACGTCAAAAGCCCGGGCCCACGCGTCGCCGCGATGCAATCAAGGTCGCTGAGCAAACAGCCGGCATGTTCGAACGCGCCTTCAAGCAGCGGCTCTATTTTGATCAGATGATTGCGCGACGCCACTTCGGGGACCACACCTCCGAATCTTTGATGGAGATTCACCTGACTGGCGATTTCGGAGGCCAAGAGTTCACCAGGACCTGCGAGGATTGCCACGGCCGTTTCATCACAGGATGTCTCGACGGCCAGAATCAGCGGGCCGCTCACTGCGGAGCTTCCTGGGGCTGCTTGTCGTTCTGATTATAGATCATCACACTCTTCAGAACATCAACAGCACGATCAAACTGAGTATCTTTTTGTTCGCTCACAAACTTCTGTTCGTCAGGGGAAAGCGGGGCGTCGCGCCGCCTCAGAAGCAGAGCACGCTCCTGGTCCGAAGTGAGGGAAGCCTTAATATTTGGTGTCACGCCTTTCTCGTTAATGACTTGTTTCCCAGGGGTATAGTATTTGGCAGTCGTCAGGC
>Ga0306924_10005673_pt1 | contig 12335 bp, 13 predicted proteins | sample sta12Can44000111_FD_203756 | JGI IMG/M metagenome (GOLD analysis project Ga0306924, IMG submission 203756) | Lab enrichment of tropical soil microbial communities from Luquillo Experimental Forest, Puerto Rico - statanox.12C.anox.44.000.111 (v2)... | ecosystem: Environmental > Terrestrial >... | reverse complement strand
CGAGCGGCAGACCGACTACCTGTTCCCGACCCGCCGCGGCGACCGCATGACGCGCCAGGCCTTCTGGCACATCATCAAGCGCTACGCGCGCAAGGCCGGCATCGCCAAGGAACTCTCGCCGCATACCCTGCGCCATGCATTCGCAACGCACCTGCTCAATCACGGCGCCGACCTGCGCGTGGTGCAGATGCTGCTCGGGCACAGCGACCTCTCCACCACGCAGATCTACACGCACGTCGCGCGCGAGCGCCTCAAAGAGCTCCACGCCCAGCATCATCCGCGCGGCTGAGGAACCCTCGGCGCTGGCCACACCGGCGGCCGGTAGGGCGCGCGTGCTAGACTCACACACCGACCGTGCGGCGCTCCGAAAGCCGAACCTCGTGCGGCCGTGGCGGTCCAACTCCCTAAGCGGCGAAGGTCACTCATGTTTGTCAGCAGGTTGCTAGTGTTGCTCGCGCTGTGCGGCGTGGCCGGTGCCGTGCCGGCACAGCAGTCGATGGCGCAGCCGGCGCCCGCGGCGCAGCCGGCGCCCGCGGCACAGCCGGCGCCCGCCAAGGACCCGCGTGTCGAGGTCGCGTCCCACATCGCCGGCGCGCGTCCCGATGAGCTGCGTGCCACGGCCGTAGCGGGCATCTATGAGCTCACGCGCGGCGCCGATGTGGTCTACGTGACCGCCGATGGCAAGTACGCCTTCACCGGCGATCTGGTCGAGCTCGCCAGCGACAAGAATCTCACCGAGCAGCGCCGGCGCGAGCTGCGCGTCAAGGCGATCAGCGCGTTCCCTGAGAGCGAGATGGTGATCTTCGGTCCCAAGGACCCGAAATACACGGTCACCGTGTTCACGGACGTCGACTGTCCCTACTGCCGCAAGCTGCACAGCCAGATCGCCGTCTACAATCATCTCGGCATCCGCGTGCGCTACCTGCTCTATCCGCGCACCGGTCCAAACACCGTGGCATGGACCAAGGCAGAGCAGGTGTGGTGTTCGGGCGATCGGGCCGCGGCGCTGACGCGCGCGAAGCTCGGGGAGGAGCTGAAGGCCAAGCCCTGTACCGGAAACCCGGTGGCGCGCAGCTATGCGCTCGGCCAGCAGTTCGCGCTCGAGGGGACGCCGGCGATCGTCATGCCCGACGGCGAGATGCTGCCCGGCTATGTGCCGCCCGATGTGCTGGCACAGCACCTGAAGGACGGCGGCAAGAGTAACTAGCCGCGCGATTTCCTGGGGTGGGTTAGCGCTCGAGGAGCTTCAGTTTCTCCGGCTTGCCTTCCCATTCCTTGGCGTCGGCGGGCGCATCCTTCTTCTCGGTGATCACCGGCCACTGCTTGGCGAGCTCGGCGTTCAGCTGCTTGAATTGCTCCTGCCCCGCGGGCAGCTCTTCCTCGGAAAAGATCGCCTCGACCGGACACTCCGGCTCGCACAGGGTGCAATCGATGCACTCATCGGGGTCGATGGCGAGAAAATTCGGGCCCTCGTGGAAGCAGTCGACCGGGCACACCTCGACGCAATCCATGTATTTGCACTTGATGCAGTTTTCGGTGACGACGAAAGTCATTGGTTTCCGCGGACACGCAGCGATGACACGACATTGTGCCATGCCCGCGCAGCATGCGTGAACCGAGCTGGGTCGGTTGACGCCGACCATGCAGGCACGCTTCCCCCGAGTAGCCGGCCGGCTGATGGCGTCAAGCGTGATTTCTCAGGGTGATGCGTCGGTCGATGGTGGTGAAATGATACGGCTCGCGCCCGGCCGCACGGTCCTCGAGATAACGCCGCAGCGTGAAATCCGTGCTGGGGAAGGCGATGTCGCCCCAGGGAATGTCCGCCACCTCCACCAACGTTACCTCGAGACTCTCGGCACCGGCGGCGTAGCGCGCTGCCGGCAGCGTCGCGCGGAAGAACACGTGTACCTGCTCGGCGTGCAACACGTGCACCACCGACAGGAGCGAGCCGATGGTCACCTCCGCCAGAGCCTCCTCGCGCGACTCGCGCGCGGCCGCCTCCTGCAGCGTTTCGCCGTTCTCCATGAAGCCGGCGGGTACGGTCCAGTAGCCGCGCCGCGGCTCGATCGCGCGCCGGCACAGGAGAATGCGACCCCCGTGCTCGGGAACGCAGCCGACCACCAGGCGCGGATTCTGGTAATGGATCGTGCCGCAGGCAGCGCACACGTAGCGCGGCAGATGATCGCCCGCGGGAGTGGCGAGCTGTACGGGGGCGCCGCACTGATTACAGAATTTCATGATGTCGTGGGGAGGATACGGAGCCCGCCCGGGCTTGTCGACGCGTGCACAGCGCGCACGCGTGGCGGCTGCGCCGGGCGCCGCAGCCGCGCGGGCGCCTGTCGGGGCCGCGGCCGTTGCCGTCCTATCCCTTGACGGGTGTGTACTGCGTAGCGACGACCTGCCACTTGCCGGCTGGTGTCTTCACCCAGGTATCCGTCCAGCGTAAATGCTCGGTAAATGGCTTGCCGGCGGCTTCGGTGCCGCTGGCCTTGAACCCGCCGCGTACGATGGCCGTGGTGCCGAACACGGTAATGCGTATGTCTTCGTATTCGGCATTGTTGTATTTGCGTGTCTTGATCTCCTCCAATGTCTTGGCCTTGTCTTCGAGCTGGCCGTCTGAAGTCGTGGCGAGGTACTTGTCCGAGATCGCCGCTGCGATCATGTCGGGGTTGTTGGTCTTGTCGGCCTGCAGCCACTGATTCTCCAGGTCCATGAGGGCCTTGTGCGGATCGGCAGCCTGCTGCGCCTGCGCGTTCATCGCACCGGCGAGCGCCAGCAGGCCTAACAGACACCAGACGCGTTTGCTGTTCATAGGTTGTCTCCGAGAGTGCCCGAGGTCGGAGTCGAACCGACACGCTTTTCAGGGCGGCGGATTTTCGTACCACTTCGGCTTTCGCCGCCCCGAACACGGCGCGCCGGGTTCGTGGTCTGGAGCACGCCTTCACCGTAGCCGCCGGCCGGTGAGGCCTGCAGGCCTTAGGTGCCCGCCGTCTGCTCTCTACACCTTCCCGCCGCAGCGCGCGTCCGGGCTTGGTTCGGTGTTAGCTCGAGGCAGCCGAGACTGCTCAGGGCCTTCGCCGAGTTTGACGGGCTTCACCCCGGGGATTTCTCCGCGGGGGCTCAATTCACATGGTCTGAGTCCGCTGCGTCTACCAATTCCGCCACTCGGGCAACGAGTGCACGGCGCAGTATAGAGAGGCTCGGCCGGCAAGGGGAGCGCCCGGATGCGGCCGCGGCCCATGCCTGCCGCCCTCCGCTGCGACCTTTTCTCCTGCTCGCGCATCTAAGGCTGCGTGAGGCGGCTGGGAGATATCGTCGTCGACGAGGCGCTGCTCGAGGACGCCCGCGCAGGCCGGGAGCCCGCGCAACGGGCGCTCTACGAGACGCTGGCGCCGGCGACCGCGTCGCTGATCCGCCGCCTCGTCGGCCACCGGGCACTGGCAGAGGACATCTTCCAGGACACGATGATGATCTTTTTTGAGCGCCTGCCGGAGTTTCGGCGCGAGGCCCCGCTGGGAGCCTGGCTGCGCCGCATCGCGGTAACCCGCTGCCTCATGTACCTGCGCTCCCCCTGGCAGCGGGCACGGCTGTGCCTCGAGCCGGTCGATTGCGGTGTCGCCGCCGAGGTCGCCGCGCTGATCACCCCGGGGTACACCGGCGAGCTCATCGACCTCGAGCGCGCACTCGCGACGCTCACTCCGACCGCGCGAGCCGTGGTGTGGATGTACGAGGTGGAAGGTTATTCCCACGAGGAGATCGCGCACGAGTTCGGCCGGTCGGTGAGCTTCTCGAAGTCACAGCTCGCGCGCGCCCATCAGCGACTGCACAACTGGTTCATGTCCGCGGAGCAACGACCCACATGCAGCGTGATCTAGAACAGCCGGCAGCTCTCACGCACCTGTTGCGCGAGCTGCCGGACGCGGCGGTTCCCCCGTACGGCTGGTATGAATTCAAGCATCGGGCCGCGCAGCATGCGGTCGTGCGCCCCGCCCGGTCCGCTACCCGGGCGCTCGCCGCGCTGACGGTAATGGCCGTCCTGATCGTCGCCGTCGACCTGCGCGTCGACCCGCCCACGCAGCAGGCGCGCTGGCCGCAGCCGGTACCGCGCGCAGCTCTTGCGACCCGCGAGCCCTCCGCCGTCCGCGGCGCAACGACTGCGGCGCCGGGCGCGGGCGTGGCGTTCTCGGCGGCGCGTACCGAGATGCTCGAGCGCTGGCTCGCCAGCCTTCCGGACAATCCGGCGCTGGTGCAGGTCGGGCCCCGCGCCGCCGTCACCGGCCTCGAGGACCGCCTCGCCCAGGTCGACGACCTGCTCACCGCCGAGCGCTTCGAGCAGGCACGGCCCGCGCACCTGCTCGCGCTCCAGCAGGAGCGCCGGCTCCTCGTGAGCTCGCTGGCGCAGGTGCGCTACGCGGAAGAACTGGTCGATGAGTCGCGTTGAAGGAGTCACTGTGAACACGCACGCCGTTGAGCTCTCACTGAAAGCACTGTTGCTCGCCGCCGCGGTGAGCTTCGCGGGAGGCGCGTTCGGCGCGCCCGCGCCCCCGCCAGCGCCGCCTCTAGCCCCCGGCGCCTCCTCCGGCAGTGACAGCGAGCTCGAGGCACAACTCCAGGCTGCGCGCAAGCGCCTCGAGGAGACGGCCCGCGAGGTGGCGCGACTGTCATCGCAGATGAGTGGCACCGTCATCGATCACCTGCAGCCTTATCTCGACACGAGGCGGGCCGTGATCGGTGCACAGCTCGACCCGGCGCCCGCGGCGGGCGGGGTGCGCGTGCAGGAGGTCAGTCCGGGCGGACCGGCGGCCGAGGCGGGCATCCGCGCCGGCGACCTGATCGTTGCGGTGAACGGCACCGAGCTCAAGGGCAGCGACCCGGCCCGCCAACTCATGCGGATCATGCGCGACATCGAGCCCGACTCCAGGGTGAGCGTGCGCGTGTTGCGCGAGGGCCGCACGCGCGACTTCAGCGTCATCGCGCGCCCCGGCCCGATGGCCCTGGTGACCGCTCACGGGCTCCCGGATATGGATTTCGGTCCGGTGCAGCTACGCGGTGCGTTCATGTTGCATGGCGCGCTCCGGGACATGGAGCTTGCGACGCTGACCCCGCGCCTCGGCAGCTACTTCGGCAGCGACAAGGGCGTGCTGGTCGTGCGCGCACCGGCGGACGGCGCGCTCAAGCTGGAGGAGGGCGACGTGATTCTCGCCATCGACGGGCGCGAGCCCGCGAGCGGCTCGCATGCGACGCGTATTCTCGGCTCGTACCAGCCCGGAGAGAAGATCACCCTGCGCATTCTGCGACAGCACAAGACGCTCGAGTTGCAGGCGACCGTTCCGGAGGGGCGGCCGGTCCGCCTGCCCGGAGACATCGACTTCGACAAGGACGTCTTCTACTTCGAGAAGGACGCACGACGTCTCGAGGGCGATGCGCTCTGAGCGTCGGTTACCTGCGCGGTAACATGCGCGCGTGCGCCGACAGGATTTTGCCTACCACCTGCCCGCCGAGCTGATCGCGCAGCAGCCGCTCCCCGAGCGCGCGGCCAGCCGCATGCTGGTGCTCGATCGAATGACCGGGGCGGTCACCGACCGCACCGTGCGCGCTCTGCCGCAGTACCTGCGCGCGGGTGACCTGCTCATCGTCAACGACACGCGCGTCGTCCCCGCGCGGCTCATCGGTGCCAAGCGCACCGGCGGGCGCGTGGAGATACTCCTCGAGCGGGCGCTCGAGGGGCGGCAGGCGCTCGCGCAGCTCTCCGCGAGCAAGCCGATTCGCGCCGGCCTCGAGGTGGACACCCCCGGGGGCGTGGTGCACGTGCTCGCGCGCGAGGCGGAGCTGTGGCGCATCGAGCTGCCGGCGCCCGCGCTGGAGTTCTGCGAGCGTTTCGGGGCAGTGCCGCTGCCGCCCTACATACGGCGCGCGCCGCTCCCGCAGGATCGCGAGCGCTATCAGAGCATCTTCGCGCGCGAGCCGGGCGCGGTGGCGGCTCCTACCGCCAGCCTGCATTTCGATGCGGCGCTCACGGCGGCGCTGGCAGCGCGCGGGGTGTGCCGTACCTGCATCACGCTGCACGTGGGTGCGGGCACCTTTCAGCCGCTGCGCGGCGATGAGGTCGCCAGCCACCTGCTGCACCCCGAGCGTGCGGCGGTCGGTACGGCGGCCTGCGAGGCGATCGCCGGCACGCGTGCGGCGGGCGGCCGCGTGGTGGCGGTCGGGACCACGGTGGTGCGCGCGCTCGAGTCCGCGGCGCTCGCCGCGCCGGGGGGCGCTCTCGCGCCCTGGCAGGGTGAGACGCGCCTGTTCATCACGCCCGGGTTTCGTTTCCAGGTCTGCGATGTGCTGCTCACCAACTTCCATCTGCCGGAGTCGACGCTGCTGATGCTGGTGTGCGCCTTCGCCGGACGGGGCAGGGTGCTCGATGCCTACGCACACGCCGTGCAGGCGCGCTATCGCTTCTTCAGCTACGGTGATGCGATGCTGATCACCGCCGGAGGTCCGGCTTGAATCCCGTTTTCACGGTGCGCTCGAGCGATGGCGCCGCACGCGTCGGCAGCCTCGCCACCGCGCACGGGGTCGTCGAAACACCGGCCTTCATGCCGGTCGGTACCTACGGCACCGTGAAGGCCATGACGCCCGAGGAGCTCGCGGGGCTCGGCGCGCAGATCATCCTCGGCAACACCTTGCATCTGCTGCTGCGGCCGGGACCGGCAATCATCGCCGCACACGGCGGGTTGCATCGCTTCATGCACTGGCCGCATCCGCTGCTCACCGATTCCGGCGGATTCCAGGTCTTCAGCCTGCGCAGCCTGCGGCGCATCAGCGAGGAGGGCGTGCGCTTCCGCTCGCCGGTCGATGGGCGCGAAGTGCACCTCACGCCGGAGGACTCGATGGACGTGCAGCTGGCGTTGCGCTCGGACATCGCCATGGCGCTCGATGACTGCACCCCGTATCCCGCCACCGAGGCCGAGGCGCGTGCCTCCATGGAGCGCTCGATGCGCTGGGCGGCGCGCAGCCACGCGCATTACTACCGCACCGAGGGCGATGCGCCACCCGGCGGGCTGTTCGGCATCGTGCAGGGCGGCATGCACCTGCCGCTGCGGCGCGCCTCGCTCGAGGCACTGCTGCGGCTCGAATGGCCGGGATTGGCGATCGGCGGGCTGGCGGTGGGAGAGGCGGAAGAGCAGCGTCTCGCGGTGCTCGAGTCGCTCGCGCCGCACATGCCCGCCGGCCGGCCGCGCTATCTCATGGGGGTCGGGCGCCCCGCGGACATCGTGGCGGCAGTCGCGCGCGGCATCGACCTATTCGATTGCGTCATGCCGACAAGGCATGCCCGCAACGGCCACCTGTTCACATCGGCCGGGGTCATCAACATCCGTAACAGCGCCCATGCCATCGACCTCGGGCCGGTGGACGCCGCCTGCGACTGCTACACGTGCCGCAACTTCAGCCGCGCCTATCTGCGCCATCTCGACCGCTGCAACGAGATCCTCGGGGCGCGTCTCAACACCATCCACAACCTGCATTTCTACATCGGCCTGATGCGCGCGCTGCGCACGGCGATCGCCGCCGGGCGGCTCGCCGCGTGGAGCCGGGCCTTCCTCGCGACCCAGCAGTGAATGCGTCCATGGCATAATGCCGCCCTTTTCGCTTCCCGGACCACAAACATGAATGGCTTGATTACGGATGCCTGGGCGCAGGCCGCCCCCGGCGCTGGCGGCGGACAGTTTCAGTTTGCGCTGTTGATGGCCGCATTCATCGCGCTGTTCTATTTCATGCTCATCCGTCCGCAGCAGCGGCGCGCCAAGGAGCATCAGACCCTGGTGTCGAAGCTCGCCGCGGGCGATGAGGTGGTGACCAGCGGCGGACTGCTCGGCCGCATCACCGATGTCGGCGACACGTTCGTCACGCTCGAGGTCGCCGACGGTGTGCGCGTCAAGGTGCAGAAGGTGCAGGTGACGCAGCTCATGCCCAAGGGCACGCTCAAGAGCGCCTGACGATGCTCGAGTACCCTCGCTGGAAGTACATCCTGGTGGCGGTGGTGCTGCTGCTGGCAATGCTGTTCGCGCTGCCGAACGTGTTCGGCGAGGACCCGGCGCTCCAGGTAGAGCGCAAGGACCACACCGCCATGACGGCCGACAGCGCGCGCGCAGTCGAGACCTTCCTCACGCAACGCGGCGTGCACTACGGCAAGAGCTATATCGACAGCGGACGCCTCATGCTGCGCTTCACCAGCGTCGCCGATCAGCTGGCGGCGCGCGATGCCGTCAATGCGCAGTACGCCGACACCTATCGCACCGCGCTGTCGTTTGCGCCGCGCACTCCGGCGGCGCTGCGCGCGCTCGGGCTGCGGCCGATGCCGCTGGGGCTCGATCTGCGCGGCGGCCTGTACCTGCTGTACCAGGTGGACGTCAATGCCGCCGTCAGTCAGGCGCTCGACGGCTATGCGGCCGATGCGCGCCGCGCGCTCGCCGCGGCGCATATCCCGGTGAAGGAAGTGACGACGGTGGCGGCCTCTGCTGGCGCACCGGGCGGCGTGCGCGTGGTGCTGCCGCCGGACGCCGACGTCAATGCCGCGCGGGGCGCACTCGGCAGCACGCTGCAGGGCCTCACGATCTCCACCGAGAGCCTGCCGAGCGGCTCCGCCATCAGCGCCGTGATGACCAGCGCACAGATCCGCGAGCGCCGCGACTACGCCATGGAGCAGAACATGACGACGCTGCGCAACCGCGTCAACGGACTCGGGGTCTCCGAGCCGATCGTGCAGCGCCAGGGTGTCGATCGCATCAACGTGCAGCTGCCGGGCGTGCAGAACTCCGCCGAGGTGAAGGACATTCTCGGGCGCGTGGCGACACTCGAATTCCGCCTGGAGGACATGGATCACAATGCCTACGAGGCGATGCAGACCGGGCGCGTCCCGCTCGGCTCGAAGCTCTACACCCACACCCGCTTCGGCCGTCCGGTGCTGCTCAAGCGCGAGGTGATCGCCACCGGCGACCAGCTCACCAACGCCACCAGCGGCCAGTCGCAGGAAGGCCCGGCGGTGAACATCAGGCTCGACGCGCGCGCCGGCGATAGCATGCTGCGCACCACCCGGCAGAACCTCAACAAGCGCATGGCGGTGGTGCTGATCGAGAAACGCCGCGACACCAGCGAGGTCGACGGCAAGAAGGTCAGCCGCGAGGTGACCGACGAGCAGGTGATCAACGACGCCACCATCCGCGGGGTGTTCAGCAACAACTTCCAGATCACCGGGCTGCAGGCCGGTGAGGCGCGCGAGCTGGCGCTGCTGCTGAAGTCCGGCTCGCTGGCGGCACCGCTGTTTGCCGTCGAGGAGCGCGCGGTGGGTCCGAGCCTCGGGCGCGACAACATCGACAAGGGCGTGACCGCGCTCATCGTCGGCATGGCCGGGGTATTCGTGTTCATGGCCATCTACTACAAGACCTTCGGGCTGGTGGCGGACCTGGTGCTGCTCGCCAACGTGGTGCTGCTCACCGCGCTGCTCTCGATGATGCGCGCCTCGCTGTCGCTGCCCGGCATCGCCGGCATCATCCTCACCGTCGGCATGGCGGTGGACGCCAACGTGCTGATCTACGAGCGCATCCGCGAGGAGCTGCGCAAGGGAGTGACGCCGCAGGCGGCGATCCGCGCCGGCTTCGACAAGGCGCTGTCCGCGATCACCGATTCCAACATCACCACGCTGATCGCCGGGGTGGTGCTGTGGGTGCTCGGCACCGGCCCGATCCGCGGCTTCGCCATCGTGCTCACCCTCGGCATCCTGACCTCGATGTTCACCTCGCTCATGGGCAGCCGCGCGCTGCTCACCCTCATGTACGGCGGCCAGCGCAAGATCGCGCGCCTGTCGATCTGAGCGCCGCGCCGGTTGCGACAAAGGACCAGTAAGTGGAATTCTTCAGCCACCAGACCAACTTCCCGTTCATGGCCACCCGCAAGGTGTGGTATGGGCTCTCCGCCGTGCTGCTGATCGTGTCGTTCGGCTCGCTGTTTTTCCGCGGCCTGAATTACGGCATCGACTTCACCGGCGGCGTCAGCGCCGAAGTCAGCTTCCCGCGCGCGGCCAACGTCGATGCGGTGCGCACCCGGCTCGCCGCCGGCGGCTTCCGCGAGCCGCAGGTGCAGAGCTTCGGCTCCTCGCGCGACATCGACATCCGCCTGCCGCCGGATGCGCAGCAGAATCCGGGCGAAGTGCGCGCGCGTCTCGAAACGGCGCTGCGGGCCGTCGATCCCGGCGTGCAGGTGACGCAGCTCGATGTGGTCGGCCCACAGGTGGGGAGCGAGCTCAAGGTGAGCGCCATGTGGGCGCTGTTCTTCACGCTGCTGGGGATATTCCTCTACATCGCCTTCCGCTTCCACACCTGGCGCCTGTCGGTCGGGGCGATCTTCGCCGTGCTGCACGATCCGATCCTGGTGGTGGGCTTCTTCTCGCTGACGCAGATGTCGTTCGACCTCGCCGTGGTGGCGGCGATCCTCGCCGTCATCGGCTACTCGCTGAACGACACCGTGGTGGTGTTCGACCGTATCCGCGAGCGCTTCGAGAGCAATCGCCGCTCGCCCTCCGATGTGATACTCGATCAGTCGATCAACCAGACGCTCTCCCGCACCATCATGACCAAGGTGGTGACCTCGATCGTGGTGGTGGCGCTGCTGGTGCTCGGCGGCCCGGTGCTGCGCGGCTTCTCCGCGGCGCTGCTGATCGGCATCATTGCCGGTACCTATTCTTCGATCTACATCTCCAGTGCCATCGCGCTCGACTTCGGTCTGACCGCCGAGCACGTGTTCCCGTCGGTCAAGAAGGCGGCGCTCGACCATCTGCCGTAACGGAGAGCCCGTGCCCTGAGCGCCGCTCCGCATCTCTGGCTCGCGTTCCTGGCGCTGTCGCTGCTCGAGATCGTTCTCGGCATCGACAACATCATCTTCATCTCGATCCTGGTCGAGCGGCTGCCGCCGCCGCGGCGCTCGGCCGCACGGGTGAGCGGGCTGACGCTGGCGATGCTGACGCGCATCGCGCTGCTCTTCTCGGTGGTGTGGCTGACGCGGCTGACGCAGCCGTGGCTGCAGATCGCGGCGCGCAGCTTTTCCGGGCGCGACCTGGTGCTGCTCGCCGGCGGGCTGTTCCTGCTCGGCAAGAGCGTGCTCGAGATCCACCAGGCGCTCGAGGGTCAGCCGCCGGCCGCCGAGCGGCGCTTGCGCGGCGGCTTCGCCGCCGTGGTGGGGCAGATCGCAGTCATCGACATCGTGTTCTCGCTCGACTCGGTGTTCACCGCCGTCGGACTGGTGCGGGAGCTGCCGGTGATGGTGGCCGCGATCGTGGCGGCGATCCTGGTGATGATGTGGGTGTCACGCTCGATCGGCGCGTTCATCGCGCGCCATCCGACCATCAAGGTGCTGGCGCTGTCGTTCCTGCTGCTGATCGGGGTGGCGCTGGTGGGGGAGGGGTTGCACTTCGAGATTCCGAAGGGCTATCTGTATTTCGCCATGGCGTTCGCCTTCGGCGTGGAGCTGATCAACATGCGGCTGCGGCCGCGGCGGTAGCGGCGCTCAGGCGGTGCGCGGGCTCACCGGGGCGCCGCTGGCAGCCTTGCGCAGGCAGCTGTGCTGGTAGCCATAGAAGGCATAGATCAGCACGCCGATGCCGGTCCAGACCACCAGCCGCATCCAGGTGGCAGGTCCGAGCGAGATCATCATCGCGCCGCACACGACGGCGCCGGCGATGCACACGAACCAGGGCCACGGGGTGCGGAACGGGCGCGGCAGGTCGGGCCGTGAGCGGCGCAGGATCAACACGCCGATGCACACCGTCACGAAGGCGGCCAGCGTGCCGATCGACACCAGCTCGCCGAGGATTTTCACCGGGAACAGCCCGCCGACGATGGCGGCCGCGGTCCCGGTCACCACGGTGCCGGTCGAGGGCGTGCGGAAGCGCGGGTGGACGCGTCCGAACCACGGCGGCAACAGCCCATCGCGCGCCATGGCGAAGAAGATGCGCGCCTGCGCGATGGTCATCACCAGCATCACCGAAGTCATGCCGCACACCGCGCCGAGCTTCACCGGGATTCCGAGCCAGTGGAGCGGGGGATACTTGTCGAGCGCGAGCGCGACGGGAGCCGCCACATCCAGCTCGGTGTAATGCACCATGCCGGTGAGGACGGCCGACACCACCACGTAGAGAATGGTGCAGATCACCAGGCTCGCCAGGATCCCGATGGGCATGTCGCGCTGCGGGTTTTTGGTCTCCTGGGCCGCGGTCGACACGGCATCGAAACCGATGTAGGCGAAGAAGATGACGCCCGAGGCGGCCATCACGCCGCTCCAGCCGAACACGC
>Ga0306924_10005666_pt1 | contig 12340 bp, 16 predicted proteins | sample sta12Can44000111_FD_203756 | JGI IMG/M metagenome (GOLD analysis project Ga0306924, IMG submission 203756) | Lab enrichment of tropical soil microbial communities from Luquillo Experimental Forest, Puerto Rico - statanox.12C.anox.44.000.111 (v2)... | ecosystem: Environmental > Terrestrial >... | reverse complement strand
CGAAGTATCCCCGAGCACTGGGCATTCTGAGCTGGGTCGCCAAGCCCATTGTACCGGCCGCACTCCGGGCAAGCACCACAACGTCCGTGATGGGGTGAACCAGATACCAACGCAACTGGAGGGTCATACAAGCGGCTCCTCCGAGCGTGCGCTAGCTCCGCTATCTGGGTGCCGCAAGCACTTATGCGGGGGGCCTGGACTTCTCGTCACAAGGGCAGGGACTATCACTCTAAAGGTTGCCATTCGACACATCAACACTGCCTTGTCACCACGATGTACTACTACCCTATGGATGGTCCTGGGTAGCAAGTACATCTACCGTGCTCGATGAGTATTGCTAGCGCAATACCCATCTCACAGTAAGTGGTGGTTAAGGAGAAGCCGGAGGCTGCAGGAAGTTCCTAGATGATCCTTTTGTCTCATTTTCGGGAGGAAACCATGGGCAAGGCAGAACAAACTCTCCAGGCATGGAGGCATCTTATATGACCCCGTTTATGCCGTGGCAGGAACTGCGTCAGGACAAGTCCAAGCGTAAGCTTGATCCGCAGGTCAAGGATGTGCTCGATAGCGTCTTGCAGCTTGACTGGCCCGCGGGCAGCGACCAGCAAGTGTTGCCTGTGCTCACTAAGAGCTTGCGAGCGTACAAGAGCTTTCGGGAGCAATTCGCAGCGATGGACAAGCGCTTGCGCGAGCGAGCGCTGGCACTCGGGGCAGAAGCGAAGCAAGCAGATTTGCCAGAACGCAAGACCAAAGAGTTGCACTTGCTCTATCGGCACATACGCCTGATCGAGCACCTCCGCAACTACTTTGCACCAAGCCATATGTTTATGAAAATCTGGATGACGCACGTACAGAGAGAAGCCAAGTACAGGGGAAATAACTTACGCAAGCTTGCCTTCTCTACAAAGTCGCCACTTTTCACAAAGCTAGGGCGACAATGGACTTACGAGTATTGCCATCAGTCTTATTGGTTTGACCAACTTCTCGAAGAACTTTAGGAGGGGCTATGACCTGTAATGAGTTTCAGATTACCTTTGGGCAGGTTCATCCCCTGCAAGCAACATCCCCAATGATCCTTGCGATGGCCATTCACATGAAGGAATGCCCATCGTGCAAGAAATGGATGCGTCAGGGAGAGGATCCAGACGAAAAACAGCATCCACTTATGACGTTTGCCTTGCAGAGAAAGGCCCGCATGGCATTGAACGATTGCCAGACTGATCCCGAATTGCGCCAGCAGATGGAGGCATACGATGCGCTCAAGCGTAAGGAACGAAAGTAAGACGGAGAGGCGAGTCCTCACCGGCATGATTACGGATAAAGATGTCCTTGCGCGCATCGCTCCGAAGTGGGACAAGGACCTCTTTCGGTCGAAGTTCTCGAACATCGTCGGTGGCTGGTGCGTATCTTACTTCAACAAATATGGCAAAGCGCCCGAGAGACACATAGAAGGGTTGTTTGAGACTTGGGCGACAGCGAGCAAGGACAAAGCCACAGTCGAGACCATAGATGAGTTTTTAAGTGGTTTGTCCGATGAGTATGCGAGTCTCCGCAAAGCCAAGAACAGCGAGTATGTCCTAGACCTAGCTTCTACACACTTCAACGAAGTGAAGGCGTCTAGGCACGCCGAGCAAGTGCAGGGCTTTGTAGACAGTGGCAACCTTGACCAAGCGAAGAAAGCCATCAATACCTATAGCGATATCCAAATCGCATCGGGAGATGGCATAGACGTTCTCACGGACCATGCCGCTATCCAAAAGGCGTTTGAGGACAAGAAGGAGCCGCTAATCTCCTATCCCGGTGCTCTTGGCAGCTTCTTCGGTGATGTATTAGAACGCGATGGACTGGTTGCCTTCATGGGTCCTGAGAAGCGAGGTAAGACGTGGATGCTCATAGACGTAGCTTGGGTGGGAATGCTGCAACGTCGTAAGGTTGCCTTCTTTGAGGTTGGTGATATGAGCCAGAGTCAAATCCTGCGGCGCTTTATGACCAGAGCGAGCAAGCGACCACTTACCGCGAGAAGTGTACTCTATCCACGCTCGTTGACGCACGACCTAGACGAGCCATTCGCTGAGGTGGTCCAAGAAGAGAGGGAGTTCACTAAGCCGTTGCACTGGAAGACGGCCTGGAAAGCTTGCCAGAAGATCCTGAAGGTGGACCTACGGAGCAAGCATTCTTACCTCAAGCTGTTTTGCTATCCTAACTCTTCTATTAACATCTTAGGTATTAGAGATGTGCTGCACCAATTAGAAAGGCTAGACTGGACTCCTGATATAGTGGTGCTCGACTACCCGGACATACTCGCACCTTATCCGGGCTACATGGAGAGCAGAGACCAGATCAATGCGACGTGGAAAGCCATGCGGGCTATAAGTCAATCCTACCACTGCCTCTTCGTCACGGCGACGCAGAGCGACGCAGCATCCTATGAAGTGATGACACTACACCGAAAGCACTTCGCCGATGATAAGAGAAAGTACGCGCAAGTTACCGATATGATTGGCTTGTCGCAGACCGAAGATGAGAAGAAGCGGGGTATCTTACGTCTCAATCATCTGGCTTTGCGCGAAGGAGCCTATAGCGAGAGCCATTGCGTGCACGTCGCGGGTTGCTTGGCGATAGCGAATCCCTGCATACTTAGCACGTTCTAGGCAGGAATGACAAGGAGTTTAATCCAGGCATACTTGACATGCCGCATGCCGCAATACTAAGATAGTAGAACAAAGCGAGTCACACAACCTTGAAAGGAGGTTCGTTCGTGAAGATCAGGCAAGTCGCTCTAGTGTCGTTGTTCCAAGAGTTAGGTTTCGCCAACGCCGAGAGTTGGGAAGTCTCGAAGCTCCAGAGCCGAGCCCAGAAAATCCAATCTCTGCTCGATGACGAAACGGGTCCCAAGACTGCCAAAGGCCGCAAGCTCTGTGAGGAGCTGGTCAAGGCCGTCGAAGCTGAGGAGGAAATCGAAGTTATGGCAAGTGCTGCGTCTACCAAAACCGCCCCCGCGAAGGGGAGTAAGAAAGGCTCGAAAAAGGCCCCGAAGGCCGCCGCGAAGCCTAGCAGCAACGGGCCGCGCAAGGTCGGTGTCATTGACACCATCATTGAATGCCTCAAGAAGGGCAGTGCCAAGAGCCCTGTCACGAAAGAGGACATCCTCAAGGCTCTCGTCAAGAAGTTCCCCGACCGCCGGCCGGAGGCAATGAAGAACACGGTCTCCGCCCAGGTGCCCACGCATCTCCGTATCGAGAAGAACATTACGGTCAAGAGCAACGACAACGGCTACTGGCTGTAATCGCCCTTTCCACGCTGCCACAGCGCTGAGAGGAGCACGCTCTTATGTCCCCTTGTTAGGCTGCCAGTTCAGGACATAGGAAAACGGCTCCTCTCTCCTTTTTGGAGACGCCATGATTATCACTCGCCGTTTTGAGTTTGACGCTGGGCACAGAGTCTTGGGTCATACTGGCAAGTGCCGGCATCTGCATGGCCATCGCTATGCCGCTGAAGTTACCGTCCAAGCAAATGAGGTCAACGAGCTAGGCATGGTGATGGACTTCTCGGATATCAAGGTCCTAGTGGGCAATTGGATCGACAGCAATTGGGATCATAATATGATCCTCAACAGCGATGATCCGGTGCTACTCTACCTCTGCAAGGACGAAGCGAACGAGCGCAAGCCCTACATCCTCACCAAAACCAATCCAACCGCAGAGAACATGGCAGAGCACTTGTGGGAAGCTGTCCACATGCTGCTCAAGGGCTATAACAAAAAGAATCCGGGCCATTATGTGGGGGTGGTGAGAGTACGTCTCTATGAGACGCCGAATAGCTGGGCAGACGCGGACCATCGGCACTAAGCGCTCGCAGTGCCCAATACTAATAAGAGAGGAGCTATTGCATGGTGAAAAAGCGTATTGCTCTGAACGTGCAACCCGTGGAACCTCCACGCGCCCAGAATGACCCGCTGGAGGTCATCAAGATATGGACTACCATTCAGGGCGAAGGCCCGCTTGTAGGCATGCCTGCTGTCTTTGTGCGGATGGCAGGCTGCAATCTCAAATGTCCGCAGTGTGACACCGACTACACTTCTAACCGTCAATACTTTGATGCAAACGGACTTATCAAGGCGGTTCAAGCCGAGATTCGCAGGAACCTATTCTCACAGCGCCACCTTGTTGTCTTTACGGGTGGGGAGCCGTTCAGGCAATACTTAACCCCCGTCGCATTCGATTTAACTGCTCTTGGGATCCATGTGCAGATCGAGACGAATGGTACCTTCTTTCTGCAAGACTTCCCCTACCAAGAAGCCACTATCGTCTGCTCGCCCAAGACTGCCAAGATCCATCCGTCTTTGTTTCACTTCACCGACGCATGGAAGTACATCATCGAAGAAGGTGGAGTGGATCCTGATGATGGGTTGCCGACGCGCGTTCTCGGAGCTAACGTCCGCGTAGCGCGTCCTCCCGAAGTTACTCACAAGACGCGCATTTACGTCCAGCCGATGGATGACCGCAAAGACCCCAAGCGGAACAAAGCACACATGGATACCGCCGTGAAGGTGGCTGTGAAGTACGGCTATATCCTGAGTCTGCAAACTCACAAATACATGGGATTGGAGTAACCAATGAAGAAACGGATTGTACTCGCGCTCAGCGGGGGGATGGATTCATCTTCGCTGCTTGGTACCATGCTCGGGAATGGCAACGAAGTGACCTGCGTCAGCTTCCGCTATAGCTCAAAGCATAATCCCTATGAGCTACGCGCAGCGAGAGGGATCGCCGATCACTATCGCGTGCCGCTCGTTGAGATCAACCTCACCGGAGCGTTCAACAGCTTTGAATCTGCTTTGCTGACGCAATCTCACAAGAGGATTCCTGAAGGTCACTATCAAGCCGAAACGATGAAGCTAACCGTAGTGCCTTGCCGCAATGTTATCTTTATCGCAACGCTCACGGGCTTCGCCGAGTCTATCAAGGCGAGCGTAGTAGCGATCGGCGTCCACGCTGGGGATCACGCGATCTATCCAGATTGCCGGCCACCTTTCATTTTCGCTATGCGCGACGTAGTGGATAAGGCGACCGAGGGGCGTGTTGAGCTAGCTGCGCCTTTCCTTTATCGTACCAAAGCGCAGATTCTCGAAGGTGGTTTGCAGAGAAAAGTCCCCTACCAGCTAACGCGCACTTGCTACCAGAATCAAGAAGTCGCGTGCGGTCGCTGCGGGGCATGCCAAGAGCGCTTAGAAGCCTTTGAGCTAAGCAAGACAATGGACCCATTGGATTATGTGTCGCGCGAGATTATGCCGAAGTGAACTAGCGGGGGTGGCAAGCCTCACTGCTCTAGCTCCCAGTGATGGTTAGGTAGGTGCGAGTTACACCTGCCTACGCCACCCCCGCTCTTTTGAGGTTTGCAATGGATATCATTCAGTCTTTGAATGCCATTAAACTGGTGATTCGCTCGATGGGAGACGACCCCAACCGAGAGGGTTTAGCGGATACTCCCAGCAGAGTCCTCGCCAGCTACCAAGAGCTATTCTCGGGGTATGAGGATGATCCTGTATCCGTAATGCGCATCTTTGAGGATGGAGCGTGCGACGAAATGGTAGTCCTCAAGGGTGCTGAGATATACTCCACATGCGAGCATCACCTGTTACCATTCTTTGGTATTGCTCATATCGCCTATCTGCCCAAGGGCAGAGTCATCGGCATATCGAAGCTTGCTCGCCTCCTAGAGATATACGCGCGTAGGCTGCAAATCCAAGAGCGTCTGACGCAACAAATCACAGCAGCATTAGACGAGCACTTGCAGCCTCTAGGCAGCGCTTGCGTGATTGAAGCGAAGCACTTGTGCATGATCGCCAGAGGGGTGCAGAAACAACACTCCACTATGATTACATCAAGCCTCACGGGCGAGTTCCGCGACGACAAAGCCGTACGGCAAGAGTTTTTCAACCTCATAAGGAGTTAGCAATGACCAGTGCCATAGAAGATACCATCAATGCTGCGGCCACCAACGACGAACCAAACCCGCCAGAGTTTTTTGAGAACTGGTTGGGTTTGAAGCTTGAGGGCATGGACGAGCAAAAGCGCGGGATGCTCCTCAGCTTCGCATGGGACCGCTACAAGCAGAACCGAGTTAGGCCGACCATTCAACAGCTTCGGGTGGACTTCAAGCGCATGGTCGCTCATAACGTCAGCCAGGAAGAGCAAAGGAAAGCCTTCGAGAAAGCGAACCGCGAGCAGGGAGGGACGAAGCTAGGCATTACCAAGTTGGGCGAGCGCGTGCCATATCAGCTTCACTCGCCAAACGTCGCCATGCTTGAGACGTTTCCTAACCCCGCGAAGAATCCCTATCTCGTTGAACACACTTCGGCTGAGTTTACTTCACTTTGTCCCAAGACAGGTCAACCTGATTTTGGTACAATTCTCATTCAGTTTGAGCCGCATTTGCGCTGTGTGGAGAGCAAGAGCCTCAAGCTCTACCTCTTCGCCTACCGCAATACGGGAGCGTTCATGGAACAGATTGTCAACCAGATCCGAGATGATCTGGTAGAAGCGATGGAGCCGCTATCGCTCATAGTGCGTGGAGAGTTCAAACCCCGTGGCGGGATCCTAACTGTCGTGACTGCCAAGTACGCAAAGGAGCAAGATGAAACGGTTACTGATGCTTGACTCCGGCACTTTTCCTGCAAAGGACATAACAAGATGCAAAGAAGGCTAATACTAGACTCTGGAGCATATTCTGTTTGGGCACAGGGACAGACTGTGGACCTGGACGAGTACATAGACTTTTGCGCAGCGTACCCTGCCATCGACTACTACGTGGCGTTAGACGTGATACCGGGCCAACCAAACGTCAAGCGCTCGCTGCGTAATGCCGAAGAGTCATGCCAAGCGAGCTGGCTCAACTATAAGGAGATGATCGCCTATCTGCCGATGGAAAAGGTCATCCCCGTCTTCCATCAGCATGATTCTTTCCGGTGGCTGGAGCGCTATATCAAATCTGGAGCGCAATACATAGGCATCAGCCCAGCCAACGACCGCACCACCACGCAGAAGCTAGCTTGGCTCCGTCAAGTGCGTCCCCATGTCTTTTTCCCGAGCGGAGAAGCGCGAGTCAAGACGCATGGCTTTGCCGTCACTTCCTTTGACCTCATGCGCTACTGGGACTGGTACTCTGTTGACAGTGCGAGCTGGAAAGTCGCGGCGGGCTGGGGCGTGATCTATGTACCAAGACAGACGAGAGGTAAATGGGATTACTCACGCTCTCCCTATGCGCTCACCGTCTCGCCGCGCACAACCCATAAAAAGCAACGCCAGACCAGCTATGAGGCGCTCTCACCTCATGTCAAGGAGATAGTAGATCGCTACCTTGCCGAGAGTGAGATGCCGCTAGGGAAATGGGCAGTAGGTAAGCGCAGTGGGGACCGTGTAGACGGCAGAGAGATCCTCTGGTTCGACCGCAAGAAAGACACCGTGATCCGAGTGGAAGAAGAAGGCGTGGCTACCATGCACGTCCACCGCTATATTGCCAATGTCCGCTTCATGCAGCAAGCCGAGAAAGTGCTGCCGCTCAAGCATTTGTATCTAGCTGGCGCTCCTCTACCTCCCGTGCATCGAGAGGTCGAGCTGCGCTTTGGCAAGCGACTGCTTTCGTATCTGGTCGTCGGGACAGGCAAACGACCACCATTAGCGTTCAGGGACCACTATCATGAAAGGGAGCTAGTCTGTGAACAAAGTAAACCGTGAATCATTGTTGCAAGTGCTAGAGCTAGTCCGGCCTGGTCTGTCTGCAAAAGAGATTGAGGAGCAATCATCGTGCTTTGTCTTTAAGGATGGGCGAGTGGTTACCTTCAATGATGAAATCTCTTGCTCGCACAAGAGCCCGATGAACTTCGAGGGAGCGGTGCCGGCGAAGTGCTTTCTTGAGTATCTCCAGAAGTCGCCAGACGTAGACCTAGATGTGGAAGAGGATGACGACGAACTTATCCTTGTCGGCAAGAAGCGCCGCACCGGCTTCACGATGGAGCGCGAGATTATGCTGCGGGTAGACCTTGTCGAAGAGCCTGGGGAATGGAAGCCGCTCAAGCCAGACTTCCGCGAAGCGATAAGCATAGTGGAGCAGTGCGCCGGCAAAGATGAATCCAAATTCAAGCTGACTTGCGTGCACATTACCTCCAAGTACATCGAAGCATTTGACAATTACCAGATGGCACGCTATCTCATCAAGGTGCCAGTGACCGATGAGTTTCTCGTTCGCAGGGATGCAATCAAACATATTATCGCCTTGGACATGGTGGAACTCAGCGAGACAGCGAGTTGGATACACTTTCGCAACAGTGCTGGCCTCATCATCTCCTGCCGCCGCTACGATGAGAAATACCCCGCTATTGGGAAGTATCTTGACGTTAATGGGCGGCCCGCAGTGCTACCCAAAGGACTTACTGAGGTCTTAGAGCGTGCCGGGATCTTCTCAGAGGAGAAAAAAGACGCCGACGTTATCCGTGTCGAGATGCAAAAGGGCAAGGTCCGCATACGCGGGCAGGGTAGCATCGGCTGGCACAGCGAAGTCCGCAAGATCAAGTATGAGGGACCGCCTCTGACCTTCTATATCGCTCCCAAACTTCTGGCAGACATTACCACGAAGTATAACCAATGTGAGATAACCTCAGAATACCTGAAGGTTAGCAATGGCAAGTTTACCTATATCAGCACATTGAGCGAAAGTGAGGATAACCATGCTGCTGAGTGAAGCAGGTATAGATATCCTGTTGTTGGTCATCCAACACGATGAGGAAGGGAGGTATCCTATCGCCGAACGAATTGTGCGATACCTAATAGGTAAACAAGAGTGGAGCTATCCATGCCAGTCTAAGAGCCGGGCAATGAGCCGCTTCCGGCGTATCAATGATTGGTCAGGTCTACTGCGAACACTTTATGATCTTCGCAGTGGCTCTGGAATGAGATGGTCGAGCGATCACGAACGATTCTGGCATTAAAAGGAGGACAATCATGCCACTGAATGATCTTCTGCCCACCGCTATTGGCACCAAAGGTATTCATGTATCAGCGGAGTTGCGCGTCAGTGCCATGCACCTTCAAGACATCGGCTGGGTAGCTCAGTTGATGGAGCGAGCCGCGACGCACATCGACGCCCTAGAGAATCTGGTCAGTGAACTCAAAGCGAAAGAGAAGATAGCATCTTGAGATCCCGGTCCCTTACCCCTTTAGAATAAGGAGGACGTACCTTGTTACCATCGAAAGAAAATGCCTTGCAAGCGAATGGCGCTTTGCAGAGGATCACCGATGACCACGTGTCGCGGGACTTTACCTTTGTCCGTGACTTTCTGGAGGCCGCCGAGCGCAAGCTGCCCTATGAGAAGTCCTTCGCCAAGAAGGCGGCCAAGAAGGCGGCCAAGAAGGCGGTCAAGCAGGCTGCCGAGAAGGGCTTCGGTCTGAGCGAGAAAAAGTGATGAAAGGTTTCTTCCAACCTTCGCAGTTAATCTCTAAGCCCCCTGCCTCCTTGGTTCCGAAGTGTGGTGCGTGTGGGCTGTTTAAGACGTGCCATTCTCCCAAGATGGAACCGAGCGGCAGGGGGATTAAGAAGATCCTAGTGGTCGGGGAAGCGCCGGGTGCCACCGAAGATGAAGAGGGGTTGCAATTCGTCGGTGAAGCGGGAGAGACATTAGATAAATACTTCCGCAAATGCGGCATAGACATGCGCAAGGATTGCCTGATAACCAATGCCCTCATCTGTCGTCCGCCAGCGAACAAAACACCAACCGACAAGCAGATCGACTACTGCCGGCCCAACCTCCTAAAGACCATGAAGCAATATGATCCGAACATCATCATCTTGCTTGGAGGCGTTGCCACTGAGAGCTTCATAGGTTATTACTGGAAGCAGCATAGCGGGGGGATAGGCCGATGGGCTGGCTTTATCATACCTTCGTATCATCCTAACGCTTGGGTCTGCCCAACCTATCATCCGTCTTACCTGAACCGCATCAACAACCCCGTGGCAGACTTGCTCTTTGAGCGACACCTAAGGGCGGCGCTCGCGTGCAAGGGCAAGCCGTGGGATACGATCCCGATGGCGGAAGTCAATCGCATCTATGACGATAGCGAAGCCGCAGCCGCTATACGCTCATTCTGCAAAGGCCGCTACGCTGCATTTGACTATGAGACGAATATGTTAAAGGCAGACAGCGAGCAAGCGCGCATAGTCTGCGCGTCTATATCAGATGGTAAGCGCACGATAGCATTCCCATTCGATGGCAAAGTCATCCCAGCAATGAGTGAGTTTGTCATCTCCGATTGCTTGAAGATAGCCGCTAATCTAAAGTTCGAGACCAGATGGAGTATCGCCAAGCTTGGAATCAGCCCAAGAAATTGGTGGCACGATACGATGTTAGCGGCGCATTGGCTAGACTGCCGACCAGACATAACCGGATTGAAATTCCAAGCGTATGCTCGCCTGGGGGTACTATCCTATGACGATCATATCCGCCCCTTTCTGAGAGAGAGTGAAGGCAACAAAGTCAATCGCATTAAGGATATAGCGATGAAAGACTTACTCCTCTACTGCGGAACCGATAGTCTTCTTGAGTACAGGTTGGCATTCAAGCAGAGGGAACAACTTGAAACCAGCGACGATGGAAGCGTATAAGCTGCTGCACGATGGGTCGATAGCGCTCGCCAGAGTGGAAGCCAATGGCATGCGCATCGACATGCGACACCTAGAGAACACAGCAAGGCGAGCGACGTTCCGTGCCAAGTTCCTCACTGAGCTATTAGAGAAGGACCCTATCTATGGTAAGTGGCGTGCGCGCTTTGGTCGCAGTGCGAGCCTCACCAAGCGCCAGCAATTCGCCTATGTGCTGTTTGATATCCTCAAGTATGAGTGCCGAGCGAGAACAGCACCGACGGCAGCGTATCCTTTGGGCCAACCCAAGACCGATAAGAAAAGCCTAGCCCACATAGACTCGGAGTTCGTGCAAGACTACTTTCGCCTGATGAAATACCTTAGGATTAAGAGCACCTTCTTAGAGGGGATAAAGAGAGAAGTGGTCAATGGCTTCTTGCATCCCATCCAGAATCTTAACATAGCGCGCACTTACAGGGGATCGAGCGATCACCCCAACGGACAAAACTTCCCCGTGCGCGATCCTGAAATGGGCAAGATGATCCGTCAGTGCATCATCCCGCGCAATAAGAACTACGTCGGCGTGGAGTTTGACTTCAAAGGTATAGAGGTCGCGGTCGCTGCTTGCTACTGCAAGGATCCCAATCTCATATCCTATGTGAGCGATCCGTCAAAGGATATGCACCGAGATATGGCGGCGCAATGCTATATGTTGCCGCCAGACAAGGTGAGCAAGTACCTAAGATACTGTGCCAAAAATCAATTCGTCTTTCCGCAATTCTATGGCGACTTCTATCCTCACTGCGCCAGAGCGCTTTGGGAATCTCTAGACCGCGAGCCAGAAGTCAAGGGTTATCTTGCGAGCAAAGGCATCCGCAAGCTTGGCAAATGTGATCCTCAAATAGACCCCGTGAAGGGAACCTTTGAATATCATATCAAAGAGGTAGAAGCAGACTTTTGGGGTCGCAGGTTTGAGAAGTACGCTCAGTGGAAGAAGCGACAGTGGGAGCAATACCAAGAAGAAGGTGGGTTTAACTTCTTCACGGGCTTTGCCGAGACGGGCATATTCTCGCGCAATGACGTTACCAATCATCGGATTCAAGGTAGCGCTTTTCATATCCTCTTGTGGACTCTGATACAGACCGACAAGTGGCTGCGGCAACGGAGAATGCGCAGCAAGATCATCAACCAGATCCATGACAGTATGATGATGGACGTGCATAGGAGCGAGTACCAAGAAGTGCTTGCCAAAGTGATCCGCATAGCTACTATCGAAGTGCGCGAGCATTGGCCTTGGATTATCGTGCCTCTAACCATTGAGGTCGAGAAGTACAAGACCAATTGGCATAACAAGAGACCCGTTAAACTGGAGGCTGTAGCATGAGAATTGCATCCGCACTTCTGCTTATCGTGGTGGTTGGCCAAGTTAAGGCTGGGCAAGACGCGCTAGATGAAGTGAATGCCGCGAGAGCGAGACGTGGCCTGCTTCCTTACGTCCGTGATGCCGGGTTGACAGCAGGAGCAATCTGCGTGGCAGACTTCCGGGCACAGCGCTTAATCTCCGGCCATACCGGGAATGACTTTAGAGGACTGCCTCCAGGCGTCAATGCCAGAGTGTCAGGTTGCGCCGCCTGGGAGCCGCACATGGGATGGGGAGCCTGCTGCACGTTTGAGCGCTGGCATTACGCTGGCGCTGCATGGTCAATGG
>Ga0306924_10005665_pt1 | contig 12340 bp, 13 predicted proteins | sample sta12Can44000111_FD_203756 | JGI IMG/M metagenome (GOLD analysis project Ga0306924, IMG submission 203756) | Lab enrichment of tropical soil microbial communities from Luquillo Experimental Forest, Puerto Rico - statanox.12C.anox.44.000.111 (v2)... | ecosystem: Environmental > Terrestrial >... | reverse complement strand
GCCTGCGATTCGCCGGTGCGGGCGCGCGCATGGCAGGTGAGGCATTTGTTGCTGTTCAAGTCGATCTGATAGCCGTCGATCGAATGCGGGATCACCGGTGGCTGCTCGGGATAGTTTCGCACTTCCCTTTCAGAGGTGTTTCGCATCGAAGTCATTGGCGGTGCGGGGCCCTCGTCGTTGAGCGGGGTCGCCCCGCGCAGGTTGTCGGTCAGCGTCTCGGCCGCAAACGCTCCGGTGCCGGCCGCGATCGCGGCGACGAGGAGGACGATGGCTGATTTCCTGATCATGGCCGCTATGCCTTTTCGATGCGCACGGCGCATTTCTTGAAATCGGTTTGCAGGGAGATCGGATCGGTGGCATCCAACGTCACCTTGTTGATCAGCTTCGATTCATCGAACCAGGGCACGAACACGAGTCCCCGCGGCGGTCGATCGCGTCCGCGCGTCTCGAGGCGGGCGCGAATAAAGCCGCGTCGCGAGATCACCTTCACCTCGTCGCCGCGGCGCAATTTGGCCTCCTGCGCGTCGTCGGGGTGCATGAAGCAGACCGCCTCGGGGAAAGCCCGGTAAAGCTCAGGCACGCGGCGCGTCATGCTGCCGGAGTGCCAATGTTCCAGCACGCGTCCGGTGGAGAGCCACAGCGGATATTCGTTGTCGGGCGATTCTGCCGGCGGCTCGTAGGGCAGCGCGAAGATGCGCGCCTTGCCGTCCGGATTGCCGTAGAATTGCACGCCCGTGCCCTGCCTGACAAAGGGATCGGAGCCCTCGCGGAAACGCCAACGGGTTTCCTGGCCGTTGACGACCGGCCAGCGCAGCCCGCGCTCGCGGTGATAGACGTCAAAGGCCGCAAGGTCGTGACCATGACCGCGTCCGAAGGTCGCGTATTCCTCAAACAGGCCCTTCTGCACGTAGAAGCCGAACGCCTTGGACTCGTCGTTGGCGTAGCCTTGCTCGATGTCGGAAAGCGGAAACTTGTCGATCTCACCGTTCTTGTAGAGAACGTCGAACAGCGTTTTGCCCCGGTACTCCGGCTTCTTGGCCAGCAGCTCTTCCGGCCACACTTCCTCGATCTTGAAGCGTTTGGAAAATTCCATGACCTGCCAGAGGTCGGAGCGCGACTCTCCGGGCGCGTTGACCAGCTGGTGCCAGAACTGCGTGCGCCGCTCGGCGTTGCCGTAGGCACCTTCCTTTTCCACCCACATCGCGGTCGGCAGCACAAGGTCGGCGGCAAGCGCTGTCACCGTCGGGTAGGCCTCGGACACCACGATGAAATTCTCAGGATTGCGGAAGCCTGGATAGGTTTCCTCGTTGATGTTCGGACCGGCCTGCAGATTGTTATTGACCTGCACCCAATAGGCGTTGAGCAAGCCATCCCTGAGCATCCTGCTCTGTAACACGGCGTGATACCCCGGCTTGTCGGGAATTGTACCCTCAGGCAGTTTCCAGATCGCCTCGGCCTTGTCGCGGTGCTGCTTGTTGTTCACCACCATGTCGGCGGGCAGGCGATGCGAAAAGGTTCCGACCTCGCGCGCGGTGCCACAGGCCGAGGGTTGACCTGTCAACGAGAACGGGCTGTTACCAGGCTCGGAGATTTTCCCGGTCAAGAGGTGAAGGTTGTAGACGAGATTGTTGCACCAGACGCCGCGGGTGTGCTGGTTGAAACCCATGGTCCAGAAGCTGACGACCTTGGTCTTCGGATCAGCGTAGAGCTCGGCCAGTGCCTCGAGCCGGTTGAGCGGCACGTTCGACCTCTCCGCCGCTTTCTCCAGGGTGTAATCGGAGACGAACTTTGCGTACTCGTCGAAGGACATGTCGGTGGCGTCATTGGCCTTGGCCGCTCCCGTAGCCTTCTTCTGCAGGGGATGTTCGGGCCGCAGCCCATAGCCGATGTCGGTCTGGCCGCGCTTGAACACCGTGTGGGCCGCAACGAAATCCTTGTTTACCCGTCCCGTCCTGATGATGTGGTTGGCGATCGCATTGAGGAGGTACAGGTCGCTGTGAGGGGTGAAGACTATGCCAATATCGGCAAGGTCAAACGAGCGGTGCTCGAAGGTCGAGAGCACCGCAACGCGGACGTGGGGTGCGGACAGGCGGCGGTCGGTCACCCGGGTCCACAGGATCGGGTGCATCTCGGCCATGTTGGAGCCCCACAGCACGAAGGCGTCGGCCGCCTCGATGTCGTCGTAGCAGCCGGACGGTTCGTCCATGCCGAAAGTGCGCATCATGCCGGCAACGGCAGACGCCATGCAGTGCCGCGCATTGGGATCGATGTTGTTGGAGCGGAAGCCGGCCTTGAACAGTTTTGCCGCGGCATAGCCCTCCCAGATCGTCCATTGCCCCGAGCCGAACATGCCGACGCCCGAAGGGCCGCGCTTCTTCAACGCGTCCTTGTACTTTGCCGCCATGATGTCGAAGGCTTCGTCCCAGGATACGGGCGTGAACTCGCCGTCCTTGTCGTACTTGCCGTTGGTCTTGCGCAGCATCGGCTGTGTCAGGCGATCGTGGCCGTACATGATCTTCGACAGGAAATACCCCTTCACGCAATTGAGCCCGCGATTGACCTCCGATTTGATGTCGCCGTGGGTTGCGACCACGCGGTTGTCCTTGGTGGCAACCAGGACGCTGCATCCGGTGCCGCAGAAGCGGCATGGCGCCTTGTTCCATTCCAGCTCGCTGGCCTCGCGCTCCGTGACGAGATTGGCGGCAAGCGACGGCGCGGCCATTCCCCCCGCGGCAGCGGCAATCGCCGCGGCCTTTAGCTTCAGCATTTGACGGCGGTCCAGCTTCGGTTCGCTCATTGATCGTTCTCCGGTCGGTCCTGGTCGATGTCGATGGCGTGAAAGACCAGGGAAGCGGAATAGACGTGGGGTTGCAGGGCGATCTCGTTCAACATTGTACCGAGTTCGCCGGCATCGGGTGCGTCGATGACCACCACGAGCTTGCCGCGCGCATCGCGCGCGTGGATCTCGCACCCTCTCCTGGCGAGGATAGCGGCCTCGACTTCGGCGAGTTTATCGGGGCGGGCCTGGACGAGAATGCTCGCGATCTCGCCGCCGGGCGGAGCGAGCACACGTTTGTCGTTCAGCACGCGACCGGTGATGAGAGCGCGGCGGTCGATGGCGGCGGGAGATCGGAGCATGCGACTCTTCCTGTTTTAGTGCGCGGACGGAGGGCCGGGCGGACCTGCGACCATCTGGTAAATCCAGACTGCAAGGCCGTAGCTGCCCACGGTTGCGACGGCGAGCGCCGGCATCACGAAGGCGGTCAGGAACAGAAACGCGATGATTTCCATGCGCCTGCGGCGTGGACGTTCGCGTGTGTCGTCGCTGGCGACCGACATGATCTCTCTTCCAACAAATTTCGCGATTAAAACGGCATCCGGGCCGTTGCCTCGCGGGACCCTAGAAATCTGCGCCCCCGTCGCGGTTGATCTAGATCAAGGAGCCGACCTTCCGATCCGGCAGCGCGCGCCATTGGCCTGCCTCCCGTCAGGCGGAATTGACCCGGCAATGGACAGCGCCTTACCGGTCGTTACAATGGAGACGACGACATATGGGAGAGGCGTCATGAAATTCGGCATCTTCTATGAGCTGCAATTGCCGCGTCCGTGGCGGGATGGCGACGAGCTGAAGCTCTACCAGGACGCCCTGACGCAGCTCGAGGCCGCCGATCGGTTTGGCTACGACTATGCCTGGGTGGTCGAGCACCATTTTCTGGAGGAATACTCGCACTCACCGGCGCCCGAATCGTTTCTCGCGGCGGCAAGCCAGCGCACCGGGAACATCCGGCTCGGTCACGGCATTTTCCAGCTCACCACGAACCACCCCGCGCGCGTCGCCGAACGTGTCGCGGTGCTCGATCTCTTAAGCCGCGGCCGCTGCGAATTCGGCATGGGTGAAAGCGCCTCGATCACCGAGCTGACGCCATTCGGTCGCGACATGGAAACCAAGCGCGAGGTGTTCGAGGAGGCGGTGCGGGCGATTTTCCCCATGTTCACGAAGGTCGGCACCGAGCATCACGGCAAATATTTTGACATTCCCCTGCGCAATGTGGTGCCGAAGCCGGTGCAGAAGCCGCACCCGCCGCTCTGGATGGCGTGCTCGCAATTGCCGACCATCGAGCGTGCCGGAGAGAACGGATTTGGCGCGCTCGGTTTTCAGTTCGTCAGCGCGGACGCGGCGCATGCCTGGGTGCACGCCTATTACAACGCCATCACCAAGCGATTGAGGAAGCTCGCCGACTACGAGATCAATCCGAACATTGCGCTGGTCTCCTTCTTCATGTGTGCGAAAACCGACGAGGAGGCGAGGGCGCGCGCCGATGGCGCGACGTTCTTCCAGTTCGCCCTGCGTTACTACGGCGCTTCGCAGAACCGGCAGCGTCCAGCACCTGGCACCGTCAACATGTGGGACGAATACAACAAGTGGAAGCGGGAGAATCCCGAAGCACAGGAACAGGCCTTGCGCGGCGGCCTGATCGGATCGCCCGAAACGATCAGGCGAAAGCTGCGGCGGTTTCGCACCTCGCACATCGACCAGGTCATACTGCTCAACCAGGCCGGCAAGAACACCCATGAGGACATTTGCGAATCGCTCGAACTGTTCGCCCGGGAAGTGATGCCGGAGTTTCAACAGGATCCCGAACACGACGCCTGGAAGGCAGGCGTGATGAGCGGCGCGATCCAGCTCGAGGAGATCGACACCGCGGCCTTTACGGACCGTTACGGCAAGCTTGCCGTCAGCGTCGAGGCTGTGGCAAGCGGATAAACCCGTTGCACGCTGGCACGGTGTCGGGATGAAGCGCGTTGGCATCTGGGCATTCTACGCGATCGGCGTGCTCGCGATCGTCTACCTGGCGTTCTATGCCTACGCCACCTTCACCGGGCGCACGCTGCGGCCCGGCGATCCCATCCACATCTTCCGCAATCCAGACGCGCCGGACTATTCGTGAAGGTCACCCGACACTTGCCGCGCGTTGATACTCGCCCGTGCCCGGAGGCGGAATAGGCACGCCGACATCGGCATATTCGTTCAGCTTGTTGCGCAGCGTGCGGATCGAGATGCCGAGAATGTTGGCGGCATGGGTTCGATTGCCCAGGCAATGTTTCAACGTTTCCAGGATCAGGTCGCGCTCGACGTCGGCGACGGTGCGCCCGACCAACGCGCGCGTGACCTGCTCGGCGGCAAACGTCGCGTGAGCAACCGCGGCCTGGGTCTTCGGGCCGTCGAGTCGGTCGCCGTCGGGGGTAAGGATCGCGTCCGGTCCGATCTCATCACCCTGTGCCATCAGCACCGCGCGATGCATGGTATTCTCGAGTTCGCGCACGTTGCCCGGCCAGCGGTTGGTGGTCAGCACGCCCCTCGCCTGCACCGATATCGGGCGCAGCGGCACGCCGTTGGCGTTGGCGTATTTCTTGGCAAAATGCTGGGCGAGTTCGAGGATGTCGGTCGGGCGCTCGCGCAACGGCGGAATCTTCAGATTCACGACGTTGAGGCGGAACAACAGATCCTCGCGGAAGGTGCCCTGGCGCACGGCCTCAGCAAGATTGCGATTGGAGGTCGCAATGATGCGGATATCGACCGGCACCGGACGGGTGCCGCCGACACGGTCGATCACGCGCTCCTGGATCGCACGCAGGAGCTTGGATTGCAGGCGCACATCCATCTCGGAAATTTCATCGAGCAGCAGCGTGCCGCCGGTCGCTTCCTCGAACTTGCCGATCCGCCGCGCCACCGCGCCCGTGAACGCGCCCTTTTCATGTCCGAACAGTTCCGATTCCAGGAGCTGCTCGGGGATCGCGGCACAGTTGATGGAGATGAGCGGCCGTTTGGCGCGCGAGGAGCGGGAGTGGACGTAACGCGCCATGACCTCCTTGCCGGTTCCGGACTCGCCGGTGATCATCACCGAGGCTTCCGAGCCCGCGATTTGCTGCGCGAGCTTGATAACCTTCGCCATCGCTTCATCGCGATAGACCAGGTCGCGCGAATCGTTGGCCACCGCCGCAAGTACGGCCGCGATCAGCTCCGGGTCGGGCGGCAGGGGGATGTATTCCTTGGCGCCGGCATGGATCGCGGCGACCGCGGCGCGGGCGTCGCTCATGATGCCGCAGGCGACGATCGGCACGTGGATGTGCTCGGCCTCAAGCCGCATCATGAGATCGCGAATGTCGAGGCCGACGTCGACCAGCAGGAGGTCGGCGCCCTTGCCGCCGCGCAGAACCGCCATCGCCTGTTCGATGCCTTCGGCGTGGATCACGGAAGCGCCGTTGTCCATGGCGATCTTGGTGGCGCTCGTAAGCTGGCCCTTCAGTGTGCCAACGATGAGTAGCCGCATGTTTGTCTCCTGTTGGTCTGTGCGCTCCTTAAGGCGCGCGCCGCAAAAATTAGGTCCGATCGGCCTTGATGATTTCGGTCATTGTTACGCCGAGCTTGTCTTCGACGAGCACCACTTCGCCGCGCGCCACCAGGCGATTGTTGACATAGATGTCGATGGCTTCGCCGACGCGGCGATCAAGCTCGAGCACCGTGCCGGGCCCGAGCCTGAGGAGTTCGCCAACGTCCATTTTTGAACGTCCCAGCACCGCTGAGACCTGAACGGGGACGTCGAACACGGCTTCCAGGTCGGCAGCGATCCGCGTAGCCTGTTCGTCCTCGCTATAGGCGACGTCGTCGGCGGTGGCCGGCGTGTCCGCCGCATTGAGGTCGGGAAGCGGAACCTGACTGTCGGTGTCGCTCATGATTCATTTCCCCGATTCCTGGACGCCATGTAGCGCCCGACAAGTTCGTCGATCTTTGCCTCGATTGCCGCGCGCTCCAGCACCACGCCGCCATCGGCCCATTCGATTCTGCAGTCTCCGGTCGGGATTTCGGGTTCAGCCAGGATCACCAGCCGGCCCTGAAATCCGCTCGGTTGCACCAGCCGCTCGATCTGTTCGCGCGCGATCTCATAGAGCTGGTCGTTGACGCGCACCACGAGATGCGGCGTCGAGACGAGGTGCGAGAAGCAGTTGGTGACGATCGCCTTGACCTCGCCGAGCGGCTCGGCGGCGATGAGTTCGCTGCACAGCTTGCGTGCGACGGCGACCGCGATGTCCACCGCCTCGGTTTCCATTCGCAGCTCTATGCCGGCAAAGCGGGCCGCGATGCCCTGCATCCCGATCTTGATCTCCTCGAGCGCGAGCGCGGCCCGCCGGTCGCTTTCGGCCTTCGCCTCGCGCTGGCCGGCGTCGTAGCCGTCGCGATAAGCGCGAGCCTCGGCCGCCGCGATCTTTTGTGCGACCTCGGCTTGCGAGGGCCGCTCGCGCGACCTGTCCGGGGCGGCGAAGTCGGTGTCGAACATGAATTTCGCAGGCGCGGCCATCAGTACACCAGCTCGTCGTCGGCGCGGTTCTTGGTAAGGGTGATCTCGCCCTTCGCCGCGAGGTCCTTCGCGAGATTGACGAGCAGCGCCTGTGCCTCGTCGACGTCGCGCAGGCGGACCGGGCCCATCGCCTGCATGTCGTCCAACAGCATCTTGCCGGCGCGTGAGGACATGTTGGAGAGGAAGAAGCCCTTGACCTCCTCATTGGCGCTCTTGAGCGCAACCCCGAGCTTGTCTTTGTCGACGTTTCGCATCAGGGTCTGTGCGGAGGCCGAGTCCAGCTTGATCAAATCGTCGAAGGTGAACATGAGCGCCTTGATGCGCTCGGCGGATTCCCGATTGTCCTCCTCGAGCGCGGTGATGAAGCGCGTCTCGGTCTGACGGTCGAAGTTGTTGAAGATCTCGGCCATCACCTCATGGGCGTCGCGGCGGCGGGTCTGCGACAGGTTTGACATGAACTCGACGCGCAGCGTCTGCTCGACCCGCTCGATCACTTCCTTCTGTACGGCCTCCATCTTCAGCATGCGACCGATCACGTCGAGCGCCATCTCCTCCGGCAAAATCGCGAGTACGCGGGCGGCGTGCTCGGGCTTCAGCTTCGACAGCACCACCGCAATCGTCTGCGGGTATTCGTTCTTCAGGTAGTTGGCGAGCACCTCTTCCTGCACGTTGGAGAGCTTCTCCCACATGTTGCGACCGGCGGGTCCCCGGATCTCATCCATAATGCCGCTCACCCTTTCCGGCGGCAGATATTGCTGGAGCAGCCGTTCGGTGGCGTCGAAGTTGCCCATCAGTGCGCCGGAAGCCGACATCCGCGACACGAACTCGAGCAGCATGTTCTCCACGGTGTCGGCCTCGACGGTGCCGAGCGTCGACATCACGATCGACAATTCGCGGACCTCGTCGTCATCGAGCAGCGACCAGACCTTGCCGCCATATTGTTCGCCCAGCGCAAGCATCAGCATTGCGGCGCGCTTTGGCCCCGGAATCTTCTCCTTGGGCTTGGCGCCTTGGCGCTGTGCCAGGTTCGAGATGACGTTGGTGATGTCGTTTGCGTTGGCGGTTTGCGGCAGAGCCATGGTGTGTCACAAAGGTTCGGTGAGCCATTGACGAACAATGGCGACGGTTTCGTTGGGATTTCGATCCGCGAGTTCGCCGACGCGATGCACCGACTGGGCGTGGACCTGGCCCTGGACCTGGGCGACGTCGATCAGTTGGGCGGTCGAGCTCGCGCCCGGAATCAATACCTGGCCGGGCACGCCCGCCGCCGCCGGCGTGGCCTCAGCCACCGGCGCCACCGCCGCTGCGACTCGGACGCAAGGATCTTCTTGACCAGCGGGCGGACCACCATGAACAGCACCACGAGGCCGAGCGGCATCATGACGCCAAGCTCGATGACGTACATGACGTCGTCCTTGTTGAATTGCAGCATGGCAAGGAAGCCTGTCGGCTCGCTGATCGGGGCCATTTGCGGAGCTTCGGCGAATTTGAGGTTGACGACCTCGACCTGGTCGCCGCGCTTCTGGTCGAAACCGATCGCCGAACGAACCAGCGCGGCGATGCGGTCGAGCTCTTCCTTGCTGCGTTCCTTGTAGACCAGTTCGCCGTTCTCGCTCTTGGAATAGCTGCCGTCGACCAGGACGGCGACCGAGATCCGGTTGACGCGGCCGGCTTCGGTCACTTCGGTCTTGGTGGTGCGGGAAATCTCGTAGTTGTTGGTTTCCTCGGTCTTCTTGCTCTGGTCCCGCACCGTGGTTGAATTGTTGTTCGGCGGAGTGCCGGGCAGCTCGTTGTTCACGGTCACCTGGCCGCCGTCGCTGCCGCTTGCGCTTGATTCCTCGCGGGTCTGGCTCGAACGCAGCACGCGCCCTTCGGGGTCGAACTTGTCCGAGGTCTGGGTGATCTTGTTGTAGTCGAAATCGGCCGAGAGCTGGACGCGGGCGCGTCCCTGCCCGACCACCGAGGAGACGATGTCCTCGACCTGCTTGCGCATCCGCTTCTCGAAGGCGGCGCGGCGCTCGTCGCCTGCGGCCTGGTCGACGTCGCTGGTGGCGCCATCGGCAAGCAACTGGCCGGATTCGTCGACGATCGACACGCGTTGCGGCTTCAATCCGTTGACGGAGGAGGCGACCAGATGCCTGATGGCGCGGATCTGCTGCGGCTCGAGCGCGCCGCGCACGCGGACCACGATCGAGGCCGACGGTTCCGGCGTCTCGCGCGAAAACAGCGGCCGTTCCGGCAGAACCAGATGGACCCGCGCAGCCTGGATGCGGTCGATGCCGCGGATGGTGCGCGCGAGTTCACCCTCCAACGCGCGCAGGTGATTGATGTTCTGGACGAAGCTCGTGGTGCCGAGCGCGTCGGATTTGTCGAAGATTTCATAGCCGACGCCGCCTCCCTTGGGCAGGCCGCCCTCGGCGAGCTTCATGCGCAGCCGCGTGACCTTGTCCTTGGGTACGAGGATGATGCTGCCTTCATTGCGCAGCTCAAAGGCGATGCCCTGGCGTTCGAGATCCTTGATGATGCTCGAAGAGTCCTCGAGGCTGAGGTCGGTAAACAGGGTCGTCATCTGCGGCGTGGTGACGCGCATGATGACGAAGGCGAAGAAGCCGATCAGCGCGGCCGTCACCGCGACCATCGCCGTCAACCTCGCAGCCCCCAGACCCTTCAAAAAGTCTACCAGACCCTGCAAAACCGACTGCCCCGGAGATTCGGCACCCAAATTCACTGGGCAATTATTGCCTACGGTATGGTTTCGATCTGGTTAACGAAGGTTAAGAGGTGGCGCCGATCGCTCGACATGAAAAAAATCGGCCTCGCGTGGCGAGACCGATTTGTTTCAAATCTGTGGATTTTGCGGGAAGCGCGTCTACTGGCGGTATTGCTGAATGCGGGTGGTGCGCAGCCCGGCAAGACCGTGCTGATCGATCGAGAACTGCCAGGAAAGGAACTCGTCGACGGTCAAGGTGTAACGGCTGCAAGCTTCCTCGAGCGACAGCAATCCGCCGCGAACCGCGGCAACGACTTCGGCCTTTCGGCGAATGACCCACCGTTTGGTGCCGGGTGCGGGCAAATCCGCAATGGTAAGCGGGCTACCGTCAGGCCCGATGACGTACTTCACCCTCGGGCGATGGGGTTCTGTCATGGTGTACTCACAAACTCTTAACCACTGAACTCAGACAACAAGCTACGCTTTGCGGCTTAAAATTTACCTAAGCCCAAGGCTTCAATAAGATTCTCCTTGAAAACGCTTCAATGCCACAATCCCAGCGTCCGGGATGTGCCGAACCGTAAACCAACGGTTAATTTTTTTGGCTCTAGTTCACGATGCTCTGGATCTGATTCACGGTGTAGGACTGGCCGTTGATGGTCAGCAGCGGCGGAGACTGGGTGAGGTCGACGGAGCTTACCGTTCCCACCACCTCGGTGCTGACGCCCACGGACTTGCCCGAGCTGTCGGTTGCGGTCGCGGTCAACTTGTATTGACCGTCCGGATTTTGCGTGCCGTCGTTACTCTTGCCGTTCCAGACGAAAGGTTGATTGTTGCCGGCGTTGACCGCGAACTTGCCGGTGAAGACGGTTTGCCCTCTGCTGTTGGTGATGTTGATGGTCAGGTTGGAGGCCGAAGGGATGCTCAATTCCCAGGCCGCCTGCGAATTGACGAGATCTGTGGTGTCGCCCTTGACCACGGCGTTCTTGCCGACAAAGGACAGCGCCTGGGTCGATTGTGCTGTCTGCTGCAGTGAAACCAGCGTGGACAGGGAGTCGTTGGTCTTCAACTGCTGCTCGACCGAGGCGAACTCGACGAGCTGTTGGGTGAATTGATTGGTATCGAGCGGGTCCAGCGGATTCTGGTTCTGCAGTTGCGTCGTCAGCAGGGTGAGAAACGCCTGAAAATTTCCGGCCAGGGTGGTGCCCGTGGTCGAGCTGAGCGACCCTCCCGAGGAGCCGCTCGATGAGGGGGGAAGCGGCGTTGTCCCCGAGACCGGCGGGCTGGCCGCGATTGAAGGTGTTGCCATCGTCTTCTCCTTAGACCCTGATGTCGATGCCGCCGCTGGTGCCTGCGATGCGGCCGTATCGCCCCGCGGCCGCGGGTGAAGCCGTATCCTCCTCGCTGACCACGAGCTGATGGGCGTTGCCGTTTGTCAGGTTACCGTTGTTGTTCTGACCGGAAGAGGATTGGTCGCGCAGGCTGAACTGCAGGCCTCCGCTGCCTGTCTTCAGTCCAGCGTCGTTCAACGCCTGCTGCAGTTGCGGTGCGTCTTGCTGCAGCATCGAAAGGGTTTCCGGCTTCTCGACCGTGAGATGCGAAGTCACCTGACCGCTTCGATCGACGTCGATTCGAACATCGATTTGGCCAAGGTCGGCCGGATCGAGTCGTACCTCGAAACGGGTTCTGCCGCTTTGAACGGAGGCGGCGATCTCCACCGCAAGTCCGCTCAGCGGGACCGGGCCGCCGGTCGCCGGCACGACCGTCAACGAGGGCACGGTCGATGCAGGTTGCAATGGCACGGTAAAGGGCGCCGCTTGCGCGCCGTTGTCCGCGGGCGCTGCCGAGGCCTGCGGATCGGTTGAGATCGAGATCTGCTCGTGCAAGGTCGACGTTGACGGGGAGGGGCTGGCGCTGCCGCTTAAATTGTTCTGGTCGGCTGCCGCCGTGATGGTCGCATTGCCCTTGATGGCGACGACCGGTGTGGCAGTTGCGTCGCTTGCCGTGGTCGAAGCTTGCTCCAGCGCGTTCGCTGGCGTCGCTGTGGCCGAGGCTCCTGCCGTTCCCGCATTCGCAGTCTTGGCTGGCGTGGTTGGCTTCGCCGCGGTTACGTTAGGCGTGGCAACAGCCGCCACGTCAGCGTCCAAAGTCGGGTCGGCAGGAGTACCCGGCTGCTTTGCGGCTGTTTGAACGGAGGCCTCGGCCGCAACCTTTGCGCCGGGCGGGGACACCGGAAGAGATGCGACCTTGCCCAGCGATGGCGTTGCGGTCA
>Ga0306924_10005664_pt1 | contig 12341 bp, 7 predicted proteins | sample sta12Can44000111_FD_203756 | JGI IMG/M metagenome (GOLD analysis project Ga0306924, IMG submission 203756) | Lab enrichment of tropical soil microbial communities from Luquillo Experimental Forest, Puerto Rico - statanox.12C.anox.44.000.111 (v2)... | ecosystem: Environmental > Terrestrial > Soil... | reverse complement strand
CAAAGTTAAACGCCAATAAGTAAAATTGGATATAAACAAACGGCCGGATGACATGGAAAAAATCGCCCGATTTCTGCAGCCGGACGCCAGAGTACCCATCGAAGGCAAGCCGCTCAACTTAATCAAAGGAAAAGAACTGCCGATGGACCAGATGGCGTTGGGCAAGATGCTTTATGATCTGGTCAACAATCACATGAAATACAGCAAAGAAGGGATCGGCTGGGGACAGGGGGACGCCGTTTGGGCGTGCGACAGCAAGTATGGAAATTGCTCCGATTTTCACAGTCTTTTCATTTCATTGGCGCGGTCGCAAAAAATCCCTTCCAAATTTGAAATCGGATTCCCATTACCCGAGGCGCGCGGGAGAGGCGAAATTCCGGGATATCACTGCTGGGCCAAATTCCGCCCCACCGGCAAGGATTGGATCCCCGTCGATATTTCCGAAGCCAACAAGAATCCGAAAATGAAGGATTACTATTTCGGCAATCTGACTGAAGACCGGATTACGTTCAGCACCGGGCGCGATATCGAGCTGGTTCCCAAACAAAGCGGAGATCCCTTGAACTTCATCGTTTATCCGTATGTGGAAGTGGACGGCAAGCCGTGGCCGGCGGAGAAAATCCGACGCAAGTTTTCTTACGAGGACTCGAATAAGTAAGACTATTATTCGCCCTTTCCATTCTCGACCGGCGCGGCATAATCCACTCTTTACTCACTGTGCGTGAGTTTGCAGCATACCAGCCCGCTGCGACAGGAAGTTCGCTTGCTGGCGCCGCGGGCTGGTATTGCAAGATAGGGCACGGTCATTAGGCGGCGGACCGATTCCGAATGCCCGTTAAGGGGACTCATTATTGAGGATCAATCATGTGCCGAGCCATTTTTGTGTGTATTACCTTGATTTTTCCGGGTCTGATTTTTGGCCAAACCGTCGAGGGCAAAAAGGGAGCCACGAACGACGCCTCGTTCAAGGCGGTGTTCCCCGGGGCTCAGCCAAATGGAGCTATTCTTCTTCCCAATCAATGGTCGCTGCAACCGGCGGGAAAACAGGTGGAACTTGGAGATTTTCCGGTCAACATGGCCTTGCATCCGGGCGGGCACTGGCTGGCCGTTCTCCACGGCGGTTATGGAACCCAGGAGATCGTGACCATCAATTTGAAAACCCAAAAAGTCGCCAGCCGGGTAACGCTGGCCCAGACATTTTACGGGTTATGTTTTTCACCGAACGGCAAAAGCGTTTTCGCGAGCGGAGGCGAATATGAAGTTGTGCACGGATACGAATTTGAAGACGGCTTATTGTCCAAACATCGGGAACTTCGAGTGGTCCCGGCAACGCAAAAGTTTATTCCGGGCGGGATGACCGCCAGTCCTTCGGGCGAAACACTTTATGTGGCCGGAACATGGGGCGACGCGCTATGTGTCCTCCCGTTGAATTCCGCGGACGAAAAGATGCTTATTCCGTTGGGAAAGGCAAGCTACCCGTACACTTGCGTGGCGGATGCGACCGGTAAGCGCCTCTTTGTGAGTCTGTGGAACAAAGCTGCAGTCGCCGTGGTCGATCTGGTTACGAAGACCGTGGTGGCGACCCTGCCCACGGAATCCCATCCGACGGAAATGGTGTTGGCGCCCGGCGGGAAGACGCTTTTCGTTGCCTGTGCCAATTCCACGAACGTTTCCGTGATCGACACGGTCGAGGGAAAGGCACTCGAGACCATTGTCTGTTCGCTTTACCCAACCGCTCCTTCCGGAAACACGCCGAACAGTTTGACATTGACTCTTGACGGCCAGCTGCTCTTGGTGGCGAATGCGGATGCCAATAATTTAGCCGTGATCAATGTGGCCACTCCGGGCCAGGCCAAACCGCTCGGTTTCATCCCGGTAGGTTGGTACCCGACTTCGGTGCGCTACAACCCGACCGACAAAAAGATTTATGTTGCCAACAGCAAGGGAACCACACCGAAAGCGAATCCGAAAGGGCCAAATCCCGGCGTGCCGGGCAACAAGACGATTCGCGAATACATTGCCGGCCTGTTCCGCGGGACTTTGGGAATCATCGATTTGCCCAGTCCCGAAAGGTTAGCTGCGTTTACCAAGGAAGCCTATACGTGCAGTCCTCTGCGCGCGGACCAGGGTGTGGTCGTCGAGCCATCGGCCAAGAGCCCCATCCCCAAAAAAATTGGAGAAGCCAGCCCGATCAAACACTGTATTTACATCATCAAGGAAAACCGGACATATGATCAAGTATTTGGGGACATGCTGAAAGGCAAGGGAGATCCCTATCTGTGCATTTTCCCGGAGAAAGTCACTCCCAATCATCACAAACTGGCGAATGAGTTTGTTCTCTTGGACAATTTTTATGTCGACGGGGAAGTGTCGGCCGATGGCCATCAATGGTCGATGGCGGCCTATGCCACTGATTACGTGGAAAAGGTTTGGCCGTTGACGTATCGCTCGGGCTCTTTGAAAAAGCTGCCCGAGTATGCTTCGGAAGGGGACTTCGACAGCATGGAAAGACCGGCAGGAGGCTATATCTGGGATCGATGCGCCGACGCCAAAGTGAGCTACCGCAGCTACGGTGAATGGATTGAAAACGGCAAGACGCTGAAAGACCCGGGCAAAGCGACTGTCAAGGCGCTGGAAGGGCATTTCGATCCCTGGTTCAGGGGATTTGACATGGACTATCCGGACCAGAAGCGGGCCGATCGATTCATTGAGGAACTGGCCCGTTTCGAGAAAGAAGGGGCAATGCCGCAGCTGATTATTTTACGATTGCCCAATGACCATACGGCGGGAACGCGTGCCGGCAAGCCGACACCGACGGCGTATTTGGCGGACAATGATCTGGCGCTGGGACGAGTGGTGGAAGCGCTGAGCAAGAGCAAGTTCTGGAGAGATTCGGCCATATTCGTGGTCGAAGACGATGCGCAAAACGGTTGCGATCACGTCGATGCCCATCGAACCGTGGCGCTGGTCATCAGCCCGCATGTCCGGCGAGGACACGTGGATTCCCAGTTGTATTCCACGAGCAGCATGCTGCGCACCATGGAGCTGATCTTGGGACTCAAGCCGATGAGCCAATTCGATGCGGCCGCCCGGCCGATGTATGAATCGTTCCAGGGGGAAGCCAATTTGAGTCCCTATCAACATGTAGTTCCCGGAGTGGACATGAATGAGAAGAACACGCGGACCGCGTGGGGAGCCAAGCAGTCCGAGACATTTGATCTCACCAAGGAAGATGCCGCGGACGATATGCTGCTCAATGAGGTCATTTGGCGGTCGGTGCGTGGCCGGAATACACCGATGCCGGCGCCGGTCCGAGCGGCGTTTGTCGTGCCGCATGTGAAAAAAGACTAAGAACCTATCTCAAAAAGGGGTCGGACCTACTAAAATCACGGGGTTTGACCCCTTTTTGAGACAGGTTCTAAAACGATTGACGACGGCTGAGATGGCCCAATTTGGCGAAGAGTTGCCGTTTGCCGAGTCAAGAGTCTTTTAGTTTAATAATCAAGGAATTTCGCTCGATTCGCGATGGTGCGGATGGCATATGAAATGTCCATTTTGTCGCAAGGGTGATTTCGCGGTCATTGATTCGCGGCATCATCAAGGCGGATTTCCCATTCGCCGGCGGCGGATTTGCGACCGGTGCAAACGGAAAGTGTGGACGGTGGAACAGGTAGAGGAGAATCCGCTACAAGTCGTGAAAAAGGATAACACGCGCGAGCCGTTCAACGCGCAAAAAATCCGCGTGGGCCTAGAGAAGGCATGTTACAAGCGGCCAATCAGTACGGAGCAAATTGAGGCCATTGTGCGCCAAATTGAAGCGGAGGTATATGCGGCCTATTTCGGCGAAGTGCCGGCATCGGTCCTAGGAAACAAGGCCATGAAGCAGCTCAAAAAGGTGGACCAGGTGGCCTATGTCCGCTTTGCGTCCGTTTACCGGGAATTCAAGGACGTCAATGCTTTTGTGGAAGAGGTCCAGCCGATGATCGCGCGGAGCAAAAACGGGAAATCCAATCGGAAAAGAAACTGACCTTGCAAGCCGCTTCTTCTGGCCTACCTTCCTGGATTTATAAAAGGGACGGCAGCCTGGCGCCGTTTGAGGCGGACAAGATCAGCCGGAGTCTGTTCGCGGCGACGGAAAGTCTCGGCAGCCCCAATGCATTTCTGGCACGCGAACTTGCCGACAGCGTTCTACATTTTCTCCGGGGCGAAGCGGACACCGCCATACCCAGTTCGGCGCAAGTTGCGGAACTGGTGGAAAAGGTTGTGCGCGAATTGGGCCAACCGGCACTGGCCCAGGAGTTTGCCGATTGGCATGAGCGACGCGCGCTTGTGAAGGCGGGATCCTCATTTCCTTCGGATCAACCAAAGGAAGAAAAGCAAACGCAGCAGATCCAGGTGGGCCCGACGCTTGTCGAAGTGCGGGGCATGTTGGAAAAGGAAAGTTCCTCCATTGCCTACCTGCGCGAGGCGGGAGGGGCGTGCCTGCGCGAGTATTCGTTGAGCGACGTCTTTACGCGCGATCTGACGGCGGCAATTCGGGACGGTTTTTTGACATTGACCGGCTTGGAGACGCCGCGCGAGTTATTCGCCACGGTACTGGATACCGGCAAACTTTCCAGCGAGGGTGTTTTGGCAACCCTGGAGAATGCGCGAGAAACAACCGGGCAGTGGCTTGCCATCGACGGTTTGGAATACGCTGTTGTTTCGTCACCGCGGCTCCAAAACGATTTCGACACGGAAGTGGGTGGCGAAATAAGCGCCGCGCTGCGAATGACCGGGCTGAAAGCGGCAGTCAACTGCAATTGTGCATCTCCTCCGCCCTGGACCAATGATCTGGCGAAGGGTCCGTTGTTTTCGCAACCCGGAGAGTCGCCGAGATGGGAAAAAAGCGCGGACATCGGCGCCGCGCTGGCCGAGAAATGGTTGCAAACCGGGAGTGGGGAAGAAATCCGAATTGATTGGCACTTATGTGAAACAGATTTCAAGAGAGAGAACCAAGGTTCTCTTTTGTCACTGGCCCGGCATGCGCTGGAAGGAAGGCCAATTCTATTCGTATTCGATCGACCGCGGCGGCCGATGTCTCTGGCGGAGGGCCTGGACCGCAATCATCCCGCGGTATTACTCCAGGTCGGTGTAAATCTGCCGAAACTGCTAGAACAACCGGGAGCGCGAGCGGACCCGGATAAGTTTTTGAGCAAATTGGGAAGTTTGGCGCGGCTGGCGCTTAGCGCCGGGGCCCAAAAACGCGACTACCTCCGCAAAAGTGCTCGCAATCGCCGGGAGTTAACGCGCGGGTTTCTTTTGGATCGGGCAAGGCTGGTAGTGGTTCCCGTTGGCCTCGATGCCGTGGTTCGGGAATTGACGGCAAAAGGGATTTGCAACGGCGGCGCCAGCCTGGATTTCGGTGAGAAAATAGTAAAAACATTACAGGAGGTTCTGATCCAGGACGGCCGGGCGTCGCATCTAGAAACCGGCCTGGATTCAGCGTGGAATTTCAGTCTTACGGAACAATTCCAGCGAGCTGTGCGCGCAACGAAAAGTCTGCAACTGGCAGAAGTCGCTGGGTTAACCGGCTGGGATGGAACGGCCCTTGGCAAGAACCAATCGAAGGCGGCCGGTGTTTTGCATAGCGCGGCGGAAACCGGCACCGCAGCTTTGCTCGTTAATGGCGAGGAAATGATTTCCCCGGAAACGCTCATCGATCTGCTGCGCCACGCTTTTGCGCAGACGGCAATTGTTCGCCTGCAAATTATCAAACAAATTGACAAACCTCTCGTTACAGGTAAAACTAAGGGCTAGCCATAGCCAATACCGCAGAGCGCCCTTGAGAAGGATTAGCCATGGACAAAAACATTCTCCATCCCCTGGAACCACTTCGTGCCGAGGAGGTTCGGCAGGCGATTCAGCTGCTGAAAGCGGACGGCAAAGTCACGCCAACGACCCGATTCGTCTCGGTGAGCCTGAAGGAACCGCACAAGGAACTCGTACACGGGTTCACCGGTCAGCGCCGGATAGCGCGCGAAGCCTTTGCCGTGCTTTTCGACAACGCAACGAATAGCTGTCAAGAAGCAACGGTCTCGCTGGCGGAAAAGAAAGTGACCGGCTGCCGAGTCATTGCCGGAGTGCAGCCGACTATGACGATCGACGAACAAATCGAATGCGAACAGGCTGTGCTGGCGAGTCCGGAGTTCAAGGCGGGATTGAAAAAGCAATATGGGATCGAAGACACAAAGCTCGTCATGGTGGACATCTGGAGCGCGGGAAACTACGGGGCGGAAGAGGAAGGCAAACGCCGGCTGGCACGGCCGCTATGTTTTTTACGGATGGACCCGATCGACAACGGATATGCGAAGCCAATCGAGGGATTGCGGCCAGTTGTCGATTTAAACACCATGAAGGTGATCCGAGTTGAAGAATATGGTCAATGGCCTTTGCCGCCAGGCCAGTGCAATTATGCGGCCGACCGCGTCCAGAACCTTCGCCGGGACATCAAGCCGCTGGAAATCAGCCAGCCGGAAGGGCCGAGCTTTGCAGTGGAGGGCCGGCAGGTGCGGTGGCAAAACTGGCAGTTTGTCATCGGCTTCAATGCGCGCGAAGGGTTGACGCTGCATCATTTGCGTTACGACGACGGCGGACGTGAGCGTTCGATTCTATATCGGGCGTCGCTGACGGAGATGGTTGTCCCCTATGGCGACCCCGGCCCGACGCAACGGCGCAAGAATGCCTTCGACGTCGGCGAGTACGGCATGGGAATGTGTGCCAACAGTCTGGAACTAGGCTGTGATTGCCTGGGTCACATCCACTATTTCGATGCGGATCTTTGCACCAGCCGTGGGGAACCGTTCACGATCAAAAACGCCATCTGCATGCACGAAGAGGATTACGGGATCCTCTGGAAACACACAGACCGCCGGCTGAATACCCCCGAAGTTCGCCGATCGCGCCGGTTGGTGATTTCCTCCATTTCCACGGTTGAGAATTATGAATACGGATTCTTTTGGTATCTGTACCAAGACGGCAACATTCAACTCGAGGTCAAGCTGACCGGTGTGCTTTCTCTGGGCGCCAGCCGGCCGGGCGAGAAACCGAAATACGGCAGCCTGGTAGCGCCGCAGCTTTACGCGCCGAATCATCAACACTTTTTCAACGTCCGGCTTGACTTTGACCTGGACGGTGTGGCGAATTCGGTTTACCAGGTCGATGTGGTACCGGAGGAAATCGACGCGAGCAATCCGTTTGAAAATGGTTTTTACGCCAAAGCCAGCTTGCTCCGAACGGAGAAGCAGGCGCGGGCACACATCAATCAGGAGACCGTTCGAAGCTGGAAGATCGTCAACCCGAAAGTCGTGAATGCCGTGGGCGAACCGGTCGGCTACAAATTCTACCCCGGCGACAATTCATTTCCGATGGGCTCGCCCAACGCCTGGTGGCGCAAGCGGGCCGGCTTCGTCAATTACCACGTCTGGGTGACACCGTGGCGGGAAGAGGAAAAATACGGAGCTGGCGATTTCCCCAACCAAAGCGCCGGGGGAGATGGGCTCATACGCTGGACCGAGCAAGATCGGCGGATCGAAAACACCGACATTGTTTTGTGGTACACGTTCGGCCATACGCACATCCCGCGACCGGAGGATTATCCGGTGATGCCGACGGCGTACACCGGTTTCCTGCTCAAGCCGAACGGGTTTTTCGCGCTCAATCCGGCGAACGACTTGCCGCCTTCGGCGAAAAAGAATTCAGCCAAGGGATCGTGTTGTCATTGAGCGCTTCCACTTTCCGGGTAGCTTTGGGATTGTCCGCGAGGCGAGCGCATGGGTCAAGCGCAAGATGGGCGGAATAACCGGCAGACCGAACTGGACCGGGTCGTCGAAGAGGTGGTGAGCGAGGCGCACGTCGCGGCAGAGGCGCTTCGACCGGAAGAACGGCGATATCTCAAAGAACATGCCCTCAAGAAACCCATGGGCGTGCGGCACATCTGGGCCCTTGGCGTGGGGGTCGTCATCACCGGCGCGTATTTCGGCTGGAACCCGGGTCTGAAGGAGGGGGGCGCGATCGGCATGCTGCTGGCCTCACTCTTCGTGTGCGTCCTGTACATGACGTGGGTGCTGGCACTAAGCGAATTATCGGTGGCGATGCCGTTTGCGGGCGGGCCGCTGGCTTACGGCCGGCGCGCAGTTGCCCCCTGGTTCGGCTTTGTCATGGGCTGGTCGATGTTTCTCGAAGCCCTGTTTGCGATGATCGGCACCGCGCTGGCAACGGGGGGATACATCTATTTTGTATGCAACCTGTTTTTGGAAGGTGTTCTCGATAAATCGCTCATGACAACCATCGCGGCACTGGTTACAGTTGCCGCGTTCGGCGTGATTCAGTGGGTGGGAGCGAAGGAACAGGCACGAATCATGGAGTGGCTGACTTATGGGGCGATTGCGGGTCTCGTATGGTTCTGGATTGCTTGCATTCCCGGCGTGCAGCTGGAACGGATTTTCACGGAACCAATCCTGAGCAATGGCTGGGGTGGCGTATTGAAGGCGATCCCGTATGCCATCTGGTGGCTGGTCATGATCGAGACGGTAGCGCTGGCCCCCGAAGAAGCACATGAGCCACAACGAACGATCCCGCGCGGGCTGACGCTGGCGCAGGTCACACTCATCGTGCTGGTTCTATTCACCTGGTTTTTTGCGGCGGGGGCGGGCAAGGACTTCCGGAAAACAGGGGACGAAGCCAACTCCTTCCCGCTGCCGTTTGTCTATCGCGAAGTATGGCCGGCGACAGCCGACTTGCCGCACGTGATGGCTTTTTCGGTGGTGGCGATATTTGGCATGGTGGTCAGTTACAACGGGATGATTTATGCGGTAAGCCGGCAGGGATTTTCGCTGGGCCGTGCGGGCTATTTGCCGCGGTTCCTCGGGCGGGTGCATCCAGCGCGGCGGACGCCGGAGATATCCATCCTGGTGTGGAGCCTGGTCACGGCGGGATTCGTCATCTGGGGGTATTTCAACGAGCGAGCCGTGCTGGTGGCCGTGTTGACGTGCAACCTGACGGCGCTGATCTGGTACGCGCTGGCCATCGTGTGCCTGTTCCTTCTGCGGCGGCAGGAGCCGGACATGGCGCGGCCTTACAAGGTGCCGCTCTACCCGTGGCTGCCGGCGCTCGTGCTTTTGATGAGTGTCTGCGCAGCGGGCGTGTACGGTTGGCTGAACGAGCCGATCGTGCTGGAGTTGACGGTGATCATGTATGCGGCGGGGCTGGGGTACCACTTTGTGTTCGCCCGGCGCCGGCTGGCGCTGGCGGCTCCGGAGGAACTGGCGGCGCGAGGTGCGGCGGCTGCCGTCATTGCAGGTCGAGAGGGCGCATAGGGCGGATTGCCAACGACCAATGGTAGGTTTCCGCTGTTGTCGTCGCTTACGCTTCCGGCTCGTATCTTGTACGCGCATAGGGGGCGGCGTCCTAGTTTACGCTTCGGGTTCGTATAGTTGGTGAGATGTCGGGGTTATAGGCCTGTCCAGAAGCTGCGAGTGAGGCCATCCGGTTTTGCTTGTTCCTTGATGGTCAGGCAGGCGACGACGGCGCCCATCCGCACTCCAAGAAAAAGCGCACTTTGGATGACAGGGTATGTGTAATAAGGTGACAGATAAGGACTGTGTGGAGAGGGGGGTGTCCGAGTAGTTCGGAATCGAACTGTTCGAAGTGTAAGAGGCTGAAGAAGTTGCGCAGAGCAGTTCGTTTCCGGGCGTTTTTGGAGATGTATTATCGCGACGCGGGATGCTACGTAGAAAAGAGAAGTAGCGCGATGCAACGTCGTCGATTGTGCCAGCGGCCCATTCTCCCCAGACCGGCCCGATTAGCAGCAACCGCCAAACCGCCAATCCAGCAAATTCGACTTGTAAACATTTCGGGATTGCTTATAGACAGTCTCTTCCCAGATCAGGCAATCGTCGGGGACATTGCGTTTCAGGGGGCGTAGACGCCGATGGGTGGCATGCGACCGCATTTGCTTTTTCAGCTGTTGTTGACGGTCAGCCTGGCGGCCTTTACGGGGTGTTTCGGCGTCACACAGAATCCGAGCTATTTTCCGCATTTGTTGCCGAGCGGCGACATCATTCGGACGCACGCCAAGCCGCCGGGAATTTCCTATTTCAGCAATTTTGATCCGCATGCAGTGAAGCTGGAAGTGCGGCCGCTGGAGGGGACGAATCCGGTCCAGACGCTGCACGTGGTGATTGCGACGGTGTACGACGAGTGCGGCAAACCGCGGCGCGCCCGGCGGGTGGAATGGATGCTAGAGGGGGTCGGCAACATTGTCGAAGTGGATGAGAGCGGCTTCTTTCCGGGCCGCGGATACAAGGTGGATAACCGATACGCGGTCAGTTACACCGACTACAAAGAACACACAATCACGCGCGGCAATAACAATCCCAACGATGATTTCGTCATCCGGCCCGGGCAGTCGTGGTGCGTGATTTCATCCGCCGTCGAAGGGGACAGCCATCTGACGGTTTATGCGCCGGAGATCGCGAACTGGGACAATAACCGCGTGGTGGTCAGCAAACACTGGGTGGATGCGGAATGGATCATGCCGGCGCCGGCCGCGGTCCGTGCCGGGACCCAACACACGTTGATCACCCAGGTGTTCCGGCATACCGATCGGCAGCCTTTGACGAATTATCGGGTCCGTTATCGCATTCTCGACGGGCCACCAGCATTTCTACTTCCAAGCCAGACGCAGGAAGCCGTGGCGGTCAGCGATCTGAGCGGCAACGCGGCGATGACGCTCGGACAGGTCACGCAAACCTATGGCATCAACCGGATCGGGATCGAGATCGTCCGGCCGCCTGATCCGTGCTCACCCAGCGGCGCGGGCATCATCATTGGCAGGGGGGAAACGACGGTTGAGTGGATTGCGCCGGCAATAGGACTCAATATTACCGGACCGCCGAGCGTAGCGGTGGGGCAGGAAGTACCTTTCACCATCATGGCGACCAATACCGGCAAGGTAGACACGCAATCGATGACCGTCCGGAGCACGGTACCGGAAGGATTGCAATATCTGCGTTCCGATCCTCCGGCGGTGGTTGACGGCGCTCAACTGGCGTGGACGCTGGGGGCGCTGGGAGCCGGCCAGAGTCATAATATTCAGGCTGTGTATCGCGCGAGCCGGGTAGGGCCGGTCACCAATTGCGCAAACGTGACCACTGCCGAGGGACTGCGGGCGGAAAACTGTGCCACAACACAAATAACAGCCCCGCAATTGAAGGTCATGAAAACCGGACCCACCAACGGAACGGTGGGAGTACCGATCACTTATCAAATCACGGTGACGAATCCGGGGAACGGGCCGGCAAGCAACGTCGTGCTGAGCGATGAGTTCGATGCCGGGCTGGAGCACGAATCACGAGCCAATCCCGTGGAGTTGAAGATCGGTACGCTCGGGCCCAATGAAACGCGAACCGTAACGCTGGCGTTGACGCCGCGGCAGGCGGGCCGATTGGTGAACCGCGTTGCGGCGAGCGCTGATGGGGGTTTGAAAGATCAGGCGGAACATCCGGTCACGGTGCAGGTTGCCCGGATGAGCATCAATATGTCGGGGCCGGCGCTGCGTTATGTCAAGAAAGAAGCGGTTTATGACATCAAGGTGGCGAATCAAGGCGATGTGCCGCTCACCAATGTCATCGTCCGCGAGCAATTGCCGATGGAACTTGGTTTTGTCCGGGCCAGCGATGGGGGCCAACTGACGGAAGGCCAGGTAGTCATCTGGAACGTCGGCACACTGGAACCCCGGCAGGAAAAGGGCTTGCAGGTGACTGCCACGTGCCAGCGCATTGTGCCGAAGGCCATCTGTTTGGCGACGGCGACGGCGGACGGCGGCTTGCAAGTACAGGCGGAATCGGCGATCGAGATATTGGGAATCCCGGCATTTCGGCTGGAAGTGGTGGATACAGACGACCCGATCATGGTCGGCGGGAAGACTTCGTACAAGATCGCGGTGACGAACACCGGGACGTTGGCGGGTAAAGGTGTGGAAATCACGGCGATCGTGCCCAAGCAGATGAAATTGCTCAACGCCACCGGACCGACCAAGCCGGTGATTGAGCAACCGGGAGCGGATGGACAGCGGATCAAGTTCCCCGCCGTGGACAGCCTGGAGCCGCAGCAAACTGCAAATTATAGTGTGGATGTGGAAGCGCTGCAGGCGGGCGACTTACGGTTCAAGGTAGAGTTGCGAAGCGAAAGCAACCCGCAGACGAAGACCGATCCGATTATTGAGGAGGAAAGCACGATCGTGTATCCGCCGAAGCCGAATAATGGAGGATAGTCATTGGTTACTGGTCATTTGTCATTGG
>Ga0306924_10005661_pt1 | contig 12343 bp, 8 predicted proteins | sample sta12Can44000111_FD_203756 | JGI IMG/M metagenome (GOLD analysis project Ga0306924, IMG submission 203756) | Lab enrichment of tropical soil microbial communities from Luquillo Experimental Forest, Puerto Rico - statanox.12C.anox.44.000.111 (v2)... | ecosystem: Environmental > Terrestrial > Soil... | reverse complement strand
GAACCATCGAGTGCGCGTGCACGTTCGGTCGAGCTTTACCGATGCTGCTGGAACCCTCTTGGTTGACGAAGACGAGATCGTGGAACAACAGGTTGTGAGCGGCATTGCCTACAGCCGCGACGAAGCCAAGATCACAGTACAAAAGGTGGCTGACCGGCCCGGGGTAGCTGCAGCCATCTTTGGCCCGCTCGCAGATAACGCGATCAATGTGGACATGATCGTGCAGAGTGCGTCGGAAGATGGCCACACGGCCGATCTCACCTTTACCGTAGCGCAAATGGATCTCGATCGTGCCGTTTCGGTGCTGGAACAGAGTCGGGCCGAGCTCGGCTATGCCGCGCTGAAGCCCGATTCGAACGTGGTCAAGATCTCGGTGATCGGCGTGGGGATGCGCAGCCATGCCGGCGTCGCAAAACAGATGTTTCGGACCTTGGCGGACAAGGGCATCAACATCCAGGTCATCTCAACATCGGAGATCAAGGTCAGCGTCCTGATCGCAGCAGAATACACAGAGCTGGCTTTGCGCGCTCTGCATACCGCCTATGGGCTCGACGCCCCAGGATGATCGCGGGGATCGGCGCAGCGGATTCTTCAGCCGGCGGAGGGCGCGCCATGAGTGAGCGTGACGCCAAGCAAGACTCCGCCTACGCCGAGCTCGACCGGTTGTGGGTGCGCGGCTGCGAAATTCTCGGTTGTGATCTGGCGGTAATGGGCGGTGCCATGACCTGGGTGTCGGAGCGCAACCTGGTCGCCGCTATTTCCGAGGCGGGCGGTTTCGGGGTCATCGCTTCGGGATCGATGTCGCCAGATCTGCTGTCGAGCGAGATCCAGGCGACCCAGGCGATGACGACGCGCCCGTTTGGTGTAAACCTGATAACCCTTCACCCTGAGCTTCTCGAGCTGATCGACGTCTGCGCGGCCCATCGTGTCGGCCATGTCGTCCTGGCAGGCGGACTTCCGAGCGGCACCGCGGTGAGCCGCATCAAGCGGAGCGGAGCACGCGTCTTCTGCTTTGCGCCAGCGCTCGGCTTTGCGCGCAAGCTCGTCCGCATGGGCGTCGATGCGATCGTGATCGAGGGGAACGAAGCGGGCGGGCATATCGGACCGGTCTCGACCGGTGTATTGGCGCAGGAGATTCTGCCACACCTCGTTGATGTCCCGGTGTTCGTCGCCGGTGGCATCGGGCGGGGCGAGGCAATGCTGGCGTATCTTGAGATGGGCGCATCGGGTGTCCAGCTCGGCACCCGGTTCGTCTGTGCTCATGAGTCGATCGCCCATCCGCGCTTCAAACGGGCGTTCATCTGTGCCGCCGCGCGCGACGCTGTCGCTTCGGTCCAAGTCGATCCCCGGTTTCCAGTGATCCCGGTGCGCGCGCTCAATAATCAGGCAACCGAACGGTTCGTCGCCGTGCAGCGCCGGGTCATCGATCGATTCGCACGAGGCGAATTGTCGCAAAAGGCGGCGCAGCTCGAGATCGAGCACTTTTGGGCCGGTGCGTTGCGGCGCGCGGTCATCGACGGCGACATAGAGGCGGGTTCTCTGATGGCGGGTCAGAGCGTAGGCTTTGTGACGCGCGAGCAGAGCACCACCGAAATTCTCGAGGAGCTCGTCGGACAAGCGTTGGCCGTTCTTGCGGCCCGTAGCGAGCGCGCATGCGACTGGACACCGCGCTCCGCCCCGGCCTTGTTGGGGAGGCAGGGCGCGCGAGGATGACGGAGGCGGCAGGCAGCATCAGTGGAACCCGCCGCCTCCTGCGCCGACTTCGCGACATCATGGCGGGTTCGGGCAGCCCCCAGGAGCGGCTCGACCGCATTGTTCGAATTGTTGCTGCGGAGATGGTGGCCGAGGTTTGCTCGGCTTACATAATGCGCGCAGGAGAGGTCCTGGAGCTTTTCGCCACCGAGGGGCTTCGATCTGAAGCCGTCCATCGGACAAGGCTACGCATCGGCGAAGGGCTCGTCGGTGCAATAGCGGCAACCGCGCGACCGCTTGCCCTCGCTGACGCGCAATCCCACCCCGACTTCGCCTATCGCCCGGAGACCGGCGAAGAGATCTACCATTCGCTGATGGGCGTTCCGATCCTCCGCGGCGGCCGTGTGCTCGGTGTGCTGGTCGTTCAAAACCGCTCGCTGCGCCATTATACCGAAGACGAGATCGAAGTGCTTCAGACGATCGCGATGGTCGTCGCCGAACTCTCTGCGACAGGCGAGCTCGTTAACCCGTTGGAGATCGCGCAAAGTCAGAGCGGCGGATTATTGCCGCTCCGACTCGTCGGCATTCGGCTCAATGCCGGCTTGGCAATCGGACCGGCAGTTTTGCACGAGCCCAGGCTGCTGATCCGTCAATTAGTCGCCGAGGACGTGGATGGCGAGCTCAAGCGCCTGCGCCACGGGGTCACGGCGATGCGTAGCGCAATTGACGAGCTCGTCGCCACGAGCCGCGGGCTTGGCATTGGTGAACATCGCGACGTCCTCGAGGCCTATCGCATGTTCGCGGCCGATCGCGGCTGGATCAGGCGCATCGCCGATGCGATCCGCAGTGGGCTGACCGCCGAGGCGGCAGTGCAAAAGGTCCGCGATGAAACTCGCACGCGCATGACGCAGGTCAGCGACTCTTACCTCCGCGAGCGCTTGCTCGACCTCGAAGATCTCGCCAATCGCCTCCAGCAACATCTTTCCGGACACCCGCCAAGCTCCGCTTCGAGGGATCTGCCGGCAGAGTTCATTCTCGTCGCCCGGGCGATGGGGCCGGCTGAACTTATGGATTACGCGCACCGGCGGATTGTGGGCCTCGTACTCGAGGAGGGATCGCCGACCGCGCACGTTGCCATTGTCGCCCGGGCCCTCGACATCCCTGTCGTCGCACGAGTGGAGGATGCGGCAAGCCGGATCGAGGCGGGCGACATCGTCATCGTCGACGGCGACCATGCGCAGGTGCTGATTCGGCCAAGCAAAGACATCCATCAATCGGTCGCTGCGACGGTCGAGGTGCAAACCCGCCGGCGCGCCATCTATGACGACCTGCGGTCGGCAGAATCTGTCACCCGCGACGGAATCCAAATCAAGCTGCTGCTGAACGCGGGGTTGCTGGCCGACCTGCCCCAACTCCGAACGACCGGCGCAGAGGGCGTCGGGCTCTTTCGCACCGAGATCCCGTTCATGGTGCGGGACAGCTTTCCTGACGTTGAAGACCAGACGGAGTTCTACCGAAGCGTGTTCGAGCAGGCAGAGGGCTCTCCGGTTGTCTTCCGCACCCTCGATATCGGCGGAGACAAGGTGCTGCCTTATCTGGCCCATGCCGTCGAGGACAACCCGGCGATGGGCTGGCGAGCGATCCGCATCGGGCTCGACCGTCCGGCGATGCTGCGCCAGCAACTGCGCGCGCTGATCCGCGCGGCGGGTTCTCGTCACTTATTTGTCAAGTTTCCGATGATCGCCGAGATCGCTGAGCTGGAGCAGGCACGCGCGATCCTCGATATTGAGCTCGCTCGGGCCGAGAAAGAGGGAAGAAGTCTGCCGGCAGTGATCAAAACTGGGGTCATGCTCGAAGTGCCGGCGCTGTTGTGGCAGTTGCCGGCGCTCTGTGAGCGGATCGACTTTTTGTCGATCGGGACCAATGATCTGCTGCAGTTTCTCTTTGCCTGCGACCGCGGCAATCCTCGCCTGGCTGATCGTTATGATCCTCTTTCAATGCCGATGCTGGCGCTATTTCGCGAAGTCATTGTACGGACCCGTGATGCGCGGGTCTCGCTCAGCATGTGCGGCGAGATGGCAGGCAACCCGATCGAGGCAATGGCGCTGATAGCGCTCGGCTTCCGGACCTTGTCGATGGCGGCGACCGCGATCGGTCCAGTCAAGACCATGATCCGCAGCCTTGATGCGGCGGCCGTCGCCGGGTATCTCGACGAGATCGCGAGCCGGCCGGATCATTCGCTAAGACCCAGGCTCGAAGCCTACGCGCGGGATCACAAGATCGCCTTGTGAGCTCCACGATCCGAGGGGTCTCGAGACACGCAACGCCTCGGGTTGGACAGCAGCCGCCGTCCTTGGTTAAAGTGGTGCCGGAGCGGGATCATCACATGGCGTTGTTCCGGCGTCTCACAACTCCCTTTGCCGAAGATCTGCCTGACGGCGAAGCCGCGCCGTCATCAGGTCCGCGATCCGCCGGGGATGTGCTGCGGCAGCAGCGCGAGGCGCTTGGTCTCGACCTAGACGATGTCGCAGCGGCGCTGCGAATCAAGCCGGATTACCTGGCAGCGCTCGAGGTGGGCCGTCCGGACCTGCTGCCCGGCGCGACTTACGCGATCGGCTTTGTGCGCGCCTATAGCGATCACCTCGGTTTGGATGGCAGCGAGATCCTGCGGCGCTTTAAGGCGGAGTCCGCCGGGCTCGACGCAAAGCCGGATCTTACTTTTCCGATGCCGCTTGGTGAGCGCAGCATTCCAGGCAAGGCAATGCTTCTGGTGGCGCTGATTTTGGTGCTTTGCGGGTACGGCACCTGGTACTACCTGTCGACCGCCGAACGCTCACGTCCCGAACGCGTCGCTGAAGTACCGGTCGGGCTCCTCTCACCGCCACCCGTGCAGCCTGCCAGCGAGGCCACAGCACCGCCAAGTGCCGATACTGCGGCGGACACTCGACCCATCGATCCGGCTGGCGCCGCGCTCAAGACGCCCGCGACGACTGGCTCCCAATCCGGTACGACTGGCGAGCCCGCGGCGGGTCAGTCGGTGACGCCTCCCGAACAAGCCCCCGCCGCGTCGACCCCGGTGTTGGCGCTGCCCGCAGCTCCCCCTCCTGTCTTGGTCGGTTTAGCCCCAACATCCCAAAGCGAGAAGCCGCACGCCACTGGGGGCGCGGGCGGCGCGGCGCGCATTGTTATCCGAGCAACCGCGGAGAGCTGGATCAAGATACGGGACGCCAATCAGACCGTGCTTCGCGAGGGTTTCTTGAAGGCGGGCGAGACGTATGACGTGCCCGATCGGCCGGGCGTGTCGATGCGAACCGGCAATGCCGGCGGTCTCGAAATTAGTGTCGACGGCAAGCCTGCACCGCCGATCGGCCCGAGCGGCGCGATTCGAAACGTTTCTCTCGAGCCGCAAGCGCTGATCGCAGGAACGGCCGCCGGCGGGTAAGTTCCGCCTCGACTGTTCTCCGGTGCCGAATCTGTCTATAAGCCGTTGATAGGTTACCAACTGCGCGAGTGTTGCCGAATGAGCGTCAGGCCCTACCGCGACATCCACCGCCGTCAATGCCGCAAAATCCACGTCGGCAAGGTGCCGGTAGGCGGCGATGCGCCGATCACGGTGCAATCGATGACCAACACCGTGACGAGCGACGTAGCGGCGACGGTCGCGCAGATCCAGGCGCTCGAGGCTGCCGGTGCAGATATCGTTCGAGTTTCCTGCCCCGACCAGGCGTCAGCGCTGGCGTTGAACGAGATCGTGCAACAAGTGACAGTGCCGATCGTTGCCGACATCCACTTTCATTATAAGCGGGCGATCGAAGCGGCGGAGAGCGGTGCAGCGTGCCTGCGGATCAATCCGGGCAATATCGGGTCAGCCGAGCGCGTCCGCGAGGTGATCAAGGCAGCCAAGGATCACGGCTGTTCGATGCGGATCGGCGTCAATGCCGGCTCGCTCGAACGCGATCTCCTCGAGCGCTACGGAGAACCATGCCCCGAAGCCATGGTCGAAAGCGCGCTCAACCATGCCAAAATTCTCGAGGACAACGACTTCTTCGAATTCAAGATATCGTGTAAGGCGTCCGATGTGTTTCTCGCCGTCGCCGCCTATCAGCAGCTCGCCGAAGTCTGCGACTACCCTCTCCATCTTGGGATCACCGAGGCCGGCGGTCTGCGCAGCGGGACGGTCAAGTCGTCGATAGGCCTCGGCATGCTGCTGTGGTCCGGGATCGGTGACACCATTCGGGTCTCGCTGTCCGCCGATCCGGTCGAGGAAGTCAAAGTCGGCTTCGAAATGCTGAAGTCGCTGAATCTGCGCCGCCGCGGGGTCACCGTCATCTCCTGCCCGTCTTGCGCCCGGCAGCAGTTCCCGGTCATCAAGACGGTCGAACGGCTTGAGGAGCGGCTCGCCCATATCACGACGCCGCTGACGGTGTCGGTCATCGGCTGCGTCGTCAACGGTCCCGGCGAGGCGCGCGAGACCGATATCGGCTTCACCGGCGGCGGCAACGGCACGCACCAGGTCTATATCAGCGGTCTGACCGATCATCGCCTTAAAGACGCCGATATCGTCGATCACCTCGTCGAACTGGTCGAGAAAAAGGCGGCTGAAGTGGAGGCTATCAGGCGGGCCGCAGCCGAGCCCGCCCTCGAGCCGGTGAAGTAGTCGAATTCTACGGCGCCTCAGGCGGTCGCCAAACGGGCGGAGCGAGCTTCACTGCCGAATATGCGGGTCGCGACGACCACCAAAAGCGCCAACGCAACGAGGGGCGCGATCGGGACGTGCGAAACCTCGGCGAGATCGCGCGGATCCACGAGCAACAGGAAAGACCCGGCCAGCGCGGCCTTCTCCCATATCGGGAGTTCGTTGCTCCCGCGGCCGCGGAGGAGCCAAGCTGCAGCGACGCCAGCGAGCGTCAAATCGTAGATCAGGATTACCGGGATCGCGACGAGGGTCGCCGCTGCGAGGGTAGCGGCCCTGATCGGCAGGCAGAAACCGGAGCGCCAGACAAAGCCGACTAGAAGACCCGCCGATAGCGTCGCCGCGGTTTGCACAGCATACGCAGTCGACGGGCTCCCGCCGAGCAGCAACACTGCGCCAAATGGGCTGACGAGCCCGCCGAACGCAACGCGCCCGGATTCGTAAGTGGCATGAGCGGCGGCAGCGACGCTTAAAAAATCGCTCCAGGTCGCCCAGCCGAACAGCATCAGGGAGCACAAACAAAGTACAGCGGCGGCAGCAAAAGCTGCAGCCAACGCACGCCAATAGCCCCCCGCGGCGAGCGCTACCGGAACCAGCAGGCCGAAATGCGGCTTGTAGCAGAGTGCCCCGAAAAGCAGTCCCGCCGTGATCGGCCGACGGTCGACGTAGAGCGTCCCCGCTCCGAACAACGCCGCCGTGAGAAATGCATTCTGTCCCAACCCAAGCGTCCAAAACACCGCGGGAAATGCGAATACCGGGACGAGCGCTGCAAAACTACGGTCGCCGAGAATTCGGCGCATGACGATCAGATAGACAGCAAGGGTTGCCGCCTCGAAGACCAGGAACGACGCCAGATAAGGTAAACGGGCGAGGAGTGCACAAAGCAGCAAGAAAACCGGCGGGTAGTAAAAGAACCGATATTCTATGCCGGGCACGGTTGCCTGCTCTTCGGCGGCATTGTGCGCCGCCTGGTCGTAGGCGAGTTCGGGTGTACCCGCATCGGCCAGGCTTCCGGCCGCGTAGAAGCTGACAAAATCGGTGCTCGTAGGGGCGTCGAGCGGCACGATCAAGCCATGAGTCCCAGCAACCAGAAACAGAAAGCAGCTAACCTCGATCGCAAGGAGGATCGTGCAATAGGCGATCAGGCGACCGTGGTCCGCAGGATTGTCCTGCGAGCAACGAACGCGCAACCCCGCCGACATCATAGGCTTTACCACTTCCGATGGATAACTCGGACCAATTCCGAGCGCCGATCGATAAGCTTAGGCGCTTCACGTTAGAAAAGAATTTAGGCGGGATCTTCAGACACATCTGACGAAGCGCGGCGGTCCTCGCCGCGAGATACCTACCACGACTACCGACAGCTTGCGCTATAATTCGATTGATCACAAATTTCCGCAAAATTGTTTCGGCCTCCCTGTTATCTGAGAAAACGACGGTGAACACCTTGACGTATCTGCGAAGATCGATCGACGACAATTTTTGGGAATTATTAGATACCAGAGGAGAGCTACCGCGATCGAATACTGCTTCATCGCTGCGCTGGTTTCGGTTGCCGCAGTCGTTGTCGCGGGGTCGGTTGGCACTGGTCTGAGCACCGCCCTCAACCCCGTCGCCAACGATCCTTAGGCTTTCACCGAGATACCGCAGAGCGGGTTACCGAAACGGCGGTTGCGGCGATCCCGTACGTCGCGCAGCATCGAGATGGATTTGCCGCGCCGGCTGACAAATTTGGTGGTCGCTTATCGCCCTCCAGCAATATGGTTAGTAGACCCGCAGCCGGCGTCGGCGTCTTTACCTAAAAGATTGAATGTTAAGTCTGAGAAATTAAGGCCTTGGCAATATTTATGACCTGATATCGGAGACTCGAGTCAAATACCGGAGGTTTTTTATAATGGGCTGCCTATCACACTTGCTGGGCTCGGTTGCGGTAAAAGGCGTAGGGAACGAGACTGTCTGCCGCCTGATGGAGGAAACAAACGGTGTCACCGCGATCGAATATGGCCTAATCGCCGCGTTGATCGCCATTGCCGCCATTCTCGCTCTCACCGCAGTCGGCACCAGTCTCTCCGGCACTTTCAGCTATATTGCGAGCCAGCTCTAGGGCGAATGTCATGCTGCGGGGCCCTAGCGGCCCGCAGCCAATTTTCTGGAAGATCATCTGGGGGTAGTAGGTCACCCAGCCATTGCCCATGGCATCGCCGATTTTCGCGAAGCACAGTCAAACCCTCCGCTACCCTGTCGAACCCAGGGTTGACGACGGAAACCGATGGACCCTACTCGCTGCTGCGCCAAAAGGAGCTCGGCCCGTGGTCGACCGGCTATGCGATGCCTGCCGTTACACGATGCCGGCAAACGAGACCGTCTGCCGGGCATCTGGCTGCCGGTCGGCTGCGACCGAGACAGGCGTGCAGTTTTACGGCAATTTGTGCCGCGGGGACCTGCTGTTGCAGATCGCTCCTCAAATCGAGGAGGCACGCCCGGAGCGGTTCGCCAACCTTCCGCCGCTGCATGTCGGGATGGGCGATTTAAGACGTTGTGCGAAATTGAATAGCCGATCAGGAGAACCCGATGGATCTTCCAGCCAGCGTTACCGCACTTGGCGAGCAGCTCAGCGGAGCGAGCGAAATCGTGCCCGATCCCGCCCTGTTCAGCGAGGCCGGCGTTTTCGCCGCTGAGCGCGAGCGGATCTTTACCCGACCCTGGATAGCTGCAGACCACGCGACGCGCCTGGCCGAGGACGGCCGTTATTTCCGGTTCGCTTCCGACAGCCGCTCGATCATTGTGACCCGCGACCGTCAGGGTCACCTGCACGCGCTGCGCAATGTCTGCATTCATGCCGGCTACCCCGTGTGCGACGCCGAGGACGGCTCTGCCGAGCGATTGATGTGCCCTTATCATGGCTGGGAGTACGCGCTCGACGGCCGGTTGGTCGAGCCGGAGCTGTCCTCTCGGATCGATCCGTCGCGGCTCCGGCTGACGAGTTATCCGGTCTGCGTTCGCGATGGGCTGCTTTTCGTGGCCCCGTCGGTTGGTCCGGCGTCGGATGAGAGTATCGCCGGCCCCCTCCCCGCATGGCTCGCCGATGGCACGGTAACCAGGCGGGAGTGCCACAATACGACATGGAATTGGAAGTTTCTGGTCAACTTCCTGAGATCTCGGATGCCTTTGCTCTTCGGCGACCGGTCCGATGGTCAGGACAGCTGTCTCGAGTTCGGGCCACTCAGCCGGATACTAGTGAATTCCGAGCGCGTTGTTCTTCTTCGCGTGATCCCGAGATTCGCCGAGCGCACCGACCTCCAACTGATCGAGATAGCAGCGGCGGATGCACCGCTCGAAACGGCCTCGCCCGCTGGCGACGATCCTATGGCGGAGGAACTCCGCCGCGCCGGCGCGCCTTCGCCGTCCGAGTTGGACCGAGAGTTTTTCAGCTGGTATTGGTCACTGATGTCCCCGGCGTAAATGGGTAGGCTGGACCTCACGGGCTGCCGCCGGCATCCAAAGATTGCTGGCGCTTCGAGCGCGGGTGGGGCACCCAAGGGCGATCGCCGCGAATCTCATTGGTGCTCTCGACGGTAATGCCGCCGGCGTCGAGCCACAGCGCGACCGCGCCGCGCCGCCAGGAGTCGATGCGGTCGATGACCGGCATCATCGACCGGCAGCGGAACCCGGCCGGCACCTGACTGATGATCGCATCGAGACCGCCGCATCTGAGGGGCAGCCCGGCCTCGCCAGTGATGACCGCGACCTTGCGGCCGCGTGCTGTGTAAAGGCACGACGCTTTGGCGCAGTCGAGCCCGCCTTCCGCACCGGCCCCGGCTTCCGGCCAGTCGGCGAGAGCTTCGCCGGTCTCTTCGGCGAGAAACGAGCGCACCATTTTCTCGCCGTTGTCGGCCGAGACGAAGTAATGCCCGTCGGCTGCTCGCGCAGCGACAAACCGCCCCGTATCGGCAATGATGATATCGGGGGGCCGGGTCAGCATCATGCTCGCAAACCCGGCGGCGATCGCGACCACGCCCCAGCTTCGCCATGAACCGCGCCACAAGCACAACCACAGTCCGCCGAGCGAGATCGACAACAACCCCATAGCCGGTAAGCGCGGGGTCATCCAGACATTGCCTGGCAGCGCCGATACGTGCTGCGCGACCCAGATCGTCGCCTCGATCCCCCAGCCCATCGGGATCAATGCCAGACGCTCGAGACCAAACGGCATCAGCAGGCAGGTGACGACGCCCCAAGGCAGTGTCCACAGCGCGCTCATCGGCACTGCGATGACATTGGCCAGCGGGGAATAAACCGCGATATGGTGGAAGTGGTAGATTGAGAACGGGTAGGTGCCGAGGGTCGCGACTAGGGTCGTGACCGCCACCGCCCCGCAATATCCCACGACTCCCGCAAAGAGCCAGCGGCCGCGCAGAACACGGCCGAGCCGCCCGCCAAAGGTTTCATACACCGCAACCAAGGCGACGACTGCGCCGAACGACATCTGAAAGCTGACGCCCATCAGGCTTGCCGGATCGAGGACGAGCACGACCGCGGCGGCAAGCGCGCAGATCCGCATTGAGATGCGCAGCCGGTCGATCAGGATTGCAGCAAAGACGACGCCATTCATGACGAAGGCGCGCTCGGTCGGGATCGCAGCGCCGGAGATCAGCAGATAGCCGGTCAGGACGACGAGAGTCGCTGCGGCGGCGATCTTCTTGATCGGATAGCGCAACGCGACCGGCGGGATCAGCGCCAAGCCGCCGCGCACGGCGAAGAACACAAAGGCGCCGACGAGGCCCAGATGCAGCCCGGCGATAGCCAACAGGTGCGACAGGCCGGAGTCGCGAAACGACTGCTTGACCTCTTCGGCGATGGCACCGCGCTTGCCGGTGATCAGCGCCGAAGCGACCCCGCCGGTCGAGCCCGGCAGCACAGCGTTGATGCGCCGCGTCATCTCGGTGCGCAGATGCCGCAGGTGCTCGGCCCACCCGCCCCCGGCTTCGGGGGCGGCTTCTGGGCTAGGGATCCGGCGGGCCCCGCCAAAACTGTAGCCGACCCCACCGATCCCGGCGAAGTAAAGCTCGCGCTGAAAATCCCGCCCACCCGGCAAAATCTGGGGCGGCACGGGATAAAGCATCGCCCTGAGCCGCACCAGGTCGCCCGGGTTGAGCTCGTCGCTCGTTCGCGGAATATGAAGACGCAACCGGTGCGGCTGAGCGGCCGGGTCGAGCCCGGCCAGCGGATCGGGTTCGACGACAATGCGCCAGCCCTTCTCGGCCAAGTCGATGTCGACGACCCGTCCGGTGACCGGAACCGGTCCGAGGTGGCGCGGCAACATCGGCGCCTGCCGCTCCCGCGCGGTCTCGCATGTCAGAGCAAAGCCGGCGGCAAAGGCGGTCAAGACCAGCGTTGCCTCGCACCACGCCGGATGCCGGCGCAAGGCAAAGCTCAGACCGGCGCCGGCGATCGCGGTAGCGACACCCGGCCACAACGGCGGCTCGACCTTCAGCGCGAAATAGACCCCGATCCCGGCACCAAAAAACACCGGCAGCCACAGCAACCGGCGCTCGCCCTCGGCGGCGAGTCGCTCGGAAATGCCGGTAAGAATGCGGGCGCTCCATGCCGGCAGCAAGCCGACCCGTTCGCCCGCGAATGCCGTATCCGCCATTGTCGCCCGCCACTCTCGACTAACGAGCGTAGCGGCTCACAAAGTTAATTTATAGTCGCATTTATCGTAATGTTCGTAAGAATTCGACTAAATTTGTTGGAGATCGCGCGAACTCGGCTGCTTCAGCGAAAACCAGCTTTTTTCAGCCCTTCGAGCATGTGGTCGCGGGCTTCTTGGGTGCCGAATTGCGAGGCGAACCGCTCAACGGCGAAGAAAGGAGACAGGTGCATGCTGATGACCCGCTCAGTCTCTGCGTCCTGGTCTCGGCCCATCTCGGCGTAGACCGCGGCAAGGACCGGATGCGT
>Ga0306924_10005655_pt1 | contig 12349 bp, 9 predicted proteins | sample sta12Can44000111_FD_203756 | JGI IMG/M metagenome (GOLD analysis project Ga0306924, IMG submission 203756) | Lab enrichment of tropical soil microbial communities from Luquillo Experimental Forest, Puerto Rico - statanox.12C.anox.44.000.111 (v2)... | ecosystem: Environmental > Terrestrial > Soil... | reverse complement strand
CTGATGGGAAATGATGGGACCCCCCACCCCGTTCCCGCCGCAGCTTCCAGTGCCTCGTCAGAAACTTGGTAGGTGAGGACATCTTCGTCAATCTGGTTGGCATCGCTGGCCGTGTTGTTGTCATCGGTCATGGGATAGTGATCCGTCGCTGGTTAGCTGTCTGACGCTCGCGGGTCAGCAGCAATGAGTTTCAGGGGGAGTACATCCGATCACGCAATTGTTCTCCTGTAAAGCCCTATTTCGTCCGATCAGCCGGTATAGGCCGCCAACGCGGCAGTTAGCTGATTCAATGACAACAACACAGGCAGCGATGCCACTCCAGCGGTACTGCTGCTGAAAAAAGCAGACGCAGGGCGGCTCGGCTGCGCTGCATGGGACTCGACAAACAACGATCACGATGTTTCCCAAAGTGAGGAAAGTTTTACCGACGCAGGAATTCTTTCGTGAAACGCTGTGCGCTCTGTTGCAAGCCTATAACACTTGTGAAGCAGCACAAGCGGTGGGGCGATTTATACTTCTGCTCGAAGGCTCATTTGCACGACTACTTCAAAAAACGACAGCAGGAAGATCAAGTCGCAAGCTTCTTTGAATGGCTCTCTCGGCCAACAACCCTTAAAGCTCGCGCCGGGTCCACAGATCAAAATTGATGTTGCGGCCATCTCGTGCTGGCCGCTGCGTCCTGCCCTGCCGGCTGCAGGCCAGGCGCCGCCTTCTCAATCCCCTACAGCGGCGGCCTGTGGAAATGTTTGGGGTATCGCCTCGACTTGGCTGGTACTGGTAGCGCATATTTCTGGCTTCCTCATCTCTGGATGACTTTGCCCCGCTTCGGCGGGGCTTTTTTTCAGCGCCGCACGCAAAAAGATAACGGCCCCGACCGTGGCCACACGAGCGGGGCCTTTGCCCTCCTTGTTATCGCTCTAGCCCGAAGCCGGGACAGATATTCGCGCTGTTTTGCACAGCCTGCAGGGGCGCGATCTGCCTATTGCTGAGCCGCTGAGTGGTCTGCTCGAAGCTGCACTGTCACCGATCGTCACAAACCAGCGCAATAGACGAGCAAAATTGCACAACCTCAGCCGTCGCGGTGTCGGAACTACGCCAGCATCGAATCGCTCAAGCGGAACACCTGTTGAAATACGGCATCCGGCTTAGCCCTAACCACCACGTCGCCGCGAGGCAGGATGGCGAGCCACTACGTCCACGATCCGTCAGCGTGATGTTCGTTCAGATGCTGAATGAGAGCCCGTCACTACAACGCATCAGGTTTCATGATTTGCGGCATAGTGCCGCCACGACATTGCTCGGAGCCGGAGTCAACGTGAAGGTTGTAAGCGAGATGCTGGGGCACCATTCCGCAGCGTTCACGCTTGACGTTTATGGCCACGTTCTTCGCGGCATGCAGGAGCAGGCGGCCAAAAAGATGGACGAGGTTATCCGGGCAGTCATTGCGAGGCGGAGCACCAGTACTAAGTGAGGCGGACGACGCTGCGCTCCTCGCCGCTTCGCCGTGCTGCGCTCCGCAACTCAACGCATCGTATGGGGGCTCTCTGCGGAGTGCGCCTTTCTCTTCCGAGAACTGCGACCGCTTTTGCTACCCAAATAGGTAATGCAAGGCGGTACAGAGCAATACAGAGCGATATGGGAACGCGTCGGTTATGCCCACAATATGGGATTATCTGACATAGCCCGGTATAGTCCGATATGACCGGCGCAGACATCAGGATGCGGTCAAGTCCAATCCGGAACGCCGGCAATCCTCAAGCGTCGCCGCATTGTCCTCGGCACTCCCCCCGAGGCCGGTCACCACGAAGCCGGAAGCATTGTCCAGCCCCATGAAGACCCCATGAAACGGCGCCTCGGCCATCGGCTCGCCGGATGCTCGTTTGCTGCTCACGTATCCACAGACGACCACGCCGGTCGAGATTCGGCCGGCGAGCATTCGTCCGACATTCACCAGTTCGAGATCGTGGTTCTTGAGACCTTTCCCGACGCCGACGCGCACGCCGGCAACCTGCCGGGCATTAAGGGTGAGGGGCTTCGCGACTTCGACATGGGTGGGGATGATCTTCTCAGCGGACGCACATCCCGCAAGCGCGAGTGATACCAGGAAGGGCGAGAAGCGACGCATTTGCGCGGGCCTTCTTGCGTTACAGCGAGCGGCGTCTCTTGCGGAGAATCGCATCACCACGCTCGTCCTCAGCATATCACAGGGCCGCTGTCAAAGCTCAACAGGTTGAAAACATTGAGACTTTTGCCAGGGAACCCAATCCGGCAGGAAGCGTTGTCAAGCCGACTTTTCCTGACCGTACCGATCTCTTGTGCTGCGTTGACCGCTTTCCAACAAAGAGGCGCCGTCGGCATGACCAGGCACGATCCATCCCAACTCGCCGCCGCGCGTTCACGCATCCAGGCGCCGTTTCCGGTCGGCATTGAGGAGGAGTACTTCCTTGTTGACGCGCAGACCAAGCGCGTCGCCCATGACGTTTCTCACGCGTTCTTCGAAGCCGCCGGCGCGGCAGCGGCAGGCCACGTCTCGCCCGAGTTCCTGCAGGCCCAGGTCGAGGTGAAGTCTTCGCCGCATGTGCGCATGGCGGAAGCGCGCAGCGAGATGCGCGACCTGCGCCGCACCGTGGCCGCGGTCGCCGCCGAGCACGGCCTTGCCATCCTGGCCGCCGGCACCCACCCCACCGCGCTGTGGCGCAGCGCCCGGCAGACCCCGAAGCAGCGTTACGACGCGGTCATGCAGGACCTGCAGATGATCGGACAGCGCGATCTCCTGTGCGGGCTGCACGTGCATGTCGAGCTGCCCGATCCCGACGAGCGCATCGACGTCATGTACCGGATGCTGCCGTATCTGCCGTTGTTGTTGGCGCTGTCCACCTCGTCGCCGTTCTGGCAGGCGCACCGCACCGGGCTGAAGGGCTATCGGCTTGCGGCCTACGACGAGCTGCCGCGCACCGGCGTGCCGGAGCTGTTCCGCACCCGCGAGGAATTCGACGGCTATGTCGCGGCGCTGGTGCGCGCCGGCGTAATCCAGGATTCGAGCTACATCTGGTGGTCGATCAGGCCATCGCTCTGCAATCCTACGCTGGAGCTGCGCGCGCCGGACTGCTGCACCCTGATCGAGGATGGAATTGCAATCGCCGCTCTCTACCGCACACTGGCGCGCCATCTCTGTCTCAACCCCTGGCGCAATGCCGACCTCGACGCGGTGCAGCGTGCGCTCATTATCGAGAACAAATGGCGGGCGCAGCGCTATGGCGTGCAGGGCACCTTTGCCACGCAGGAAGGGGCGCTGCCGGTTGCCGACATGCTCGGGCAGGTGATCGAGCAGACGGCGCCGGATGCCGACGCGCTTGGGTGCAGTGAAGAGCTCGAGCGCTGCCGCGCCATTGCCGCGGGCGGCACCTCCGCCGATGTCCAGCTCGCTGTGTTCGAGGCCAATGGTGCGGGTGAGCGCGAGGAGGCAGCGCTGCGCGCGGTCACGGACTGGCTTGCGTCGGCGACACTGCAGTGAGTTTCTGCGGCAGGGTGGGCAAAAGGCGCGGGTCCCCGGCCTAATCCGCGTGGACAAAATCGCGCGCCGTACCCCCACCATCTGGAGCGCAGCAGACGATTTTGCCCACCCTACGCAGATTCTGTCAGCTGCAGCACGAGACCGCGCGCGCGCGCATCACGGACCCCGAGTGCGCGCAGCGCCAAGAGCGTCAGCCGCTGCACGTGCGCACTCGTCTGCTCGGGGGCCATGCCGGCTCTCGGCGCCAGCGGCCCGATGGCGCCCTCGATCAGGCCGCCGAGCAAGGCCGGGCCCGCAAACGGTGCCTCCTGATGCTGCAGGCTGCCGGCGGCGAGCGCCCGGCCAATGAGCTTCTCAAGCTCGCCTGCGAGCGCACGACGAAACGAGAGCAGCGCGCCCTCAAGCTCGGGCTCGAGCGGGCTTGCCATCAGCGCGAGCACCAGCGGGCGCCTGGCGATGGCGCGCCTGGTGAAAGTGGCGAGCGCGGCAGCCAGCGCGGACAGCGGCCCGGGTGCTGCGCTTGCCGCCTGCGCCAGAGCTGCCACCTCCTCCTCGCAAAGCGCCTCGACCACGGCGGCAACGAGCTCGGTCTTCGACGGGAAATAGCGATACACGGTGCCAGAAGCGATGCCGGCACGATCTGCAATGGCAGCGATCTGGACGGCCGCGATGCCGTTCTCCGCAAGCGTCGCGCAGGCGGCCGCCAGAATGGCCTCGCGCCGGGCAGCAAGCTTGCGCACCACTCTGTCCGTTTGTCTGTAAGCCATGCAGGACTGCTGAATGAAGACAGGGGCGCCAGGTCTCAACGACGGCTCGCGATTTCTCCGCCTGCAATGATATGGTTGCGCCGATGCAGCTACCACACGGAAAATATAACGGCTGAGGACGAGAAGCGGAAGTTTGCGGAGAAGACAATGCACAAGCCAGGCATGAACCCCGCGGAATGGGAGCAGCGCATCAACCTTGCCGCCTGCTACCGGCTGGTGGATCATTTCGGCTGGACCGATCTCATCTACACCCACATTTCCGCGCGCGTTCCCGGCAAGCCCGGTCACTTCCTGCTCAACCGCTTCGGGCTGCTGTTCGAGGAGGTGACCGCCTCGAACCTGATCAAGGTCGATCTCGACGGCGATCTCGTCGACGAGCCCGATGCTCCCATGCACAAGGCGGGCTTCGTCATTCACAGCGCGATCCATGGCGGTCGCGAGGACGTGGACTGCGTCATCCACACCCATTCGAAGGCGGGCGTCGCGGTCGCCGCCATGAAGGAAGGCCTTCTGCCGCTCTCCCAGCATGCGCAGCTGTTCTACGGGCGAATCGGCTATCACGACTACGAAGGGCTCGCCGTCGACATCGACGAGAGGGCGCGCCTCGTGCGCGACCTCGGCGACAATCCGGTCATGATCCTGCGCAACCACGGCCTGCTTGCGGTCGGCCCGTCGATCCCGCTCGCGTTCTCCAATCTCTTCAACCTGCAATTCGCCTGCGAGGCACAGGTGCTGGCCATGGCGGGAAATGCCGCCCTCAACCTGCCGACTGCGGCCGTCTCCAAGCACACGGCAAAGCTTGCGGTCGCACCCGAGGCACCGTTCGGCACGGAATGGGCGGGACTGCTGCGCAGGCTCGACCGCATCGATGCGTCGTACCGAACGTGAGTGGCAAGTCACGCCGCGAATCGATGATCGACGAGACCTGGGATATAAGGGGCGACGACAGTAACACCCTCCAGGTCGAGCTGCAGTTTACTCGCGGCGTGCTGGCCCGCGGTATGGGTGAAGCAAAGCTTTATTCCGGCGCGAAGCCTGACTTCTACCGCATCTATAAATTCGAGCAGGCCACGGACGTCGTGCGCAGCACGGCGATCGGGATTCACCGCGTCAGCAAATTCTCCTTCAAGGCCTCCGGGTCGAAACTCGCGCCGCTCTTCGACGGCTCGCAACAGCTGATCGCCATCACATCGGTTCCGTTCTATTCCCGGACGATCTATCTGCCGGCGATATAGAGAGGGCGACGAGCGAGCAGGCGCGCGCCCGATCACCGATCCCGGTTGCCCCGCCGAGGCGCGCCGAACCGGGGTGGGATCATCTCATTTCTGCTTCCATTCCAGCGCCAGCCACTGTGCTTCAGCGATTTGCCCACTCGTCATCTTGCTTGCCACTGCATTGCGATTGTTGATGGCCAGAGTACGATCGCTGACGTCCGACTCCGGGAAGTGCGACGCGGCAAGATAGAACCACACATGCGCATGCACATAATCTGGCGAGCCACCCAGGTTCTTGGCGTACAGCAGACCAAGATTGTACTCAGCCGGGGCGTTGCCCTGATCGGCGGCTAGACGATCCCATTTTTGGGACTCGGCAGTGTCCTGGGAACCCCGCGGCCCTCGGCATACAGGACTCCAAGGTTGAACTCGGCGCCCGCATCACCCTGCTTCGCGGCGAGGCGAAACCACTTCACGGCCTCCCCATCATTGTACATACGCCGTTGGCGCGCAGCGTCTTCTTCCCGCCGCACGCGCGCCATCCGCAAAGCGATGACTTGCTGGCCTGCGCGGTCTTCCGTTCGGGCGTTGCGAGATCGCTGCCGCCACAACAACATGAAAGCCAAGCCTGAGATCAATGGCTGCATGCTGGGTTAGGCCCCGTGCGGGGCGGCCCGCAACGGTCATAGTGTCGCAGTGCTGCCCATGCTCGTGCACGATCTGAGAGCCCGCCGCTTAGCCGGCACATTTTGCTTTCGGGAACGTTGGTAAGGAGGGCCCCTTTTGGGCGCGTGGAGAGCAGGCTTATGAGACGGCGCCAATTCTTGTCCATGCTCGGCGGGGCAGCGACCGCGCCGATGACCACATCATTCCCGGTGCACGCGCAGCTGGGATCCCGTGTGATCGGACTCCTTCATCAAGGTTCTGCGGAGCCAGTGGTGAATCGGAACGCCTTCCGGAAGGGCTTGAGCCAAGGCGGCGTAGATAGCCAAACCGTCACGATCGAAGAACGCGCCGCCGATGGTCATTACGACCGCCTTCCAATGCTTGCAGCGGAGCTTGTCGGGGATCAAGTCTCAGTTATCGCCGCAAACTTTCTTCCTGCGGCGCTTGCGGCAAAAGCTGCAACTCAGACCATTCCTATCGTTTTCCTGAGCGGCAGCGATCCGATTAAGTCTGGTCTCGTCACCAGCATCAATCGGCCAACGGGCAACGTCACCGGCATTGCGCCCATGTTCACACTGCTGGGTACGAAGAATCTGGAATTGCTGCACGACTTTGTGCCCGCGGTCAGAACCACGGGGGCGCTTGCAAATCTGACCAACCCTAATGCAGAGCACCAGTTGAGAGACCTTCAGCAGGCGGCGGATATCCTTCGTCAGCACCTTGTTGTGCTTCCCGGAAGCAACGAGCGGGAGATTGACAGCAGTTTTGCCGAAATGGCCAAGCGCCAGGTTGGAGCACTGGTGATAACTGCTGATGGTTATCTGATCAGCCGCCAGGATCAGATCGTTGCCTTGGCGGCTCGCTATCGAATACCCACAATGTATCCCTTGAGCCAGTATGTAGCGGGGGGTGGACTGATGAGCTATGGCGCGAATCTGCGCGATGCCTTTCGCCAAACTGGCATTTACGTCGGAAGAATTCTTCAAGGTATGAAGCCCTCAGACTTGCCGGTTCTGCAGCCGACCAAGGTCGAGTTCGTCATCAACCTCAAGACAGCGAAAGTACTCGGTATCGAAGTGCCCCCCAAGCTGCTCGCGCTCGCCGACGAGGTGATCGAATAGTGTGTTGCCACCGCATATTTCGGCTTTTTGGCAGGAAGTGTGCGTCTTCAGATTAACCGACGGTGCTCCTTGATCAGGCGTTTCAGCTCGGTGATGCAGGAGCCGCAATTCGTACCGGCGCGCAATTTGCAGCCAATCTGCGCCACGCTGTGCGCTTCCCCGCACGCGATGGCCGCACGCACGGCGGCAAGGTCCACCTGGAAGCAGGCGCAGATGATCGGTTCGGCCGGTTGGATCAACTCCTTTGATCCAGGTGCGAAAGCGCGTGCGCTCTGATCCGGCGCGTCCGCCGGAGATAAGGCAGCGAATTGCAGCGGCTCGTTGATGGGCCCGACGCAAAGGCAGCCATAAAGCTCGTCAGCAACGAAAGCGCTGGCGCTGTATGTCCTGCCGATGAGTTCGTCCACCACTCGGGCGCGATCGGAGAAGGCGTTAAAGGCAAAATCATGCCAGTGCAATGGGCCAAGCCTTGCTGCCAACCGGTACTCGATCCCATCCGTCATAGCCGTGCGCGTCCACCAAGTTCCCGGCGGGAAGGCGAGCAAGTCGCGCGTGCGTGCAAAACCGCGCATAGAGAAAACAACTGGTGAGATTGCAGCCGGCATCGCCTTCGCTTCCGGCTGTCCGGAATGAGGATCGGTATGGGCAGCGACGAGATCGCCAACCCGCGCGCACGAGGCGGTCTCATCGCTCCAGTGGATCGGCACGAACAGCGAGCCCGGTTGTTGGCCTTCGCTGATCATGACTTTCATGATGCAGGACCCTTGCGCGGTGGCAACGCGCGCAAAATCCCCATCGCCAAGCCCGGCCGCGCGCGCATCTGTCGGATGCACCTCGACGAACGGCTCCGGCAGGTGCATGGCAAGCCGCGGGCTCCGGCCCGTGCGCGTCATGGTGTGCCATTGATCGCGGATGCGCCCGCTGTTGAGACGGAAGGGATAGCCGGGGGCTGTTTCCTCTCGCAGTGCGGGCGGCTCAGGCGCGATGAACTGCGCTTTGCGGCTCGGCGTGAAAAATTTGCCCGCCGAAAAAAAACGCTGCTCCTTGCCATCATCGCCCGCGCGCAACGGCCATTGCGCCGGCTCGAGAGCGTCATAGTCGGCATCCGAAATGGTCGCGACGGCGCCCAGGTCGAAGTCGCGGGTGCCGCCGTTCTCGAATGCCGAAAGCGCGGCATGCTCGCGAAAAACATCGGCCGATCGCGTATAGGGAAAAGCTTCGGCGAAACCCATCCGGCGCGCGACTTGCGTAACGATCCACCAGTCCGGCCTCACTTCGTTCGGCGGGGGCTGGAATGCGCGTTGACGCGAGATGCGCCGCTCGGAATTGGTGACGGTGCCTTCCTTCTCACCCCAGGCGGCGGCCGGCAGGAGAAGATGGGCGCCGGCGTTCACCGTGTCATTCGAGAGCACGTTCTCGGAGACCACGAACAACTCGAGCTCCCTGAGCGCATTGCGCACGGCCTCTGCGCGTGGCAGCGATACCGCAGGGTTGGTCGCCATTACCCACAAGGCCTTGATCTCGCCACGCGCGATCGCCTCGAACATCTGCACGGCTTTGAGACCTTCGCGCGTCGCGACGTGGGGCGCATCCCAGAAGCGGCGCACGCGATCAACGTCCGGGGCGGAAAATCCCATATGCGCGGCGAGCTGATTTGCGAGTCCGCCGACTTCACGCCCGCCCATGGCATTGGGCTGGCCTGTCAGCGAGAACGGCCCCATGCCGGGCCGGCCGATGCGGCCGCAGGCGAGATGGCAGTTGATGATGGCATTGACCTTGTCGGTTCCCTGCGCCGACTGATTCACGCCCTGTGAGAAGCAGGTGACCACACGCTCGGTGGCACAATAAAGCTCAAAGAATCGCGCCACATCCGCAACGGGCAGGCCGGTCGCACGGGCCGTTGCAGTGAGACCGGGCGCGATCGTCCGCGCACGCGCGAGCGCATCTTCGAAGCCGCTCGTGTGCTCATCGATAAAGGCATAGTCGAGCGTGTGCGTCTGCGCCATATGTACGAGCAACCCGCAGAACAGCGTTGAGTCGGTGCCGGGCGCGATTGGAAGAAACAGATCCGCCTCTTCCGCGGTTGCGGTCCGGCGCGGATCGATCACAATAAGGCGCGCGCCGCGCAGATCCTTGTTGAGCATCATGCGCTGGAACAGCACCGGGTGACACCAGGCGGCATTCGAGCCGACGAGCACGATGAGGTCCGCCTCATCGAGGTCGGTATAGGTGCCCGGCACAGTATCGGCGCCGAAGGCGCGCCGGTGGCCGGCGACCGAGGACGCCATGCACAGCCGCGAATTGGTGTCGACATTGGCCGAGCCGATGAACCCCTTCATCAGCTTGTTGGCGACGTAATAGTCCTCGGTGAGCAGCTGGCCCGAGAGATAAAACGCGACCGCGTGCGGCCCGTGCCGGCCGATGATCTCGTTGAAGCCTGATGCGACGCGATCAAGCGCATCGTCCCAGCGGAGGCGCGTGAGCTTGCCGTTGCCCTGCCGCAGCATGGGATGCAACAACCGGCCGTCCAGCGCGATCGTCTCGCCCAGCGCCGCGCCCTTCGAACAGATGCGCGCAAAGTTCGCCGGATGCGCGGGATCGCCTGCAACGGCAGCGCCGCCGTGACCGTCCGGTTCAACGATAAGCCCACAGCCAACGCCGCAATAAGGGCATGTCGTGCGCACCGCCTGATGCTTTTGCACGGGCACGTTCATCGAACGGCTGTTGCCTCTCCTGGCGCTCCGGTCCCCGGATTTCTACTCTTCCAGCTACCGGTAAAACGCTGCAAATCTGGTGTTGCCGCGTTCAAGCTGCGTGCCAATCTGTGAAAGATGGCCGCCGATCTACAAAAAATCGCGATTTACCGGCACAAGCCGCATTGCCTCGCGAGCGAACTGAAACATGCTTGTGACGCGTAAGGGCGCAGCGCGCCTACAAATTGATCGCGCCCCGCCCAGCGATTTTGCATTGCACAGATTTCAATCCGCGACGCGCGCAAAGCGCGTAATTTTTCATCTTGCACCAGGCAAAATCTCCGGCTTTGCAGTGACATCGGCTTGGCACAAGGCTTGCGACGCTGCGCTTACCGCGGCCGTTGATCTCACCAGAAAGGGATACATGAATGAGCACGGGAAACTGGATTTCGGAATGGGATCCGGAAAATCAAAAATTCTGGGAATCAAAGGGCAAATGGATAGCCCGGCGCAACCTCATCTGGTCGATTATTGCCGAGCATCTCGGTTTTTCCATTTGGCTCATTTGGAGCATTGTCGCCACCAAGTTGCCGCAAGCGGGCTTTCACTACACGACGGACCAACTCTTTCAGCTCGTCGCGCTGCCCGGACTGATCGGTTCGCTGATGCGCTTTCCCTACACGTTTGCGGTTACCACGTTCGGCGGCCGCAACTGGACCGTTTTCAGCGCCGCGGTTCTGTTCATTCCGACGCTCGCACTTGCTTACTTTGTCACCCAGCCTGACACTCCGTTCTGGCTGATGCTGTGCGTGGCGGCCACGGCCGGGCTCGGCGGCGGCAACTTTGCCTCGAGCATGGCCAATATCTCCTTCTTCTATCCGGACCGCATGAAGGGCTGGGCGCTCGGACTCAATGCCGCCGGCGGAAATATCGGAGTGAGCGGCGTGCAACTCGTAACACCGCTTCTCCTGGGGACCGGCTTGGTGAGTCTTTACCTCGCAACCCCAACCCCGGACGGTCTCTATCTCCAGAACGCCGGGCTGATTTGGATCCTGCCGTTGGCGATTGCGGTGGCCGGCGCCTTCTTCTTCATGAACAATCTGACCTCAGCGCGATCGAGCTTCAAAGATCAGCTCGCCATCGTCAAGCGCAAGCATACCTGGGTGATGTCTTACATCTATATCGGTACCTTCGGCTCGTTCATCGGCTATTCGGCTGCGTTCCCGCTGCTGATCAAGACGCAATTCCCGGCGATCACGGTGGGCATCGCGTTCTTGGGCCCACTGGTCGGCTCGCTCTCGCGTCCGCTGGGCGGTTTGCTCGCAGACAAAATAGGGGGCGCGACCGTGACGTTCTGGAACTTCATCGCCATGGGCGTGGCGACGATCGGCGTGATGTATTTCGTCGAGGTCAAAGAGTTTGCCGGATTCCTTGCGATGTTTCTTGTCCTCTTCGTCACCACCGGAACCGGCAACGGCTCCACTTACCGAATGATTCCTTCGATTTTCCGTGAGGAGAAGCTGCGGGAGGCGAAGGGATCGGGCGAGTGCGGCCGCCTTGCTGCCATCAAGGCAGCGAGCATCGAGGCCGCCGCCGCCTTGGGGTTCATCGGTGCGGTCGGCGCCTGCGGCGGCTATCTGATCCCGCGCGGCTTCGGCGCCTCCATTGCCGCGACAGGCGGCCCGCATCTCGCGCTCGAAGTGTTCCTCGCATTTTATGTCACCTGCATCTGGCTGACGTGGTGGTATTACCTGCGCAGGACGCTCCTGGTGATGCGCGCACCGAGCCTGGCCGAGGCGCGGGTGTAAGCGAAACATCCGCCGTGCACCGATGCATGCCGGTGGGTTCGAAACCAGGCGGGTTGACCGGGGTCTGCCCGCCGTGCGCTCGCGCAAGACAATCGGACCAAGAGCCGTAGGGGACATCGGCCGCAAGGCTAAGCGTTGCAACTTATAGCGATGCTAGACCACCGATGCGCTCAGCAGGGAACAGGGCCGACCGCCATTGCGCATTCCCTGCGTGTCATGCGGCCTGCTCGCGACGCGACGCCCCTCACTTCACCACCAGCGCTGTGGTCGATAATAGCTCTGCCCGGGCGTACCCCAGCCACCCCAACCCCAGCCAAAGCCGACGCGCATATCGGGCGAGCGCGGGCGGTTCATGATGCCGCCCTGCGGCTGGTTGCTCAGCGCAACGACGAACTCCGTTCGATAGTTGGTCTCGCGGTGCAAAGGCTCATCCGAAATGACGATCGAGGACCGCGGCAATGCGGTTGCCGCGATGCGATCGAGCACATCGTGCGGCAGGGTGATGCGGTCAAGCGCGGAGTCGGCGTCTTCCCCGCTGTCGATCGTGACCGCGGTCCAGCGCAGGC
>Ga0306924_10005652_pt1 | contig 12352 bp, 10 predicted proteins | sample sta12Can44000111_FD_203756 | JGI IMG/M metagenome (GOLD analysis project Ga0306924, IMG submission 203756) | Lab enrichment of tropical soil microbial communities from Luquillo Experimental Forest, Puerto Rico - statanox.12C.anox.44.000.111 (v2)... | ecosystem: Environmental > Terrestrial >... | reverse complement strand
CCGGTCGATGATCTCGTAGACATGGTTCACGTACTTCACCCAGATCGCTTTCTGCTCCGCCACCGGCACCTCCGGCCAGCCGGGTTCGGAGAAATGTCGGTTCATATCCCACTTGATGAACTTGATGTTGTTTTCCGTGAGCATCTTATCGAGCGCGGCGAAAATGTACTCCTTTACGTCATCGCGCGCCATATTTAAGATCAACTGGTTGCGCGACTCGCTGCGCGGGCGTCCTGGAAAATTCATCACCCAGTCGGGATGACTGCGGTACAGGTCGCTGTCAGGGTTCACCATCTCGGGCTCGAACCACAAGCCGAAATCCATGCCCAAGCCGTTGACGTAGCTGATGAGAGGCGTCAAGCCGTTGGGAAACTTCTGCGGGTTCACCTGCCAGTCGCCGAGGCCTGCGCGGTCGTTATTGCGCTGGCCAAACCAACCATCGTCCATCACGAACAGTTCCACGCCGATGCGGGCCGCCTTCTCGGCCAGAGCTTTTTGCCCCGCCTCATTCACATTGAACTCCGTCGCTTCCCAGGAGTTGTAGAGCACGGGCCGGAGGCGCGGATTAGCACGGTCGGGGAGGATCTCGTCCCGTTCGAACCGATGCATCAGCCGGGAAGCCTCGCCGAATCCGTGGCCGCTGAAACCCCCATAGTAAGGCGGAGTCTTCAGGCTATCGCCGGGCTTCAAGGGGTAGGCAAAGTCAAAATCGTTGTAACCGCCCACAACACGCACCTGCCGGCCGGGTGTTTCTTCTATTGCCAGCTTCCAGTTGCCACTCCAACCGAGTGCCCCAAACCACACCCGGCCATGCTGCTCGTCAGCCTCGCCTTGGTAGTCGAGCGCAAACCACGGGTTCAACTGGTGGCTCGTATTGCCGCGCCGGCTCTCCAACACCACTTTGCCTTGGTGAATGGGTTCGCGAATCAGTTGCGTTTCACCCGCCCAGCGACCCGCTAGGTAGCTGAGCCGATAGCCGTCGCCTTGCGGCACATGCCACACGCCGGACTGCGCGCTCTCGACCGTTACCACCTGCGCTGTGCGGTTCTCAATGACTGCCTGCTTGCGGATGATGTCTTCCCTGGCAAAGACCCGATACGGCAGATTCACGAACAGGTCATACCGAATATCTTTCAGACGGATCATAAGCTCGTCGCCGTGGTTTTCGTAGGAGACGTATTTCAGAACGAGGTCGCGCACACCATCGGCCAGCGTCACTTTCAGGCACGGATCGTTGTATTGCTTGCCGCCCCAGCCCGGGTATTCGATGGCTGTCATGGTCTCGCTGGAATCGAAGGATGCGTGCTCCTGGCCCGAATGGGCGGCCGCCAGGTCTTGGTCGTGGGTGATCTTCGCTCCCCAGTAAACTTGCTGAAGCTCATTCAGTTCATTTACACCCACTACGTAGGACGTGCGTTCGGTTTCGAGAACCCAGAGCTTGAGCTCGGGGAGATAGCGAATGGGCGGAGCCGCCGTCCCTTGTGCTGCAGCGACGAGTGGTACACAAAGAATCATCCCGAGAGCCGCCAGAAGATTTCGAACCATGCTATTTCGACTAACGCCGTGGGAGCGCAGATGGTTCATACTCGAGGTTGTCTCAGAAACTCGCGGATCTTCTCGAAATCCTCCCGAAGTATTTTCTCCTCGCGCGGGTTGCGCAGCACGTAGGCCGGGTGTACCGTGGCCATGGCCTTGGCGGCTCCGTAGTCGTAGAAGCGTCCTCTGATCTTCAGCATGCCTTCCTTGAGACCCAGCACAGTGCGTACCGCTGGCGCTCCCAGGCAACAAATCAGGCGCGGCTGAATCGCTTCAAGCTGACGAAACAGGAAGGGGGAACAGGCGTCGACTTCGTCCTTCTCGGGGGTGCGGTTGCCGGGCGGGCGGCATTTGACCACGTTGCAGATGTAGACATCTTCGCGCTTGATTCCCACCGATTCCAGCATGCGGTTCAGAAGTTGGCCAGCTCGGCCGACAAAAGGCAGCCCTTGCTCGTCTTCATCCGCACCAGGACCCTCCCCGATAAAAACCAACTCGGCATGCGGATGGCCCTGGCCAAACACGATGTGCATGCGCCCCTTGGCCAGCTTGCAGCGCTGGCAGTCACCCAGGTCTGCGCGAACCTGGTCAAGGGTTTCGCGGCCACGCACCACGGGTGGGGCCTCAAACAAACTGAGATTTTGGGCGGACGATTTTAGATTTTGCACTACCGCTGGTGAGGTATGAAAGCTGAGTCCTTGGGGCGCGGGCATTCGGGGTTCGGCACTTGGAGTTCGCATTTGGAGTTTTGAAAACGTGCCGGGTTCTCGACGGTAGAAGTCCTCGATGCCGAGTTCGCGGAAGAACTCAAGCCAGGCACCGATCTCCTCCTTGAGACGGTCATCCATTGGAATCGGGGCCAAGGCCTGGGAACGAAGGGAACCCCCTCACCCGGCTGTCCCGCCACTGCAGGATCGCTCACGCTTCGACTTTGCTCACTGTCCCTGGGCGAAGCCGAAGGAAGGACGCCGAGCGAAGTCGAAGCGTGGTCCGGTTGTTTTCAAGGTGTTCCCCTGGATCTCGACGCCGTGGTCCCTGATCTTGCCTCCCTTAGTCCGACGACCTCGTCCAGCAGCCGGTGGGCCACATCCAGCTTGCTCATCCTCTCAAGAGGCTTACGGCGGCCATCGGCAAACAGAATGGTTACAATATTCGTGTCGGTCTCGAACCCCGCGCCCTCCTGGGTTACATCATTAGCCACGACGAGGTCTAGGCGCTTCGTTTGCAGTTTGGCGGTGGCATTTTCGACCACATGGTCGGTTTCGGCCGCGAACCCGACCACGATCTGGTCCGGGCGGCGGCGCCCGGCGATTTCCGAAAGGATGTCGCGCGTAGGCTCCAGTCTTAAAGTTGGCGGGCCTTGCTCCTTTTTGATCTTTTGCGGCCGGACTTCCGTCGGTCGGAAGTCAGCAACTGCGGCTGCCATGAGGACCACGCTCGTTTCGCCAAGATGGCTTTGGACTTTCTCCGCCATCTCTTCAGCGGTGCGAACCCGTTCGACGACCACTCCGCGGGGAGCTTCGAGGGCAGTGGGTCCGGTCACCAGAAGGACGCGTGCGCCTCGCCGCCGACTAGCCTCGGCGAGAGCGTAGCCCATCTTGCCCGAGGAGCGATTGCCGATATAGCGCACGGCGTCCAGAGGCTCCTCAGTTCCTCCGGCGGTGACCAGCACAGTTTCACCCTGGAGATCTTCCCGAATGCCAAGGGTCTCGAGGACAACTCTGGTAATCGACTCAACCGACGCCAGGCGTCCGGAACCCGTCATCCCGCAGGCGAGATAACCCTCATCCGGATCGATCACTTGCGCGCCGCGCGCACGCAGCGTCTGCAAGTTCTGTTGGGTGGTGGTATTTTCCCACATGTTCACATTCATAGCCGGGGCTATGATGAGAGGCACCGTGCTGGCGAGGACCAGCGTGGTCAGGAAGTCGTCCGCGATCCCGTGGGCGATCCTGGCGATGACGTCGGCCGTTGCCGGAGCGATCACCAAGGCGTCAATGGATTGGGCCACGGCGATGTGCTCGATGGCGCTCTCCAGGTTCGGCTCTCCTCCGAACAACTCGGTGATGACCTTCCGGCCGGAAAGCGCCGCGAATGTGAGCGGCGTGACGAACTCGCGCGCGCTACGGGTCATCACCACCTGGACGTCCAGGCCTTTTTCCTGCAGCAATCGCACCAGTTCAGCGGCTTTGTAAGCCGCGACCCCACCGGTGACTCCGAGTGCCACTCTCATATGAACCCAGGTTTTCTTGACTGCTACTTCTTTCTCGTCGACCCACCGTCGTAATCTGCGAGCAGCGGTTGAACTTCAAAGGGCACCAAGCCGGCGCCGAGCTCCAACTGCGCAACTTTGGTCGCCTTCCTGGACGGAGCCTGAACCAAAGGCCTAGCTCCGGACTGCAATTGCCGGGCCCGCTTGGCCGCGACCAAAATAAGGCGAAACTTACTGTCCACACCTTGCGGTACGTCCATTCGATCTACCCTCCAAAAGTCCTGCAAATATCCCCAACGAGCCCCCGCTGGTTCTGCCGCCGAAACCGGGCAGCCAGAACGACAGTCTTTGCAGCCTGAACAGCCGACGGGATCCTGTCATTGACAATCAGGTAGTCATAGTCGGACCAGTGGCTTATCTCCTTCCGAGCCATCGCCAACCGGCTTGCGATCATGTCAGCAGGATCTGAATGCCGGCGGCGCAGGCGCCGCGCCAGTTCGGGAAAGGAAGGTGGCAGCAAGAAAATGCTCAGCGCTTCGGGCAGGCGGCGACGCACCTGGGCGTGGCCCTGTACGTCTATGTCGAGGACGACATCTTTCCCACCTTCCAGAACATGGTGTAACTGGTTCCACGTGGTACCGTAAAGGTGGCCGTACACCTTGGCCCACTCCACGAAATCTCCGGCGGCAACCATGCGTTTGAAGCGCGCCGCGCTGGTGAAGAAGTACTCCCGTCCATTCTGTTCTCCAGAGCGGGGCGGCCGGGTGGTATGGGAAATAGCAAAACCCAGGCCGGCGACCGACGCCACCATTCGTTTCACCACCGTAGACTTCCCCGTCCCGGAAGGGGCCGAAATCACGATAATGTTGCCGCCCCTCGGCCAGGTTCCCGGGCCTGTCGCCCTGCTCAAGCGTCTCATTCAATGTTCTGTGCCTGCTCGCGCAACTTTTCGATCTCCGTCTTCATCTCGATTGCTTGGCGAGCGATCTGAAGGCCGAAATCGGGAACGTCGCCGGTCTTGGAGAGCAGAGTGTTCGCCTCCCGATTCATCTCCTGCAGCAGGAAGTCAAGCTTCTTGCCCACCTCCGAGCTCTCCCGAAGGAGGCGTTGGGCCTGCTCCACGTGGCTCCGGAAGCGCGTCACTTCCTCCGCGATGTCAGCGCGCGAAGCCAGGAAAACTGCCTCCTGCGCCAAGCGCGAGGCGTCCACGTCGATGTTGCTCAGCATGTCGCGCACGCGCTTCTCCAGGCGCCGTTGGAACACCGGACTCATGTTCTGTGCCAGTTCACCGATGCTCTCCACCAGCCGTTCGAGTTTCTCCAGTCGGGTGCATAGGTCGCGCTCCAACGCCGCCCCTTCCCCTGCGCGCATTTCATTTAGACGCACCAGGGCCTCGCTGGCTACACGCTCCATAGCCCGCTGGAGTCGCTCCAACCCGAGCGGGGAGATGTCCACGCTGCTTCCTGCCACCACGCCGGGAATCCTGAGCAGCGCCACGGGATCCGGCTCCGCGAGCATCCCGAACTCATTGCGTAATTGCCGGCAAGCGGAGGCGTAAGCCTCCAGGAGTCTGCGGTCCAGGTGGAGTTCGCACGGGGTAGTCCATTCCAAAGTCACGGTGACGTCCACGTGGCCCCGTGCAATTTGATCCTTCACCAGCCGACGCAGGTGCGGCTCCAATGATTCCAAGGCACTAGGGATACGCACTTGCAGGTCGAGGAAGCGGTGATTGGTGCTCTTCAGGTTCACGGAGAGCGAGAAATCCCCTTCCTCGCTCCCGACGCTGCTATACCCTGTCATGCTTCGAATCATTCTCAGAACAGCTGATGTTCCTAAGGTTCGGCATCCACAAACTGGAGATCGTGGAGCCGCTGATAGATGCCTCCCCGGTTCACCAGGTCCTCGTGGGTTCCCATTTCCGAAACTGTCCCCCGATGGAGAACCACAATGCGGTCGGCGCGACGGACCGTGGAAAGCCGGTGCGCGATCACCAAAACAGTCCGGCCGACCATCAGGTTGCTTAAAGCCCTTTGAACCAGCAACTCTGACTCGGTATCTAGCTCGGAGGTCGCCTCGTCCAGTATGAGCAATGGAGGATTCTTCAACAGGGCCCGGGCAATAGCGATGCGCTGGCGCTGGCCGCCGGAGAGCCGCTGTCCTCGCTCGCCGATGATGCTCTGGTAGCCCTGCCGCATCTCCATGATGAAGTCGTGCGCCAAAGCAGCTCGGGCCGCTTCCTCCACCCGCTCCTCGCTCTGCGAGGTGTAGCCATAGCAGATGTTATTAAACACGGTATCATGAAAAAGGATTGTCTCCTGGGTCACCATCCCGATCTGGGCCCGAAGCGAGCTTAATTGTAGGTCGCGGAGGTCGTGACCATCGATCAAAATGCGCCCCCGGGTGACGTCGAAGAACCTCGGAATCAAGTTGGCTAGGGTGCTCTTACCGGCGCCACTTGAGCCAACGATCGCTATCACTTCGCCCTTCCGGATGCGCAAGTTCACGTTACGCAATAGGGGTACCCCGCCTTCGTATTCGAAATCGACACTGTCGAAGACAATGCCATATTGGAAGGGGGCCAAGAGGGTAGCCTCTGGCTTCTCCGCGACTTCGGAATGGACGTCCAGGTAGCGGAAGACCTGTTCGGAAGCTCCCATGGCCTGCTGGAAAGCGTTGTTCACGCCCGTCAGCCGCTTGATGGGTTCATACATCTTGATGAGCGCATAGAGGAAAGCGAAGAAGCCACCGGTGGTCTGGCCGTTGTGAGCGATTTCGTTGCGCGCGTAGAGCAATAATCCTGCAATCACCACTGCGCCCAGCGTCTCCATCAGCGGGGAGGTCAGAGCATGCGCCCGCACCCACCGGAGGTTCACCTTCAAAAGCCGCCGTGTGGCCGCCTTGAACTTGGTTGTCTCGAAGCGTTCCATGCCGAAAGCTTTCACAATGCGGATGCCGCTGAACGTTTCCTGCAGGATGTGGTTGAGCTCGGCCATCTTGTCCTGGCTGAAACGGCTCGAGATCCGGATGTAGCGTCCAATCGAAGAGGATGGAAAAACAATGAACGGTATTAGGAGGAGGGAAGCCAGCGCCAGCCGCCAATCCAGATAAAACACCACTGCCAGAAGGCCGACGAGTGTGAAGCTCTCCTTCAGCATGTCCGCGGAGACCTGCGACACGGCATTTTGAACCTTTTCGATGTCACTGGTCACCGCCGACATCAGCTTACCAGTGGGATTCCGGGTGAAGAAAGCCAAGCCCTGTCCGATGATGCGGGCGTAAAGCAGATTACGCAGGTCCCTCACGACTGACTGGCCTACGTAATTTACGAAATAAGTGGCAAAGAACTCTGCTAACCCCTTAATGAGGGTCACTCCGATGATGGCCACGGCCACCACCGTCCAAACATTATGCAGGTGGCGCGGAAGGAAGTTCTGTAAGAAGACACTGCGTCCGCCGAGGGGGAGTTTAAACAGCAGAACTGGGCCAGCGGTGCTACCAGGCGCTAGCACACCATCGACGATGGGTCTGATGAGCAGGGCGGTCAGAGCCTCGCAAGCTCCCACCACTGCCATCAGCAGAAAGGCAGCTAGGAATCGCAACGTGTAAGGCCTTACAAAAGCGAGCAGCCGTTGAACCTGTACCATTTCGGAATCCCACTCGGGGAAAAAACGAACCACGGACCCTTGACCTGACACGGGAACCTGACTCGAATAACGAAGTGACAGCCCTACACCGAAGCCCTCACCCCGCCTCGGCGGCGTCCGAGCCTACGCCGCGCAGGCCCGACATGGCAGGACGCTTTAGGGCCCGCCTCTACTGATGAGACTATGTTATGTTCTGGAGCAACGCGCCGTCAAGCGAATGTGCAAGGCGAAGCTCGGCTCGCGCCCACCAACTCTGATCAAGTGCCTATTTGTCAGCAATGGTGGCAAGAGCGAATGTCCTGACCCTTGTTGAGCCGGCAGGCAGGCGAATAACTCCGCCGCACGCTACTCCGAGCAGCCACAGCAGCCCTTAGGTCGCCTATGTATCAGAAACAACTGGACTTACTAACGTTGTTTCTGGAGATCCTGCAGCAGGAATCTCGTACGTGCTCTATTTTCAGTTCGCGTGAACTACCCTGAAGCCTTCTCAATATCGCGATGGGAAACTCGGGTCTTATAACCCTCGCCGTTGAGATTCCGGGCGATTCGCTCTGCTAACGCCACAGACCGATGCCGGCCGCCGGTACAGCCAACCGCGATGGTTAGGTAGCTCTTGCCCTCTCGCACGTAGTTAGGCAGAAGAAAGAACAGAAGCTCGGTGATGCGCCGTATAAACTCCTGGGTCTGTGAGTGGGATTCGACAAAACGTTGCACCGCGCGGTCTCGACCGGTCTTGCCCTTCAACCGCGGCTGAAAGTTAGGGTTGGGGAGGAAGCGGACGTCAAAAACCAAGTCCGAGTCCGTAGGCACGCCAAAGCGGAATCCAAAGGACACAACGGAGATTAGCATCATGCGTCGCTTCTCCCGACCTCCAAACCGAGAGTGGATGAAGTCACGCAGTTCGTGCACATTCATCCGCGTCGTCGAGAGGACCGCATCGGCAAGCTGCCGCATAGGCTTGAGCAGTTCCCGCTCCAAACGGATCCCTTCCCGAACCGGTAGGTCGGCTCCGAGAGGATGCGGTCGGCGCGTTTCCTTGAAGCGCCGGATCAGCGCTTCGTCTGAAGCCTCCATGAAAACCAGATTGGGTTTGGGATGGCGTTCCGCCAAATGCTGGTAGACGGCTGGGAGCTGGCTGAGGGCTTCGCCTCCACGGATGTCGGCCACGACGGCGGCCCGCCCAATATCGCCTCCCCGCTGACAAAGCTCGACAAACCTGGGGATGAGATCGACGGGCAGATTGTCAATGCAATAGAAACCCAGATCCTCGAAGGCCTTGAGGGCTGAAGCCTTGCCCGAACCGCTCAGCCCGGTAATGAGGACGAGTTGTTGGAACGCCTTGTGGGGGCGGACGGTCTTCATACGGCAGGTGTCGGGTGCTAGGTGCTAGGTGTTAGGCGTCCCAAGTGTGACCTGTGGAATTTGGGTTTCGGTTCGGTGTTAGGGGTTTGAGACCCGGCGGCTAACACCCAACCCTGACACCTAGCACCTAACACCGAACCCCTGCTATGACTCCGGCTCGATGAGGGCGAGATTTCCATCCGGACGCCGGTAGATGATGTTCACCCGTTCCGTCTCCAGGTTGCGAAACACCACCAGCCCGCTCTTCGACTGGTCTAAGGACTCAATCGCTTCTTCGACGGCCTGAGGCTTGATCGGCATCCTTTCGGTCTCCAGGAGCCGGTGCTCCTCGTGGTCCACACGCTCCGCCCCCAGAATATTGAGAAGGATTGCCGAAGTCGGTTTGGGGCGTCGCTTGCGGGTGCGGCGTCTCTCCAGCAACCTCACGGCCTGCCGTTCGAGCTTATCCAGCGCGCTGTTAACGGAGCTTCGCGCGTCGGCCGTTTCGCCCACGCCTACCAGGGTGTGGTTGCGAAACTTTAGCGTGATCTCAACAATGCGAAGGTGTCTTTCAGCGGTTAAGATTACGTGAGCCGAGTATCGGTCACGCAAAAGGCGTGTAAGTTTTCGGAGACGCTCCTCTGTGTGCTGCCGCAGGTCCGCACTGACTTCCATCTGCCGACCGGTATAATCGATCTGCATGTTGAACCTCCGAGATTTCGAGGGGAGGCATAGGAGTGGGTTTCAGTCTCTCTTCCGGCGCTGGTGGGTGCTAGGAATCCGCATATCCTCACGGTACTTGGCCACCGTCCGGCGAGTTACAAGAATGCCCTTCTCGCGCAGGTGTTGGGTAATCTGTTCATCCGTCAGAGGCTTGGCTGAATCCTCCTCCTCGATCATTTTACTGACGATTCGTTTCAGGTTAATCAGGGAGGTTGATCCTCCTGAGGGTCCCTGAACGGCCTCAGAGAAGAAATATCGAAGCTCGTAGACGCCTTGAGGTGTATACGCATACTTGTTGGCCACGGCCCGGCTCACGGTAGAGGGGTGAACGCCGACTTCGTGCGCTACATCTTTGATCATCATCGGGCGCAGATAGTCGAGGCCTTTGTCCAGAAACTCCGTCTGTCGACGGATAATGGCCTCACAGACGCGGAGGATGGTCTGCTTGCGCTGTTCAATATTCTTGAGGAGCTGCATCGCAGAATTAAACCGCTCCCTAACATAGGAGCGCACGTCCCGGCTCGTACCGCTTTGCTCTAGCAGGCGACGGTACTGATGGCTTAGCCGCAACTGCGGCACCCCGTCCTCATTCATAAGCACCTGATACCGGTCATCCATTTTGACAATGGCAACGTCAGGCTCGATCAGGCGGGGCTGTGTGCTGTTGTAACGCTGGCCAGGGCGAGGATCCAGGCTGCGGATCATCTGTACACAGCGCTCCACAGCTTGCAAGGGACGATCAAGCGCGCGAGCAATTTCCTTGTACTGTCTGCTCTGTAATTCCTTCAGATGTTCAGAGACAATCTGAACGGCGAGCGTCTCAGAGGGTGACAGAGTGCGCAACTGAATCAGGATGCATTCGCGCACGTCCCGTGCCGCCACCCCTAACGGATCAAACTCCTGAACCAGCCTCAGTGCCTCCGCAACGTCCTCCAGCCGGTGGCCTCCTGTTTGGGCGATTTCCTCCAGAGTTGCGGTTAGATACCCGTCCTCGTTCAGATTTCCGATGATGGAGGTGGCGGCTTCTTCGACCACGGCGGAACAAACCGATAAGCTTAATTGCCACTCCAGGTGATCGGCCAGCGAAGCGGGTTTGGAAAGGAAATTCTCAAAGGAAGGCTTCTCGATAACCTCAGCAGCGGGAGATTTGTAGCCGGGGTCCAGGTAGTCATTGAAGTACGACCCGTAATCCACCTCGTCAAAGGGATCGTGATTATTCTCTGAGTGCGTTTCAGGACCATTAGCGGGAACGATAGCCTTCTCCGCCTCAGTCTTCTGCTGGACTTCCTCCAGGGAAGGAACCACTTCGGAGACCTCCTCCAGCACGGGGTTGGCAACCATCTCCTGGTTGATCATTTCGCGCAGCTCAAGCTTGTTTAGCGCCAGGACCGTCACCATCTGCACAAGCCCTGGCGTCAAGATCTGCTTTTGCGCAATCTTGAGGTTGAGTGCGATTCTGGGTTGCGGTTCACTCATCAGATTGCCAGCCGGAAATTGTCCCCCAAGTAAATCCTTTTGACCTCCGCGTCGTTCCCCAACTCCTCCGGCGTTCCGGCCCGGAATATTTGTCCTCTGTTGATGATATAGGCCTTATCGGTCACCTGCAAGGTTTCACGCACGTTGTGGTCGGTCAGCAGTACCCCGATCCCGGCGGCCCGGAGCTGGAGAATGATCTTCTGGATGTCGAGTACAGTGAGCGGGTCAATGCCCGAGAAAGGTTCGTCCAAAAGGACGAACGAGGGGGAAATAACCAATGATCGGGCGATCTCAACTCGCCGTCGTTCCCCCCCCGACAGCATGTACCCATAGCTGCGTCGCACTTGCTGGAGGCCTAACTCTTCCACCACCTCCTCGAGGCGCTCCCGCCGCTGGTGAGCCGACAAAGGCAACGTCTCCAGTACCGCCATAACATTCTCTTCCACCGTGAGTTTGCGGAAAATGGAGGGCTCCTGGGGAAGATAGCTGATGCCATTCCGGGCGCGGACGTACATAGGAAAGCCGGAGATGTCAACCCCGTCCAGGAGGATCTGGCCCGCCTCCGGGCTCACCAAGCCCACAATAATGTAGAAGGTGGTAGTCTTTCCCGCTCCGTTGGGCCCAAGCAGCCCTACCACCTCTCCCTGACCGATTCTTAGACTAATGCCATCGACGATCTTGCGTCCCTTGTAAGACTTGGTGAGATCAACCGTGGAGAGAATCTGCATGCCGCTTTACCGCGCGAGGTGTCGCTTGGTGAGAGTCGACGATTCATCACCCCCGTCGACAAACAAGCTATCATCGTGAATGAAGAAAGTCAAACTCCGACCCGTGGTGAAGCCGTTCTGCTGGTCATAAAGCGTAGGCGGTCCTCCAGTCATAACGATCTTCCCCGGCCCTGCAAAGTACTCGACGTGTTCGCCGGTTGCGCGCCGCGTGGGCTGGGTGACGGTTACATGCCCGGTTGCCACCGCTTTTTCAATCTGCGCTGCTCCCGCCCGTTTCTCCGGCCCTGCGGGCAGAGGGGTGAAGTACGCGACCACTTGGTCTCCCTTCAGCCTGGTGTCGCCCGTTTCAACCTCAACGTGCCCTCGATAACTGGCCTTGCGTTCCTCGTTCAGATACTCAAGCTGATCGGCGCGAATAGTCACGGGGGCAGATCCGTCGAATGCGACGCCTGGCCCGCCGGTGGCCTGGGCTGGCGTGCCGGGTCGAGTCTGACCAACCTGCAGGTGGATGGAGACAACACCGGATCCGGAAACTACGCGCTGCTGTTTGCGGTAAATGTCCATGGATGGTGATTCGATCACGTCGTAGCCGTTCCAAGCGCGCACGTGCCCCTCATAATGTACGAACTGGCTTTCGCGCTCGGCCCGTACCAGGTCGGCCAAAACGTTGGTCGTAACCGGCACGTCCTGCC
>Ga0306924_10005651_pt1 | contig 12353 bp, 12 predicted proteins | sample sta12Can44000111_FD_203756 | JGI IMG/M metagenome (GOLD analysis project Ga0306924, IMG submission 203756) | Lab enrichment of tropical soil microbial communities from Luquillo Experimental Forest, Puerto Rico - statanox.12C.anox.44.000.111 (v2)... | ecosystem: Environmental > Terrestrial >... | reverse complement strand
CCGGAACCGCTCCGTATGCCGCTGCAGAACCTGCTGGTCAGCGAGGCGCATCAGCGCCTGATGCGGTCCGGTCAGCCGGACGTGGTGCCGATGCCGGCCGGGCAGATCGTCGGCCGGATAACCGAGATCCGGCCGGTCGCCGACGTCATGGCCGAACTCGTCCAGCAGACCGCCGAGGTCCTCGGCCGGCTGGGTGGCCTGCGATGATGATCCGATGAGGATCAGCGTCTCGGCCGGCTACTGGTCAGCCGGCCCGCCGCCCGGCGCCCCGGGCCTGTTCGAAGCGGCCGAACGCACCGGGATCGACCAGATCTGGACGGCCGAAGCCTACGGCAGCGACGCCTGGACGCCGCTGGCCTGGTGGGGCTCGCGCACCTCCCGGATCAAGCTCGGCACCGCGGTCTCCCAGCTGTCCGCCCGGCCGCCGGTCACCCTGGCCATGACCGCGATGACCATGGACCACCTCACCCAGGGCCGGGTGCTGCTCGGCATCGGCACCAGCAACCCCCAGGTGGTGGAGGGCTGGTACGGCGAGCCGTATCCCCGGCCGCTGGAGCGCACCCGGGAGTACATCGACATCGTTCGCCAGGTCATCGCGCGCCGCGAGCCGGTCAGCTACGACGGCAGGCACTATCAGCTGCCGCTGTCATCGGAAAACGGGGGTACCGGCCTGGGCAAGCCGCTGCGCTCGATCCTGCACCCGTACCGCACCGAGATCCCCATCTACCTGGGCGCGGAGGGCCCCAAGAACGTCGCCCTGGCCGCCGAGATCGCCGACGGCTGGAACGTCATCTTCTTCTCGCCGGCGATGAACGACTTCTACGCCGCCGCCCTGGCCGAGGGCTTCGCGCGCCCCGGCGCGCGGCAGAGGAGGGAAACCTTCGACGTCGTGGGCGGACCGCTGGCCATCATCGTCGACGATGACACCGAACGGGCGGCGGATCTCGTCCGCCCGACCCTGGCTCTCTACATCGGCGGGATGGGCGCGCGGGGTGTCAACTATCACCACGAGGTATTCGTCCGGATGGGCTACGAGGCGCAGGCCCGCACCATCCAGGACTTCTACCTGGCCGGGGACAAGAAGAGCGCCATCGCGGCGGTCCCCACGAAGCTGGTCGAGGACGTCGCCCTGGTCGGCCCGTGGGCCAAGATCACCGACGAGATCCAGCGCTGGAAGCAGACCGTCCTGACCACGTTCTCGGTGAACTGCGACCCGGCCCACCTGGAGAAGATCGTGGACCTGATCAGGTCCTGGCCCTAGGGCTTGCGGGCCACCCCGCACCACATCGAGGAGGGCATGGTGGCCAGGTAGTCGCTGTCCGGGCGCCACTTGGCCACCGGGACCACGCCCGGTTCGACCAGGTCCAGGCCCGCGAAGAACCGGGCGGTCCCGGCCTGGTCCCGGAGCGTGGCCTGCGCGGCGACTCGCTCGTTGTACCGCTTGATCGACTCGCCCCGGTTGGGGTTGAAGTCGTCGGTCGGGTGCGAGATCACCAGGTAGCTTCCCGGCGGCAGCGCGGCGACCAGGCGGGACACCAGCCCGGCCGGGTCCTGCTCGTCGGGGATGAACTGCAGGATCGCCAGCAGCATGAGGGCCACCGGCTGGCCGAAGTCCAGCGTCCGGGCCGCCCCGGCCAGGATCGCGTCCGGGTCGTGCAGGTCGGCCTGGATGTAGTCGCACGCGCCCTGCCGCGTGCTCTTCAGCAGCGCCCGGGCGTGCAGCAGCACGATGGGGTCGTTGTCGACGTAGACGATCCGGCTTTCCGGCGCCTCGCGCTGGGCCACCTGGTGGGTGTTGTCCACGGCGGGGATGCCGGTGCCGATGTCGAGGAACTGCCGGATGCCGGCCTCCCCGGTCAGGTACCGCACCGCCCTGGCCAGGAACTTGCGGTTGGCCTGTACTGCCTGCGCCAGCTGCGGGTAGGCCTGCAGGGCCTGCTCGGCCGCCGCGCGGTCGGCGGCGAAGTTGTCCTTGCCGCCGAGCCAGTAGTCATACACCCGCGCCGGGTGGGCCCGGCTGGTGTCGATGCCTGGTGGTGCGGCCTCCCCGTCCATCGCCATGTCCTCCCGGAGCACCCCCCGCCCTCGTGTCAGCACGAAGCCTATAACGCCGCCGACGCGTCCGGCTGTATCTAGATGGCTCCTTCCGGCCACTGGATAAGGAGAGGACCTTCGGGGGTGACCTGATGAGGACCAGGACCAGACAACGCCGGCGCCCGGCATCCCTGCTGCTGGCGGTAGCCGGGGCTGCCCTGCTCGCCGTGACCGTCCTCGGGTGCGGCCACGGCACGGGCACGATCAGCGTCGCCGCCGCGGGCAACGGCACGAGCTGCCAGACCCAGGGCGTCGGCGGCGATTCCGTCGCCCCGGCGTGCGTGCCGCAGACGCAGAGCCCTACCCCGGGCATCACGGAGCCCGCTCGAGTCTCAGGCCCGCCGCCTGGCAGCTCCGACCCCACTGCCGGGCTGACGTCGCCGCCGGGTATCACCGGCCCCGCCGTCGCCTCGACGACCCCCGGGCCGAGCATCACGGGCCCCTACGCCCCGTCGAGCCCGCCGCCGGGCATCCCGGACATCCCGGCCGCATCCGCATCGCCCACGGGCGCCACGCCGCCTCAGGTGACGTCGGTCTCCCCGGCCGGCGGCGCCGCGGCCGGCGGTGACACCGTGACGATCACCGGCAGCGGTTTCACCGGTGCCACCGCGGTCGAGTTCGGCAGCGCCAGCGCCGAGATGTCGGTGGATTCCGATTCCCAGATCACCGCCACCAGCCCGAGCGGCACCGGCACCGTGGGCATCACGGTCGTGACGCCCGCCGGCGCCTCCGCGGCCGGTGCCTCCGCCCAGTTCAGCTACGCCAGTTGAGCGCCCCCCCGACTGATTCCGTGGCGGCCTCCCCGGCCCGGGGGATCGCCCGGCAGGTCGTGGCGAACACATCGCTGCTGATCGCGATCCTGGTCTACATGGGCTGGGCCTATGAGGACGCGCTCTTCGGCTACTTCCACGTCAGGCCCCTCGACCTCGACGTCGGTGTGGTGGAGTACATGCTGCGGAGCCTGTCGCTGTTCAGCACCACGATCGTCATGGTCATCGTGATAGTCGTCGCCGTCACCGCGGTCCGCACCTGGAGTCTGGGCGGCGTGAGGCTCGCGCGGCCGGTGGCCGGCGTGGCGGCGACCGGAGTGTCGGCGATCCCCGCCTTGCGGCGGCTGGCTTCCGCCGACGCGGCCGATCGGTCCCGGGTCGGCCGGGTGCTGACGACCGGGGCCGGGGCCCTGCTGACGGTCGCCGCCCTCGCCATGGCCTGGATGGCCGGGCACGTCCAGGTCAGCACCTACGGGTTCCTGCTCGTGCTCGCCGCCGGCCCGCTGCTGCTGACGTGGCCTGCCCGCGCCGACCCTCGCGGCCGTTTCCCCTACGCGCTGGCCATCGTGGTCGCCGCGGTGTGCGCCTTGTGGGCCGCCTCGCTCTACGCCCACAACCTGGGCATCCAGGCGGCGAGGAACGTCGTGCGGGATCTTCCCGCGCGGACCGCCGTCGTGGTGTACAGCGCCCAGCCGCTCGCCCTGTCCGGGCCTGGCGTCACCGTGCAGCCGCTGCCCGCGAACTACCGTTACCACTACCGCTACCAGGGGCTGCGCCTGCTCATCACCCGCGCGGGGATCTACTATCTGCTGCCCGTCGGCTGGAGCCCGGGGCTGAACGAGACCTACGTCTTCGACGAAACCGACCAGATCAGGATCGAGCTGCTGGGAGCGGTGCCCACCAGCTGACCTTCTTGCCTGCCCTGTTGTGGCCGGGTCACAGTCCCGGCATCCTGGTCGCATGGAGCCGCCCAGCGCTTCCCACCCCGGCGTCGAGCGGATCGCCGGGACGGTCGAGGCGTCCCTGGACACGCTGGTCGCGGCGGCGACCGAAGCGATCTGGGCCGAGGTTCCCGCCTACGGGAACAGCCACGACGAGGCCCTGCGTGCCGACGTCACCGCGCACGTCCGGGCCATCTTCCTGGTGTTCCTGGCCGGGCTGCGCACCGGCCGGCCGGCCGGCCGGGCCGGCTTCACGGTCACCAGGGAGCAGGCGACCCGGCGCGTGGCGCAGGGCATCTCGCTGGCGGATTTCCTGCAGGCGTTCCGGATCGGGCAGCTCACCCTGTGGCAGGGCGTCCTCGACGCGGCCGGGGACGACGCCGCGTCCCGCGACGGCGCGCTGGCCGTCGTGACCCAGATCATGCAGGTCATCGAGCTGGGCAGCACGGTCGCGGCGGAGGCTTACGTAGCGGCCCAGCAGCACGTCCTGGCCGAGGGCGACCGGGTCCGCCGGGACCTGCTCGAGGACCTGCTGGCTCGGCGCACGTCCCCCGGCGGGCCGAAGCGGGCGCTGCTGCGCACGGCCGGGCTCGGCGTCGGCACGCGGCTGCTGGTGGCCGCGGCGGCGCTGGCCGCGGATCTGCCCGAGGGGCTCACCCTGCGCGACGCCACCCCCGGAGTCATCTACGGCCGGCGCGGCCTGGCGGTGGTACGCCAGGACGAGATCGTCGGGATCACGCCGCTGCCGAAGGGCGGGACGACCGCGGCCGTGACCGGCTTCCGGCGTTCCTGCGCGGACCTGCAGCGGCGCGGGATCCGGCTGGCCGTCGGCGTCAGCACCGTGCACGCCGGGCTGCCCGAGGTCCCGGAGGCGTACGCCGAGGCGCAGACCGCCCGCGACGGCCTGGGTGGCTCCCCGGGGGTGCTGGCCCTGCCGCTGCTGACCAGCCTCGACTACCTGGTGCTGCGGCACGACGAGACCGCCACCCGGCTGATCAGACCGCAGATCAGGCAGTTCGTCGCCGACGACCTCGCGGCCGGCGGCACGCTGGTCACCACCCTGGTGGAGTTCGCCGCCTGCGACCTGAACGCCAAGACCGCGGCGGAACGGCTGCACCTGCACGTCAACACGGCCTACTACCGGCTGGAGCGGATCGCCGAACGCACCGGCTGTGACCTGCGCCGCCTGGCCGACGTGATGGAACTCCTCATCGCGGTCCGCCTGCTGGGCGCCGGATAAGTTCGTCATCCGCTCACCACGGCATTTGTGGTCCGTCCACTAACGCCTGCCGTCCGGAAGGAGTCATCGTGGTGTCCTGCCCGAATAAGGAGGTACCCCGATGCTCAACCTGGCCGTCCTGCTCGAAGACAGCGCCCGCAACGTCCCCGACCGCGATGCCGTGGTGCACGGCCCGACCAGGCTGACCTACGCCGAGGTGGAGGCCAGGGCCAGCCAGGTCGCGGCCGCGCTGGCCGCCCGGGGCATCGGCCCCGGCGACCGCGTCGCGCTGAGCTGCCCGAACCTGCCCTACGTGCCCGTCGTCTACTACGGCATCCTGAAGGCCGGCGCCACCGTGGTCCCGCTGAACATCCTGCTCACCGAGCGGGAGATCGCCTACCACCTGACCGACTCCGGCGCCCGCGCCTACTTCTGCTTCGAGCTGCAGGCCCAGGCCGGGCTGGCCGCGTTCGAGACCACCGGGACCTGCGAGCACTTCGTCCTGCTCGCCACCGACCCCGGCGCCACCGCGCCGAACCCGGCGATCGAGACGCTGGCCGAGTTCACCTACCGCCAGCCGGAAACGTTCCCCTCGGCCCCGGCCAGCGAGACCGACACCGCGGTCATCCTGTACACCAGCGGCACGACCGGGCAGCCCAAGGGCGCCGAGCTGACGCACAGCAACATGGTGCACAACGCGCTGCTGGCGAGCCGGCTGTTCGGCCTGCACCCGCACGACGTGCACCTGGTCGTGCTCCCGCTGTTCCACTCCTTCGGGCAGACGGTGCAGATGAACGCGGGCTTCGCCACCGGCGCGACGCTGGTTCTGCTGCCCCGGTTCGACGCCGCCAAGGCCCTTGAGGCCATACAGGCCGAACACGTGACCTTCTTCGCCGGCGTCCCCACCATGTACCACGCGCTGCTGAACTGCGAGGACAACGACCGGTTCGACCTGGCTCGGATGCGGATCGCCGTCTCGGGCGGCGCCGCGCTACCCGCCGAACTGCTGCGCCGCTTCGAGGAGCGGTTCGGCGTGCCGATCCTGGAGGGCTACGGTCTGTCCGAGACCAGCCCGATCGCCACCTTCAACCGGGTGGACCGGCCGCGCCGGCCCGGCTCGATCGGCCTGCCCGTCTGGGGCGTGGAGGTCAGGATCACCGGGGACGACGGGTCGGAGGCGAAGCCCGGCGAGCCGGGCGAGATCGAGATCCGCGGCCACAACGTGATGAAGGGCTACTTCCGGCGTCCGGAGGCGACCGCCGCGGCGGTCGACGCCCAGGGCTGGTTCCGCACCGGCGACATCGGCGTCCGGGACGCCGACGGCTACCTGTACGTCGTGGACCGCAAGAAGGACATGATCATCCGGGGCGGCTTCAACGTCTACCCGCGCGAGCTCGAGGAGGTCCTGCTGACCCACCCGGAGGTGAGCCTGGTTGCGGTCGTCGGCGTGCCGCACCCCAGCCACGGTGAAGAGGTCAAGGCGTTCGTCGTCCGCACCCCCGGCGCCGCGGTCACCGAGACCGAGCTGATCGCCTGGTGCCGGCAGGCCATGGCGGCTTACAAGTACCCGCGGATCGTGGAGTTCCGCGACAGCCTGCCCATGACCGCCACCGGCAAGATCCTCAAGCGGGAGCTCGTCCAGGCCCAGCCCGCCGGTGCCCGGCCGTGAGCCCCCGCAGGCCGCCCATTCGGGCCACCGCCCGGTGTCGGTACCTGTGAGGGCCGGCGCAGCGCCGCCCCGCAGGAGAGGAGCAGATCGATGCCAGATTTCATGTTCGTCTACCGCAACCCGGCCGGCTACACCCCGACGCCGGAGACCCGGGCGGCCTGGACGGCCTGGTTCGACGGCATGGGCCAGCACCTTGCCGACCTGGGCAAGCTGGTCACGGCCCGGACCGCGCTCGGCAACTGCGGCCCGGACGGCACGGAGCTGGTCGGCTATTCGGTGATCCGGGCCGAGGACCTGGAGGCGGCCACGGCGATCGCCAAGGGCTGCCCCAACCTGGAGCTGGGCGGCGGTATCGAGGTCGGCCAGCTCACCGAGATCCCCGCCCCGACCGCGTAAGCGCGCCACGGCCCGCGCCGCCCGCCGACCGCGGCGCGGGTCGCTAGCCTTGGATCCGGGGCATTCACGCGGAAACGGAGAGGATCAGGACGTGTCGGCACTTCAGCATTTCCGGGCTCCTGACGGGCTGGCGCCCGGCCCGGGCTACAGCCACGCGGTGACCGGACGCGGCCGCTGGGTCGCGACCTCCGGGCAGGTGGCCCTCGACGGCGCGGGCAAGCTGGTCGGGCCGGGCGATCCCGAGGCGCAGACCCGGCAGGTGTTCGTCAACCTGGACCGGGCGCTGGCCGCGGCGGGCGCGTCGTTCACCGACGTGATCAAGCTGAACTACTACGTCACCGACATCGCGATGCTCCCGGTCGTGCGCGCGATCCGCGACGAATACGTCGACACCGCCCGCCCGCCGGCCAGCACCGCGGTCCAGGTCTCCGCGCTGGCCATGCCGGACCTCATGATCGAGATCGAAGCCTGGGCGGTCTGCGCCGACTGACCGGGGCCGGCTCCACGGGGCCCTCCGCCGGCTCGACGGCGGACCGGCCGCGGGTCGCCCAGGTGGCCAGCAGCGAGCCGGTCAGGATCAGCGCGAACGACACGGCGATCGTGACGGTGAAGGGCTCGGCCAGGAAGGCGACGCCCGCCGCCACCGCCACCGCCGGGTTGACGTAGGTGAAGACCATCGCCCGCGACGTGCCGACCTCCCTGATGAGCGCGAGGAAGACGAGGAACGCGCAGGCCGTGCAGATGACGCCGAGCGCGGCCAGCGCGGCGAGGACGCGACCGGACGGCACCCGCTGCGGCCAGGCCAGGATCGCCGCGGGCAGCCAGGCGAGCGCGCCCAGGCTGAGGCAGGCCGCGGTCATCGGCAGGGCCGGGACGTCGGCCAGCTTGCGCGCCGCGATCAGCGGGGCGGTCGCGTACCCGAGCGCGACCAGCAGCACCTCGGTCACCGGCCAGGCGCTGCCGCCGCTCAGGTCCGGAGCGGCCAGCAGCGCCACGCCGGCCAGGCCGATCACCAGGCCGGTCCAGCGCCGCAGGCTGAGCCGCTCGGTGCCGCCGGTGAGCCGGGCGGTCACCACGCTGATGATCGGCACGGCCGCGATCAGCAGGCCCGCGAGCGAGCTTGGCAGCTTCTGCTCGGCCTGCGACAGCAGCCCCCAGGGCACGATCATCTCCAGCGTGGCGAAGGCCAGCAGCGGCCGCCAGTGCCGGCGCAGCGTGCCGAGCTGCCCCCCGTTCTTGGCCGAAGAGCGCAGCGCCAGCGGGAGCAGGAGCGTCGCGCCGAGCGCGGTCCGGGCGAACACCACCACGGGGACCGCGACCTCCTCGACCGCGATCTTGATGAACAGGTAGGGGATGCCCCACACCAGGCACATGACCGCGAACAGGACCCAGCCCTTCCGGCTCATCGCGTCAGAGCCCGATCACCGTGACCTGTGCCGGGTGCTCGACGGTGAACCGGTACCGGACCGTCGCGGCCTGCCCGCCGTCGAGGGGCAGCTCCCAGGTGAGTTCGCCCAGGTCGGTCTGGGTGGCCGGGGCCGGGCTGGCCTCCCGGAGCCGCACCTTGACGTCGCCGTCGGTGGAGACCGGGATGCGGTCGTGCACGCTGATCCTGGTCGCGCCCGGACGGTGGTTTTCCACGGTTATCTCGTAGCCGATGTCGATCGTGCGCGTGCCGCCGATGACGGCCTTGCCCGTGCTCCGGCGGCGCAGCTGGCGTTCCACCCTGATCTGGTCGTCGACGCCGAGCTGCAGCTCGAACTCCTCGCCCGCGGCCACGGTCTCCAGGGCGGTCTCCCCGACGAACTGGGTCCCGTGGAAGACCCGGGCCGGGCCGGGCAGGAGCAGCAGCGGCGAGCTGTTGGTGACGGTCGCCCGCAGGTAGGCCTCGGGGGCGAGCACGGGCACCGTGAGATGGTCGAGCGCGGCGTCGAGGCCGAACCGGCCGACGGTCGTCTTGTGCGGCCCGCCGTCGGCCGGCACGGCCAGCGGACGCTGCACCCGGTACACCAGGCCGGCCCCTACCGAGTCGCCGGGTTCGGCCATGAGCGGCGCGGCCTCCGGCTGAGCGGCGTCCTCGGCCAGCGGGACGCCGGAAGCGGCGGCGCCCATCGGCACACGCTGCGCCGTTCCCGCCGCCATGGCCCTGGCCCGTCGCTGGAGCACGGGCTGGGGAGAAGGGACCGAAGGGGCCCGCCCGATGTACCAGGGATCCAGCTCGGGCAGGCCCTCATGCCGGCCGCGCCGCGTGGTGGCCAGGACCAGCTCCACCGCGGGCCAGTCCTCCCCCGTCTGCTGGGTCACCTCGGCCAGGTAGCTGACCACCAGCTGCTCGCCGTCCAGCGTCAGGTCGTAGAGCGGCCGCCAGGAGGCGCCGGGTAGGTGGTAGGACAGCTCCACCTCAGCCGGGACCCCTTGGGTCGCGGCGCCGGCCTCGAGGCTCGCCGACACCTCGGTATAGGCGGCCGGCTGGCTGGCCTGTTTCTCGGCCTGGTCCAGGCGCCGTTCGGCGGCTTCGAGCTCCCGGCGGGCGGCGCGGCTGCGCGCCCCGATATCGCGGCGCCGGCCGAGGGCGTCCGCGGTGTCGGCGGACAGGTGACCGGCCATCCGGGTCAGGTCATCGTGGTCGGCCCGGCCGAAGCCCACCGCCCGGGCCAGCGCCATCGCGGCCGCACCGGACAGCTGACCCAGGAAGTCCAGCTGCGCCTGCACGGCGGCGTCCTCGTCGTCGAGCGCCCGGACGACGTCGCGGCACCGTTCGGCCTCGGCGCGCAGCCGCGCGACCTCCTCCCGCAGCGGATCGGTCCGGTAGCCGCGGTGGACCTCGACGTTCAGCAAGGCCAGGCCGGGCCCGCGGGCCGCGACCCGGACCGACGCCGGATCCACGCTGGCCGGCAGGCCGCCGATCACCACCGCCTGCCGTCCCTGCGCCATGCTCACCGTGCCGCTTCGCTGCACGCGGGCGCCGTCCCTGAAGACGGTCACCGCCGTGATCGGCGCCTCGAGCATCGGTGTGGTCCCAGTACTTTCAGCCATCCGTTTCTCCCTCAGGACCATCCTGCCGCACGAGCCCTACTGCTCGCTCAGGCTGACCCAGTCCCCCTCCGCCCGGCGCAGGGCCCGGGTGATCTGCGGCGCGGTGGCCAGCGTGTAGTGCCCCCGGTGGCACGGCAGGTCGTACATCAGCTCGCCGAGATGGCGCCGGACGAACTCCAGCCGCACCCGGGCCTCATCCGCCCCGGCGGTGGAGGAAGCGGACGCCAGCTCCTGCTCGGCGTGCCGGATGTGGATCGCGCCCATCTGCGGGGTGAGCTCGTGCCCGCCGGGTGCGCTGAGCGTCAGGCTGCCGGCCATCGGCCGGTAATCGGCGTCCGCGAGCACGTCACCGCACCGCGGGCAGAGGAGCTTCTTCGTCACTCGCTTGAATCCACTCACACCTCAGAACTTAGCCCGCCAGGGCATCGCCGATGCGGCGGAGCTGGGCGGTGGCGCCGCCGAGCGCGAACTCGTGCTGCTTGGCCGCGACGAAATACCGGTGCACCGGGTAGGTCACGTCGATCCCCAGCCCGCCGTGCACGTGCACCGCGGTGTGCGCCACCCGGTGCCCGGCCTCGGCCGCCCAGAACTTGGCCGTGGCCACCGCGACATCCACCCCGGAAGCCCCGGAAGCCCCGGGATCCCCGGACTCGCAGGAAGAAAGCAGCCAGGCGGCCTGCCACATGGTGAGCCGGACCGCCTCCACGTCCACGAAGGCGTCGGCCAGCCGCTGCGTCACCGCCTGGAACGAGCCGATCGGCCGGCCGAACGCCACCCGGCTCTTCGCGTACTCCGCGGTCAGTTCCAGTGCCCGCTCGATGACCCCGGACTGCAGCGCGCACAGCCCCACGGTGGCCCGCGCCACCAGCCAGTCCGTGACCCCCGCACCCTGCCTATTTCTGGGCCCATTTCCGGCTAGCACCCGGTCGTCGTCCAGGACGACCCGGGACAGCACGACCCGGCCGGCCTCACCGAAGCCCGTCAGCCGCTGCGGCTCCACGCTCACCCCGGGGTCGGACGGCGCCACCAGGAACACCAGCACCCCGTCCGGTGTAGCGCACGGCACCAGGAACAGGTCCGCCCGCGGCGCGGCATCCACCGCGGTCTTCACCCCCGACAGCACCCACCGCCCGCCCGTCCGCTCGGCCCGCGCCGAGGGCGCCCGCGGGTCGTCCCCGTCCTCTTCGGCCAGCGCGGCGGTGAGCACCACCGAACCCCGACCCGCCGGGACCGCCCACGTCTGGAGCTGCGAGGCCGTCCCGAATGAAGCCACGGCCCCCGCCCCGAGCACCACAGATGCCAGGTAGGGCACGTCCGATACCGCCCGGCCCAGCTCGATCAGCACCGAGCACTGCTCGAGCAGGCCAAGCCCGGCCCCGTCCAGCGACGCGGGCAGCCCGGCCGCGAGCACGCCCGCCGTGGCCAGGTCGCCCCACGGCGTATCCCGTTCGGCCAGGATCTTCCTGGTCAGGCCGGCCAGCTCGGTCTGCGCCTCGGTCAGGCCGAAGTCCATCAAACCACCCCTATCGACGAGAAAACGGGAGCCCGAGCCCGGCGGCCGCGATGATGTCGCGCTGCACCTCGTTGGTGCCGCCGCCGAAGGTCAGGATGAGCGCGGCCCGGTGCGCCCGCTCGATCCGCCCGGCCAGCACCTCACCGGGCGAGCCCGAGCGCACGCAGGCCGCGGCGCCCAGCACCTCCATCAGCAGCCGGTACGCTTCCACCGCGAACTCGGTGCCGAACACCTTCGTGGCCGACGCGTCGGCCGGCCCTACCGAACCCCCCGCCGCCACTCTCCAGTTCAGTAGCTTCAGGAACTCCGCCTTGGCGTGCACCCGGGCCAGGCTGAGCCGGACCCACTCGGCGTCGATCACCCGCTCCCCGCCGGCCAGCCGGGTCAACGCGGCCCAGTCCCGCACGTCGGCCAGCGCCGACATCACCGGCGCGGCCGAGGTCAGCGCCACCCGCTCGTGGTTGAGCTGGTTGGTGATCAGCGGCCAGCCCCGGTTCTCCTCGCCCACCAGCGAGGAGACCGGCACCCGCACCGAGGAGTAGTAGGTGGCGCTGGTGGTCACGCCCGCCACCGTCCGCACCGGGGTCCAGGAAAATCCCTCCGCGGAGACCGGCACGATGATGATCGACAGCCCCCGGTGCCGCTCGGCCACGGGATCGGTCCGGCAGGCGAGCCAGACGTAGTCGGCGTACTGGATCAGGCTGGTCCACATCTT
>Ga0306924_10005649_pt1 | contig 12355 bp, 12 predicted proteins | sample sta12Can44000111_FD_203756 | JGI IMG/M metagenome (GOLD analysis project Ga0306924, IMG submission 203756) | Lab enrichment of tropical soil microbial communities from Luquillo Experimental Forest, Puerto Rico - statanox.12C.anox.44.000.111 (v2)... | ecosystem: Environmental > Terrestrial >... | reverse complement strand
CGCGTTAATCGAATTGCGCAGCTCATGGGAGTAGGCGAAGCGACATTGTCAAAATGGCTCGCAGGAACTTCTCGGCCGAGACAAAAGAAATTGTGCGAAATTGAAAGTTTCCTCTGCTGGCATGGGCCCAAATACCTGGCGCACGCCGAATGGCGCAAAGAACCGTCTCCGTAGCGCGCAAGAATCCCTGAAAAGCAAAACCGCCAGTTTTGCTTTTCAAGGATTCTATAGTGGTTTTGCTTCTTAAGGATTCTATCTTCATCCCGTGGCGATATCGAGTACGGCATCTATCGCTGCCCGATATGCGATAGTCATTGAGTTCTTTTTTCTTTTTTGCACGTTTCCAGCCGCGGCAAGGGTAGCCGCTAATCCGGAACGTGCGCGCGATCTTGGAGTTCCGCTTGACGGAACTCCTGGGAAACTAAATGCAATCACCGATGTGCGAGGCGTCGAAGTGGGTCACAGAACGATCGTCCAAGGAGAGGGCAAGCTTGTCGTGGGCGTGGGGCCCGTACGTACAGGTGTGACGGCGATTTTGCCGCTCGGACGAACGAATGCGAACAAGCCCGTACCGGCGGCTGTTTTCTCATTGAACGGCAATGGAGAAATGACCGGAAGCGCCTGGGTGGAGGAATCGGGTTTTCTGGAAGGTCCAGTTCTTCTGACTAATACTCATAGCGTCGGAGTTGTGCGTGACGCGGTTGTCGAATGGGGTACAAAGAAGTTTCCAGGCGCGGAATACTTCGATCTCCCGGTGGTTGCCGAAACCTGGGACGGCGAACTCAACGACATCAACGGTTTCCATGTGGCGAAAGAACATGTTTTTTACGCTCTGGATAACGCCAGCAGCGGACCGGTTGCCGAAGGAAACGTGGGCGGCGGCACAGGAATGAGAGCTTTTGGATTCAAATCCGGGATTGGCACTTCATCGCGGCTTTTGTCCTATGATGGAGCCGAAATTTGCGTTGGGGTACTGGTGCAGGCGAACATGGCAAGACGCCAAAACCTGATTGTAGCAGGGGTGCCGGCAGGTCGAGAGATTTCAGATTTGCAACCGGTTGTGCATCGGGAGGTTGAAAAAGAAGGGTCGATCATTGTGGTCATCGCAACGGATGCACCCCTCCTGCCAACTCAATTGAAAAGGGTGGCGAAACGAGCAGCTTTGGGCGTGGCGCGAACTGGCGCCGTGAGTACGAATTCGTCAGGCGACTTGTTCATAGCTTTCACGACGGCGAGTCCCGCGCTTACCGGAGAAAAAGAGCTGTGGTCCGTCCTACGGAATGAAGACCTGGATCCGGTACTTTCAGCGACGGTGGAAGCGACCGAAGAGGCGATCATCAATGCGTTGCTGGCCGCGCGAACTATGTGCGGGGTCAACGACAACACATTTTTCGCCTTGCCCCACGACCGGCTGCGTGAAGTCCTCAAGAAGTACAACCGGCTTTCGGAGTAACGGGAAGTGACCCCACCACGTTTGAAATCTTTCTCGATTCGACTTGCGCGAATCAGAACTCGGGGCAGTTTCCGATTCGGAAAGCTACTACTCTGTATGACCCAGGACGAATTTGATGATTTGATTCAAGAGATTCGTGAAGAGGATCCTGAGCAACTGGATTCGGAGTTTTTTATTCGCGATAAAGCGTTTAAAGAGGACAAACTTCAGAAGATTGAACAGAAAGCAGGCTTCACTTTCCCCGAGGAATATAGGAATTTTTTGAAACGCTTTGGCGCAGGTGACATAGGAACGATTACGGTTTTGTCCCCCGATCCAGAGAGCGATTTTTCACTTTGGAAGGGGCAGGAGCCGTTTGAAAAGGTGCGATGGGTGCCCGTTGTCGACGACGGGAAAAGTAACTATTACGGTTTTGTAGTCGAGAACGGTGTCTGTTCGCGGGAGATCTGGTTTGCAGATCAAGATCTTGGATACGAGCTGGCCGGAACCAATTACGACGATTTTTACGAGCTCATCTCTACAGAAGCGTTTGGTGTCGACATCTGATAGCGCTGGCATCATGGAATGCTGGCGATCTTGAAAGAAATTAGTGAGTGGTGGGCGGGCGGCGAAAGCGAAATTTCGGCCAATTAAATCTTGAAGAGGCGCTAATACGTGTTACTAAGAGCTTGATAATACGGATTACCTTCAGCCTGAGCAAAAACGGGCCGGACAGTTTCCGGAGTCGGTACGCGGTGCCGCGTTATTGTTTGCTTCCAATATTGCCCCCCAAAAACCTATGTCTGACCGCCAATCGGTTCCGGCTTTGCGCCCATCTGCTCTCCAAGGGCACAAACCGGCTGGCCATTCCGTTTTCGGGAAGCTCTTTTTCAAAGAATCCTTTTGCGCCTGGATCTTCATTGCTCCCGCGTTGATCGGTTTCGCTGTTTTCTACCTGCTTCCGTGCGTTCGCGCTCTCTATATCAGCCTGACTGATTGGAACCTTCTGCGCGCCGCGAAATTCATCGGCCCGGCGAACTATTCCAGGCTCTGGAGCGATCCAAATTTCTGGAATGCCATGAGAGTCACGGTTCTTTATGTGCTCTACAATATTCCCGTGCAGACAGCTATCGGGTTGTTGCTGGCTGCGCTCCTGGCGCACCTGGGCCGTTCTGTGGTCATGCGCTCGATCATCATCGCGCCCTATTTAATCGCCAACGTTATCGCAGCGATCATCTGGTTTTGGATGCTCGATCCATTGCTTGGATTTGGAAATGCAGTACTGCAGGCTGTCGGGGCGGGCAGGATAGCGTTTTTCAGCGATCAACACCTCGCCCTGCCCACCATTGCAGCCGTTAACATCTGGCGGCACATGGGATTGGTCGCGATTCTGTTTTACGCCGGCATTCAGACCATCCCTCGAGACATCTACGAAGCAGCCCGCATCGAGGGAGCCGGACCATGGAAGAATTTCTGGAGAATCACTTTACCTCTCCTGCGGCCAACGCTCGTTTTCGTATTAATAACAAGCATTATCGGATCGTTTCAGGTTTTTGATTCGATTGCCGTGACGACTCTTGGGGGTCCGGTCAACTCAACGCGCACGATCGTCTGGTACATTTACGAATCAGCCTTCGAGAACTTCAGGATGGGCTATGCTTCGGCAATGTCCTGCGCACTGTTTGTCTGTCTTGCGGTCGCCACGCTCATTCAGATGCGAATTTTGCATTCTGGCAAATCAGAACTGGAATGAGATCCATCGTAGTATTCTTTCGCTCAGGTCCCAGCCTTAAGAATTGCGCTGGGTACGCGATCCTTGGGGTCTTCGCAATAATCTCGCTCGGTCCCATCTGGATTGCGATCAAAACAGCGCTGAGCGACAGCAGAACGCTTTTCATCGGCGCCGGTTCTTTGCTGCCGACTGATCCGACGCTTTTTAACATTCAGCGGGTGCTCGGACTCGCAGATCCCACCGATCCGAGATTGGCTCAGACGAGCTTCGGCAAGATAGATTTTTTCCGAGCACTCACCAACAGCGCCATTTTTACGATTCTGGCAGTCGTCCCTCAAATCGCATCCAGCGCCATGGCCGCTTATGCTTTTGCGCGTCTCAGGTTTGCGGGGCGCGGGATGATCTTCTTTCTTTTCCTCTGCGCAACCATGATCCCGGGCGTGGTTCTTTTCATACCCAATTTTATTCTTATCAAGGACCTCGGCTGGCTGAACAGTTTCCAGGGAATGGCCGCGCCGTACGCATTGATGACGCCCTTTGCAGTTTTCTTTCTGCGTCAAATGTTTTTGTCGACTCCACGAGAATTGGAGGAATCGGCCCTGATGGACGGGGCATCTTACTTCACGATCTTTTTCCGGATCGTTCTGCCCCTGCATCGATCTGCGCTTGGTACCTTGACGATCCTGACAGCGCTATCGGCTTGGAACGAATTTTTCTGGCCTTTTCTGGTTGGCCGCTCGGAATCGGTGCGTGTCATGGCGGTAGCCATCAATGCCTTCCGCCAGCAGCAAGCGGGTGGATCGCCCGATTGGAGCGGTCTGATGGCGTGCACCGTTTTAGGGATAGTGCCAATTGCCGTCCTCCTTGTGGTTTTTGGACGGAAAGTCGTGGAGTCATTTCAATATACCGGTCCTAAATGAGACAAAACAACAAAAATACCCCCCATGAAAATACGATGTTTACCGAGAATTCTGCTTGTTAGCAGTATCCTGGCGAATGGTTCCGCTTACGCTGCAACCGAAATTAACTATTGGTTGTGGGATAACAATCAACTGCCATCCTATCAAGCGTGTGCGGAAACTTTCGAGAAAAACAATCCAGATATAAAAATCAAGATTACGCAAACCGGCTGGTTTGACTATTGGAACGCGCTGAGCGCGGGATTTGTGTCAGGCACTGCGCCGGATGTTTTTTGGAATCATCTTTCCCGATATCCGGACTTCGTCCAGAATAACCTGCTGGTAGATCTTTCCCCTTTGATCGCGCGCGACAAGGTGCCGACCGATATCTATGTAGGCGGGCTAGTAAAAGTGTGGGGTAGGGACCAGAAGCAGTATGGCCTTCCTAAGGATTGGGATACGATAGGCATCGTGTACAACAAGGCCATGTTAGAGAAGGCCGGGATAGATCCTAAATCTCTATGGAACCTGGATTGGAATCCAAAGGACGGAGGCTCGTTCGGTCAGACCATCGCTAAGCTCACGGTTGATGCGAATGGCAAGACCGCCCTCGATGCAGGCTTTGACCCCACGAAGGTGGTCCAATATGGCCTCTTGATAAATGGTCTTTCGGATGGGTTTGGACACGAAGAATGGGCCAACTTCGCCGCTTCACTCGGATGGAAGTATTGTGACGGTCCATGGTCGACGCAGTTCTATTATGACGATCCTAAGCTGGTCGAAACAGTCCAGTGGTTCGCCGATAATAGTCTGAAAAAAGGGGTGATCGTGCCGGCAAAGGATGCTCGTCAAGCGCAAGCCACTGGACTCTTTGCGGGGCAAAAAGGGGCTCTTGCATTGACAGGTTCCTGGTTGGTTCACTGGTATAAGGAAAACTGCAAGTTTGACATCGGTTTTGCGCCGCTGCCAAAAGGAGTGCTTGGCCGGAGAAGCGTGATTAACGGTCTGGCCGACTCGATCTGGGTCGGGACCAAGCATCCCGAAGAGGCTTGGAAATGGGTAAAGTTTCTTGCGTCGCCGGAAGCGCAGAAAATCGTCGGTGAACATGGCATCGTGTTTCCGGCAATACCGGAAGCCGCAGACATTTCCCAAAAACAGATGGCAGCCAAAGGCGCGGACGTTTCCGCCTTTACTGAGGAAGCAAAGGATCCGCAGGGAACCTTTTTCCTCCCCATTAGCGAGCACGCCAGCGAAGTTGTGCGCCTCTTGAGGGCGAATTTCGATGGAATTTTTCTGGACGGCGCCGACCCGGCAACGACTCTCAAGGCCACCAACAAAGAGGTTAACGCCTTGTTCAAGTAGGTCTCAAAAGGGTGCAGCCCGAGGTGGATGGACATCTGGGACATCCACTTTGCCCGAAATAATTTCAACTTCGTGGAGAAAATCAATGCGATACCAAAAGAACATGCTTCTGGCCGGCAGTTTCCTTTTCGGTGTCTCCGCGCATGCCATTACGGAAATTAATTACTGGATGTGGGACCAAAACCAGCCTCCGGCATATCGGGCTTGCGCCGATGCGTTCGAAAGACAGAACCCAGACATCAAGATACAGATCACGCAAACGGGCTGGTTTAATTACTGGAATGCTTTGAACGCTGCGTTTGTATCAGGGACGGCACCCGACGTCATTACTGATCATTTGGCGCGGTATCCGGAGTTTGTTCAGAATAATTTGCTGGTGGATCTCGGCCCGTGGATCGCACGTGACAAGGTGCCCACAGATATCTATTTCGGCGGACTCGTCAAAGTCTGGGGTAAAGAGGGCAAGCAGTATGGGTTGCCGAAGGATTGGGACACCATTGCGATTGTCTATAACAAAGAGATGCTTCAAAAGGCCGGAATAGATCCCAAGTCGCTTTCGGATTTGGATTGGAATCCCAAGGATGGCGGGTCTTTCGGTCGTTTGATAGCTAAGCTCTCCGTCGATGCGGGCGGAAGGACAGGTCTTGACGCCGGTTTCGATCACAAAAATGTCAAGCAATATGGGATGTTGATCGGCGGTCAACCGGACGGCTTCGGTCAGGTTGAGTGGAGTCACCTGGCTGTTTCAAATGGCTTCAAGTTTTACGATGGACCGTGGGCGAAGCATTTTTATTATGATGATCCGAGGCTCGCAGAGACCATCCAATGGATCGCCGATATGGAGCTCAAGAAAGGTTTTATTGTTCCGGCGCGCGATGCCCGGCAAGCCGGCGCCAATGGCCTATTCGCCGGGCGCCAGGGTGCTTTGGCGTTCGTAGGCTCCTGGAATATTCGCTGGTGCAGAGAGAACTGCAAATTTGATATCGGCTTCGCACCATTGCCAAAAGGACCTCTGGGTCGCCGTACCATGTTCAACGGCCTTGCCGACTCGATCTGGGTTGGAAGCAAGCACCAGGAGGAAGCATGGAAATGGGTTAAATTTCTCGCTTCACCCAAGGCACAGAAGATCGTTGGGGAACACGCCGTAGTGTTTCCCGCGATTCCCGAAGCAACAGAAATCACCAAGCAAGCAATGGCCAAGCAAGGGCTGGATGTCACTGCATTTGTGAACGAAGCCGCTGATCGCAATGTAACGTTTCTTTTTCCGATTACGGATCACGCAAGTGAGGTTCTACGTATTACTCGGGCAGCGCTCGATGCCATTTTCCTGAACGGCGCTGACGCGGCTTCAACCCTGAAGTCCGCCAACGAAGAGGTCAACGCGCTCTTTGAATAGGAAAATCACAAGCTGAAGATCTGGCAAAGATAACGTGAGGCTTTGATTCGCGAATGAATCGGCGGATTACTAGCAGGGACATAGCGAGAGCGGCGGGAGTGTCCCAAACAACCGTATCCTTCGTCTTGAATGAGACCGAAGGCACAAGTATCAGCGCCGAAACTAAGGCTCGCGTGTTTAAGGCGGCGCAGGCTCTTGGGTATGTCCCAAACTCTGCGGCTCAAACCCTGGTAAGCGGGCGGAGCCGAACACTTGGTTTGGTGCTTGCACATGGAGATTTGATGAGCGTTGATGCGTTTACTGCGCCGCTTATGTTTGGCATGAGCCGAATCTGTAACTCGCGGGGATACAAGTTGCTAATCGAGGCTGTCGAACCCGGTGCCCGGCGTGATGCCTATTTTGATCTGACGCGGAGCAAACGCATCGACGCGCTTATTGTGCTTAACTCGAGCCAGGAGGACGCCGGGTTAGTTCGGCTAATCGATGCGAAGTTTCCTGTGATAGTCTTTGGTTCAATTGGGCATCCGGAAGAAAACTCAATCTGTCCGAATACCTGGAAAGCTGCGGAACGTGTGATGGGACATCTGATGAGGCTGGGGCATCGGCGGATCGCCCATATCGCATATGCCCCGGAGCGGTTCGTCGGTTCGCAACAACGGGTGAAAGCTTATCGCAGATCGCTCGCTCAAGCGAATATCAGATTTGACGCCAGATTGCTCGCCTATGGTGATTTCAGCATGAAAAGCGGTTATCGGGCTATGCGCGAGATTCTGGCTTGCGGGAAGCATCCGTCCGCGCTCTTCGCGGGAAACGACACGATTGCTGCAGGGGCGCTGGCAGCCATCCGCGAATCCGGACTAGCCGTGCCAAGTGACATTGCGGTTGTCGGCTTTGATGACTTACCCATTGCGTCCTATCTTGATCCACCTCTTACGACGGTAAATACTCAACCGATCGAGCAGGGGGAGCAGGCGGCGCTCGCCGCGCTCGATCTGCTTGAGGGAAAACCGGTGGGGCATCGTGACTGCGACCTATCGCTCGAACTCATCATCCGAGACTCTTGCGGTTTTTCGTGCAATGGCCCTTGCCGGTCGCCGGCCGGCGCGCGCCAAAGGAGCGAAAAGCGCTTGCGGGTTGGTTAGACCAACTAGCCTGCATTGATCACAAATCCTCAGCCGTAGTCACAACAGTTGCGTTGAATTGTCTAGGGATTTGTGATCAACGCATGCGCGATTTATTTCAGGGCGGGACGTCTGCTGGTGCACAAGGATGCTTTTGCACGCTAACTACCCCAGGCGATAAACGATGCGCGCCTTCTCCAGATCATAGGGAGACATCTCAAGCTTGACGCGGTCACCTGTCGTGAGGCGAATGAATCGCTTCCGCATTTTTCCAGATATGTGTGCAAGCACCAGATGTTGATTAGGGAGTTCAACGCGGAACATTGTTCCGGGAAGCACACTGACGATTTTACCTTCGGTTACGATTGGGGCGTCGGTCGGCATGGCGGGATTGGCTTCGTGTCAACTCAGAATTGTCTAAATCAAGTTCGATCGTAAAGGCTAGAGGATCTTCAGCCTAGCGAAAAACGGCAGCCTGTCCAGCAATCCGATTTATCCAGCAATCCGATTTTATACACAGCGACGGAGCGGACGCCCTCCAGTTCCAGGGGGTCGGCCAGCAATGGCGTTTTGCAATCGATTTTGCTTTTCACGGATTCTAGCGCCCGGCGATCGCCGTGCCCGCTCGCCGTTTCGCCCTTCTTGGGCGAGGATTCTTCATGCACTGGATCAACGTCGTCGAATTTTCATTTTACTTGGTGGAAACATTTGCTCTGCCATTCGCGATTCTGGTGTTTGTCATCGAACGCCGGAAGCAGCGGCTTATCGACGAGGAGGAAATCTATCAACGACTCTCAGACGAGTACGCCAGCTTTCTCAAACTGGTCCTGAACAATTCGGATCTGCAGCTGCTGCGAAAAAACGCCCCACGGGGACAGATGAGCGAAGAACAGATGGAGAGAAAGCTGGCGCTGTTCGGCATCCTCGTTTCAATCTTCGAACGTGCATATATTCTTGTGTTCGAAGAGCGGATGAGCAAGCAGACGCGTCGCCTCTGGTCGTCCTGGGAGGACTATATGAGGGAATGGTGCCGCAGGCCGGACTTCAGGCAAGCACTTCCTGAACTGCTCGAAGGTGAAGATCCGGATTTCCGGGCTCACATTGAGCGGATCGCCCAAAATGCGGCTGCGAGTTCTATAGAATCCTTGAAAAGCAAAACCAGCCAATGAGCAACGTGTGGACGCAGAAAAAACTTGACTCATCTGCGATCAGTTTTGCTTTTCAAGGATTCTAGCGTCGTCCATGCTTCAACTTTTAGATCACCCACTCGCAACTCATGTTGTCACCCACCTGCGGGATGCCACGACCAAACCAGCGACCTTTCGTACCCTGGCTTATCAGATCAGTCTTCTGTTGGCGCTCGAGGCCACGCGCGACCTCGGGATGCGCGAAGTCGAAGTGGCCACTCCACTTGAGAGGCACCAGGGAAGAGTGCTTGCCCAACCTCTGGTTGTCGTCCCGGTTCTACGGGCCGGTATTTCCATGGTCCAGCCCTTTATGGATCTATTTCCAGACGTAAGCGTCGGCTATATCGGGCTGGAGCGCGACCACACAACGGCGATTGCCAGAAGCTACTACTGTAAGCTGCCGCCCTTTAACTCGCGCCGGGTTTTGATTGTCGATCCGATGCTTGCAACCGGAGGTTCCGCTGTTCAGGCGATTCAGCTCGTGCGAGAGCACGGTTGCAAAGTCCCGACGCTCGTCTGTATTGTAGCGGCGCCTGAGGGCGTCGGCGCGGTTGAAGCCCTTGACCGGAATATTCCTATTGTTGCGGCGGCGTTGGATCGTGAATTGAACGCCCGAAAGTATATTCTCCCCGGCCTGGGGGATTTTGGAGATCGGCTTTATGGAACGTGAGAGACTGAAAGAGTTTCTTCAAAAAATTGGGAATCGTTCTCACACAATGAACCAGGGTGATACCGCATCGTTCCACAAGCGTTGTAGACCTCAACCTCGGTGTAGCTCACAGTAGACGCTTCCTCCCGATGCATGCAGATGCTGAACCCACCTCGCTTCGGAACATGGGATCGATGAAGCCTTCGCAACCATCCAAGTTCTCCCGCATCAGATTCTTTCCATGCTAGCCGGCAGACTTCCGCCCGCGTGACTTCGGCCTGCTGTTCGTCCAATCCGGACGAAAACCAATGCCGCGCTGCCCAGCGATGGCACAGTTGGGTCACCCGATTCTGGTCCCAACGAAACTCGCTGACGCGCGATTCCAGCAGCCCGATGGCAATCAACCGAAAGGGCGGCATCTCCTCGAGCGTGAGTCCCTGGAGGAAGCCGGCTAAATCCTCAGCGGTTTGCGATTGGATCATTTCTTTCACAACGATCCCGCGACTCATGGTCCGGCGAAGAGGAAGCGCTGGGGCCCTGTACCAATTAATAAGCGCTAGACAGAGACCCAAATCGTTCATTCCGATCCACGTGCCTCCACCTGGTTCACTGGGATAAATTGCCAATCCGGCAGCCGTCTCGCGCACCTCGGGCTGCAAGGCGATCGGCCGGAGCCGCGATTCGTCGCGGTTCATCCCCAAACGGTACCCATTCGCATCAGGAATAAAAGAGACCGTACACATAGCCTGTTTCAGACTCAAAATACGCGAATTTCGAGCAAATGTCTTCAGTGAGGCCGCACCTCAGACGGGCAAGATCTAGGGTAGCATGGTCGGGTTGGGAGCAGCGTCAATCCAGTGTACCGTCTCCTAAATCCCTTGGGCTTCGTTGCGTTCAAAATGGGCCGCCGGCGAGGCCGCACCTCCGTCCATGTTGCGGCTTATCTGACGCTCGCTAGAATCCTTGAAAAGCAAAATCGATTGCAAATGAGTCAAGTTTTTTCCGTTGCGTGCATTGATGATCAAATGGGCGTGGCTTTTCAAGGATTCTATGAGCGGGACCAAGGAACGGGTAAAGTTACTGGGTTCCCACACCAATTGTAAATGCACGCACAGATCCAAAAACCAAGCGCTGCCCGCTTCGCTCGAGGAATTGCCGGACTTTTACCTCAATAAATTTCGGTCCCGCATAAGCGAGGCCGCTTCACCCAAGCGATGCTGCTCCCACGTTGCCTTGCTAACCGCTAGACCTCGCTGGTCTGAGGCGCGGCCTCGCTAGTTTGATTGGGAAACAAAATCGCGAAAAAATCGAAATGTTATGAGTGTGCTATACAAGCCTCCTGACTACGAGTTACTTCGCCCGGCACAAGGTAGCAAAGCCGAGCCGCGGTTCGTCCATGATCCTTATCCGCGCGTAATCGACTGGGGCATGCCCGAGGACGTACACGCTGGAGATTTCACTTTTGCGGTACTTGAAGCGGCTTTGGCAGCCGGTGCGTCGGAGATTCAGCTGACGCCGATTGAGCAATTTGGCGAGGTGAGCGTGCACTTCAAAATCGGTGCGGCATTCATCGCACAGGAACCGCTCAGCCAGATTCAATTTGGTCTTATCGCCATCTTGCTAGCTCACATTGCGACGCCTCGAAGATACGATCTCGAATCGCCGCCGGTAATTCGAAGTTTCCGAACAAAAGGGGGTATCGAATATAGTGTTCGCTATTCGAAAATTCGGGTCGCCGATAACACCACGGCGATTCTGATCCGGTTGATCATCAAGGAAGATCGGACGAAAATATCCACATAAGACTCTGTCGTCCAATAATTTGCGACCTACAGGATGAGAACCGAGATTGCCACACAGCGCTCTCCATTTGTCACGAGAATGTGAGCAAAATGAGGGCTTTCAGCTTGCGTTTGTCGCCGTTGTAATAATATAAGTAATACTAAGGCTCGCAAAACGATGTCGATCATCCGACTGGCCAAGCCAACACTGGAGATGGGATTCAACCGGCCAGTGCACGACGCCCCATTTCGGGAACTAATGGACGAATTGGTCGGCGCCGGGTCTCAGAGGCTTTACCGCGGCTTCGCGACCGTCAGGGCAAGTCGCTTGGGATACGGTCCCAGAGCATTCCAGCATTCGATTCCAGCGAAAATCCAGCTCCGATTACAGGAATTACCACGTCCAGTGAAAAGACGCGGCACAGAATCTCTCAGAGCGTTCTGCCGCCGCTAAAGCCTGATGACTTAGGTCAGCACAAACTCTTTACCAACCGGAATGGTACAGTCGGAGCTGCGGTCGATCCGAATGGCGATATCCAGAATGTCTTCAACAATGGTGGACCCAAAGGCGCTGGCGCTGGATACCAAGTCCAAAACGATAGGCTTACAATTCACCTATCTCGTGCGCCTGTCTTAAGGATAATTTGATCTCTTGTGGCGTAAACTTTCGACCTGCGTCCCATTCAAGTAGCCGGATCAGATTCCGTTCATCAGACGTCAGGCCGGCTAAATCGGGTCGTTCTGGTGGAGCAGCGGCCTCTTCCTCGCGCTCTTCGTGCTGATCCGGTCGCAGCAT
>Ga0306924_10005648_pt1 | contig 12357 bp, 16 predicted proteins | sample sta12Can44000111_FD_203756 | JGI IMG/M metagenome (GOLD analysis project Ga0306924, IMG submission 203756) | Lab enrichment of tropical soil microbial communities from Luquillo Experimental Forest, Puerto Rico - statanox.12C.anox.44.000.111 (v2)... | ecosystem: Environmental > Terrestrial >... | reverse complement strand
GGAATGGTTTTGGCGAACGCTTTGAACTGTGCCGGGTTGAAGAAATAGTGGTCGGGCAGCTTCGACTGCGGCGCGTTGCGAGGAACCATGCCCAGGCCATGCGTGCTCTGCAGCCAGTGGATCACCTCACGCATCTGGAGTTCGCGCACATCCCGGTGCAGTCGGGCCATCACAACAGCCCTGGCCTTATTCAGATCGGCCGGCAAACTGTCGGAAGGGTTATCAGCCAGCAGCTTCCGATCTGGACTGGAGGGCTCGCCTACCCAAGTTGCGTCGTACAGCGCTTTGCCTGCGAACTCCAATGCGCGGTCACGCTCAGGATCATAGCGAGGCAGGCGAGTGTGGTTTTCCACGCGGCGCGTGGTGGTACGATTCCTCTTAGCCATCTCACCGGCTCCGGTGCGATTGGTCAGAGCCTGCGGAGGCGTGCAACCGCTTCCGTTGGCTCGCTCGCCAAAGCGGCGGGCAGCACGAAGCTTCGGTGAAGTTGTGAAATTGTCCAGGGCGGTCTTCGGGAGTATCCTGCCGCTGCTCTTCCCCAAAGAGCCGGTCCCGGTCTCGCCCCCATCCCCCCGATGCCCAAGCGGCCGGGACCACCTGGGATGCGCGACCATGACCATGCCGCTGCTCACCTTGATGGTGCTGATCGTCGCCTTCGGCGCAGAGGTCGGCTGGTTGTGTGCCGATGCTGATGGCGGTGTCAGCGTGGATCGTTCGGGCCCGCGCAGGCGTTGCCCACGTATGCCGCGTGGGCCAAAAACCACCGCCGAGATCATTGCCGAGATGACCAACGAGATCATCGCGCTGTGTGAGCGCTTGCCCGATCGGCACCTCGCCCAAATGGCACAGCAGATGTTCCGCGAAGCCGCAATGCAGGCTACCAAGGCCGGCGAGCACAATACACATCAACGGGCCGGATAAAGTTCCGGCGCTCAGTCTCGGGCAGGGAGATAGTTGAGACCTGACCTCCCTGCCCGCCGTGGTCCCGACACCAACCTGAGTGCACCGTTGTCGGGCACGGGAACCGCACCAGCCGTTATCCTAACAGCCGGCGCTCGTCGGGGATCGGTGCGCTGTAGGGAGGTCTCGGGCAGGGAGTCAGTTGTCCCTAATCTCCCTGCCCGCCGTGGTCCCGACATGGTGTCAGATGGTGATCGTCGGGCACGGGAACCGTACCACCCGCTATCTTAGCGGCCGGCGCTTGTCAGGGATCGGGGCTGCGAGCTTGTAGTCCACAGGGAGTCTCGGGCAGGGATTCTTAGAGCGCCAGGGCATCTAAGCCCCCTGCCCGCCGTGGTCCCGGTGGGTTTCGCGCACCGAGCACGGGAAGGCGCCACCATGGGCGCTGGGCCGTAGCCGTCAACCAGGCTTCAGTTCCGCAAGAACCAGCCCCATAACCCTCGCCGTGACGGCTCAGGCTCGGCCTGCCCCTCGGCGATCTGCGCCAGCCGCCGCGCCAGCTCGACAAGCTCAGCGGTTGCCTTGTCGGCCGCCGCACGGGCTGCCGCGAGCTCGTCCCGGTCCGCCTGCCGCTCGGCCGTTAGCCGCTCGATGTCGGCCTTCAGGGTCTCGATGTGTGATTTGAGGGCGGACACCACCTCAGACACCGCCTCGGACTCCGTCCCTCTGACATCGGGGGTGCGTAGGGGGTGCAGCTCGTCAGGCACCTGGACACGCGTTCGTCCGTCGTTCCCGGGCATCCTGGGCCATTTCCCCCGTATCGCCCGCCGTCTCGCGGCTTCGAGGCTGACACCGAGCCTGACAGCGGTATCGGCGTAGGTCATCCATTTCCCGTCCATAGCGTCAGGCCGCCCGTCAGGGGTGCAGTACCCGTGCACGAGCCTTGGCTAAAACCAGTTAATGGATGATTAACGATTGCGGCCGATATTATCCGGTCATGCAATGGCCACGTTTGCAAATCCAGGGCATAACCCCGCGAATTGCAAAAATGGGGATTGCCAACTGCGCGCGAGTCACAGCGAACTGGCGTGCCTTTAGGCGTGAAGGAAAATCACTAGACTAGAAAACACAAAACCCGCCTGGAAGGCGGGCCGGTGTCCCGGGCAAGCCGGGGAAAATTCAGATACTTGGCGGTTCTGAATTTCTCCGAAATTTTGAATCGGCGCAAGCTCTAATTTCGAGCGCGGCGAAGCTCTGCCCAGGATTCATCGGTCGGCCTTCCGGCAACTTGGAGGTCGAAATGTACCGGAATACCATTCCCGGAACGAACCCGCATACCTGCACAAGCCTGCTAGCCGACGACATCGCCGATCAGATTGCCCTCGCCGGCCACCCTGTCGAAATCGACGAGATCATCAGGGGCGTGTGGGCCAACCACACCAGCGGCCGGCTCACCGAAAACGATGTGGAGATCCTCGACGAGGCGGCCCGGGCGCGCAGGGAAGCCCTCCAGGCGCGCCGAACCGAGGCCCGACCAAAACCACGGGCAGCCGCTTCCGGCGCACCACGGGGCTCGGCACGGAGAACCCCACAACCCAAACGGCATAGGGAAAAGCTGTTTGGCAACGGCCGCTGCATACCGCTCGACCGTGAAGCCAAGAATCGCATCGCGATGCTAATGCGGGCGTTAAAGCATCCTACCGAGCCGGGCAAGCACTACGGCGCCGTCACCGCGAAGGCCGAAGAGGTGGGCAAGGCGCTGCTTTGGATCTTCCACAACGTAAAGACCGGCCTGTGCATCCCGTCCTATGACACCACCGCCCAAGCGGCCGGCTGCAGCCGCGACACCGTCGGCGAAGCGATCAAGATGCTGGAGGCAGCTGGCATCCTGACGTGGTGCAATCGCCGCGCCAGGGTCATCATCCGTGGCGTCCGCAAGGTCATCAGGATCTCAAATTCGTACCGGTTCGTCGATCCCGGGTCTAAGTCGGAAATTCCGGCGGGAACCACTAACCAAGATTCCTCTTCCCTTATTGGCACCCGTAAAATCCAGCCGATCCGCCCCAGAAGCCCCCTCAAGCTCGCCCTCGGCGGGGCTGGCGAGGCCATCAAGCTCGGATAGCCGCGCCTGGTCGGCGCGAACCTATCCTAGAAAGTGAAGAGAAGAGGCTCAGCGAGGGAAGAGCCGGGCGGAGCCGTGCACAACTTCACAGACTATCGCGATGCCGGCTCGTCGTCCTCCACGGCGATATCCGCATTGAGAACCTCGCGGTCGATCGCGCCCGGCTCCGCGATTGAGCGCGCGGCGCCCAGTCTTCGCGGCTGGTCGACCGTCACACCATGCGGAGCTGGCCCTACAATAATGACCAAGCCCGGACTCGATCTCCGTGCTGCCGCTCCAGCGGCACCTTCTTCAGCGACCAACTGCGCCCGGACCGCCTCAGCCGTGCGAATCGCGTTGACGGCCGCCGTAGGCGGACCTTCATCGCGCAGACGCCGAAGCGCTTGAATGTTTCCGGCACACAAACTCTCGACCTCGCCCCGGCGGCGCTGGCGAAGATACTGAATCACCGATGGCCTGCTTAGGTAGTCACGTAATTGATTGGTCGACAAACCGACTTCACGGGCGACGGACGCCAAATCATGCTTGGGTTGTTTTAACATCACGCCCACAGCAGCCACCACTTTCGGGTGGATGGCAGAGACCTTGGTTCTGGCCTCCTTAGCCGTCTTCAGCCCGCGCATGCGTCCTCCCGCGGAAGCCGCCGCGCCCATCGATCCTGGCCGCCATCGATCAGAACGCCACGCTCCCGCACCAACCGCCGCATCGCCGGCCCTTCGCCCACCGACCGGATGACGACGTGGTGGTCGCCTCCGTCACGATCAGCGGGAATAACCTCGATCACCTCGAACCATCCCCCATCCTCGGTGCCAACCTGATCACCGACGGAGTAGTCGCAAACCCACGGTACCGGCTTGCGTGCAGCGGCTCTCGCAGCAGCGCGTTCGCGTGAAGCAAGCTTGGCGGTAAGGCGCATTTTGCGGTTGCTCACGGCAAGGTTTCCGCTGCGGCGCAGGCGCCAGATCGAAGCGGTTCGACAGGCTGGCGGACGCTGGAACGAGCCCACGACACGGCCGTCATCAGCTCGCGGCGAACCTCTGGTCCGACCCCGCGCCATCGGGCTTTGCCGCCCTGCCGGCCGAGTTCGGCAATGACACGTGGGCGGGCGCGAGCAATCATTGACTTGCCGATCCGCGCTGCCGGCCGCAGTTGCCGTTTGTCTCGGCCATTCCAGACCTGCCGCATCCTAACGGCTTGTTCAGGGTCTTCGACTATCACGAGCTTCAAGGCGAGGATCGCCAGCATGGCATCGAGCGTGATTTGGCTCAGGCCTCGCTCGCGGCTGGGACCAAGTATTTTGTCGGTATGGCCATCTGACAGGGGGATCGTGTTGTCGAGAAACTCGTTCGACAAGCCGAGCGCAGATTTACGTTCGGCCATGACCTGAATAAGCGTGTCATGGCTTGTCGCTTCGCCAATATAGACCGGCGGGCCGATCATTCGATTAACTCCAGCAGCCGCTCGGCCAGCGCATCTTCGAAGCCGTCGAAAGTGGCGACCTCGCCGCAATGACGGCGGCGCTCCGCCGCGTCCTGAGCGGCCGCAGCCTCCAAAATGGCGAGCGCCGCCCTGCGCTGCAGGAGATCGGCCGCCGTCATCGACATCAGCCCGAGAAATGTCACCGGCTGCCACCAACGCGGTCGATCAATACGCGGACCGAGCCACTACGGTCAGGCCCCGCCGACCTGCGGACCTCCTTGAGCGCGGCCGAACCTTTATCACGGACCGCGGCAGAATGCGCGTCGGGATCGCGGTGATCGACGCCGGGATTGTTTTGCTGCCGACGGTCAGTCGCCATTAGGCGGCGTTCACTTTCAAGCATCTCGGTGGACATGATACTTTCTCCTATGGGGTTTTGATAATCTGGTAGCGTTGGTCCCGAGATAATATTTCCCAGAAATCTACAGAAAACGCCACCAACGTCACTCCCGGATTCATCAAATCGGAGAGATGGCCGCACGGGAGCGCTGCTTGGCCGCCACATCCGGCGATGTATACGAATTGGGGAGTAGTGGTGGTGGTTTTTGATTGAACCTGCACTGGCTCGCGCTCCGTCGCGCTGAAGGAAAAGCGCCGGTCCCGCCGGCACCATTCGAAAGCGTCGACCGACGAAAGAGCAATCCGGTATGGCTTGCCACCGCTGGCGCGCAACCACTCTTCATGTTCGCGCTGATGCAAGCGCATTTCCGCCCTGCTTGGTGCTGAGCTCAACTGGGGGCCGTGGTCGTAAATCACTACGGGCGGCCCGCAGCGGCGATAGCGCTGCCGTTCCACGTCGATGTCCTCGTAGCGCGACCAAACGCCCATGACCTATGCCCCTTGCGAGCCCAGCTCCACAGGAGGCAATTCAAACACGTAGCGTTTAGGGTCGCGCTCGTTATATTCACGCGCGGTAACCGACTCCGTAAATATCCGGCGCGGACCGCCAGGGTTTTCCTTCAGCCACGCGGCGCGCTCTGCCTTGTTGGCCTCGGGCGGACCCATATCGAAAACGACGAACGGGTTGAACATGATTACTATCCTCCTAGCATCAAACCGGCCGGGAGCGTGAACACCATCCTGCCGGCCGAGCGCTCGACCATTTCCCGCGCCGAAACCGCGTCGGTCTCTACCTTCACGGGGCCGCCGCCATGCCTCTGAACCCACTCTGCTCTTTGACGGCGATATTGCAGCACCAACGCGACGTGGTGGGCCACGTCCTCCTCGTAATCCAACCACGCCGCCGGTGTCGCCGTGCTATTGGGTTTCGTCGGAGCAGGGGCCGGCAATTGGGGGCCTATGTCCCAGACCACGGTTAGCTTGACCGGCGGAATGGCAGGCATCACCGGCTGGTTCTGAAAATCCTCGTCCAGAGCTTTGTCGAAGTTTCCCATATACTACCTAGTCGGTTGTTGCTGAAACCTACTGGCGTATTCCAAGCGGGCTGCATACCCGAGTTTGTCGTACTCGGCCTGACTTATCTTATTAGGATTGTCGGGCGGCTCGTGGTGGGCGCGGGAAAATGAGGCGCTTCCGCCGGACACGAATTTTTGCATCAGCCTTTCGTACGCCTGAACCTGCCGCGCCGTAAATATTGTTTCTGTCAACGCCTTCGCGCCTTCGGTTCCGAGCTGCGAGGATAACCAGGTCTTCAGGCTGTCCATACGGATATTGGCGAGGTCCCCGAGCTTGGCGACTTCGGCCGCCTGAGCGCGGGCAAACTGCTGCTGCTCGTGGATCTGTGACGATGCATACACGGACATAAATCGCCCGAACTGCTCTTGGCTGAGGCCCGCGTCGAACGCGATCTGCTTTGCCTGCGTCAGAGCCGGACCGAGCACCTCATTGTCGACCGACCATTTGAATTGAACATCCGGCAACCGCACGTCCGGCAACGTGTATCCGTCGGCGCTCGCCGGCATCAGCGCTTTGCGGCTCGATTCCAGGGCGTGCCTTTCAAGTAGCCCTTTGACCTCGTCAGGGCTCAACGAGAGATCGCCGACCTTGAGGTGTCCATTCTCGACCGATGCGGGACCGGGCGGCGTTTGATCGCCGGGGACCGCTGGATCGGGCGAACGCGGCTGCGCTGTGACAACGCCATCGGCGGACCGGGTCAGCAGCTGGCTCGGATCGCGGAACGGATCGGATTTTGTAATTTCCCGCTGCTGGTCGAGCCAGCGTTGCTGAGCCGGGCCCTCTGCGGGCGTCGAGATCGCCAGCGGCACAGGCGCGGCGGGAGGAGGAGCAGGATTCGCGGACGGGGCTGGAGCGGCGATGTCAGGCGGCGACATGGGCGGCTCCTGCATCGGTGCGGCGGGAGGCCTCTACGGCGTCCTCGAGCAGCAATCGCACCAATTCCGACGGGCGGCGGCGCCGGTCGCGCGCCAGCTCCACCACGTCTTTCCACTGCTCGTCCGGAACCCGGATCGTCACACTGCGAAGCTTGTTGCGCATCTGCGCCTCCAATCGATGCATGAGGATTGCCGCAGAGGACGGACGCCGCGCAACGTACGGGCCGAGATGCTGAGGGCGGCGAGGCGCACCATGATATGATGGCGAAACACACCGGCACACTGCACGGAGTTGCCCCCAATGCCAGCCACGATTTTGAAAATCGAGATTTACGACAACCCCAACATCGAAAAGGTTTACTCCAAGGCGGCCTGGGCCAGCCAAATGGCGCAAACTGCGCTAATGGAATTCGGCCGGGGGAATGGAACGGTCATGTGGGGCGAAATCGTTGGCCAAAACAACGTCAGCTGCGGCCTGTGGCAATGGGCCCCCGGGGCGGACCCGGCATAAGCGGCGAGAGGCGGAGAGAGGCTGGGCGATGCTGGAGTAATCCAGCAGGTTCCAAATTTTTCTGCGGTCCGGGATTTCCAGCGGGTCTGACACGCGAGCAAGGCACCAGCGGCGAAGTCCCGCGCGAATTTTCCCCCCGGGTAGGCCTCGGCGCGAGCTTTCCAGCGCACCGGCCAGGGCCGATCGGCCGAAGGCAGGGCTGCCGGCGGCAGCGCGCCAGCGAGCGCCTGACGCAGCCAGCGGGGTATAGCCCTCGGCGGCAGACTGTCCGAAAAATGACCCGTAAACGGACAGTCTGTGCAGCAATTACGCTGCGGCACAAGGCTAACTCGCGGCGTGAAACATGGGCATCAGCCATCGTTTTTCAAACAGTTGCGACAGCTGAGCAGCCACGCTGCGGGACTCCTGCGGCGACGAGCGCCAGCGGTCTCGGGCCGACCCAGCGCATGTGACCACACCGGATCGACCCGCCTGCGCGTGGGCCAAAGGCAGACAAAAACCCACGTCAGGGAACCGGCATGAGATCATAGCAGGCTGCGCGCCACAGCGGTCTCGGGTCGACCCGGCTGGATCCAGGCCAACCAGATCGACCCGCCTGCGCGCGGTACGGAGAACCACGTCAGGGAACCGGCCCGCGATCATAGCAGGCTGCGCGCCGGAGAAATGTCCTTGAATGGCTGCTTTTTGCGACGGGCGAGGCCTCGGCGCGCGTCGAGAAGGGCCGGCGCGGGGGCAAGGAAACGCGGGGCACCTAAACCCTGTCCGCGATCTGCGATTTGAACCCTGCCGGAAAGCGGGACGTGATGGCGCGGGAGAAGGGGACAAAATACAGGGTCCGGAGGGATTGTTGTCCCCTTGTCCCCTTCTCTATCCCCTTCTCGCGCGCGCGAACAAGGTTTTATGTTCTCTCTCTCTCTTAGAAGGATACAACAGGACAACAATCCCTCCGGAGGGGGGTGTGTCCTCTTCTGTCCCCTTCACGGGCGCAAGCTCGATTTGAGCACCAGGGCGTTCAGGCGATCCCGCAGGTCAACCGCCTCATCTTCCGCATCAAATCTTGCGGCTGGTGAATATTCACCGCTTCGCCGCGGACGCCGCGTCTTTCGAGAATGTGAATTGAGCACGTACCATTTACCGTCCGTCCCTCTTTCAACCCGATATCTCATGCCTTGTCTGGATCTGGCCATTGCCATAACCAGTGTCCTTTCCCCTCGATCCCTGCCGCTTCACTCCTCACCGACTTGACGTGCAGTTTCCGCTTCACGTTCTTCATCGTGGACCATGAAATGTCCTCTTCCTTCGCCATCTCCTGAAACACGCTCTCCGGAATGGGCGTGCCGCCGGCCAGCATGTCGCGCAGCAGTGTCCTGGCGCGCTCGCCGGTGCCGGGCGAGGCAAACTCCGACACCGCGCGCATCGCCTCCGCCGCCGTGATGTCCACGTATGCGTCATCAAACACGATGAACGGCGCCCGGATCGGCTCTTCGGTCTTGGGATCCTCGCCAACGTGCTTATCATCGAACCGGTAGGCCAGGGTTCCGCACGTATTGCGCGGTGCGAGATTGTTCTTGCCCCGCACCAACAGCTTGCGATCGTTTTCCTTATCATCGATAGCCGCATAGACGTGCCGTGCCGCCGCACCGAAAGCCAGGCTGTCGGAAATACGCAACACGATGTTGGTGACATCCGCCTTCTTGTTGAAGTGCATGATTCCGAGCACGCCGATGTTCAGCTCCTCCGCGAGATCGCTTACGGGGCCGAGCACAACGCGTACGTCGCTGGTCCGAAACGTATCGATCCGCCCGCCCGTCGCGGCGCCGCTCATGTAGGCCGAGATCGGATCGATCATCACCACTCGGACATCGCCGATCTCCAGCACCAACTTGCGCAAGCGCTCAATATCGTCGCGCAAGCTGAGCATGCGCTTCTTGCCTTGCTCCGTTATCAGGCTGATGAAATGCACCCGTTTCAGGTCGGCGCCAGCGGCCGCCAGGCGCGGCACCACGGTATCACCCAGACCATCCTCGGACTGCAGGTACACGACGTTGCCGAGCGGCGCGCAGCCCTCGCCGCAGGGCCACGGTCCTCCCGTCGTGATCCGGGCCGCCACGAGGGCGAAGAGTTGACCCTTACCTTCGTCCGGCAGGCCCGCGATGATGCCGAGCTTGCCCAGGGCAAAGCGGTTGGGCCACCACCACGAGACTCCATTCATCGTGATGTCCGTCGCGCATACGCTTGCGAGAGGCGGCGCCCACTGTGGGGAAGCCTCGCACCGCGCCAGATACTCCGCCGCGCTGTGGCCGAGATCCCTGAGCCAATAGGTGACATCCTCGCCCACCGGCACGTCGGGAAACGCCACAACCCGAATATCCGGCACGATGCTTTCGAGCGCCTTCGCCTTCTCCCGCGCAAATGACCGGCCGGAATCGTCATTGTCTTCCGGGATGAACACACGCTGTCGGCCGACGAACCACTTGTTCAAGTCGGCCGTCCACGATCCTTTCTTGGCGCCTTCCGAATTGGTCGTGGCGACCAGCCCCAGCGCCGCCAGCGTCTCGCAATCCTTCTCGCCTTCCGGGATATGAACAGCCGTGTCGAGCGGTGCGGCGAATAGTTCCGGCAACCGATATGGAATCTTCGGTCCTTTCGGCTTGCCCAGGACCCAGACCGAGCCTGTCCAGTGGTACTGCGGATATTGCTTGCCGCGCTTGCTGCTGGCCTTGCGCTTCTCGACCTTCAGATACGGCTCGCCGCTGGCCGTGCGGTAGATGAAGACGCTCTCCGTGGGGCCGTCTGTGTCTTCGCCATGCGGATACCCTGAGTCGCGGTCTTGCCCAGCATACGCCGAGCCGTTGGCATCACCGGCGGCAGGATTAGGTGGTGGCGGAGGGCACGGCGCGGCGCCAATAAGCTCCACGATCGCAGGGGTGGACCACTGTAGTGCTCGGAGGGATTCCGGCAGCGAAATCGTCGAGACGGTTGCCGCAATCCGCGGTGCGGCCCCGTTGAGTTCATCCCATGTGTGTGAAGCATCGCCCCAGGTGCGGCCGTATTTCAGGTCCACGCGCATGGGCACATCGAGGTGCACGGCCTCTTCGCCCAACCTTGCGACCAGTTCCGCCTGCTCGCGTGAGCCGACCGAGCAATCGAGGCAATCGTGCATCTGCAGTAGCGGCACGATGCCTTCGCGCCAGCAGGCCTTCATCCACAATTTCGTATGGCGCGCCGCCGAGCCCTGGATCAGCGCATTGAGCGCGGTGTGCCGATCGGCGCGGTGCAGTGCTTTTCCATACCAAGGGTGATGTGGATTCCTGATCCGAGCACGAGCTTCCCCGATGTCACAGGGGCCGGCGCCTTTGCTCCATTTGCCCCGCGGCGCAAACTGGTTGAAGTGCCGGCGCGCTTAGCTTTGCTTCCTCCACCGGCTTGCCGATCATGCTGGCGAATTTCTCGATGCCTGCCCCGTAGATCGTGGCGAAGTTGACGCTCTTGGCTGAGTCGCGATCAAGCTTGGTGAACGTGGCAGCCAGGGCGTGAAAGTCGGCATCTCTATCGTCGCGATAGCGCGCGACCGCTTCACCGGCGCGGTGTAGACCGTGCTGGTTGGCGTAGTGCGTCAGAATCCTAAATTCTTGTTGCGAGGCATCCGGCTTTGCCCAGACTTCGCCGTCCTCTGGAAGAAACACGCCGCGGATCAGCGGCGCCAGCTCGCTGTCGCGCGATGGCATTTGCTGCAGCGGCGGGTCTGAATAGGAAAAGCGGGATGATTTGGCACCGCTCTCCTCCGATCGATGCGGGTTGATCTCAGCGTGCAGGCGGCCGTTGACGGCATGTCCGATAATGTGCGCCTGCAGGAAATCAGAGGCCGCCTTGTTGTACTTGTTGGCTTTGGCGATCAGTCGCGGGAGCCAGTGTGCATGGATGGCCATCCAGCCGAGCTTGCCGCTGGTGAATGATGGATTGCCTTTCGCGGTGAGCGGGTAAGCCACCTTCTCGCGCTCGAAGGTCTCAACCAGCCATTTCTTGCCCTGGATCTCATGCATGCTGATGGCGCAGCCAAGCTCTTTGGACAGCTCGGCGAGGACGGCATCACGTTTGCCCAACACCAGATCGCGGGCTCGCGCGGCAGCATCGAGGTCGACGCGGATTCCGCGTAGGCGCATCTCTTGCACCAGCGGAAGAATATCGCATTCCAACCGATAGGCGGTGCGCGTGCCTTCCTGATCGAGAATGGGGTTTAGGTTTTCGAACAGAAGCAGCGTGTTGAGGGCATCGGCTTCTGCATAGGGTCCGACATAGTGGGCGGGCAATTGCCAGATATGACTCTGCGGTACGAGCTTCTTGCGCTTATTCGTGATCAACCCAAGCGCTTCGATGCCTTGGCGCAGCAGCGTGTCGTCTTTGCCCGGCAACCCGCGCCAGGCGCATAAGGAGTCGAGGCTGTATTTGAAACGGTTTTCGTCCACCATGCTGGCGAGCGCGGTGACTTCCTCGATCTGTTCACCCGGAGGCATGCGGATGCCTGCCTCAATGCGCAACCAGCCCCAATCAAAGAGTCCGTTCTGAGTGACAAAGCGGACACCGGCTGCAATGTGGTCGCGCACCCACTGATAAATCTGCTCGGGATTGAAGTTGGCGCTGTCAGGATGGCGGATCGGGAAGTAGCAGGCCTGTATGCCACCATCATCACGCCATGCGATGCTGATGCCGCACATGTATCCCATGCGAAACGGCCATCCTGAACCCAGACCTTCGCGCAGCCGATCGTCTTTTTCCTCGCTGTCGAGCGCGATAGGCGAGGACACGCTGCGCAGGTCGGGAAGTGCCGTTTGCACACGCCACATCGTGTCCACCTGACTGCTTCGGTTGTGTGGTGTTGGTCGCTAGGTGGTGTCCATCAGTCGGGCAGGATGGGCGGGATGGACACCAACTCTTTATCTAAGGCCTGCTCGTCTGCCTCGAGGCGTTTCAATTCCTGCATTAATTTCTGTTTGCGCTCATTGATAAGGTTCCACTCATAATCGATGTCGCGCAGACGCTGATCGGCCTCATCG
>Ga0306924_10005646_pt1 | contig 12358 bp, 13 predicted proteins | sample sta12Can44000111_FD_203756 | JGI IMG/M metagenome (GOLD analysis project Ga0306924, IMG submission 203756) | Lab enrichment of tropical soil microbial communities from Luquillo Experimental Forest, Puerto Rico - statanox.12C.anox.44.000.111 (v2)... | ecosystem: Environmental > Terrestrial >... | reverse complement strand
AAGTTTCATGTAGCGAATTGTAGCACGTTGGACCAAATGAGGCAGCAAGGGCGATTTGCGCGATATGTAATTTCTACGCGTATCGACGGTAAATTCAAAATGAATTTCATTGATAGATCCGGTACCCAATCGTCAATATGCGAACTTAAAATATGCATATTGTGTCTCACTCACCTACGGTACAAAGGTTATAAGCAGGGGACGCGTCGGCGCGACAAGGAAATTTACAACGGCTTCACTCTTCAAGAGTATTTCGCGGCTTACCCCAAAAATCAAATCACGACCCTACCACTGCACACCGACGATACCGCGCCGGTGAACGAATATGGTCACCGCTTTAGAGAACTCAGCCATCGCTACCGAGCGGAGAACGGCTGGAGATGCCAGCGCTGCGGAATAGATCTCAGTCATCCGCCCCACCGCAAATATCTGCATACTCACCATCTAAATGCACAAAAAGATGATGATCGAAGAGAGAATCACAGGGCACTCTGTATCCGGTGTCACGCAGAGGAACCAATGCACAAGCACTTGAAAAATTCTCCCGACCATGGAGAGTTCATGAAAATCTATGCTCTCCTTATGGAGCAGACGGGACGCAGATAGCATCAGAGGAGTGGTGGCGAACGATCGAACGATAGACGCTTCAAGGAAGCGATGAGCTTGCCGTAGCTCGGCCGCGCGATGTGCCGGTGCTGCGTCGGTCACATCACCCAAATCGGACGCACTTCGATGCTGCCGTAACGAGAGCCGGGGCACCGTTTTGCCCAGTCGAGCGCGGCGTCGAGATCGGGCACGTCGATCAGGTAATAGCCGCCGAGTTGCTCCTTGGTCTCGGCAAACGGTCCGTCGAGCACCTTGGTCTGGCCGTCGACGGTGCGTACCGTCGTCGCCGCCGAGGTCGGCCGGAGCCGGTTGGAGGCGACCAGAACCTTGGCATCCTGCAAGGCCTTGGTATAGGCCATGTAGGCGTTGACGATCTCGGTCATCTGCTCGCGCGGCGTGCTCTCGGCCGTCCGCTCGTCGCCGTACACCGCCAGCATGTATTGCATCGCTATCTCTCCTGCATGATCGGGCGCCCGGCTATCGGAGACCCGTAGAGATGACGTTCGAGCCCGGCCGATTTCGACAGCCCGCCTGGCGCTCCCTGAGTGATCGGTCATTTTGTCGCGAAGCGCGGCAGCCCATCGGTGATGTCGAACCATGCAGCCTTGAAATCGACGAAGATGTGCCGCTGTGGTCGAAGTCCGGGATCGTCGTCGAGTGTTCCTGCAGGGATGCGGATCACGCCTCGGTCCATCGTAGGCACCGGTCCACCGCATACGCCGCAGAATGTCCGGCGATATCCTGGCGGTTTAACGCGTACCGGCGCCTCGTAGGTCTTGACGACTGATGCCCCGCTAATCCACTCGAATTGTGCGGCCTCGAAAACCAGCTCGGCAATAAATGCCGAGCCACTGGACTCGCGGCAGCGCGAGCAATGACAGAGATCAAAGGCAGTCGGAGTACCGATTACCTCATATCGCACTGCGCCACATAGGCAGGTTCCCTTCATGATCCGTTGCCTCCTTCACACTCTCGTCTCAATTGATCTATATCCGCAGTGATGCGGTTCCGTGAGGCAATGTGAGCCGATTCGTTACGATAATCATGATCATAGAATTGCCTCATTAGCATGCCATACTTCGAACCGATGGCGCCTTCGGGAGCGCTCGGCGGTGATTCGATGAAAGGAGGTGAACCTCGGATGCGAACCGGTCTCCGGCATCCGGCCGACCCGCTGCTCGGCTACAACCCATGGAAGAGCTTTTGCTGCAGATTTGCTGCAGACGCAGCAGTGCGAAACAATCAACTCAATTTATGATTGTCAATTTCTGTGATGCCCCACCGGCTATTCCGTCGGCTCCCGGAAAGCCGTAGAAAGGCGGGCAGGAGGGACGGGGGAAAATGGACTACGACAGCTGCCGCAGCCTGCCGGCGATGTTCTTCGAGCAAGCCGAGCGTCTCGGCGACAAACCGTTTCTGTGGGCCAAGCAAGCCGGACGCTATCAGGCGCTCGGCTGGGCCGCGGCGGCACGCGACGTGCGCCGGCTGGCGCTCGGCCTGCGATCGCTCGGGATCGGCCGCGGCGAGCGGGTCGGGCTGGTCAGCGAGAACCGCCCGGAATGGGTCATCGCGGATCTCGCAATCATGAGCGCCGGCGCGATCACCGTCCCCGCTTATGTGACCCACACGATCGACGACCATCGCCATGTTTTTTCAAACAGCGGTGCGCGTGCGGTCATCGTCTCCAAACCGCCGCTCTCCGCTCGCGTGCTCGCCGCGGCGAACCAGGTTTCGACGATTCACACGGTGGTCACGATCGAGCCGGCCGCGGGTCAGGCGAGTGAAGTCGACATCCGGACCTGGGGGGAGATGCTGGTACGCGGCGGCGAGATGGCTGACGACACAGCCGAGTTCGTCGCCGGGATCCAACCCGACGATATCGCCTGCCTGATGCACACCTCGGGGACCGGCGGTGTCCCCAAGGGGGTGATGACCAGCCACCGCAACATCCTCGCCAATTGCCGTGGCGCTTACCGCCTGCTGCGGACGGTCGGTCTCAGCGACGATGTCTTTCTGAATTTCCTGCCGCTCTCGCATACCTACGAGCACACCGCGGGGATGATGTTTCCAATCTCGCTCGGCGCGCAGATCTATTTTGCCGAAGGTGCCGAAACCCTCGCGGCCAACATGCTCGAAGCACGCCCGACCCTGATGACCGCCGTTCCCCGGCTCTACGAGACCTTGCACCGGCGGATCCGGCTCGCGGTCGCGCGCCGCGGGCGCGTCTCTACGAGGCTGTTCGACAAGGCCATAGAAATCGGCCGCAAGCGAAGCTCGTCGCAGCCGCTGAGCTTTGAGGAGCGCCTGATCGATCCGATGCTCGACCGCCTGGTGCGCGCCAAATTGCGCCGGCGCTTTGGCGGAAGGCTCAAGGCGATGGTCTCGGGCGGAGCCCCGCTCAACCCCGAGATCGGCAGCTTCTTTGTGGCGCTCGGAGTGAGGCTCTTGCAGGGCTACGGGCAGACCGAAGCGGCCCCGGTCATCGCCTGCAATCCGCCGGCGCATATCAAGATCGACACGGTCGGACCGCCGTTCGACGGCGTCGGCGTCAAGATCGCTGAGGACGGCGAGATCCTGGTGGCCGGCGACAACATCATGAAGGGCTATTGGAACGATCCCGAGGCGACGGCGCAGGTCCTCGAAGACGGGTGGCTAAAGACCGGCGATGTCGGCCTGGTCGACGAAGACGGCTACATCCGGATCACCGACCGCAAGCGCGATTTCATCAAGAATTCCGGCGGCGAGACGATCTCGCCAGCCCGTGTCGAAGGCTATCTGACGATCGAGCCGGAAATCGCCCAGGCGATGGTGTTCGGCGACCGCCGGCCCTATCTGGTCGCGGTGCTGGTTCCCGACCCCGACTTCGCCGCTGCCCATGGCTCGCCCGAGCCCGCCGACCCGGCGCTTGCCAAAGCAATCGGCAAAGTCGTCGCGCGCGTCAACCAGCGGCTATCGCCGGTCGAGCGGGTGCGGCGCTTTGCGATCGCGGCGGAACCCTTTACCATTGCCAACGGTCAGATGACCCCGACTTTGAAGATCAAGCGCCATGTGATCCGCGCCGCCTACGGCGCCGCGCTCGACGCGCTCTACGACAGCAAGGACATCGCCGCATGACCTTTCCTTTCCACTCTCACGAGCGGGGACGGGAAGCGGCGCGGCGGCGCGAAAATGGAGGATACCATGCGGCTTGACGGCAAGATCGGCATCGTCACGGCAGCGGCTTCCGGAATGGGGCGGGCCGGTGCCTTGCGCTTCGCCCGCGAAGGCGCGGCGGTGGGGATCGTCGATATCGATCAGGCGGGGGTCGATGCCGTAGTCGCGCAAATCATCGCCGCAGGCGGTCGCGCGCTCGGGCTCGTCGGCGATCTGCGTCAGGACGATTTCGCCCGCGGCATCGTGCGGCAAACCGCCAACGCGTTCGGCGGGCTCGACTTCGTCTGGAACCATGTCGGCCACCCGGGTCCCGCCTCGATCGAAGGCATCGACATGGCCGATTATGAGATCGCGATCGATCTCAACCTGCGAACCGTGCTGGTGACGACCGAGGCCGCGATCACCGAGATCCGGGCGCGCGGCGGCGGCAGCCTGCTGTACACCGCCTCGACCTCCGGGATCCAGGGCTCGGCCTTCAGCCCGGTCTATTCGATGGCCAAGTTCGGGGTTGTCGGTTTTGTCCGCTCGCTCGCCAAGCGCTTGGCACCGGAGAAGATCCGGGTCAATGCGATCTGCCCGGGCCCGATCGACACGCCGATGCTGCGGGTCTTTGTCGCGCGCCCCGACCAGCAGCGCACCGCCGGCATGGACAAAGAGCAGCTGGTCGTGCAGCGCGGCCGGCAAAACCCGATGGGGCGCACTGGAAAGCCCGAAGAGATCGCCGCCGCCGCGCTGTTCCTGATCTCCGACGAAGCGTCCTTTGTCTCGGGTGCTGCGCTGCCGGTCGACGGCGCCGCCACCGCGTGAGGGATCACCCCAGCCGGAAATAGTGGACGCTGAACAAGTCGCCGGGATCGGTCCGGGTGTCGACCGCGCTGAATCCGGCCCGCCCGGCTAAGGCGCGGAACTCCGCCACCGAATATTTATAAGAATATTCGGTGTGGATCAGTTCGCCCTTGGCGAACAGGATCGGCGTTCCGGCGATCCATGCTTCTTGGTTGGCGAGGCTGCGAATGTAGATTTCGATACGCCCTTCAACCTGGTTGTAGAAGGCGACGTGCTCGAACCGGCCGATGTCGAGATCGCCGTCGAGCTCGCGATTGATGCGAACGATCAGGTTGAGGTTGAACGCTGCGGTGACCCCGGCCCGGTCGTCATAGGCGGCCTCAAGGATTGCCGGATCCTTTTTGAGATCGACGCCGATCACCATCTCGCCGCCGGGCCCGAGTATGCGCGCATAATTGGCGAGAAAGTCGACCGCGGCGTCGGGCTCGAAATTGCCGATCGTCGAGCCGGGAAAGAAGCCGACCCGCTTACCGCTCGGACCCGGCAGCGGCGGCAATGGAAAGGCACGGGTGTAGTCGGCGCAGACCGCGACGACGGGTAAGGCGGGGAAGTCCTCAGCGAGGCTGGCGGCAGCGTCGCGCAGATGCTCGCGCGAGATGTCGACCGGCACATAAGCCGCCGGCCGGTCGAGCGCGCGCAGCAGAATGCGCGCCTTGGTGCTGGCACCGCTGCCGAACTCGATCAGCCGGCTGTGCGGGCCGATCCGCGTCGCGATCGCCGCCGCGTTTTGTTCGAGGATCGCGATCTCGGTACGGGTCGGATAATACTCCGGCAGGCGGCAGATTGCTTCGAACAGAGCCGAGCCGCGGGAGTCGTAGAAGAATTTGCACGGGATCGATTTGGGGGTGCCACCGAGTCCGTTCAGCACGGCGTCGCGAAAGCTCTCTTCGCCCGGTGCGAGATCGTGAAACGTGAAGCGCGCGCGGCTGATCATGCGAGGTCCTCCGCCAACCGCAACCCGGAGAAGGCCCAGCGTGAGGACGGCGGGAAGAAGTTGCGATAAGTCGCCCGAGCATGCCCGGCGGGGGTCACCGCGGCACCGCCGCGCAACACGATCTGGTTGCACATGAACTTGCCGTTGTACTCACCGACGGCACCGGCGGCCGGACGAAAGCGCGGATACGGGATATAGGGGCTCGCCGTCCATTCCCACACATCGCCGAACATCTGGCGCAATATCGGCCTTTCGCCGGCCGGTGCCGCCGCTGCGGCGCACGGGTGAAAATGGCGGCTGTCGGCAAAGTTGCCGGCCACCGCCAGTCCCTCCGCGGCGATCTCCCATTCCGCCTCGCTCGGCAAGCGTTTCCCGGCCCATTTGGCAAAAGCGTCGGCTTCGTAAAAGCTGACATGGCAGACGGGCTCGACCAGGTTCAACCGGGAGCGGCCGGATAGGGTAAAGATCAACCACTCGCCATCTTCGCGGCACCAATAAAGCGGCGCCTTCCAGCCTTGCTCGCAAATCGTCGTCCAGCCGTCCGAAAGCCAGAACTCCGGCCGCTGGTAGGCGCCGTCCTCAATGAATCCGAGATACTCGCCGCAGTTGACCGGACGCGTTGCGAGCCGGAACGGTTCGAGCCACACCTTGTGGCGGGGCGTCTCGTTGTCGAAGGCAAAAGTCGACCCGCTATGTCCGATCTCGACGAGCCCGCCGACGAAATCGACCCAGGCGAGCGGTGTCGCGGACCCTCTGATTTGGGGCCTCGGGGCCTGATAGGCAGGCGACAGTGGGTTCGCTGAGAAAACGTGCTTGATATCCATCAGCACCAGCTCCTGATGCTGCTGCTCGTGCTGGACCCCCAGCTCGAGCAGGGGTGCCGCGGTGTGCCAAGCTTCAGCAGGAGCTTCATCAGCGAACCGAGTTACTGCCGTGCTGACGTGGTCGCGATAAGCAGCCACGACATCGACCGCCGGACGCGACAATAGCCCGCGCTGCGGTCGCGGGTGCCGCGGGCCCACCGCCTCGTAATATGAGTTGAAGAGGTAGGCGAAGGCCGGGTCAAAGACCCGATAATTCGGGTCGAGACGCGTCAGGATGAAGGTCTCGAAAAACCAGGTAGTATGCGCGAGATGCCATTTTGTCGGGCTGACATCGGCCATCGACTGGATTGACTGATCCTCGGGCGTCAGGTTGGCGGTCAGCGCTTCGCTTTCGTGGCGTATCTCGGCAAACCGCTCGATCGCGGCATCTCGATCCACGTCGCAAGCTTCTCGCTTCTCGGCACTGTCGAACACGGCATCCCCCAAACCTGTTGTGTCCCCCTGCTAACACCCCCGCTGCCGGGTAGTTGCGCTAGCCGAGGTAACGATCGTGTAGATGGCGCTCAAAACTCTCTGTCCCGAGCGGCCGGCCGGTGGCACCTTTGACCAGTTCCGACGTCGAAAGCAGCGATCCTTTGGAGTGAACGTTATCGCCTAGCCAGCCGAGCAACGGCGCGAATTCGCCCTGAGCTATCGCCGCCAACACATTCGGGACAGCTTCGCGAGCCGCCTCGAACAGCTGTGCGGCGAGCAGCGCGCCGAGCGTATAGGTCGGGAAATAACCCCAGACTCCATCATACCAGTGGATGTCCTGCATACACCCCTCGCGGTCGTCGGCCGGGGGCTATGCCGAGCAATTGCTGCAGCCCCTCGGCCCAGACGCCGGGAAGATCCGCCGGCACGAGCTCGCCGGCGATCATCGCCCGCTCAAGGCGATAGCGCAAAATCACGTGAGCAGGATACGTCACTTCGTCGGCGTCGACCCGTATCAAGCCGCGCCGGACATGGATCTGGCGCCGATGGAGTGCTTCGGCGTCCCCCCCGGCCCGTCGCAGGCAAACACCTCGCGCAGGATTGGCGCCGCGAAGGTTAAGAAGGCTCGGCTGCGGCAGACTTGCATCTCGAGAAGCAAGGACTGGCTCTCGTGAACTGCCATGCCGCGGGCGCGGCCGACCGGCTGCAGACGCCACGCGGTGGGGAGCCCCCTCTGGTAGAGGGCGTGCCCGGTCTCGTGCAATACCCCCATCAGAGCGCGCGCAAAGTCGCTCTCGTCATAGCGCGTCGTAATCCGCACATCCTCGGGGGTCCCGCCGCAAAACGGATGGGCGCTGACATCGAGCCGGCCGTGCCGGAAATCAAAACCGATGCGCTCCATTAGTCGCATCCCGACCCGGCGCTGCAGCTCGACTGGGTATGGGCCGGACGGAGTTGACGTCGGTGGCAGAGCCGCCTGCCGGGACAGAACGGCCTCGAGCAGATCCGGCAGGAAGGCCGCGAGTTCGCCGAACAACCGGTCGATCGTCGTAACCGATCCGTTCGGCTCGTATTGGTCTAGCAGCGCCTCATAAGGGCTCCTGCCGAGTTGCTCACCCTTGATAGCGGCGACCTCGCGCTCCAGACGCAAGACGCGCTCCAGGAGCGGCAGAACCGCCGCAAAGTCGTTCTGCGCGCGGGCAGTTCGCCACACCGCCTCGCACTCCGAGCAAGCGCGTGACTCGGCCTCGACAAGTGTATCCGGCAGGGCCGCCGCATGCACCCGACGACGGCGCATCTCGCGCAGATTGGCGCGCTGCCACTCGTCTAGCTCGTCGCACTCATCTTCGGCGTCGGCCAACAGGTCTCCGATGTCAGGCGTGGTGAGATGTTGGTGGGCGATCAGTCGCAGGCTGGCTAGCTGCTCGGCTCGGGCCGCGGCTCCGCCGGCAGGCATCATCGCCGCGGCGTCCCAGTGGAGCATCGAGATCGCTCCCTCGATCGCTCCAATCCGGCGAAATCGCGTTTCCAGCTGATGATAGGCGGTCATACCGATCCCGCGTTAAGGCGATGATAGAGGACATAGACGACGACCAGCGCAACCGCCAGGGAAAACCACGTGATTGCATACTGCAGATGGTCGTTAGGAAGGTTTAGGCGAGTGACTCCGCCCTTCGGCCAGCCTCCCGGGTTCGGGGTCGCATCCGCGTCGATGTAGAAGGGCGCGACGCGATCGAGTTTATCAGCCGCAGCCATCGCCGGCAGATCGACCCAGAACCAATAGTTCAGATCCGGGCGGTTGTCCGGCAGAAACCAAACCGGTTTTTTGGCCGGCGGCACCCGCAGCAACCCCGCCACACGGACTGGGCCGGAGACTTGTCCGGCCGACCGCTTGGCCGGGTCTTTGAGTTCCGCCGCGATGAACCCCCGGTTGATGAAAACGACGCGGCCACCAGCCTCCTGGAGCGGTGTCAGCACCTGATAACCGTTTCTCCCTGTATTGGAGGTCGCGCCGAGAAAGATCTCCTTGTCGTGCATGTAGACGCCGTTGTCGGTAACATGGCGGAATTCCATCCCGCGCGCTTCCGGTAAGCTCCGCGGTGCCGTGATAGGATCAGCGGCCAGCGCCGCCTGGCGCTGCGCGATCAGGTCGCGCTTCCAGAACAGTCGCTCGACTTGCCATGTGCCAAGCCCCAGCAACAGCAGCAAGGCCGGCACGGTGAACACGGTCGGCCAGAAGAGGGGACAAAACCGGGTCATGCGGGCCTTCAGTAGACCCACACATCAGGGCGGCGGCGATATACCCAGCCGCCGATGACGGTACTGCAGCGCGATCAGCCCTGCCTTGAGAGGGCGCAGCACCGCGATTGCGCCGATCACGATCAACGGTCCCCACAGCAACAGGTGCACCCAGACGGGCGGCGAAAACTTGATCTCGACCAATGCCGCGAGCCCGACAACGAGCGCTCCCAGGAACAGGATTGCAAAGACCGCGGGCCCGTCGCCGGCATCCTGCGACGACAAGTCGAGCCCGCAAGCATCGCACGCCTGACGCACATCCAATAGGCCAGAGAACAGCCGACCCTCGCCGCACCGCGGACATCGGCAGGCAAAGGCTGCGCGGAACGGGGAGACGGCGGAGAAATCCGTTATCTCCGCCTGCTGATCAGCCGACCGGACCGGCACCGCCACTTCCCTGGCCCCACCAATAAACGCAAACAAACAGAAAGAGCCAAACCACGTCGACGAAATGCCAGTACCAAGCGGCCGCTTCGAAGCCGAAGTGATGGTCGGGTTTGAAGTGTCCTGCCCAGGCCCGATAGAGGCAAACGATTAGAAAACTCGTGCCGATGATGACGTGAAAGCCGTGAAACCCGGTCGCCATAAAAAAGGTCGACGGGTAGATGCCGCCAGTAAAGTGAAATGGTGCATGGCTGTATTCATAGGCCTGGACCGAGGTAAAGCAAATTCCAAGAAAGATGGTCAGCGCCAAACCTCGTAGCAGCCCGTTGCGGTCGCCCTCGATCAACGAGTGATGTGCCCAGGTTACCGTAGTCCCTGACAACAGCAGGATCAGTGTGTTCAGAAACGGGAATTCGAACGGATTGAAGGGATGGATGGTCTTGGGGGGCCATACGCCGCCGACCGGGAACAGGCTCGAGGCGAAGAACGCCCAGAAAAACGCGGCAAAGAACATCACCTCGGAAGCAATGAACAATGCCATGCCGTAGCGCAGCCCGATCTGCACGACTGGAGTGTGGTAACCCTGAAATGTCGCCTCGCGGATGACATCGCGCCACCAGACGGCCATGGTCCCCAGTACCATGAGGATACCGATGATCAGCAACGTCCACCCATAGCCGTGCATGTAGAGGACGCCGCCGGTGGTCAGAAACCCGGCGGCGATTGCGCCGACGATCGGCCACGGGCTGGGATCTACCAAGTGATAGGGATGCTTTGGCGCCGCGTGCGTCTCGCTCATAGATAAAGGCCCGGTTCAGTCAATTCACGGAAGGTGCCGGCGGCGCTGCCGAAGCTGTCGGGCGCGACGCCTGATGCGCCGGGAACATCGTATAGGACAGCGTAATCGTGTGCACGTCGCTGGTGTTCGGGTCGGTCAGGATGTCGGGATCGACAAAAAACACGACCCCCATATCGACGCTCTGGCCAGGTGCCAGAAGCTGTTCGGAGAAACAGAAGCACTGCAGCTTGTCGAAATAAATGCCTGCCTTAGCGGGTGTCACATTGTAGGTCGCCCTGCCCGTCACGGGCTCGGCAGTTTTATTGACAGCGCGGTAAAAGATCTTCTGTTGCTCGCCGGGGTGCACGCTCACCTTGCTCTGCAAGGGGCGAAATTCCCAGTCCAGACCCGGTGCCGTCTCGGCGTCGAAACGGATCGTGACGAATGCCGCCGCCTCCTTTACGGGCGCCGCGGCGGCGCGCCGCGTCGTACCGCCGAGGCCAGTCTCCTGGCAAAACAGACGATAGAGCGGTACCGAGGCAAAAGCCAAGCCGGTCATCCCCGCGACCACCGAAACGAGCAGCAACACTATCGCGCCGTCACGCCGGCGCCGTCCCAATCGGGTCAGCTCGGGCACTCGCTAACCTCCCATTCGAACGATGGTGATCGCATAGAACAGCGCCACTAGAGCGACGAGGACGGCGACCAGCGCTCGGTTGCGTCCGCGCATCGTCCGCTGCCGGTCGCCAAGCGGATCTGCTGCTCTCAAAGCCAATTTCCGCCTACACGGTCCGTCAGCAGCAGGCTAAAGACCAGGAACAGGTAGAGCAGCGAAAAGGCGAACATCCGGCGGGCGCTGCGATTGGTGCGGTCACGCCAAACCCGGATTGCGCTACCGGTGAATATTGCGCTCAATAGCAGCGCGCCTACGCCGTAGAGATTGCCTGCGATGCCGAGCAGCCACGGCGCCGCCGTCGCTGGCCACAACACCAGCGTGTAGAGCAGGATCTGCCGCTTGGTTTCGCGCGGCCCGGCAACCACCGGCAGCATCGGAACGCCGGCGGCCGCGTAATCGTCGGTCCGGTATAGCGACAACGCCCAGAAATGCGGCGGTGTCCAAAAGAAAATGATCGCGAACAACGCGATCGCGCCCCAGCCTATCTGACCTGTCGCCGCTGCCCAGCCGATCATTGGCGGGAAGGCGCCCGCAGCGCCGCCGATCACGATATTTTGCGGCGTTCGCCGCTTCAGCCAGATTGTGTAAACAAAGACGTAGAAGCCGATCGTCAGGCCCAGCAGCTCGGCCGACACCCAGTTGATCGCCAGCCCCATCACCAGCACTGCGCCGACGCCGAGGACCACACCGAAGCCCAGCGCTTCTCCAGGCATCATGTGCCCCGCCGGCAAAGGCCGCGCCGAGGTGCGCCGCATCAGTGCGTCGATATCGCGGTCGTACCACATGTTGATGGCGCCTGCCGCACCGGCGCCGACTGCGATGCACAGCACCGCTACAGCAGCCAGCACAGGGTGGAGACGTCCCGGCGCCACCGCCAACCCGACGAAACCGGTGAAGACCACGAGCGACATTACCCGCGGCTTCAGGATCTCGACATAGTCCGCAACGCCGGCCTCGGCGGTCCCCGCCAGACCAACGCCTGCTCGGGCCGGCGCTTCAGAAAGCTCGGTCACGGAAGCAGGGGCTCATGAAATAACCGGCAACTCTTCATAGCTGTGAAACGGCGGGGGCGATGAAACTTTCCATTCGAGCGTCGTTGCACCCTCGCCCCAATAATTGGCACCGACCCGACGCCCCGCGAACAGGGTGTGAAGCACGATGAAGACAAAGAACAGGGTCGATGCGTAGGAAATAAAAGAGCCAATTGACGCCACCATGTTCCAGCCGGCAAATGCGTCCGGATAATCGGCGATGCGTCGCGGCATGCCGGCGAGACCGAGGAAATGCATCGGGAAAAAGGTCAGGTTGACCCCGATGAAAGTGGTCCAAAAATGGATCTTGCCAAAAGTCTCGTTGTAGGTGCGCCCCGACATCTTGCCGATCCA